>JGI24708J26588_10000418_pt1 | contig 34675 bp, 32 predicted proteins | sample BioPla1DNA2_FD_26588 | JGI IMG/M metagenome (IMG submission 26588) | reverse complement strand
CCCGCCTCTAGAGGCGGGTTTTTTGTTGCCTGAAAGACCTCGTGATATGTGATGTAGGATGTGATATGGTATGTGATATAGTATAGATACCAAAGAACCCACCGGGGAGAGTGAAGATTGTGGCCAAGGGTACTGTCTTGATTGCCGATGATGATCCTAATGTGCTAGAGCTTTTGTCTCTCTACTTGACTAAGGAAGGTTACCAGGTCATGACTGCCTCCGATGGTGCAGAAGCTCTCACCCTTACTCAAGAGACAGATCCTGATCTGCTTATCCTTGATGTTATGATGCCTAGGGTGGATGGTTGGGAAGTCTGCCGTACAGTTAGAGAGGAGAGCTTTGTCCCGATCATCATGCTTACTGCTAAGGGCGAGGACTACGATAGGATCTTGGGGCTGGAGTTAGGTGCCGACGATTACGTTGTGAAACCATTTAACCCCGTTGAAGTAGTAGCCCGTGTAAAGGCGATTCTTCGCCGGATTCAGCAGGGTGAAGATAAAGGCAAAATTCTGGAATTTGAAGGGCTGACCATTGATATACCCCGCCACGAAGTCTTGGTTGAAGGAGTTGTCACACCCCTGACGCCTAAAGAGTTTGATCTTCTCGTTTTCTTGGCAGAGAAGCCAGGCTGGACCTACACCCGGGAGCAGATCCTATCGCAGGTATGGGGATACGATTTTGTTGGAGACGGTAGGACAGTAGATGCCCACATCAAACGCTTAAGACAAAAACTAGCCGTAAGGGAGAACAAGGGCTGGAACATTACTACGGTGTGGGGAGTGGGATATAAGTTTGAGCAGCAACGGGAGGCCAGAGGCGGTGTCAAGAAGGCATAGCATTAAGACGAAGCTAGTTATCTCTTACGTGGCTGTGACGTTGCTCAGCTTGGTAGTGTTGGGAGTTTTGTTTTCCCGCTTGCTTTCTGACTATCTATTTACTCAGCAAGAGCAGGTTCTGATTACCAAGGGACACGCGGTGGCCAGAATCCTCAAGGATGTAGCTCAAGGGCGACCACTGAACTATCAGGCTAGGAGTATTCTAGAGAACATGGGGGATTTTCTAGAAGCCCAAGTCTGGCTTGTGGACCGCTCAGGCATAATCATCGCTACTTCCGAAGGCTCAGCGGAGTGGGAAGGAAGCCGCTTGGATGCAGAAGAGTTCAACGAGGTCATGAAGGGTGTGGTCATGACCCGTAGGGGCCGTATGGGTCGTTTTAACACTCCCATGATCACGGTTGGGGTTCCTGTCACTTTGGGAAACCAAGTCCTAGGGGCACTGTTCATGAATAGCCCAGTATCCGAAGTAGAGGAAACACTATCCCATGTACGCAAGCTGGTCTTGGCCGCCGCCGCCTTCGCCTTGTTTGTGTCTAGCATGGTAGGTATCTTGTTGTCTCGGGGTATCACCAGACCGCTAACAGCCATGACTAAATTGACCAGGGAGATGACTTTGGGGGTTTTCGACCGTCGGGTCCCTATCGAGACCGAGGATGAAGTCGGTGAGTTGGGACAAGCGATCAACATGTTAGCTAAAGACCTTGAGCAAAGCTTAGGGGACTTACAGGAAGAGAGGGACAAATTCCGCAGTATTGTAGCCGGTATCGGCGAAGGAGTGATCGCCGCGGACAATTCCCATAATCTTCTATGGATCAATCCCCAAGCTGTTCAATTGCTTCGGGTGGGGCATATACCCATAGACAAACTCACGATGGATGACTTACCCATACCCCTTTTGGATTTGTTGCATCGGGTTGGCGAAAGAGGTAGTGTGGAAATACTCGATGTATCTCCACATCCATCTGTTGTTCTCAGGGCATACGGTAACCCCATACGCCGTGGCCATGAGTTGGTAGGAAGCGTGATTTTGCTTCAGGATGTCAGTGAAGCCAGGCGTCTGGACAATATGCGACGGGATTTTGTGGCCAATATCACCCATGAGCTCAGAACACCCTTGACATCCATAAGGGGATTTGTTGAACCCCTGATAGACGGGACCGTCAACGACGAGGGGACACGCGTCCGCTATCTGGGAATAGTCCGGGAAGAAGCTTTACGACTAGATCGCCTCATCGATGATCTCTTGGATCTGGCTAAGCTAGAATCAGGCAGCCTGACCATCACCTTTGAACTAATTAACTTGGGGGATGTCGCCCGCTGGGTTACGAATACCTTTGAGCCCCAGGCTCAAAGCAAAGGCGTCAAGATTGTCTATCAGGAAGCGGAGGATGTAGGGGAGAGTCTGTGTGTTATGGGTGATGGTGATCGATTGCAGCAAGTGCTCACCAACTATATTGACAATGCTCTGCGACACACTGACCTAGGAGGCACTGTGACCTTGTCAGTGGATAGTACTGAGACCCGGGTGATTGCCAAAGTGTCAGATACAGGCCCGGGAATTGAGCCAGAACAGCTACCCTATGTTTGGGAACGTTTCTACAAAGCCGATAGATCCAGGGGAAAGGGCCAGCAAGGAACCGGTTTAGGGCTGGCCATTGCCAGGGCCATAGTTGAAGGGCATGGGGGCGAAGTCTTCGCAACCAGTAGGGTCCAAGAAGGAGCAACCTTTGGTTTTGCTCTTCCTAGGGCTCGAATTGAATAGGGCAGGAACCTCCTTTTTCCCGCCCTTGCAGCCATTTGGAGATCTGTTACCCCGTACGGGCCTCTAGCTTATTCTTCGGCAAGGGATTCCTCTGCCACTTGAATGAGCCTGCGTACCATGTGACCACCAACTAAGCCCGCTTCCCGGGTAGTCATCTCACCCCAGCCTTGGGATCTGATTTTCTCCAAAAGGCCCAGTTCGTTGGCGATCTCGTACTTGAACCTGTCCATTACTGGCTCTGCCTGGGGCACTAGAGTCTTTCGGGAGCGATCCGCCATCTATCTCCTCCTCACATATCCCAAAGGGTTGGGATATGTAGGAAGTGCCCCTACGAGATCTCATTCTATTGTGTCACGAAACGAGGAGGTTTATACCGAAATCGCCTTGAGACTACCTGTGGTATCGCTGTCTTGACTGGAGAGTATTCTCGCCCTTGCGGATCATCTCCCTGACCATTAGCCCGATTTCTTTAGTAGTGGCGCTTTCCCAACCGCTCTGGCGTACCTTGTCAGCAAAGCCTACTTCCTCTGCTGCTTCCATTTTCAGTTTTTCCGAGGCCAGCTTGCCCTTTCTAGCCACCGCGGTCACCTCCACTGTTAGTGTCGTCCAGGGTAAGCACCGCTATACTGGTAGTTGCGGGAAGCGAGAAGTCGCCTAGCTTACCGGAGCACCTAGATACGCTAGGGCCGTATCCAGCGATTGCCCTGCTACTAGTTGAGGTGCGAAGAGATCCTCGGTAGTTTCTAGACGGCTCAAGATGTTGCCTAGGTGAAACTGGTGGGGATAGACAGTCTTTAGCTCCTCCCAGGTAACAGGCGTCGAAATGGGGGCGTGGGGCAGTGGCCTTGGGCTGTAAGGTGCTGCTATAGTTTTGCCCAAAAGGTTCTGGAGATGGTCAACATATACATGACCAATGCGATTCTTGACTAGCCTTTCTGTGGTAACTCTTGCAGGATAGACGGATTCTAGGATCTTGCCAATATTCCCCACAAAACTACTGGTTACATCATAGGTGTATTTTGGTTGGATGGGAACATAGATATGAATCCCGGTTGCTCCGGAAAGCTTTGGGTAAGATGTTAATCCCAGCTCATCGAGGGCTTTTCTTACCAGAAAAGCGATTTCCCTAACGTCATCGAAGTCACAACCTTCTGCGGGATCCAGATCGAAGATGACCCAATCAGGGTATTGGGGGCGGGTATAGAGGGATAGCCACGGATGGAGCTCTATGCAAGCCTGATTGGCTAACCATACCAAAGTGGCCCGATTTTGTACCAGTATGTAGTTGATGGTTTTTTCGCCTTTGCTATCGGTTACGGGCGTTGTCTCCACGAAATCTGGAGCGTGTTGAGGGCAATTTTTCTGATAGAAGGAGTCGCCCTGTATACCCTGGGGAAATCTGGTCACTGTAAGTGGGCGATCCCGTAGATGGGTCAGCAGATAAGGTGCAGCCAAGCTGTAATACTGGATCAAATCGCCCTTGGTAAAGTCTACTTCTGGCCAGAGAATCCTGTCCCAATTACTGATAGTAACTTCGAAACCATCCACTAAAACTGTTTGTTGTTGCTCCATAGCAATTGCTCCTTAGGTTTGACTGGTATGGGGAAAAAAGCAATCCTGAGGCTCTATGTCAAGGCGGATGCAGCGGAAGCTGGGGTGCCTTAGATTGCCCGCAGAAGTATACTCAAGATAGCTGATCTCCACTACTATATTGGGTTTTACCCATACTACGGACTTAAGGTTGTCAGGTAAAGCGATGGGAAGTGCATTATCGGATCCTATAGGCTCCAATCTTTCTAGAATGTCTCCTATGGCTTCCTCTGAGAATCCTGTCCCAACATTTCCGATGCAGACCAGCGATGGCCTGTCGGGATGATATTGGCCTAAAACGAGAGACGAAAAGCCGCCCTTGCCTTTGGGGATGTAGCCAAGCACGACGGCCTCGATGGTTCGTAAAGGCTTTATTTTTAACCAGTGACGGCTGCGTTTTCCGGGTAAGTAAGGGCTGTCTAGGCGCTTGGCCATAATACCCTCCCTGCCTTGGGCTACGGCTGCTTGGAAGAATCTCTTACCGTCTTGGTATATATGGATGTTGACTAGAAAGTGTTCGCCCACATCACTAGCTTCAGTCAAGAGCGCTTTTCTTTCCTCCAGGGGACAATGAGTCACCGATTCCCCCTGCACGTATAGGATGTCAAAGGCAACAAAAAGGGCTGGCACATCGCCGACACCGAGCATGGCTTTAGGCCTTTGGCGCAGCCTCTCCAGCAAAAGATGGAAACTCTCCCGGTCGCCTTGGAGAATGATGATCTCCCCGTCTACAATTGCTGGGGGCGTGGCTATGTGACGGTGAAGAAGGGAGAGCTCTGGAAAATTCCTGGTCAAGTCGAAACCATTACGACTCTGCAACTTGGTTAAGCTGTTCTCAATGTAAGCGAGGCAGCGAAAACCGTCCCATTTTGGTTCGAACAGGTGCTTATCGGAATCAAATGGCTCGGCTGTGTCAGCCAGCATGGGGCTGAGTCTTGGCAAAAAACTTGCCATGGCTTTCACCCGATCTCTTCGGTCTTGGCTGGACGGCGACGCTTGATGGTGGTCTTTCCTTGATCGGCTGCCTCCGGGACGACTCGCTCCGCATCTTTTGTCTTGGTGGCCTGAACGCTTGCCTCTAGGGCTGCCATGAGATCAATGACCTTGCCTGTTGTGGGCTGAGCAGGAGCTGGTACGATTCGTTCACCTACTATTTTTTGCTCGATGATCTTGGTTAGGGTCGCTTGATATTCGTCGCGATATCTCTCGGGAACAAAGTTTGTTGAGAGGTTGTCAATTAGAGTCATGGCCATATCGAGCTCCCGGTCATTGATGGTAGGTTCAGCGGTTATGATAGATAAGGCTTCGATGGCTCGAATTTCATCGGGATAATACATGGTCTCCAATGCCAGGCCGGGGCCATATACTCGTATAGCAGCCAGGTTTTCCCGAGATCGAATAACTATTTTGGCAATCGCAATTTGCTGTTTCTGGAGCATAGCTTCTTTGAGCAAGTGATAGGCTTTCACGCTTGTTTCCACAGGCTCTAGATAGTAGGTGCGATGAAAATACACAGGATCGATATCCTGAAGCCGTACAAAATCAAGGATATCGATAGAACGGCTTTTTTCTGGAGCTATCGCTTCAAAGTCTGCCTCGTCAATGATCACGTATTGTGATCTTTGAAATTCATATCCACGGACAATNTCTTCTTCAGTGATTTCTTTGTTACAAGTTGGACAAGTTTTTTTGTACTTTATGGGTGTATGACACAAACTGTGCAAGTAATTGAATTTGATGTCATTGCTGGATGTGGCAGTATAGAGCTTTATCGGAATGTTAACCAGGCCAAAACTAACACTGCCATTCCAAAAACTGCGCATCTGCTTTTCGCCCCTTCTGGTTCTCTCTCATGGGTAGCATAGGCAAGATAGGTGTTCATTATCCTCATAGCATGGCCGTGGAAGGATTCTCCAGCAAGAGCAGCTGTCCTTGGGAATATACTGCTAGCAAGCAGCACAGCAAGGAGCTGAGACCACCATGATTGAAAGAGAAGTCTATCTTACCCCGGCAGGATTGCGCAAGCTAGAGGCAGACCTAAGCTATTTGAGGAACGTCAAGCGCAAGGAATTGGCCGCGGCCATGAAGGATGCCCTATCGGCAGGGGGTGCCTGGGACAACTCTGACTACGAGGCATCAAAAATGGAGTTGGCTTCCATAGAGAGCCGTATCAAGGTACTGGAAAGCTTATTGCGACGAGCGCAGTTGATTGATGTGAGGAAAGTGGCTACGGATCAAGTGCGGGTCGGCCATCAGGTGAGATTGCAGGATCTCAACACCGGCGAGGAACTAGAATTCACTATTGTTGGCTCCTTAGAGGCCGATCCTTGCATAAATCGCATCTCCCATCGGTCACCGGTGGCACAGGCCCTGTTGGGGCGGAAAACCGGCGATATCGTTATGGTCCAGGTGCCGGCGGGACAACTGGTATATGAGATCACTGCGATTATTGGAGTATCCGTTGGATGAACTGTTTTTCTAGACCTTCGTTACTTCATTTCAATGGTTGACTTCGCCCGGTAGGGGTGCTATAATTGGTCTTGCGGCTAATCGCAGTAACCCCTTATCTAGGGCGAATAGCTCAGCTGGGAGAGCACCTGCCTTACAAGCAGGGGGTCACAGGTTCAAGTCCTGTTTCGCCCACCATGCGGAACCGTGGTGTAGATGGTTAACACACCGGCCTGTCAAGCCGGAGATCGCGGGTTCAAGTCCCGTCGGTTCCGCCATTTGCCGAGATAGCTCAGTCGGTAGAGCAGGGGATTGAAAATCCCCGTGTCGCTGGTTCGATTCCGGCTCTCGGCACCAGGGGCGTGCGGAAGTAGTTCAGTGGTAGAACACCACCTTGCCAAGGTGGGGGCCGCGGGTTCAAATCCCGTCTTCCGCTCCAAACTGGCGGCATAGCCAAGTGGTAAGGCCGAGGTCTGCAAAACCTCTATCCCCAGTTCGAATCTGGGTGCCGCCTCCATCGCGGGGGAGTAGCTCAGATGGTTAGAGTGCTTGCTTGACATGCAAGAGGTCCCCGGTTCAAATCCGGGCTTCCCCACCATTTTACCTGAGAACTGCTACTTTGCATAGAGTGGCAGTTTTTTTATGTCTTCTATAGGCCAGATACGTGTTCGTTCTTCTTCGGTGAAAACTGGATTATCAGGAGATGGTAAGTACCAAGGCTGCCTGTGCCATCCCAATCAGAAAGCCAAGGGCAGCTCCGAGAAGCTCCAAGTGGCGAAGCTCTCGATGGGTGACCCTGATGATGAGCTGCTCTAACTCGCCCAGGTCAAACTGCATAATCCTTTCTTCAATCAGCGGCCCCACCCGCAATTCCGTCCGCAGATTGTTTTTGACTTGTTCAGTCAGTTTGTCCAACAGCGTCGGCAATTCCACGGCCACCATGTCTCGACCGTACCGCCCGAAGGTTTTGCGAAGGCTTTCAGGCAGCAAACGGGGCAAGCTTTGTATGAAACGCTCTTCGATATGGGTGCCTATTGTCTCAACAAGCCCTGCTTGGTAATCGCCGTTGTCCAGTTGCTTAATGAGGGTGTCTATAGGCAGTAGTTCTTCTTCAACGGCTTTTCCTATGTTTAAGGCCAGTTCTGCTTTGCATTTAGGCAATAGGCCTTGGCAGGTGATAGGAAGCAGTGGTAGTCGAATGGGCTGACGGGGACGAAACAGCATGCGTATGGCCAACATGTTGGTGAACCATCCAATTGCCCCGCCGATGAACGGCATAGCAAGAATCTGCCAACTAAGCATCGATAGTCATTCCCTTTCTGGGGAGTTTGTCAGCATCAAAGACCCCCGCAATTTTCAATAGAGACTAAACCATATACTACTCATTCTCCGATTACTACTCCACCAATCCGCCCAGCACCTGCTGGGAAATGTCAATACGTTTTGCAATAGGGTATTGCTTTTTCGGTGCGAAGTCACTATAATTGGTCCAAGGACCTTTATGCTTTTGTATTTGTCAAGAGACATAGGCCACGAAAAACGGCACTGGACGGGGAGGGGGGATGGCTGGAGCAATGGAGGAGATACTAGATAGCCTTGACCGACAGCTAATTGCCCATTTGGAAACTGACGGGCGGATACCTTATACGGCACTAGCCGCTGAGTTGGGTGTAGCTGAAGCCACGGTGAGAAAAAGGGTCAATCGCCTACTCGATAGTGGCATCTTGAGGATAGTAGGAATCACATCCCGAGAGAAGTTAGGGTTGCGGACCCAGGCTATAGTCGGCGTTAAGGTAGAGGGTGACAGCGTAGATAGAGTGATAGCTGAATTGCAGCCCTTGGAAGCAGTCCGCTATATTGGGGTAGCTGCCGGCGAATTTGATTTAATCCTCGAGTTAGTGACACGATCCAACGAGGAGCTCTTCATGTTCTTGACCCGCACACTCCGGGACATACCTGGAGTGACAGCTTCACAGACGTCACTGATCATGAAGGTTTGGAAGAAGACATACTGATTACCTTGGTAAGCCGAGAAAAGAAGTGTCATAAGAATAAAAAGGGAGGGAGGCAGCTGTATCTTCCAAGAGAAGGGCATGCTGCATAGGAACATGGGAAGACGATTAGTCGGTTTAAGCCTTGCCATATTGCTTGTAATTACCGGCGGGAGTGTGGCAATTGCTGGTGAAAGGACAATCAAGATTGGTATTACCCAGATAGTGGAGCATCCGGCCCTCGATGCCGCTAGGCGAGGTTTCGTCGATGAATTTGCGGCCCAAGGTTACCATGGGGCCAAAGTGATCTATGATTTCCAGAACGCCCAGGGAGATTTTGCTACGGCTCAAGCCATTGCTGAGAAATTTGTCAACGCTTCCGTTGATTTGATCCTAGCAATCGCCACGCCAACTGCGCAAGCTACTGCCAATGTGACTAGCAAGATTCCTATCGTGGTTACTGCTGTTACTGATCCTGTGGCAGCGGAACTGGTGGAAAGCATAGAAAGGCCAGGGACTAATGTTACGGGTACATCGGATCTGACACCGGTGCAACAGCAGCTTGAGCTTCTGAAGGACATTCAGCCGAACACCAAGCGCGTAGGAGTCTTGTATAACCCCGGTGAGGCCAATTCCCTAGTTCAGTTAGATATAGCCAAGGCAGCTGCCAAGGATCTTCAGTTGGTATTGGTTGAGGCACCAGTTAGCAATAGTAGTAGTGTGTATCAATCGGCTCAAGCCCTAATTGGGCGAGTAGACGCCATCTACGTACCCACAGACAATACTGTGGTATCAGCCATGGAGTCTGTGATTATGGTGGCAGAATCTGCCAAGCTGCCCCTTATGGTCGGTGAAACTGATTCTGTTGCCAGAGGAGGCTTGGCCACCGTCAGCATAGATTATTATCAGCTAGGTCGCCAGACCGGCAGGATGGCTCTGGAAATCTTAGAGGATGGCAAGGATCCTGCTGCTATGCCCATTCAATATCTTGACGAGGTATCGCTAGTACTTAATCTAGGTGCAGCCGAGCGCATGGGAGTCAATCTCCCTTCGGAGCTTGTCGATAGAGCCGATGTGGTCATTGAGTAGCATCACTTAACAGATGGATTGGAGTAATTGTCATGTTGTGGTCTGCACTTGTGGGAACCTTAGAGCAAGGGTTGGTCTACGGAATCATGGCGTTGGGTGTCTACATAACCTACCGCATTTTAAATTTTGCTGATCTGACTGTGGATGGTAGCTTTCCTCTGGGCGGTGCTGTTGCAGCAACAGTGATTGCCAACGGAGGGAGTCCTTTGTGGGGGACTTGTCTGGCTGCCTTCGCAGGAATGCTAGCGGGACTGGCTACAGGTTTTCTGAACACCAAACTTAAGATCTCTGGCCTTCTTTCGGGTATTCTCACCATGACGGCCCTGTATTCAGTGAATCTGAGGATNATGGGAAGGGCTAATATCCCCCTACTAAGNAAACGTACTTTGGTGAGCTGGTTTGGTGATAGGGGATTGGCTCCTTGGGTCTTGTTTGTTATGGTGCTGATGCTGGCAAAAATTTGCCTGGATGCTTTCCTCAAAACGGAACTGGGCTTNGCCTTAAGGGCAACGGGAGACAATGAGCAGATGATTCGTAGCTGTGGGGTGGACACTGATACCATGAAGCTCTTAGGCCTGGGACTCTCCAATGGGTTGGTAGCTTTGTCGGGGGCCTTGGTTGCACAATACCAAGGGTTTGCTGACGTGGGAATGGGTCTCGGGACGGTGGTGGCTGGCCTTGCATCGGTAATTGTTGGCCAAGCCCTAGTGCGCTTCGATGGCTTGGGATGGGCTACTACCGCAGTCATTGTGGGTTCTGTGGTATATAGGACAGCTATTTTTGCTGCTTTGCGCCTCGGGTTGGCTCCCACTGACTTGAAGCTGATTACCGCAGTACTGGTGATATTGGCTCTTTCGGGGCCTAGCTGGAGGAGCATCTGCGAGAAGCTCGGGAGGGGGAGGAATCGTGTTACGGGTATCCCAACTCCGTAAGGTATTTAACGGCGGGAACGGCATGGGTAAGATTGCTCTAGATAATGTTGATTTGCATGTGGAGCCAGGCGATTTCATCACCATCATTGGAAGCAATGGGGCAGGCAAATCTACATTGCTCAATGTCGTCGCCGGCGCGTATGACGTGGATCAGGGGCGAATTTGGATTGATGGGCAGGATGTTACGATTCAACCGGAACATCGACGTGCTCGGTTTATTGGTCGTGTCTTCCAAGATCCCATGGTTGGCACAGCGGCTTCCATGACCATCGAGGAAAACTTGGCTATGGCTTTGAAACGAGGTCAAGCGCCTGGGCTGAGCAGGGGTGTGAGCAATGCGGAGCGAGGCCGGTTTCGAGAGCTATTGGCTCTTTTGGATCTGGGGCTGGAAAACCGTTTGCAGGACCCTGTAGGGTTGCTCTCAGGGGGGCAGAGGCAGGCCCTCACCCTACTCATGGCTACTATCTCCACACCCAAGCTGTTACTGCTCGATGAGCATACCGCTGCTTTGGATCCCAAGACAGCGGAACAGATAGGCGAGCTAACCCGCAAGATAGTGGGTGGCCGTCGTCTAACGGCTCTTATGATCACCCATAATCTACAGGATGCCTTGGAGTATGGTAATCGTACTTTGATGATGGATCAAGGCAAGATAATCCTGGATATTCGCAATCCTAGGCGTGCTAAGATGACGGTAGATGATCTGCTGGAGCAGTTTGTGGCTTTAAGAGGCACCCGGTTTCTCGACGATAGGGCCCTGCTGGCCTAGCCTAAGCGACGTTATTATTTTAGACCGCAGGGAAGACACAATCTGCATAATGACAATACGGGCAGGGGGCTGGACGAGTTAGGAAGGTCCGATTCGACTGGTCCTCAGCGTATCTATGGCTTCTTGGCTCTTCTGGCATAGGGGGCATCCAGGGCAAAGCTCTATTCTGCCGGCGAAGATCTCCTGGACAGCGTCAGTGGAAGTCCACTCAAGTGGGAAGTGGAGGATTATTCGGCGCGGTGCGACGGTTAGAAGGGCACTAATGAGTAGATCCTCAATATCTAGATCGTGTTGAACTAAGGCTGCAGGTAACCCGTTAAGATACTCGCTGGGAATCAGGCTGTGCTGGCTATCGAGAAGCTGGTAAAGTCCATCACATCTTACGATGACATGGGTCGACTCAATACGAGGGTCCTGAAGCTCGACGAAGCATCTGAGCAGTTCAATGAACTCATGGTGGGCACGTCGTCGGCGTACGTACTCAGCCGCCATATGTACCAGATGATTAAGGTAGCGTTGGTACTTCCCCAGTCGGAAACGGACGAAGCCAGAAAGGACTAAGGTGTTGTCGGTGGTTAGGTAATCCACGAGAGCGCACATGATATCAGCCCTGGACTCAAGCCGCGCCGAGCCAGCTGAGTACGAGGGGCTCTCTCCTAAGAGAGCAGTCTCGACTTCGCGCTGAATAACTAGCTTTTCTTCCGGTGGGGCAGTACCGAATTCCCGATCAATTATCCTGCGGATTATGTTGTTCTCATAGGTACTGATGATGATGTCTGTTAAGGCACTAGCCAAGTGATTGATGTGGACATGGCCGGTGACGTCTTCTTGAACGATCTGAAAGACAAGATAAGAATGGTGGCATCGAGGACTTCGGCCAAGCTTAAACTGGTTCACTTCGGCATCTCGAAGGGCAGAATCACTTTGCAGGGCTCCAATTAGCATGGCCGAAGCTTGTTGCTCGTCCATGATGATGGTGATCACAGTGGCGAATCCTCCTTTAGCAGTAGTATATGGGCTTGATAGCGATGGTATACCCGCTGCCCGATCTGCAGTTGCCCTAAAATCCTTGACAGCCGACGTAAATGGGGATATGATGTAAAAAAGCAAAGACTGATGATGATGGGGACGAGTACAATGCTAGGATCCGCTAGGGACGAAGTGCCTTAGACTGGAAGCACTTCTCGGTACAGCATTGGAAAACCACCCCGGAGTCGCTGAGTGGAAAGGACCTGTGTTAGGTTGCGAGTAAATTCGGCCGGGAGTTGCCCGTTATAGCACACCGAGTGAGTCGGCATCTCTAGTTGACTAGGATCCGATTAATCAGGGTGGAACCGCGAGTAGACCTCGTCCCTACGGGACGGGGTTTTTGTTTTAGCAAGTCAGTTAAGAGAGGTGCGCAGGATGTCACTAGTGATTACACTTCCCGATGGAAGCAAGAAGGAGTATGTAGACTCGGTAAGCCCTTTACAGGTAGCCCAGGATATAAGCCCACGCCTAGCTAAGGCAGCAGTGGCGGCTCGGGTGGCAGGGACTATGCGGGATCTTGACTATCCTATCGAAGAAGATAGCTCTTTGGAGATCATCACCGTGGATAGCCCCGAAGGGCTGGAAATTCTCCGCCATAGCGCTGCCCATATTATGGCAGAGGCCGTCAAACGTCTTTATCCAGGAACTAGACTAGCCATAGGGCCGACGATCGAAAACGGTTTCTATTATGATTTCGATGCCCCAGAGACGTTTTCTGCTGAAGATTTGGTCAGGATCGAAGCGGAGATGGAGAAAATAATCGAAGAAAACCAGGAGTTTGTTCACTGGAAGCTAGACCGTGAGGATGCGATACGCGAGTTCACAAAGCAGGGGGAAGAGTATAAGGTTGAGCTCCTCGAGGACATGGAAGATGCAACCGTGAGCATCTATAGGCAGGGTGAACTGGTAGATTTGTGCCGGGGCCCCCATATTCCCTCTACAGGTAAACTAAAGGCTTTCAAACTTCTTAACGTGGCCGGTGCCTATTGGAGGGGAGACTCTAACCGTCCCATGCTGCAGAGGATCTACGGTACGGCCTTTGCTAAGCAGAAAGATCTGGATGATTATCTCCAAAAAGTCGAAGAGGCAGCCCGCCGGGACCATCGGAGACTCGGCAAGGAACTAGATCTTTTCAGCTTACAGGATGAGGGGCCGGGGTTTCCTTTCCTACATCCAAAAGGCATGGTAATCTGGAGAGTCTTGGAGGATTTCTGGCGGGCAGAGCATCGCCGCCGCGGCTATGAAGAGATCAAGACTCCGATTATTCTCAGTGAATCCTTGTGGAGAGAATCCGGCCATTGGGATCACTATAGGGAGAACATGTATTTCACAGAGATTGATGAAAATACCTACGCCATCAAGCCCATGAACTGTCCGGGAAGCATACTGCTTTACAAACGACAACTGCAAAGCTATCGTGACTTGCCTTTGCGGTATTGTGAACTGGGATTGGTGCATCGTCATGAGCTGTCCGGTACCTTGCATGGCTTGATGCGCGTACGTTGTTTTCACCAAGACGATGCCCATATCTTCATGCTTCCTTCTCAGATTCAAGATGAGATCGAAGGGGTTATTGACTTCATAGATTACGTCTACAAGGATGTTTTCGGCCTCAGCTACCGGGTGGAACTGAGTACTAAGCCGGAAGATTCCATGGGTGATGACGAGATCTGGGATACGGCCACCACTGCATTGCGGCAAGCAATAGAAGCCAAGGGTATGGCGTATGTAATAAACGAAGGTGACGGAGCGTTCTACGGGCCTAAGCTAGACTTCCATCTGGAGGATTGTCTGGGCAGAACATGGCAGTGTGGAACCATTCAGCTAGACTTCATGCTTCCGGAACGTTTCGATCTCTCCTACGTAGGAGAAGACGGCAAAGAGCACAGACCAGTCATGGTTCATCGTGTAATTTTTGGTGCTCTGGAGCGGTTCATTGGGATTTTGATAGAGCATTTCGCCGGAGCCTTTCCTGCCTGGTTGGCACCGATTCAAGCTCGACTCATCCCTGTGGGCGATAGGTTCGTAGACTATGCCCAGGCGGTAGCAGAGGAGTTAGCTGATTGTGGACTTCGCATAGATGTAGATAGCCACGACGATAAGGTAGGGTATAAGATAAGAAAGGCCCAGCTGGAGAAGATACCGTATATGCTAGTGGTGGGCGAAAGAGAAGTGAACGCAGGTTCGGTGGCTGTACGCCATCGCCAGCTTGGTGACATGGGAAGCATGAGTGCATCAGTTTTTAAGGAGCTTTTGCAGCAGGAAGTTGCAGGCCGAGAACTGGCTCCGGTCGACGGGGACAATACGCGGAATTAAGTTTGACAAGGCCCATCATGTATGGTATCCTAGATTCCGTTAGAGTAGTTATAGCTGAATATATCTCCAATCGAAGTAGAAGGTACCGCTTCTCACCTTGAGGCGCTTTTTGCAGCTACAAGGTCACTACCAAGGGGATTTGGTCCTGATTGCGTTTTTCAGGACGTTTCATGTCGAATTGTGGGAGCGGTTATTACCGCTCCTTTTTTGATTCCTGACGTCCAGTACGTCTATGCCCAAGAGGCTGGCGAGATGTGAGGTCAGGGAGAACTTCACGGAGGTGATAGGAGATTAGCAACGAGTTGCGTATTAACTCGGAAATCCGGGCGCGGGATGTGAGAGTGATTAGTCCGGAGGGTGAGCAGCTGGGAGTCATGTCCATCAGAGACGCGCTTAATGCTGCCATGGAGAGAGAGCTGGATTTGGTGGAAGTGGCTCCAAACGCCCGTCCTCCAGTCTGCCGCATCATGGATTACGGGAAGTATCGATACGAGCAGACTAAACAGAAAAGGGAAGCCAAGAAGAAACAGAAGGTCGTAACGGTTAAGGAAGTGCGGATGACGCCGAAGATAGAGGAGCACGATTTCCAGGTGAAAACCAGGAATGCTGAGCGCTTCCTAAAGGATGGGCATAAGGTCAAGGTATCTGTGCGGTTCCGGGGGCGGGAAGTTGTTCATTCCGATCTGGCGCGAGGGATGTTATTGGATATGGCTGAGCAAATAGGCCAGGTGGCTAGTATAGAGCGGCAGCCATTAGTTGAGGGGCGGCAGATGATCATGATGTTAGCTCCAAGACAGGAGTAACGTAGGAAAGGAAGATGTTCCATGCCGAAATTGAAGACCCACCGAGGCGCAGCTAAGCGCTTTAAGGTCACCGGTACCGGCAAGATCAAAAGAAGCAGGGCATATAAGAGCCACATACTGGAGAAGAAAAGCTCCAAGCGCAAGCGCAATTTGCGTCAGACAACATTGGTGGATAACGCAGACCAGAAGCGCATGCATAAGCTTCTACCCTACGCATAGCCTTGAGGCTATAGCGTATTCTACTTGTTTTAGGAGGCGAGGAAAATGCCACGGGTCAAAGGTGGTACAGCTAGGAGAGCAACACGTAAGAAAACTCTAAAGCTAGCCCAAGGCTACTATGGTTCAAAAAGCACTTTGTTCCGCCCTGCTAACGAGCAGGTAATGAAGTCACTGGCATACGCATATCGGGATCGACGACAGCGAAAGCGAGATTTTCGGAAACTGTGGATTACCCGAATCAATGCTGCAGCGCGGACCAATGGATTGTCATACAGCCGCTTTATTTCTGGCCTAAGGAGCTCCGGTCTGGAGATCAATCGGAAGATGCTGGCCGATTTGGCGGTAAATGATGCTGAAGCTTTCAGCCAGTTAGTGGATGTGGCCAAACAAGGGCTGAACAGCTAGTCTGCATCAGTAGACTGGAGACGCAATAGTAAAGGGCAGTCGGGCACGGAGGAGTTCAGGCACCAAGCCTGCCGGGACTCTGTCAGGCGAGACTGCTTTTTCGTCTATCTGCAGGAAGGTAGGGTTGAGCTTTGGGGATGAGAAGGCGCAGGAACCAGAAGCAGTACGTTGTAATTGGTCTAGGGCGTTTTGGCACCAGCGTCGCCCAAACTCTTTACCAGATGGGATGTGAAGTCCTAGCTATAGACAACGACGAAGAGAAGGTGCAGGCGGTAGCCAGCATGGTTACCCATGCAGTTCAGGCCGATGCTACGGACGAGGCAGCCATGCGGGCCTTAGGGGTTAGGAACTTTGATGTCGCCATAGTGAGCATCGGCGATGTTCAAGCTAGTATTATGACCACCTTAGTTCTCAAGGCAATGGGGGTCAGGCAGACAGTAGCTAAGGCCCTTTCTGAGCTACATGGCAGAGTCCTGGAGAAAGTTGGTGCCGATAAGGTGATATATCCTGAGCGGGATATGGGTGTACGGGTGGCCCATAATCTCATATCTGGTAACATTGTGGACTATGTGGAGTTGGTGCCAGGCTATAGCATTGTCGAGGTATTGGCCCGGGGTTCTCTCGTCCACAAGACCTTGCGGGAGCTTGACTTGCGTGCTCGGTACGGTATTAGTGTTATGGCTATCAAGCGGGGCAATGACATAATAGTGGCCCCCGGTGCCAATGATGCTGTTGAGCCTGGAGATAAGCTAGTGGCCATTGGTCAAGATGAAATGCTAGATCGATTGCAGCATATGAACGAGGATGACCAGTAGTTTGTCGGTGAGGAAGAGTGGCTATGTTTGAGAAATTGACGAGTCCGCAGAATCAGTACATAAAACGCATGCGCTCGCTATCCACCCGTAAAGGGAGAGAAAAGACAAATCTCATGNCGGTGGAAGGTGTGCGATTTGTTGCCGAAGCACTAGATGCTGCCAGACGCGGCATTACATCTATTGACGCTGTTTTCTGCGAAGAGGGGTTCGAGGAGAGTATAGAAGCAGAGCTTGTTCAAGCTATGGCGGCAGTGGGCGCGAGGACTTTCAGCTGTCCGTCTGTNCTCTTTAAGACACTAGTGGATACTGAGACGCCACAGGGTATTGCGGCCGCCGTGGCTAAGCCGACGTTTCCCCAANCTACTTTCGCCGAGGAAGATCTCTACCTTGTGGTGGACCGGGTGCAGGATCCAGGTAATCTCGGTACAATGATACGCACTGCAGCAGCAGCGGGGGCGAATGCAATCTTCTGCCTGAAAGGCACAGTGGATCCGTATAATCCCAAGGTCCTAAGAGCCACCATGGGCTCCATATTTCGAGTACCGGTGAAGTTTACTCCTGATGCCAAAAATCTTGTAAGAGCATTGCGTCGGGCCAATTGCCAGTTGGTGGCAGCTGACATAGCTGGCCACCAATATCATTTTGAGGCGGACTATACTAATTCTACAGCCATTATTGTTGGCAACGAAGGCCAGGGTATCCAACCAGCTCTCTTGGAGGCTGCCGATCTTAGAGTGCAGATTCCCCTGGCCCAGAAAGTAGAGTCTCTCAACGCCGCAGTCGCTTGTGGCATACTCTTGTATGAAGTTGTCAGATTTCGCCGTACTTCTGGGCAATAAGTAAGCAAACGTGCCNTGGACTAGGGCACACAACTGCCAGCGTTGGATCGCTAANCGTCAAGTTTGATCTAGATTAAGGAGCTGCTCTTCGTATATATCAAGCTCGCACATATCCTCCTCTCCTTGCCAATGGGTACAGTTCTCGCAGCTGATTTCCTCTGGATCTGGCCGAGATGCCCATGGGCCTTTCTCAATGGGTAAATACTCACTGCAGCTTTGGCCTACGGCCATCATTTCATCTTGACTGGGCATATGTCTCACCCTTCAGTGGATTCTGGGTACGCAGCTTCAGTTGTATTCTGTCCAGATTTGTCCTACCTATCCAGGACCTCATCCCTGGTCAGACAATGTGACACTCTTGTAAATGAGCAGGTCGTATGCTATAATTGAGCTGTCGAACGCGGATTAACTGGAAGGGTGGGGTCTCGTTGAAGCTGACCGCCGATTTCTTTTGGAAGCTATTTGAAGCTACCGGTTCGATCACGGCTTACTTAATGTATAAACAGTGTCGTGCAATGAAAGCGATTATGAACTAAGGATTGGGTTATAATAAGATAGTCCAAACTACCAAAAGCGATGACGGAGAGAAGTAATCTGGTGATAACACCGACAGGGACGGAGTGCCACAGACTGTAAGCACTCCGGGAGGTTGCCCAGGTGAAGTTCGCTTCTGAGCTGTTGGCTGAAGATCGCAGTAGGCCATACCGGGTATCCGCCGTTACAAGGAGAGGGTGGGTATGTATCCGCCCGAGATAGTGGACTTCCCCGAACGCTTATTTATCGGTGGGAAGTAAGTAGGATGGTACCGCGCAGGTTGTCTTTCGTTCCTAACGGAAGGCAACTTTTTTGTATAAGGAAGAGTGTGAGAGGGAGGTTAGTATGCGAGATAGATTAGAACAACTGAAAGGCGAAGCCTGGAAGCGCATAGCCGAAGCTGATGAAACTGGAGAACTAGATAGGATTAGGGTGCGTTACCTTGGTAAGAAAGGCGAGCTTACGGAGTTGCTTCGCAGCTTGGGTTCCTTGCCACAGGAGCAAAGGCCGGAAATTGGCCGATTGGTCAACGAGCTACGCAGCCAGCTAGAAGGCCGTTTGCACAGTCGCTTGGACACTTTGCAGACCGAAGAGCTGCAACGCGATCTAGCCCGGGAGACCATTGATATCAGCCTTCCGGGTAGACGACCGGCCGTTGGCAGAAAGCACCCCCTCAACCAGGTGCTTGCTGAGATTGAAGCGGTATTTATGGGGATGGGGTTTGAGGTTGTAGAAGGACCCGAGGTAGAGCTGGACTACTACAATTTTGAAGCCTTGAATGTACCACCTGATCATCCGGCCCGAGATATGCAAGATACGTTTTTCATCACAGACGATATCTTACTAAGGTCTCAGACGTCACCGGTGCAGGTAAGGATAATGGAGAAGAGGCAACCACCTGTTCGGATTATTGCTCCGGGGAAGGTGTATCGTGTGGATCTTTTCGATGCCACTCATTCTCCCATGTTCCATCAAGTGGAAGGACTCTTAGTTGATGAGGTAACTACTTTTGGCGATCTCAAAGGGATACTGCAAGTGTTCGTTTCTGCTTTGTTTGGCAAAGGCAGAGGTGTGAGATTTCGCCCCAGCTTCTTTCCCTTTACAGAGCCTAGCGCCGAGATTGATATAGAGTGCATCATGTGCAGTGGTAGGGGTTGCCGGGTATGCTCGAATACTGGTTGGCTGGAGATACTGGGGGCAGGAATGGTTGACCCACGGGTGCTCTCCAAGGTCGGTTACGACCCGGAAGTTGTCCAAGGCTTCGCCTTCGGTATGGGGGTAGAGCGGATTGCCATGCTCAAGTACGGCATAGACGATATCCGGCTTTTCTTTGAAAACGATATGCGTTTCTTGGCCCAATTTTAGTTGGAGGTAAAGAACTTGGGGAGGGAAATGACACATGCTGGTTTCCTATGATTGGCTAAAGGAGTATGTTGATATAGATTTGGCACCTGCCGATTTGGCAGAGCGCCTGACCCTGTCGGGCTCAGAAGTGGAAGGTCTCAGTTCGTTAGGTGCTAAGCTCCATGATCAGATTGTTGTGGGGCAGATCATCCAACTTGAACCGCATCCAGATGGCAGGTTGCAGATAGCCAAGGTAGCTATCGACCGAGGACCCTTGACGGTGGTTACCGGGGCTCCTAATGTAGCTGTAGGTCAAAAAGTGCCCTTGGCGCTGGTGGGATCGGTTTTGCCCGGTGGGCAGACTATTATGGCAGTTGATTTTGGTGATGTGACATCGACGGGAATGCTCCTATCTGAGAAGGAGTTGGAATTGGGGGACGATACAAGCGGGATAATGGTCCTACCGGAAGATACGCCGCTGGGGATACCCCTGGCTGAGGCTTTGGGGTTGGACGATATTGTGATCGAGCTGGAAATATATCCCAACCGACCAGACTGTATGAGCGTAATCGGTATAGCCCGGGAGGTAGCTGCTATAACTGGCAGACCCCTTCGGCTTCCGGCCATCGAGGTTTCGGAAACCGATGAACCTATCGATGGTGCGACATCGGTTACCGTTGAGGATGAGGAGCTATGTCCTTTTTACTCAGCTAGAGTGGTGCGCAACATAAAAGTGGGACCTTCACCCCTTTGGCTGCAGCGAAGAGTAATGGCTGGTGGTATGCGACCAATCAACAATGTGGTAGATATTACCAACTTCGTCCTACTGGAAATGGGGCAGCCTCTCCATGCTTTTGATTACAATAAGCTAGAGGAGAACCGGATTGTTGTGCGCAGGGCTCGGCCCGGTGAGATTATTACGACTCTAGATGGGGAAAAGCGAACCTTGGATTCCGAGACTCTGGTAATAGCCGATGCCCACAGTCCCGTTTGCATTGCAGGAATAATGGGTGGAGCCGATAGCCAAGTCCATGAAGGTACCACTGACATTTTGCTGGAAGCCGCGATTTTCCAGAGAGTAAGCATTCGACGCACCAGCCGACGCCTAGGTCTGCGGTCAGAAGCCTCCGCCAGGTTTGAAAGGGGACTTGATCCAGACGGTGTTATGAGAGCGTTGGACAGGGCTGCTCAGCTTCTAGCGGAAATAGCCGGGGGAGAAATACTTAAGGGTATTGCTGTTGCCACGTCCCAAAGTCAAGGAGCAAATGTTGTGACCTTGGATCCCGAACGGTGCAACCGTCTCTTGGGGGCGGATATTCCCGTAGATGACATGGTAAGAATNCTAGAGGGTCTCGAATTTGGGGTTACAAATAAAGATGGCAGACTAGAGGTCGAGGTGCCTTCCCATCGATTNGATATTGAGCTGGAAGCAGACTTGGTGGAAGAGATAGCCCGTCTGTACGGATACCATCGTATTCCTGCCACGCTGCCGAAGGGCGTTACCCAACGGGAGGAGAATGAGCGGCTGCAGATAGTCAATGAGATTCGAAACCTATTGATAGGGGCGGGTCTTACCGAGATAATGACCTTGAGCTTTGATTCTCCGACTAGCTTTGATAAGCTACAGTTGCCGCCAGAGCATCGGCTTAGGCAAGCAGTAGCTATCCAAAACCCCTTGACAGAAGATATGGGTACCCTGAGAACTAGTCTATTACCCCACCTTCTGGATGTGGTTAGACACAATACNCAACGGCAACAGACCAATCTGCAGGTCTTCGAACTAGGGTCCGTCTATATCCCCTCGAAATTGCCCATAGAGGATCAACCTCGGGAGCAGCAGACCCTAGGCTTGGCCATGACTGGCTTATATCCTAGGCAATGGGGTCTACCGCCTAGGGAGGTAGATTTCTTTGACCTTAAGGGATTGCTGGAGCTAGTCTTTCAGAGATTGGGTATCGCTTGTCAGTGGGAGAGGGCGATACATTCCGGTTTCCATCCCGGAAGGTGTGCGATTATCAAGTTAGCGGATACAAAGATCGGGGTTTTAGGGGAAATTCATCGAGAGGTTGCAGAAAACTGGGAGCTGACCGCTCGTGTGTATGTTGCGGAAATTGACTTGGAAGCCGTTATTCCACAGGCAAGGCGAGAGGTATTGGTAGAGAAACTGCCTCGTTACCCGTTAGTAGCCCGGGATTTGGCACTTTTGGCTCCCGATACAGTACCGGCTGAGGTGATCTTACGTACTATGGAGGATGCTGGCGATGAGATAGTTAAGGATATTACTCTCTTCGATGTCTACCAAGGCCGCCAGATACCAGATGGTTACCGCAGCTTGGCTTATTCTGTTCGTTACCAAGCATCAGACCGGACTCTGACTGACGAGGAAATTCAGGCCGCTGAGGATGCTATTATGACCCGTCTAGAGGAAGAGTTAGGGATAACCCGACGATAACTCGACGCTAGCGTGCAGCCTTTGGATGCGGTGCAGGAATTGACCGACTGAATCTGGAAATACTGGTTAGAGAATGGCCTTATGGAATGAAGGAGGAATCGCCATGCCCGGGCAGCCAGAGCCAAAAAACCAGATTCAGAGCGTGCGGATCCGGATAGCAGGTGATGAGTATTGCATTAGAGGCAAAGGTGGCCCCGAGTATATTCGGAAGTTGGCGCAAGTAGTTGATGGTTATTTGAGCCCGGTTGTACAGCAATACCCTAATCTGCCGCGCAACTGGGCTAGTATTCTCGCACTGATGAATATGGCTGACGAACTGGAGAGGCAAAAACAGGAAAACAGGGAGCTAATGGAGTTAGTGGCCGAAGTTGAGAAATGAGGCTGCATGCCATGACCTGGATCGATATTCTCATAGTGATAATCTTGGCAATAATGATGCTTAAGGGTTTCGTTAAAGGTCTCCTAAGAGAAGCTTCGGAGCTCGCGGGCATCATTTTTGCAGTTCTATATGCTTATCGAAGCTATCAATACTGGGGCGATGAGTTGATCTATCGCTTCAAGCTGCCGGACATGGTAGCCTATCCCCTGGCTTTTGGNGGTATTGCGCTAATTATCAGCGTCCTTGCGGGGCTTCTGGGACTTTTCTTGAGCAAAGTCCTGCGCTATACACCCATCAGTATCCTGGATCATTTGGGAGGCATTGGTCTTGGTTTCGCCAAGGGTTTTATCCTTATTTGCATTATGCTTGTGCTTCTAAGTGCTGTTCCCATGGAAGCCATCACTGTGATCGTTAATCGATCACCCTTGGCCCAACAGGTGTTGGGGGTAGTGCCCAAGATCTACAGCAGCCTGGACGCAGTGTTTCCTCCCCAGTTCCCCCGCTGGCATAAGGACGACAAGCAAGCGGACCCATATCCCCAGCCTCTGAAGAGCGGGCCCTTAAGCCCCGTATTGTGAGCCTTAGTCATCCGTTGGCAAGGAGGCCACGAACAGAAGATGACCAATCTAGCCCTGGCAAGGGCTTTCTTTGAAATTGCCGATCTTATGGATCTAAATGGTGACAGCTCCTTTCGCGCTAATGCTTATCGAAGAGGCGCTAGGGCCATCGAAGGTTTGCCCGAAGACATAAGGAACGTGCATAGTGCTGGCAAGACCCGGGAGATTCCAGGGATCGGACCGGTGCTGGCCGACAAGATAGATGAGTGGCTGAGTACAGGCAGCATCAAGCATTTGGAAGCTTTGCGTGAGACCGTGCCGCAAGGTGTTGTGGAGATGACGAACATTGCCGGTGTAGGCACTAAACTGGCCCGAAGATTCTATGTAGAGCTGGGCATCGNGAATATTGAGGAACTAGAAAAGGCGTGTCGCCAGAGAAGAATCCGAACTCTCAAGGGGCTGGGAGCTAGAACGGAGTGGAATATTCTCAGAGGAATAGAGGCCATCAAAGCCCGAGGGANACAAGTTCCTCTAGGTGTAGCCCTTCTCTTGGCCCGGAGTGTGCAAGCACACTTAGAGCATTTTCCCGTAGTGGATCAAGTAGAGCTTTCCGGCGCGTTGCGGCGTCGTGAGGAAATGGTGGATGAGATAGACTTGGTAGTTTCCACCCCTGACCCGCCTGCTGTGCTCGAGCTCTTCGCTGGAATAAGGGAAGCAGAGGGTGCGATGGAAACCCAGCCGCATCATCAAGGAAAGATGCAGCTCAAGGCTGGTCCCTGTTTGGAGGTTGTGGCAAGAGTACCAGATGAGTTCATTTGGGCTCTGTGGCAAACCACAGGTTCTAAAAGGCATGTCGAGCAGCTAAAGGCACGAGCGGATAGCTTGAATATTGGAATAACCAAAGAAGGAATTGAATCCAACGGCTCTGTTCTAAGGCCAGCAAGTGAGGCTGATATCTACCACATGTTCGATTTGCCTCTTATTCCCCCAGAGTTAAGGCAGGGCAGAGGTGAGGTGGAAGCGGCGGCTTTGGGTACCTTGCCCAAACTGGTGGAGCTTGGAGATATCCGGGGTGATTTGCACTGTCATTCTCGATGGAGTGACGGAGTCTTGACCGTAAAGGAGATGGCTTTGGCTGCCCGAGCCAAAGGCTATGAATATCTAGCTATCTGCGATCATTCTCAATCTTTGCGAATAGCCAACGGGCTCGATCCACACAGATTGAGATTGCAGCATGCCGAGATTCGTCGAGTGGAAGAGGAGATTGGTTTCCGTGTCCTATCTGGGATAGAGGTAGACATCCTAGCTGATGGCAGTTTAGATTTGCCCGATGATATACTGGCTGAAAGAGACATAGTAGTGGCCTCCATTCATTCCGGCTTCAGGCAAGACAGAAAACAGTTGACAGACAGGGTGCTTAAGGCCATGGAGAATCCTCACGTAGATGTGGTCGGCCATCCTACAGGAAGGCTCTTAGGACGCCGTGCACCATATTCCATAGACATGGACCAGATCATTCAAAGGGCGGCAGCCACTGGCACAGTCCTGGAGATCAACGCTTCTCCCGATCGGCTGGATATCAATGAGGTATATGCCCGTCAAGCTATGTCCTCAGGAGTTAGGATGGCTGTCAACACAGATGCCCATAGCCAAGCTGAGCTAGATAACATGCATTTAGGTGTCAGTGTGGCCCGTCGAGCCTGGTTGACCAGCGAGCATGTAATCAACACATGGCCATGGGCTCATATTCGCGAGCTTTTTGCCAGCTCATGATGANATATCCTATGNCTCCCTGTATGTCTANAAGCAGCCAGAGGCGGTGTCATTTGCCGAAAGGTTTTGCCCTTCTGTAGTCAAAGTATGGAGTAGGCTGTGGAGTTGCCCCAGCTCAAGCAGCATTCGCAGCACTTTATATACTAGGGATGACTACAGGGGGAGAAACACTTGAAAGATGTCTGTCCGCGGGAGAGGGTCGTAAGGCTTCAATCAAATGCCCTGGTGACAGTTCTGTTGCTTTTGCTTTCCTTCGTTCTGGGCCTTGTCTCTCCAGACAGTAGTGCTTTGCCTCCTGGAAGCGGGGATTATGCAACGGGTCCTGGCGGCGGTGAGGCGTTGCGTTGGGATCCAGAGGCCTTGCGGGGTAAGACCATAGTGATTGATCCCGGCCATGGTGGTTCGAACCCCGGCACGAGGGGTGTGGGGCCAAAGCCGGAAAAAGACAATGTCCTGGCGGTGGCCTGGGACCTAAAAGGTATGCTTGAGCATGCTGGTGCTAAGGTAGTTATGACCAGAAACGGTGACTACTTGCCCGGCAGCCCCGAGGTAGACCAGCTGGAGGCTAGGGTGAGACTGGCAAACATGAATCGCGCCGATGCCTTCGTTTCCATCCACAATGATTGGAACAAGAACAGCTCCTTGACTGGTACCACAACCTATTTTTATAGTCCTGATGGTTATCGACTTGGTATTGCCCTGCAAAAGGGCGTTACAGGCGAATTGCGTTCCCGGGATCTTGGCGTGAGATGGGCCAACTATTATGTGCTAAAGAATACGGTTATGCCGGCTGCCCTTGTGGAGCTTGGGTTTCTCAGCAATAAACAGGAGGCACTCCTCCTAACTACACGCTCATATCAGACTAAAGCGGCTACTGGCATCTATGATGGATTGGTGGAGTATTTCTCCAACAGGCGATGAGAACAATGGTTTTCATAGGATTGGGGGCACTGACGGTGCTCCTTCTGAGTGCTCCACGTTTTCTTGGAGCTCTCTTTCTGTTATAATTAACACGTGACATCAAAGCATGACTTGCTCGCGATTGGGCGGGGAAGGGGGAAAGGGCCGCGGGGGATGCGAGCCCTAATCCAATGGACCAAAAGACATTGAAAATTCTAGAGTTCGATAAAGTTAGGGAGCAACTAGCCTCCCATACTGCCTTTACTTTAGGGCGGGAGCGTGCGTTATGGCTGGAGCCTTCGAACGATCCTGGCATCATCGAGGCTAGGCAAAACGAGACAGCCGAGGCCTTAGAGCTTCTAAATCGAGAGGGAGGTTTGCCCCTGGGAGGAGTCCGCGATATTCGCCGGTCCTTACGGAAAGCCGATATGGGGTCTATCCTTTCGCCGGGAGAACTTCTGGAGATCGCTTCGACCTTATATGGTACAAGTCAAGCACGCCGTTTTCTAATGGAAAAGGCGGAGATTGATTCNCAATTGGCAGAGCTAGCTCAAAGATTGGAGCCAGCTTCGTTTTTGCGGGAGCGCATTGAAGGCTGCATCGGCGACGATGGCGAAATGTTGGACTCTGCCAGCGACAATCTGCGTTCCATAAGAAACCGCATGCGGAGTCTCCAGGGTAGGATTCGGGAGAAGCTAGATTCAATTATTCACAGCGTTCGATATCAAAAAGTACTGCAAGATGCAATTATCACCATACGGAACGGGCGATATGTCGTACCGGTAAAATCAGAATTCAAAGGCCTGCTTCCCGGTCTTGTTCACGATCAATCGGGATCTGGTGCAACTTTGTTCGTTGAGCCAGCGGCAGTAGTGGAGATCAACAATCAGCTGCGGCAGCTAGAGTCAGAAGAGACCGAGGAAATCGAAAGGATCCTGAGGGAGCTAACCCTCATGGTAGGCAACAAAGCTAGGGAGCTTCTGATCTCCTTGGAGACACTGGGGAGATTGGATTTTATTTTCGCCAAGGCTTACCTGGCAGCCACCCAAAAAGCCGTTCGGCCGAAGCTCCGCTCTGATGGGTATATGAACATTCGTGCAGGACGCCATCCTTTGCTAAGAGGCGAGGTAGTCCCTTTAGATATTTGGCTCGGTAGAGAATTTACGGCACTGGTTATCACGGGTCCCAACACCGGTGGCAAGACTGTGGCCCTGAAAACGGTAGGGCTTCTGACGCTGATGGGCCAAGCGGGTTTGCATGTCCCTAGTGACGAAGGGACAGAGCTCAACGTTTTTTCCCATGTGTTTGCCGATATTGGAGACGAACAGAGCATTGAACAGAATCTTAGCACTTTCTCCTCCCATATGGCCAACATAGTGCGAATTCTCGATGAAGCCGATGAAAACTGCCTCATCCTCCTAGATGAGTTAGGGGCAGGTACTGATCCCACCGAAGGGGCAGCTCTGGCCATGGCCTTGCTGCAATGGTTTCACAATAGAGGCTGCAGGACCATAGCCACAACTCATTATTCGGAGTTGAAGGCCTTCGCTTATACCACTGAGGGGCTGCAGAACGCCTCGGTTCAGTTTGACGTGGAGACACTGCGTCCTACCTACAGATTGGAGATAGGATTGCCCGGAAGAAGCAATGCTTTCGCCATTGCTAGCCGGTTAGGTCTTCAGGAAGAGGTCATCGGTCTGGCGAGAGGCTACTTGACTCAAGAGGATATCCGCATTGACGACATGATTCAAGATATGGAGGAGAATCGTCGAAGGGCATCCCATGAGCGCACTGTGGCAGAGCGTCTACGTAGCCAAGTAGAGCTGGAAATGAACAAGTACCAAGAAAACCTCAGGCGTTTGGAAAATGAGAAAGAGGAGATCCTCGCTGCTGCCCGAAGGGAAGCAGCGGAGCTCGTAAAGAAGGCCAAGAGCGATGCCGACGAGCTTTTAGGATTATTGCGCAGTGCTGATAGAGCAGAGCGGGAAGAAACGGCCCAAAAGATTCGGTCTTCTTTAGAAAATAGGCATAGGGTGCTTTCCGAGGCCGAAAAACCGAAAGTGGAAAAGCCAGCGTATGCACCATCAAAGAACTTGGTACCGGGAAGTGCTGTTTACCTTAATCGTCTCAGGCAAAAAGGCTGCATCCTTGAGATAGGCACCGGAGGAGAAGCCTTAGTTCAGGTAGGAGCTTTGCGGGTGACTTTGCCTTTAGAAGATCTCACACCTACAGACGATGAATTCACTGTGCAAAGCTCCCGAAACCGAGTGAGCCTCGAAACCAGCAAAGCTGCTTCCATCTCGGCGGAGCTCGATCTTAGAGGTTTGACGGTAGAAGAAGCTACTAGTATGGTAGATAAGTACCTGGATGATGCTCTCTTGGCGGGTTTGCCTCGCTGTAGGATTATCCATGGTAAAGGCACGGGAGCGCTGCGATCTGCCATCAGTTCGCAACTAGAAGCCCATCCCCACATCAAGGCTTACCGGTTGGGTGGGCCTGGTGAGGGCGGGGATGGCGTGACCGTGGCTGAGCTAGGTTAGGGGTTGTATGTGTGTCTATCATTGTCCCCGATCGAGATAGGAAGGAGGAGGCAAGAATGGCAAGTCTATTCAGTGGGCGGCGGCGCCGATTATTGGTCGTGTCGGTATTTATCATATCTATTCTTTTTGGCGCGGGTCTGGGCATGTTTGCTGGCTTTTTGAAGAGCGCCCCCTCACTAGCCGAAGTTGAGTTCACTCCTCGATTGACTACTTATGTATATGATGCCAACGGGGAAGTATTAACCAGACTATACAAGGAGAACCGAGTGAAGGTTGGGATCGAGCGGATCCCCAAACATTTGCAGCACGCAGTACTGGCCGCTGAGGATGCTGATTTCTACGAACACTACGGTATCGATTTCATGTCCATTGCCAGGGCCATATGGGTGGACATTCGGGAGAGGGCGAAGGTGCAAGGTGCCAGCACCATTACTCAACAGCTGGCAAAGAATGCTTTCCTTACCCATAAGAAGCTATGGTCTCGAAAGCTGCAGGAGGTACTGTGGGCTATTCAGATTGAACGCAAGTATTCCAAAGATGAGATTCTGGAGGCTTATCTTAATCTCATCAACTTTGGGCATGGTACCTACGGCGCGCAGGCGGCAGCGGAAATGTACTTCAATAAGAATGTGGAGGACATAGACTTGGCAGAGGCTGCGTTGTTGGCAGCTATACCAAACAGCCCTGTCTATTATAGTCCCATCTCCTATCCCGATGCAGCTATGCGAAGACGCAACTGGATCTTAGGCAGGATGGCTCACCTCGGCTATATAACAGAAGCGGAGGCTGAAGAAGCTAGAAATACTCCTATCCAACTCGCTCAACGTCAGCCTCGGGAGCGCATTGCTCCATACTTCATTGATTACGTAGTACAGCAGCTCTTGGAGCGGTATGGCGAAGAGATGGTGTTCGGCGGAGGCCTGGAAGTATATACAACCTTGGATATGAATATGCAGCGGATAGCCGAAGAGGAATTGCTCGAAAGACTACCCAAAGGACCAGTTGATAAGAATGGTCTTCAACAGCCCCAAGGCGCTTTGGTAGCCATTGAGCCCCAGACAGGGTTCATTCGGGCCATGGTGGGCGGTAGAGGTGAGGACAAGTTTAATCGAGCGGTTCAAGCCAGAAGACAGCCAGGCTCAGCTATGAAACCGTTCATTTATACTGTGGCCATAGAGCAAGGATATACACCGGCTACCGTCATCGTAGACGAGCCCATCGAATATGTCATGGCGACGGGGGAGACATGGGCTCCTCAGAATTACCACAGAGACCATAGGGGGCCCTTGACGCTACGGGATGCCTTGGAGGATTCTATTAATGTCGTTGCAGTGAAACTGCTTGATCAAGTAGGAATTAAAAATGTGATCCAAGTGGCTAAAGACATGGGGATTACCACTTTGGTTGAAGAAGGGCGGTATAACGACCTTGGTTTAGCCCCGTTAGCATTAGGGGGACTTACTCGAGGTGCCACCGTACTGGAGATGACATCTGCCTATAGCGTCTTTGCCAATCAAGGGGTATGGGTGGCTCCGGCGGCGATTACCAAAGTGGTTGACTCGGAGGGGGACGTTTTAGAGGAATACAAACCCAAGCGCCGGGTGGTTTTAAGTCAACAGACTGCTTACTTGATGAACGATATGCTCCAAGGCGTCATTGAGCAGGGCACTGGAAAGCAAGCTAGAATTGGTCGGCCAGCTGCTGGCAAGACCGGAACAGGCCAAAGCTATACCAACGGGTGGTTCATAGGCTATACTCCTAGCCTGGCAACAACGGTGTGGATGGGCGACGATGAGCAGAGCCAAGAGATGGTGTATAAAGGTATTCGGTATGGCAGTTGGAATGCCGCCGAAATCTGGGGGCGGTTTATGCGTCGGGCGCTAGAGGNTACACCCATGGAAGATTTTACTAGACCCGATGGTATAGTAGATGGGGTACTCATTGANACCAAGACGGGGCTTTTGGCCCGAAGGAACGGTACCATTCCCGATTCTGAGCTACGGTATGAGATCTTTATTGCCGGTACCGAACCGAAAGAGTATTCACCTCGAGCGAAGACACTAGTGGATCACCTCAAGGAGATTTTCTTAGGATCACCGGACAGGGAGTTGGATGATGCCCCTAAGGTCCAATCTCCATCAGAATCAGAACCACCTTCTAGAACAGAGGTACCCGAGGAAACAAAAATCCATCTTCACCCACCAGATGTGACGACTCCTGTAAGTCCCACACCGGCTGAGAATGAGAAGTCGACACCATCGCAAACTGAGAATCTCAAGGCAGAGACAGAAGATTCCACAAAGATACTACAGGAGCTTAAGGAGGCATTTGGTTTATAGTGTTCTGATAATGCTGTGTTGCCATTGGATGATTAGTGTGCTAGAATCAAGAGCAAAGCATTGAATGAATGTATACTAAAAGCAATGAAGGAGAGAGTAGTACCGTTGTTGGGCTAAAGAGAGTCGGTGGTTGGTGAGAACCGACGCCGGGACGGTATGAAATACACTCCAGAGCTTCCCTATTGAACACCTGGACTGATTGGGGGAAAAGTAGATAGGGACGGTAGCCGCCGTTATCCGGTTCGAGTGAAGCAGCTCCATATGCCACGGATAGGGATCCTGGTCGTAGCTGCTTAACTAGGGTGGTACCGCGAGAAGCCTCTCGTCCCTACAGGATGAGGGGCTTTTTTGGATCTAATCTAAGTGTAGGAAAGGGGCATGCAAATGCAGACACAGGCTCTGTCATTGGAAGAGGAATTAGCACTCATCCGGCGGGGGACGGAGGAGATCTTCCCAGAGGAGGAATTGCTGGACAAGCTGAAGAAAGCCCGCCGGACCGGAAGACCTCTGAAAGTAAAGCTGGGTGTGGACCCCACCGGTACTGACCTGCATCTGGGCCATGTCATACCAGTCCTGAAGCTCAAACAGTTTCAGGATCTCGGTCATGAAGTCATACTGATCATTGGTGATTATACAGCGATGGTGGGAGATCCGTCCGGACGAAACAAGACTAGACCTCAGCTTACCCATGAAGAGGTCTTGCAGAACTGCCGTACGTATCAAGAGCAAGTTTTCGGCATTCTAGATCCAAAGAAGACAAAAGTTGTCTACAATGGTGATTGGTTCAGCAAAATGACCTTTCATGATGTCATCCGGCTCATGTCTCAAATGACCCTGGCGCGCATGATGGAGAGGGAGGATTTCTCCCATCGCTTCCAGAATCAGATTCCATTAAGTCTACATGAGATGATCTACCCTTTGATGCAAGGCTATGACTCGGTAGCCATAGAAGCTGATATCGAACTAGGTGGTATAGACCAGAAGTTCAATATTCTGGTGGGAAGGGATCTACAAAAAACCATGGGACTTGAGCCACAGGTTGGTATCTGTAACCCGATACTGATTGGGCTCGATGGCAAGGAAAAGATGAGTAAGAGTCTAGGAAACTACATTGGTATCCAAGATCCACCTTCTGAGATGTATGGGAAAACCATGTCACTCCCCGATGAACTAATGATGATGTACTTTGAACTGGCCACTACGGTGCCCATGGATGAGCTTGAGGAGATGGAAAAGGAGCTTGATAATGGCGAGTTGCACCCTCGGGACGCTAAACGTCGCTTAGCCCGTGAGATAGTGGCCCGCTTCCACAATGAAGGGGCAGCCAAGGAAGCCGAGGCTGAGTTCGACCGAGTGTTCAAAGAAAATCTCGTACCTGATGATATTCCGGAGGTGAAGCTTGCCAGCCAGGACTTGGAGGATGGTAGAATTTGGATAGTTCGACTCTTAGTTCAGGCAGGCCTAGCCTCGTCAAACGGTGAAGGTCGGCGACTCATCCAGCAAGGAGGAGTTAGGCTGGATGGCGAGATTATTGAGAACATCGATCTGGACTGGGAGCCTCGTAGCGGAGCAGTATTACAGGTCGGTAAGCGGAGATTTGCTCGAGTAGTTTGCTAAATAGACGGGTTATTTAGATGTTTGCAAGGATGGAGGCAGATGGGAGTGACCATCTGCCTTTATCCTGCGAACTAATCCTCTAGCGTTCTGGGCATGAAAGATGGGTAGCTTCGAATATATATAGGTACCTGAAAGGCTAGGTGGTGGTCTAGGTGCAGAGGCGTTGGCGACCGAGGAGGCCCTCGGCTCAAAGAAGCTATTGGCATGAGCTGCGGGTCATTGTGAGCCTCCTCCTGTTTTTTTTGGCAGTCTCGTCGGTAATTGCCTCTTGGTATGTAGACTTACGAGTGCGTCCCGTAGTTCGCCGCTGGGCGGAACAGCGAGGTGTCAATATTGCCACCCGAGCTATTAATAATGCCATTCAAGCCATCATGGTGGCCGGCATAGACTCATCGGAGCTAGTGCATTTTCAAAACGATCAGACTGGCCGGATTGTTGGGGTTAGTTTTGAGTGGGGGAGAATCAATGGCATTGTGTCCAACTTGACCAATAGGATCCAAAGTGCCATCAACACAACAGCCAATGAAGAAATCCCGGTCCCTTTGGGTCAGCTGACGGGCATCGAGGTGTTAGCTGGATTTGGGCCACGGGTTTCGGTAAAGATTATACCTGTTGGGGCCGTAGATACCGTCCCCAGGATTGAATTTCTGGAGAAAGGGATCAACCAAACGTTTTATCGTATTTACTTAGATGTGAGGACTAAAGTCAGGATTGTTGTTCCTTTGGTAGAGAAAGACATAGAGGTATCTAGTGCTGTGCCCATAGTGGAGCAGTGGATAGTAGGAGANGTTCCCCAAGTGTATCTGAACTGGAAACCGGATCTTAAAGAGCTAGAGAAGAGTGGCATGGGTCTCAGCCAATAATCGGGNAANTAGGTTTTGCTATTGGCGTAACACCCAGGCGAAGATTGAGCTGGTTAGGTGAAATACTCTACTTGGGCGCCGGGAAACCTCTCAGCGATATAGGCTCGCAACGTCTCTTCAAGCTGCTGAGCTTTTCGAGGCTCATACACATATTTGCCGAAGCCTTTATGGACCCGATCTTTCGTATCCATGGCGAGGGTAGTCTCGGGAAACCGCTGCAGAATCAGCCTACGGGACCGCTGAGTGAATCTGTGCATGATCAGCTCAAAAGTCATGTCATTCGTGGCATCCTGGGGCAGGCTGGCCTTGAGCTTATCGAGTAGTGTCGCATAGTCAGCGCGCCAGCCCTCATAGATGATCAGAGGTGCGATGATAAATCCGAGTGGATAGCCAGCTGCATTTACTTTGACGGCCGCGGCCAAACGCTGGTCTAAAGAGGCAGTACCTTCCTCGTAGGCTTCAATGATTTTCTCTGTATTAATGCTAAAACGGAAGCGGGTATGGTCTTTGTGGTTCGCATCAAGCAAGCGGCTCACATTATTGGATTTGGTTACCACCCGGAGGCGACCGTAGGTTTCTTGACCAAAGAGTTCAATGGTATGCCGTAAAGCGCCAGAGAGGTGCTCTACGGCTACGGGATCCGATGAACTACTGGCTTCGAAAGTAGTGATCTCGGGAGCCCGCTTCTTGATTAGCCTTGTGGCAGATTGAAGAATCTCATCAATATTAACGTAAAGCCGGACGTAGGTTCTCTCACCTAAGGTTGCGGCAAGATAGCAGTAATGACATTTTGCCGGGCAGCTGGTATTGAGCACCAGGCGATAGTCTGCAGATGGGTGGCAAGGTTGGGGGGCCAAGCTTCGTTTGACCCCTACAACTACCATCCGTTTGGCGTGGTGAAAGCGCTGGCAATAATCGGCACCGGTAACGAGGAGGCGATTATGCGAAGGCGTGGTTAGGATTTTGATGCCCCGAGATTGGAAATCGTGATAGAGCTGTTTGCCTAGACGAAAGTCCAGGGCTTCCGGTTCGAAGATAGCTTCGTCAGGGTAGAAGAGACTTGTTTGTTCTGGCGATGAAATTGTGATAGTCAAGCTACCATCTCTTTCCTTGATTAATAGGTTGTTTTCCACTTGAGATGAAACAGCGTGGATCGTGTAATTCCAATGCACCGACAAGGATAGTTTATCCCATCTTTTTAGAGGCTACCCCATCGTTAGCCTGTACTCTACAGGTTACCTGCTAGCCTTGCTAGTCCAGAGGGTTGACAGGGGCGGTATGAGCATGGTATTATCATGGAGCCACAGGCGGCAACAAGACTGTAACATAGTATTGGTCTAGGTTTATCTTCTTTTCAGCTTTAAGTCAGAGGATGGATCGATACTGGTGGCAAAGGCCTCTTGAAGAAAAGAAAGACAGTTGACACCGAGGAAGCCAGTTGGTATAATTAGTTCTTGCCGGGTGCTTGAGCCGGCGACGGACCTTGAACCTTGAAAACTGAACAGCGTAAATGAAAGCTTGTGCAGCCAAGTTT
>JGI24708J26588_10000417_pt1 | contig 34736 bp, 34 predicted proteins | sample BioPla1DNA2_FD_26588 | JGI IMG/M metagenome (IMG submission 26588) | reverse complement strand
TCTTAAAAGCGACAACGAATCATATCTTATCACAAAATTTTTATCGTGTCAATACTTTTTAATTTTACATTTTGTGACATTTGTTGCTTTTTTTGTCTAACCGTGTCGACAAAANCTATAATAACAAATTAAAATCACTTTGTCAACACTTTTTCATATTTTATTTTACTCCAAAATAATGTTATTATACATTAAGTTAAAACTTGTTCTGTTAAAGTGCCGAATTGTATTTTATAGCACTATAATTAAAAAGTCAATATCCATTGTAATAAATTAAAAACATGGGTCATACAATCTTTTAAGAAGTGATTTAATTGGAGAGTGAATAAATGAATAAAAAAAGTTTGTCTCTTAGCGAAGAATTAAATAAAAGACAAATTAACTTAATAATAATTTTATCCCTAATCGGCTTTTTCTTATATGTATTCATTAACATTTTCTTTCCTTATGCCGGAACCTTATCCGTTACATTTTTGGCTATCACAGTCAGCCTAATACTTTATAGTTTTGTATCTAAAGATAATGGATTGTTAAAATATGCCTTAGTGTCGATTATATTATCTATCCTTTTGGCACTCTGGCACCACCCCTTTTTTATATAAAAATAAGCGCAGGAATCTGCGCTTATTTTTATATGTTTATTTTACATTAGCCTTAGCCATATCAACTAATTGTGTGAATCCTTTTGCATCATTAACTGCCATATCAGCTAATACTTTTCTATTGATATTAATTCCAGCTACTTTAAGACCATTCATAAATTTACTATAAGAAAGTCCGTTGATGCGAGCCGCTGCATTGATTCTTGTAATCCAAAGTCTACGAAAATCCCTTTTTCTTTGCTTTCTTCCAATATAAGCATAATTTAAAGATTTCATAACTGCTTGTTTAGCAGTTCTAAATTGTTTGGATTTTGCACCTCTATATCCTTTTGCTAATTTTAAAATTCTCTTATGCCTTTTCTTAGCATTTATTCCGCCTTTAACTCTTGCCATTTTTTAAACCTCCTATTCTATGCACTCAATTCTTATGAATATGGTAATAGTCTTTTTATTTGTTTTTCGTTTGTCTTATCAACCATACCTGGTTGTCTAAGATTTCTTTTTCTTTTTGCAGACTTTTTAGTTAATATATGGCTCTTAAAAGCCTTGGATTTTTTAAGTTTACCTGTTCCTGTAACTTTAAAACGCTTTGCTGCTCCTCTATGTGTTTTCAATTTAGGCATTGTTGTATCCTCCTTTTTAATGATTGTATATAATATACGTTACATCTGTTTTGGTGTAACGATTATTACCAAATTTTTACCTTCTAATTTTGCCCTTTTTTCAGTTTCACCATAATCTTTTAATTCTTGTACAATACCATCTAAAAGCTCATTTCCTTTTTCAGTATGGGCCATTTCTCTTCCTCTAAATCGCACGGAAATCTTTACTTTGTCCCCATCTTTTAAAAACTTAATTGCCCTTTTTGTTTTGGTATCTAAATCGTGTTTATCGATGTTCGGGGATAAACGTATTTCTTTAACGTTAATAATCTTTTGTTTTTTACGAGCTTCTTTTTCTTTCTTAGCTAAATCAAACCTATACTTTCCATAATCCATAATCCTACAAACTGGCGGATTGCCCTTAGGCGCAATTTTAACTAAATCAAGATTCCTCTCTCTCGCCAATGTCTGTGCCTCTTTAGTTGAAACAATCCCCACCTGATTCCCATCCACATCAATGAGTCTTACTTCCTTATCACGAATTTGCTCATTAATAATTAACTCGCTAATAGCCGAGCACCTCCTAATTATATTTAAATCTTTCTATTAAAACCCCCTAGGGGGTTTACAACAAAACTAATAACAATGTACGCAAAAAAGCGGATAGAACACTATCCGCCTATAGACATATATTAAAGAATATCTAGCAGTATAAAACTACCAATATCATCTCTAAATAATCATATATATACCCTGTCGACTGCTGTGCAAGGTGAGAAACGGATGTTTCTACTTGTTATAATTTTATTAAATTAATACAACATAAATTAATATATCACTAATCTAGATGACTGTCAAGTTTTTATTTTATTTTTTTGGATTTTATTTCAGCTTTGACCCTTTGGGCAAATTCCAATAAATCCTGGCTTCCTTCATCGCCCCCTATGCGGCTTCTAACAGATACCTTATTTTCTTCTTCTTCCTGTTGCCCCACTATGAGCATATATGGTATCCTTTGAAGTCTTGCTTCACGGATTTTATACCCGATTTTTTCAGCTCTAAAGTCAGCTTCAACCTTTATTCCTTCTTTATTCAATTCCGTGATAACCTTATTGGCATATCCATGATATTTTTCAGAGATTGGCAGAACCTTTACTTGTATCGGTGCAATCCAAGTTGGAAAGGCCCCTGCAAAATGTTCTATCAAAATACCAATAAATCTTTCAATACTACCAAATACAACCCTGTGAATCATAACAGGACGGTGCTTTTCTCCATCTTGTCCAGTATATACTAAATCAAAACGTTCTGGCATTTGAAAATCCAATTGAATTGTTCCGCATTGCCATGTCCTTCCAAGACAATCTTCCAAATGAAAATCTATTTTGGGTCCATAAAAAGCCCCATCCCCTTCATTTACTATATAATCATATCCCTTCTCCTCTAGGGCCTCTTTTAATGCCTGGGTTGCTCTTTCCCAATCTTCATCTTTTCCCATACTATTTTCCGGTCTAGTTGAAAGTTCAACATGATATTTGAATCCAAAAACACTGTAAAACTCATCTATTAAACTAATTACACCTTTTATCTCATCTTTGATTTGCTCAGGAAGCATAAATATATGTGCATCGTCTTGGGTAAAGTTTCTCACCCTCATAAGTCCATGAAGAGCCCCAGATAATTCATGACGGTGAACTAGGCCTAGTTCCGCCATTCTAAGGGGCAAATCCCTATAGGAGTACATTTTAGTTTTATACACTAACATGCTTCCGGGACAATTCATAGGTTTTACAGCATAATCCAAATCATCTATCTTGGTTACATACATATTATCTTTGTAATGTTCCCAGTGCCCGGAGCGATACCATAGTTCTTGATTTAATATAATGGGGGTGCATATTTCTTTATATCCTGCTTTTTTATGTTTTTCTCTCCAGTAGTCTATCAATGTATTTCTAAGTTCCATACCCTTAGGAAGGAAGAATGGGAAGCCTGGTCCTTCATCCATTAACGCAAAAAGTTCCAATTCCTTTCCAAGTTTTCTATGATCCCTCTTTTTTGCTTCTTCTAATTTATTAAGATATTCTTCCAAATCAGCTTTCTTTGTAAAAGAAGTGCCATAAATCCTTGAAAGCATTTTGTTTTTCTCGCTACCCCTCCAATAGGCTCCAGCTACAGATAAAAGCTTAAAAGCTTTTACAGGCTTTGTTGATAAAAGATGGGGTCCTGCGCATAAATCAACAAACTCACCCTGTTTATAAAAAGAAATGATGGAGTCCTCTGGAAGATCATTGATTAATTCAACCTTGTAATCTTCCTCCTTTTCCTTCATAAGTTTTATAGCTTCTTCTCTTGGTAATTCAAATTTTTCAAGTTTTAAATTTTCTTTTACAATTTTCTTCATTTCTTTTTCAATTTTTTCTAAATCTCCAGGGCTAAAAGCTTCCTCAGTATCAAAATCATAGTAAAAACCATCTTGAATGGAAGGGCCGATAGCTAATTTCACATTGGGAAATAATCTCTTTACAGCCTGAGCCATTATGTGGGATGTAGTATGATGAAAGGCATCCTTTCCTTCTTCGCTATCGAAGGTTAAAACGCTTAAATCACAATCTTCATTAATAGGTGTTCTAAGATCTACCTTCTCTCCATTAATTAAACCTGCACAGGCAACCCTTGCCAAACCTTCGCTTAAATCTCTAGCAATTTCAATTATAGATATTCCCGCTTCATACTCTTTTACTGCTCCGTCTTTTAACTTTACTTTTACCATTACTATTCTCCTTTCGTATATTAGCTAATTAAAACACAAAAACTCCCGTCCTTTTCATAACGAAAAGGGACGAGAGTTATATCTCCCGCGGTTCCACCCTCATTGCTCCATGAGAAACCACTTTAATTTGGATTATAACGGTATCACCGGACCCCATTAAGGCCACTTAGAGGTGGTCTTCATCAAGCTCTGTTTAAAGATACTCACAACTATGTATCTTCTCTCTGAAAACTTATGCCTGATTACTCTTCTCTTCATCGTATTATTAAATATTTGATTTTATAATTATAACATCTATTGGTTCTTTGTCAAGGAGCTTACGTTAATTGATTTCCATGGAAATTTTTACAAAATTCACAGGTAGAACAAATAGTTACTTTCCCTTGAAAAATATTGTTAATAGTTTCAATCAAAGTTTTGTTTTGTATTAATTCATAATGATGAATTAATATCTGTCTAGGAGCAATAGTAATTAGTGTACTAACTAGCAAATCATCGTAATTGTCCGATTTACTTTTAAAATCCTCTTCAAATTCTTCCTCACAACGTTCAGTTATATCCTTTTTATCCTTGTCGTATATCCTAAATCGACCTTCTTTACTACCTACAATATGGATTGTCTCTTCTTTTGTTTCCTGTGTATCCACAAAATACTTTAATAACCGTAAAAATTCCTTGTATTCCTTTTGCGCTTCATATTCCTTAATTATATAGACAATAATTTTTTCTAGATTTCTTTTGTATTCTTGTAAACGGAATTGTATAAAACCTTCTAACACAAATTCGTTACTGTCTTCAAAAAAATCCATTAGCATACTCATTATTTCTTTTCTATAAGAATAATATATAGATTCCCTATCGTCGTTGTCTTCATTTTCAGTTAAAAGTGATTTAATCATATAAATTATTTTAGAGTGTTCAGAATGTGAATACTTCGGAAACTTATATTCTAAAATTTCTTTTATGATGTCAAATCGAACGAATTCTAAAATTATCTCCGTTATAGAGCTACTAGCATATAACTTTATAGCATCACTAAAAAAAAAGTTGTAGTTTTTAGCCAATACCTCATCTTTTATTTCGTAGTATAAAAAATCAATCTCCCCTTTTTTTATGCTTGTATAGGTGGGAATCAATGCTTTTGGAGTAATTTTACTAAACTCTAAGGAAATTTGCTTTTCAACTTCTTCTATATGTCTAATTGCTCCTATTGTAAGCACCATCATAAACTGTCACTCACTTTCATTCAAATTCCTACCTGGTTGTATTTTTAAAACAACTAAGTGTAGAGTTATCCTGTCTTTTATAGTATATGCATGAATCAGGGAGGGGTTACTTTGTCCGTATACATTTGGAAAAGTACCCATTGTACTTCTTTCCTATTTTATTTTACTTTATTTTATCATATTCGATATGCAATAACAAATTACCTAGTCAATTCGTCTATAATCGTTTTTAAGTTATCTTCTTCAAAAATATAACTCTTATTACAAAAATGACACTTTAATTCTGCTTTTTTATCCGTATCATATATTTCTCTTAAATCCTTTAATCCTATACTGATTAATGCTTTTTCGACCCTTTCTCTCGAACAATTGCAATGAAAGTTTACTGGGAGCCTATCCATTACCTCTATATCCCCGATTAGAAGCCTTAGGATATCCTCTGGGTTTTTCCCTTCTTCTAAAATCTCTGTTACGGATTTTATAGTTTTTAGACTGTTTTCTAATTGGCTGATAGTTTCATCATCTGCCCCTGGCATAAGCTGAATGATAAATCCTCCAGCTTGCTTTATAGAGTAATCCCTATCTACCAATACTCCAAGACCGACTGCCGAAGGTGTTTGCTCAGAATTTACAAAATAATAGGTTAAATCCTCTGCTATTTCACCTGAAACCAAATTGGTTTGCCCAATATATGGCTCTTTAAGACCTAAGTCTTTGATTACTGTCAAATAACCCTGCCCTATTGCTCCGCTTACATCTAACTTACCAATGGCATTTAAAGGCAAATCGACTGCAGAGTTATAGGGATATCCTTTAACATTTCCCTTGCTATCAGCCGTAACAATTAGTCCTTTTAAAGGACCATCCCCCCTTATTTGAAGAGTAATGATATCCTTATCTCCTTTTAACATATAACTCATCATCCCTGCTGCCGTCATTAGTCTTCCTAGGGCAGCAGATACTACTGGGGTTGTTTCATGAATCTTTCTTGCATCCTCTACTGATTCGGTGGTTATTGCAGCAAAAGCACGAATCTGCCTTTTTTTATCAGTTGCACGAATAATATAATCCTTCATAAGGTTTCCTCCTAAACATTATTTACCTCTTTCCTTGGCAATAAAATAAATCCTCTCACTATTTTCTCTTGGAGATTGAAATGTGTAAGCATCATATACTGCCAAAAACTCCATTCCCGCCTCTTTAATCAAATCAATCATAGTTTCAATAGAATACATTCTCTCATAATGAAGTTCTTCAGATTTAGTATAATAGTTTTTATCAAGCTGTTTAATAAAAAGAGTAAGGTTATATTCATTTATACTTTCATTTTCATTATAGAAATTTTCCCATATGAATGAGGCCTCTTTCATATTTTCCGTAAAAATATTTTCTCCCAATAGTTCTTTATATTTATATTCTGTATTTAAGTCAAAAATAAAAAGCCCTTTTGGGTTAAGATAATTATTCACCCATTTAAAAGTCTTAAGTATGTCTTTCTCATCTAAGATATAGTTCATACTATCACATACGCTAATTATACAATCTACAGTTCCATATAATTCAAACTCCCTCATATCCTGAAGAAGATAAAGTATATCAACATTTTGATGAATTGCCTTTTCTTGTGCCATAGATAACATGGCTTCTGATGAATCAATTCCAATCATCTCTATACCTTTTTTGGCAAAAAGCGTAGTCATAGTTCCTGTTCCACAGCCCAATTCCGCCATCAATTTAGGCTCACAATTAAACTTTTTCCAAATTGCTTCGATATATTCAACCCATTTATCATAGGGAACATCCTTCATGAACAGATCATAAACCTGTGCAAAATCTTGATATGCTTCCATTAATTCACCTTCCCACCACCGACTATTTATATGAGCGACATCACAGTTTACTCCCCTTACATTAAATGCATACTATATTATAAAAACAAATACATAAAAAAGCAACAGACTCAGAATCAACTCTGAGCCTGCTGCTTTAAAGTTTCTTTTTTCCTCTTGGTCATAAGACCCCCAATGCGGCCCGTTTCCTTAGCAGTTAATGACTTCCATCCACCGGAATTTACCTTATCTATTAAACCAAGCTCAGATGCTATTTCATATTTAAGTTTATCATCCGGTGTCATAGGCTTATCCTTTTTAGTTTGCTTTTTATTATTACTCACATTGTCCTCCTTCTGCTTTTATGGCATCAATTTTAAAATTTAAATACCTTGTTATTAAAAGTATGGATATCCCAATGGCAAAATATACATTTCTTTGTAAAAATATATATTAGATATTTTCTAAAAACATTTGACATGCATAAAGCCAAATGGTATAATGTTAAAAATTTCATATTTAATTATCATAGGATAGAGGCGCATTTTTCATCAGTATATATGTGGATGTGGGTAGGCACAGTTAAAACATATAGAAAGGGAGAAATGCCGAAGGACTAAGACCCTACAGTTTTTTGTCCTGGTTGTACAGTCAATAACTGTATAACTGTCATCGATTAATATATTTTTATTCGATGGAGTGCTATCTGTGTTGTCGGTTTTTTCTATAATCGTATTCACAGTTGGCATATGCCAACTTTTTTTATACCCTATAACAGATTTTTGTTTAACTTTTTAATTATAACTAGTATAATTAAATGACTAATATTTTAAGGAGGATTTTGAATGAAAAAAATTAATTTAGCCATTGTTGGTGCTACCGGTATGGTGGGCAATACCTTCCTAAAGGTATTGGAAGAAAAAAATCTACCCATTGAAAATCTTTATCTGTTTTCTTCCGCGCGCTCCGCAGGAAGTAAAATTACTTTCAAAGGGAAGGAATATACCGTCGAAGAATTAACCGAAAGTTCTTTTGATAGGGGAATAGATATCGCTTTGTTTTCTGCAGGGGGTAGCATAAGCCTTAAATTTGCTCCTATTGCAGCTGAAAAAGGATGCATCGTTGTAGACAATAGCTCTGCTTGGAGAATGGACCCCGAAGTTCCCCTTGTTATACCTGAGGTAAACCCTGAAGATATTAAACTTAATAAGGGGATTATCGCTAATCCGAACTGTTCTACAATCCAGGCCCTTGTAGCACTAAAACCTTTAGATGAATACTATAATATCAAACGTGTTATTTATTCAACTTATCAAGCAGTTTCTGGTGCGGGAATGGGAGGATGGAAGGATCTTGAGGAAGGCTTAAAAGGAAAGCCACCAGCTAAATTCCCTCATCCGATTGCAAATAACTGTATTCCACATATAGATGTATTTACTGAAAACGGTTATACAAAAGAAGAACTTAAAATGATTGAAGAAACTCGAAAAATCTTACACCGTCCTAACCTAAAGGTTACTGCGACTACCGTAAGAGTGCCTGTATTTAACAGCCATAGCGAGTCAATCAATATAGAGTTTGAAAAATCATTCGAATTAAATGAATTGGTAGATGTACTGCAAAAATCTCCCGGAATAATCGTTCAAGATGATCCTACAAATAATGTATATCCCTTAGCTAATACTGCTACAGATTGTGATGAAGTATTTGTAGGTAGAATCCGTAGGGATGAAAGTGTTGAAAATGGTGTGAATATATGGGTTGTTGCTGACAATATCAGAAAAGGGGCTGCAACCAATACAATTCAAATTGCAGAACTTTTAATCAAAGATATGCAATAAGAGGGGATGATAGGTATGGAGCTTTTCAGAGGTTCTGGTGTAGCAATAGTTACTCCTTTTAAGGAAGATGGAGAAGTTAATTATGGGCTTTTAGAAGATTTAATAGAATTTCAAATACAAAATTATACTGATAGTATCATAATTTGTGGTACTACAGGAGAATCTTCAACATTAAATGACAATGATCACTTAGAATGCATTAAGGTCGCTGTTGATAAGGTAAAAGGACGAGTACCCGTTATTGCAGGAACAGGCAGTAACGATACAGAACACGGGGTTTTTTTAACAAAACGCGCAAAAGAATTAGGTGCCGATGCTGCTCTTATAGTTACCCCATATTATAATAAAACTACTCAGAAGGGATTAATCGAACATTATAATTATATTGCTAAAAATGTAGATATTCCCATAATTTTATATAATGTACCTTCTAGAACAGGATTAAATATAACCCCTAAAACAGCCCTTGAGTTATCTAAAATTGACAATGTCATTGCAATTAAGGAAGCTAGTGGCAATATATCTCAAGTTGCTGAGCTTATGAGCTTATGTGGAGATAGGCTGGATTTATATTCTGGAAACGACGATCAAATTGTTCCCCTGCTCTCCTTAGGAGGTAAAGGAGTTATTTCTGTTGTTGCCAATATTGCTCCTAGACAAACCCATGACATTGTTGATAAATACCTAAATGGCAATGTTGCAGAAAGTAGAAAACTACAGTTAGAAATGCTTCCGCTTATTAATGCCCTTTTTTCTGAGGTAAACCCCATCCCCGTTAAAGCTGCCCTTGAACTTATGGGATATGCCGTTGGCCGATGCCGAATGCCTCTTACTTCGATGGAAGATATTCATCTTGAATTGTTAAAGAAAGAAATGAAGAATTACGGTTTGTTTTAGATAATATTAAAGTGCAGAGGTGTCCTATCTGCACTTTTTTCGAAAGGAGATTATATATGATAAAAATTATTATGCACGGTTGTAACGGAAAAATGGGGCAGGTAATCTCTAGTCTGGTTGAAGAAGATAAAGAATGTTCAATGGTCGCCGGAATTGATCCCTACGTCAACAAATCAAACCCCTATCCTGTTTTCAGTAAAATAGAAGATTGTGATGCCCCAGCAGATGTCATCATAGATTTTTCAACCGCCTCTGCAGTAAAACCTTTATTAGAATATGCCTCAAAAAAACAAATACCCTTAATTTTATGCACTACAGGACTATCGGATGAGCTTTTGGACTTAGTTAAAAAAACAGCGGTAAAAATCCCCGTATTCTTTTCGGCTAACATGTCCCTTGGGGTCAATCTACTTATCAATCTTGTAAAAAGGGCTTCCGAGGTGTTATACGATGTCGATTTCGATATTGAAATAATCGAAAAACACCATAATCAAAAAATAGATGCTCCTAGTGGAACTGCCCTTGCCCTTGCTGATGCCATTAATGAATCCCTAGATTCTAGGTATGACTATAAATATGATAGGCATATTGAAAGAAAAAAACGGGATAAGAATGAAATTGGTATTCATGCAGTAAGAGGAGGTACCATAGTAGGGGAACACTCTATCCTTTTCGCTGGAAAAGATGAGGTTGTCGAATTAAAACACACTGCTATGTCGAAAGAAGTTTTTGCAGTGGGGGCTTTAAAGGCAGCTAAATTTTTAGCTGGTAAGGCTCCTGGGTTATATAATATGGAAAACCTAATTAACGAATAAAAAACCGGGTGTTTAATAGCACCCGGTTTTAATATTCTATCCCTTTTCTTGCTTCGATTCCACCACTTATAGGATGTTTTACTGATTCAATCACAGATATATAATGAACCCTATCTTTAATTGCATTTGTAAGTTTTCTACCCGTTAGTATTACTTCCATTTCTCGAGGCTTATGATCTAAAAGATTACAAACTTCCTTCTCATCTACTAAATCATTTTCAATTGCCCCTAGTATTTCATCTAATATTAGTATATCACATTCCCCTGTATCTAAAACTTTATTAGCAAAGTTCATTGCATTTATAATTTCATTTTTTAGTTCTTTTTTTTCATCTTCATTTAAGTTCCAAAAAAAGTCCCTAGGTTTCTCAAAGCGAAAAACTTTAAAATCCGGTTCCAACTTTTTCAGGGTCTGTAGTTCTCCTGTATAAGAGGATTTTAAAAACTGAATCATAATAACTTTCATCCCCTGGCCAATAGCCCTTATTCCCTGTCCGATGGCTGCCGTTGTTTTTCCCTTCCCATCGCCACTGTAAACTTGAATTAAACCTAGATCCATTTTTCTCACCTCCTTTAGTATTATAATATTATATTATAATTTTTTCAATTTTAATTAGAAAAACATCTTTTTATTAATAAAAAGATGTTTTTCATTGATTATTCTTTATTACCTAGCTCGTCATCATCCTCATCTTGCCTATTATTATCATCATCTATTTCCATCTTTGAAATGGAAACTTCATAAGCAATCTTAGATAGAACTTCTCCATCTTCCTTCTTTTTTTGATATTCTCGGCTTTGCACCCGTCCCCAAATTTTTAAATGATCCCCGACTTTTAGATGCTGGGCATATTTTGCATTTCTTCCCCAGGCTATACTTGGAATGTAATCCGACTTATGGTATGACCTATTTACAGCAAGAAGCATATCTGTTATCTCCCTACCAAATGGAGTTGTTCTATAGATAGGCTCTTTACATATGAATCCGTCTAAATAAATTTGATTCACATGTTTAATCTCTTCCTCGTCTTCGATAATCCCAAAATCAAGGGCAAAAATCGTAAGCAATAGTCTATTTTTCCCCTGCTCATATTGATTGTAGGAACGAAATTGTCCTTGCACTTCTACCATCGAATTTAAAATCCCCGTCTTTTCCCCTAACAATCTTTCAGAAATAGTTACCGGAAGGACATCTGAAATATTACTTAATCTAGGAACCTCTACCTTAAAAGTGTAAAAACCCTCCCCGTATACCCGATGGCTAAATTCGATATCTTTAATCACTTTTCCTATGATTTTGACTTGATTATTCTGTATAACATGCTCTGTCACTGCTCTCACCTCTCCCTTATTATCCTTATGTTCTTTAAATGTTTTTTCTATCAATACCATCTTTATTCTTAGATTTGATTTTTTAGAAGTGTTTTTTTTATTAGATAATGATAAAAGAAATTTTTTAACCCTATACGGGTGTTCATTACTTAAATTTTATATTTACACCCTATGTCAATATCATTAATCATGGCGGCGGTAACTGCAGCTAAGGCACTATATACTTCTTGTTCTTGGTTGAGGGGTAATGTAATCGAAAACTCTTGAGGCTCTAACTTTTTTCCGCTAAAAGTTGTTAAGGTCCTTTGAACGCAAAATTGAAGCCTTTTATTAATATCTTCTTGTTGTATACTAGAAGTTGTAATGCTCGCTCTAGGGTTAAAGCCATAGGTAATTAAACGTGTTCTGCTCCCTTTTAAAAGCTTAAAAGCTCCCCTGTCATCTGCATTCATTATATATACCCCGTCGGCATTTAACGCAAAAAATAGTTTTCCTTTGTCTAAATAAAATTTTTTATATTCCTCCTCACCTCTATCAATAGTATAAATGATAATATCGAAGGCAATGCCAAGAAAGTAATTGTTTTTTATACCCTCTTTTGTCAATCTTAAAATTGCTATATCAATATTATTTTTTTCTAATTCCTTAATATAATTCAAAAAGCAAACTTCTTCCCCGTATACTACAGAACCTAAATTTAGTTCCTTGATTATACCCACTTTCATTCCCGAATTTCTACATAACTGAGCTAGTATATCTATGGTTCTTGACTTCCCTTGATTTCCAAGTACACCTATCTTAACCATATCAAAGCCCCTTTTTTAGTCATTATTTTATATTTTATATTGATAGTTTTTGTATTCTTCTATACATTTATGTATATTTTTCGCCAAAAAACCACTTGAATTCCTGTATAATCAGGAAGTAAATAGAAACAAAAAAATCTATATATTGATTTTTTAAAAAAGAATGATACAATATGTAGTGGACACAGCTTTACCAATCCAAAATGCAGGAGGAATAATTTATGGAGCTAAAGGACTTACTCTTTCGTCATTACACAAAAGAATTACAAGATTCTACAAAAACTGTATATGACCTTTTTCAATGGAAAAATATCGATATTAAGATTGTCGACTACAGTACGGGGAAAATCATTATTGACATGGAAAACTTAGAATTTCCTACCCATTATTCGCAATCTGCTTGCGATATAATAGCAAGCAAATATTTTAGGAAAAAAGGGGTTCCAAATGATAGAGGCTATGAATACTCTCTCAAACAAGTTGTACATAGGATGACCGCCTTCTGGGTTGAATCGGCCTTACATGAGGGTTTAATCGATGAATCTAAAAAACAAATAGTATATGATGAACTGGCTTATATGATGTTAAACCAAATGTGGGCCCCTAATAGTCCTCAATGGTTTAATACGGGTTTAAAAATGGAATATGATATTGACGGCCCCCCCCAAGGACATTATTACTATGATGAGAAAAAGCAAGATGTTCTCCCTTCCGGGGATGCTTATACACGAACACAGGGTTCTGCTTGTTTTATTGTTAGCGTTGATGATTCTCTATTAGGTGAAAAATCTCTTACCGATCAACTTGTCACAGAAACAAGGCTTTTTAAATACGGTTCAGGAGTTGGGAGCAATTGGTCATCTATAAGGGCAAAAGGAGAACCTCTATCTGGTGGTGGAAAATCCTCTGGACTTATTAGCTTTTTAAAAGTATTCGATAGGAATGCCGGAGCAATCAAATCTGGCGGAACAACTAGAAGAGCAGCAAAGATGAATATCCTAGATATAGACCATCCAGAAATAGAAAATTTTATAACTTGGAAAGCCAAAGAAGAAGAAAAAGTGGCAGCTCTAGGTAAGATGGGATACTCCACCCACTTTGATAGCGAAGCTTACGAAACAGTCTCAGGACAAAATGCTAATAACTCTGTACGAATCTCCGATAAATTTATGGCTTCTCTCGATACCCCTGATGCCAAATGGAATCTTAAAGGAAGAATCGATGCTTCTATGGACAGGGAGATTTCTGTATCAGAACTTTGGGAAGACTTGGTTTATTCTGCCTGGCGATGTGGTGACCCTGGGGTACAATTTGATGATATCATCAATGGGTGGCATACCTGTCCTGCTGGTGAAGACGGCGAACTAGGTAAAAAGCATAACCGCATTAATGCCAGCAACCCATGTTCTGAATACATGTTCTTAGATGATACTGCATGTAACCTTGCAAGTATTAATATTACAAAGTACTATGACCACGAAAACAACCGTTTTGATATTGAAGGATATCTTCACTCAATAAAAATGGTCCAAATTGTTCTAGAGGCAACTATACATTGGGGGCAATTTCCTACTGCAGATATAGCAAGGAAATCCTATCACTTTAGAACCACAGGTTTAGGCCTGACTAACCTTGGGGCACTGTTTATGTTAATGGCAAAACCTTATGATTCTGATGAGGCAAGAAATATCTCTGCTTCCCTTATGAGCATATTAACTGGATATTCTTATTACATTTCTTCATTATTTGCAAAACAATTAAAACCCTTCACCTATTTTGATATTAATAAAGAAGAAATGTTAAGGGTAATTAAGAATCACGCTAAAGCTGCCAATTACGATAAATATGAAGAGGATTTCCAAGGACTTAATTATGACCCCGTAGTGATAGAGCATTCTATCCTTACTAAAGAAAACCATAGAAATATTTCCGATTGCTTAAAAATAGTATGGGAAAATGCCCTGGAATACGGGAAAGCTTATGGATTTAGAAATGCCCAAGTTTCGGTACTTGCTCCAACGGGGACAATTGCCTTTGCTATGGACTGCGCAACCACCTCATCCGAACCTTTCTTTAGTCATGTGGCCTATAAAAAGCTGGTTGGTGGGGGTAGTATGGAAATCGTAAACCCTATTATACCCATTGCCCTAAAAAAACTTGGATACACCAAAGAGCAAACAGAAGATATCGTTAAATATGTTCTTCGCAGAGAAAATAAAAATGGGTTTGATATAATCGCCGATGGAAAAATCGAAGGAGCACCCCATTTAAAGGAAGAGCACTATCCTATCTTTGACACCGCCAATCGTTGTGGAAGTGGAAAAAGATATATTCTCCCTGAAGGTCATGTGAGAATGATGGGAGCATTAACCCCCCATATTTCTGGGGCAATAAGTAAGACCGTAAATCTACCCCATGATGCATCTGCAGGGGATATCAAAAAAATTTATCTTTTGTCTTGGAAACTTGGTGTTAAGGCCATTGCTCTTTATAGGGACGGGTGTAAGGCATCCCAGCCTCTTAACACCACTATAGAAGAACAAAAGGAAATAAGTATAGAGGATTTAACTTATAAGGAACTATTGGAATATGTGAAAAGCAAACATATAGAATACAAACCAACAAGGGTAAAGCCAGATGGCATCAGAAATGCTAGAGTTCATGAGGGGGAAATTGGCGGGCTTAAATTATACATTACTACTTCTTTCTATGAAGATGGAAGATTAGGTGAGGTTTATGTAACCGCAGGACGTCAAGGCTCCCTTGTTAAAGGTCTTCTCGATAGCCTATCGACCACTATATCAAAAATGCTTCAATACGGGGTCCCCCCTGAGGACATTGCCAAAATGTATAAGGGACAAAAGTATGAGCCCAGTGGCTTTGTAGGGGGACATCCCTATATAAAAAGTGCCGATTCTATTTCTGATTTAATTAGTAAAATAATCGAAATAGAATTAGGGGATTACTCTCACTGTCAGGTTAAACCTGGGGAAATCCACACAATAACCCCTACTAGCCCCAAGTACATTAATACTACCGGAAATTCTAAAGCTTCCCTCGAAATAATATATGGTGAAATCTGTTCGAATTGTAAGAGTNCAAAACTAGTCAAAAATGGTACCTGTAAAGTATGCCTTGATTGTGGCACCACCACTGGCTGTAGTTAATAAACATTAAAAGGCGTGCAAAAATTTGCACGTCTTTTAATTTATAGGTGAGTAATCAAAAATTTTCGGTTCTTTAAAGGGATCATGGAATTCCACATAAGTAGGGGGTACCTTTCCACTTAATACTTTGTCTATTAAAATAACTTTTCTTGATACCTTTATTTGTTCTGAACTTAGTGGTATAACTACCTGAACCATAGTATCAATATTCAGCCACACAGTATGGTTAATCTGGTTTATCCCTGTTGAACGAAACTCCCTATCATAATTAATAACAGCTGTCCCTAGGGGCAGCACCTTAATTCCTATTTCGGGGCCAACATTTGCAAATATCCTGTTCCCAGTTATATTCCCTAAGGGAACCTTGAATGTGGCTGGAGAAACCTCCTCTAATTCCTTTGATACGCCTGTTATTATATTTGCTGATAGTTCGTTAACCACAGGAGTGTTTAGTGTCCAGGATATTACCTCTCCCCCCTCATTATAATCATATATAACTAAATCCTGTACAGTAACCTCCTTAAATACATCATTTATGGCATTACTAATTGCATGAGTTGCAATTGTATTTGCTTTAATATATGCCATATTCATAACTATGGGCATGATTTTTTTATCTAAACTTAAATAAATAACAATTGATATAACAATACTAAATATAAAGAAAAGTGCTATTCGGAATTTGCAAATAAGCTTTTTCCTATGTTTTTTTGGTTTCCTTCCTTTTAGGGTTTTTTTCACGCTTATCCCTCCTCTTTATAATCTATGCTTATTCTTGCAAAAAGTGCCGGCAAAATAATATATCAATTTCTCTTTTTTAAGTACTGCTTATCTGCTATAATGATTAAGAATAAAATTGCTCCATAAACATTCATGGTACGAATATAAAATAAGTCGTATCAATTAAGGAGGCTTAAAATGAATTTTTCAAAAGAATCTAATGCTAAAAAGAAAAAATCCATAAATTCTAAGAATAAAAAAGTCAAAAATCGCCTTGGAATAATTTTATTTAGAATTTTATTCATTGTTTTAATCTTTGGAGCATTTGCTGCTGTGGGTGGAGGATTGGGAGCATTATTAGGAATCATTAATACTGCCCCTGATGTAAAGAATATTAATCTTACCCCCAAAAAATTCACTTCCATTATTTATGATTTAAATGGAAATGAAATCGACCGCCTTCACGGGGAGGAGAACAGAATCTATGCCGAATTAGACAATATACCTGTCGATTTACAACATGCCTTTGTTTCTATTGAAGACGAAAGATTTTATACCCATAGTGGAATTGATTTTAGGGGTATGGTAAGAGCCTTAGTTGTTAACATAAAAGAACGCTCCTTTAGCGAAGGTGCTAGTACCATCACCCAGCAATTAATTAAAAACAGAGTCTTTACCAATGAGAAAAAGATGCAAAGAAAATTACAGGAGCAATATTTAGCAATACAATTAGAAAAGATTTATAGTAAGGACCAAATCCTTGAATGGTATTTGAATGAAATTGCCCTAGGTAGAGGTTTCAATGGGGTTCAAGCAGCATCCAAGGGCTATTTTAATAAGGATGTATCAGAGCTCACTTTAGCAGAATCTGCAGTTGTTGCATCTATTACTCAAAATCCATCTAAATACGACCCCATAAGGTTCCCGGAAAATAATAAGGATAGGCAAAAAATAGTACTTGCAAAAATGTTGGAACAGGGCTATATCTCACAAAGTAAATACAATAGTGCCCTCTCTGAAGACGTATATTCTAAAATTCAAAAGACTAGCCAGCAATTTATAGAGGACTCAAAACACACATATTATGTAGACCAAATTATAGAAGATGTCATAAGAGATCTTCAAGAAAAAAAAGGTTATACCGCAAATGAAGCCATCAATATGGTCTATAGCGGAGGATTAAGTATTTATACCCCTTTTAACCAAAAGATACAGGATGTTATGGACAAACATTATGAAAATGATGAATTGTTTCCTCCAAAGGCATTTGAAATTAAAGTAATATACAATCTTACATTGCAAAAATCTAATAAAAATGAAGAAAACTTTTATGCTGAGGGTATTGTACCTAATAAAGATTCCGTCGAACAATTTAAAAATGATAAAAAGGAAGAATGGGGAATATCAGCTTCTGATAAAATATTAGAAACTGTCCATACCATTCCCCAACCTCAATCAGCCATGGTTATCATGGATTATCATAACGGTCACGTTTTAGCTATATCCGGCGGCCGCGGAGAAAAAATAGGTAATTTAATGTTTAACCGTGCCACCCATGCAAAACGTCAACCCGGATCTGCATTCAAAGTTCTAGCTTCCTATGCTCCTGCCCTTGATACAGGGAAGGCAACCCCCGGTACTGTTATAGATGACGTACCGCTAAAAGTTAAAGATGGTTCTAAAGACAAATGGATTCATAACTGGACCGGTAGGTATGACGGACTAAGTACAGTTCGAGAAGGAATCTATAGATCCATGAACATCTTGGCAGTTAAAACTCTTCTGGATACGGGATTTGATACAAGTTTTGACTATCTCCAACACTTCGGGTTTACAACCCTTATTGATAGAGAAGAACGAAGTGGTAGGATACATTCAGATAAAGTTCCCGCTTTGGCCCTTGGAGGCATAACCGATGGGGTAACTCCCTTAGAGCTGACTGCAGCTTATGGGACCATAGCAAACAAAGGAGTTTATAATGAACCTGTATTTTATACAAAAATTTTAGATCATGATGGGAATATGCTTATAGATAATACTCCAATACAGCGTAGAGTATTAAAGGAAACCACTGCTTTCCTTCTAACGGATATGATGAAAGACGTACTAAATCCAAGCCGACGCGAAGCTACTGGATTGCTAGCAAGATTTAAAAATAGTCGAATGCCTATAGCAGGTAAAACCGGAACAACCTCTAATGATGTTGACCTAGTATTTGCTGGGTATACACCCTATTATGTAGCAGGAATTTGGCTTGGCCACGATACCCCCAAACGGCTACGCTATGATAGGAGTTATCATAATCTACTTTGGGCGGCTATCATGGAAGAAATCCATGAGGACTTACCTGTTAAAAACTTTGAAGTACCCCAAGGGATAGTACAGGCAAGAATATGTTCCGAATCGGGTAAATTGGCTACAACTACTTGTGAGCAGGATCCAAGGGGTTCTACTGCCATAATGGAATATTTCGAATCAGGAACACAACCTAAAGAGTATTGTGATGTCCATACCATCGAAAAGATATGCATCGAATCTGGGCTACTTGCCAACGAATACTGCCCAGAAGAAGTTATAAAAGAAAAAGTATTCATCAAAAGGCCTGTACCTTATGTACCCGAAAGTAAAAACGGTCCTTTCCCTGCCGATGCACAATATGAACTCCCTACTTCTAAGGAAGAAGCCTATTGTAATGTTCATGGACCTGATTCAATTTTCCCTTCGGACCCTAATGATGATTTCAATATACCTGAAGCGGACGAAAACGGAAATATCGATAGTGGTGATGTGCCTGATACCCCTGGTGGTCCTAATAAGCCTAACAAGCCCAATAAACCCAGTGATCCTGTAGAACCCCTAGACCCCTTTATACCACCTAAAGAACCTGATACTCCTAATTCGAGTACTGTAAATATGCCTAATAGCATGGATGATTTTTTCATGCCATTGCCATAATATAATAATAAGAATAGCCGTAATTTAGAATTACGGCTATTCTTTTGCTTTGGAATTAAATATAAGGGCGGCTATAAATGCAAATAAAACAGCTGCTGTAATCCCTGCTGAGGTTGCTTTTAATCCCCCCGTAAAGGCACCCTTAAGCCCTATTTTATCTACTTCCTCGATTGCCCCCTTTGCTAGGGAATATCCGAACCCTGGAAGAGGGACTGTAGCCCCTGCTCCCCCAAATTTAACTAGGGGTTCATATAATCCCATTCCATGAAGTACTGCCCCAAGAACAACAAATAAAACTAATATCCTGCCAGACATTAATTTGGTTTTATCTATCAGTATTTGTCCAATTACACATATGATTCCACCGATAATAAAAGCTTTTACATAATCCATGTCCTTCCTCCTACGCCCATTTATTCTCTATAGCAACTGCATGTGCAATACTTGGAATCGATTCTCCCTGCTGTGTGCTTCCAGGACTCATCAAGGCACCTGTAGGTATAAATAGGATTCGACTCCACTTGTTATTTTGCATTTCTTTATATAGGTATCCTGCAAAGGTTACAGCAGAACAACCGCAACCACTACCACCGGCATGGGTATCCTGAGTGGCAGCATCAAATATTTCTACCCCACAATCAGAGAATATACTTTCAATGTCATAACCTGACTTTTTAACTAATTCTAGAGCTAATTCTTTACCTACCGAACCTAAATCACCAGTAATTATTAAATCATAATCCTTAGGTGTACGGCCGGTATCTTGGAAATGATTAATGATTGTGTCCGCTGCCGCTGGAGCCATTGCAGCCCCCATATTCATTGGGTCCTTTATGCCTAAATCTATTATCTTGCCTGGTGTTATATATGTTATATAGGGCCCCGGACCATTTTTCCCAAGTATAACGGCTCCACTCCCAGTTACTGTCCATGAAGCAGTAAGCGGTCTTTGGGTTCCTAATTCCAAGGGAAATCTAAACTGTTTTTCTGAGCCACAAAAATGGCTGGACGCCTCTGCAACTACATAATTGGCAAATCCTCCATCTATAGTCATAGCACCTAAAGCCATACTTTCGCCCATAGTAGAACATGCCCCAAATAAACCAAAAAAGGGTATATCAAAACTCCTTAATCCAAATGTGCTGGCTGTCAATTGATTGAGTAAATCTCCTGCAAAAATGTATTGGATATCTTCTGGAGTTAGATTGGCCTTTTGGATAACTCTTTCTATAGTTTTTTGGACTAATTTACTTTCTGCCTTTTCCCAGCTATCTTCCCCCCATAAGGGGTCTTGTAGCACCACATCAAAGTAGGTACCTAAAGGCCCTTTCCCTTCCTTAGAACCCACTGTAGATGCAGCCGAGATGATGCTAGGGGGCAAATCAAATTTAATGCTTTGTTTTCCTATATGTTTTGCCATTGTATCCTCCATTCTGCCTATTCTAGCTTAAATTTAGACTGAATCTTATCTATTTCATAAAATAATGAATAATCCCTACTACTACGGATGCTGTTAGACCATATACAATAACAGGCCCTGCTATGGTAAACATCCTAGAACCAACTCCAAATACATAACCTTCTTTTTTATATTCGATAGCAGGGGAAACCATGGAATTTGCAAAACCTGTAATCGGAACAATAGAGCCTGCCCCAGCGTATTTTCCTAGGGAACTGTATATGTTAAGGCCTGTTAGGAGAATCCCTAGAAATACTAGAACAATGGTTGTCAGCATACTGGCCTCATCTTTATTATATCCAAAACTTTTAATGATATTATTTATGAGCTGTCCTATTGTACATATGACTCCTCCCACCCAAAAGGCCCTTGCACAATCCCTTAAGAGATTTGATTTTGGCGATATCTTCTCTACCATCTGGGCATATTCTTTTTTCATATTTTGAATTTGATCCATAACATTACCTCGCTTTCAACTATTTATATTGAATAAATCCTGGTAAAATCCAATATATTATTGCACCAACCATTTTTCCTATAGCAATACTGATAATAAGAAATTCGATTCCCCTTTTTAAACTTAGTCTTCTTGTTACAACAGGTATAACGTTTAATATTTCTGCTAAGGATACTGCCAGGCAACCTGTAAAAATCCCAAAGCAAAAGCCAATGATAGCTGCCCCTATCTTGCCAATGGGCGCCGAAAAGTCCCAAATCATTGTAAGACAACCTAAAATCCCTCCCGCAATGATTACAGTTTCATACAAAATCAAGTACTTTTCTGTTTTTGTCTTTTCCATAAGCCGTGGGATAACGCCTATGATTGCAATAAAGGCAAAAATTCCTCCAGCAATAACCACTCCGCCACTAAATCCTATTAAAACAGAGACTATTTTCCCAAAAAACATTAATTGTTTCCTCTTTTCTGTTCTGTAATTTTACTAATGATATAATTTTCGACATTATCTTCATAAGAAACCATTTCTACTTCTATGGGAGTGGGGTCCTCAGTTATTTTTTTAGGTGAAAAATGATTGAAAAAGACAATAATACCTACAGCAATACCTAAGGAATAAGGTATCTGAATCCAATAGGGCTTATCTGTTTTAATCCCAGTGAAAATTTCGTAAAGTTGTTTTAATACATCGGGAAGGGCAGAATCAGTATGAAATGTCATAATCGCAATGCCGCCTCCTGCAAATAATATCAAACATGTGCTAATTACTTTTAAGAATGTAAAAATCCTATTTTCTTCCTTTTTATTAGGATAGTATTCTACGATACTATCCATTTCACCTACATTTGATACATCCATATCTGGATGTTTATCATTAATAGCTTTTATAATATCTATAATGGAAATAATATATTTCTTTTTATTAATATCTTGTATATCCATCAATTTAATTTCTTCTATGGATGTTTTCATATACTCTGGGGCTACAACCTCGGCAATGTCCCTAATAATTATTTGGTTTTTTTTGTAAACAGATGTCTTTTTATACGGCTTTATATATATTGTCACGTTTTATACCCCCATACATATTTTAAATTCGTTTTTTACAAAGACTCCTCTTGAAGGAATGGGGTGGTTAGATAATGATATATAGTACCATGTTGCAAACACTCCTATCATCAGAATAAATAAAAAAAGTACAATACCACTCCACACTTTTTTACTGGTCATTTTTTCACCCTTTCAAACTAATATCTAAGTCAATCAATTTATATGTATTTTTTGTTATTAGGCAAAAACATATTCTAACAAGAAATACCATCAAAAAAAGAAATGCTCTTAACCGAACATTTCTCGCATTGATTTTAATATTTTCTTTTCTATTCTTGAAACTTGAACCTGAGAAATTCCTATAACATCTGCAATCTCTGTTTGTGTTTTATCCTTAAAGTATCTCATTGTTATTATTTGTTTTTCCTTTGGTCCTAGACTCTCTATAATCTGGGATAAGGCAATTTTGTCAATCATGTTAGCCTCAGGGTTAGCATCTAAATATATTTTGTCCACCAAAGTAATAGGATTTCCTTCCCCCTCGTGAATAACAGATTGCAATGATTCCACATCACTATTAGCCTCTAAAGCCATCACTAATTCTTCTACATCTATCTCCATGGCAGCAGCCAACTCTTGGATACTTGGCTCCTTTTCCATTTCCTTTGTTAAGTTTTCTTTTAAAATTCTAGCCTTAAGCCCTATTTCCTTTAAAGAACGGCTTACTTTTATCATTCCGTCATCTCTCATAAATCTTTTGATTTCACCCATTATCATAGGAACCGCATAGGTTGAAAATCTAACATTATAATCTAAATCAAATTTATCGATGCTCTTTATAAGCCCAATGCTTCCTATCTGAAATAAATCTTCAATATCATAGCCCCTATTTCTAAAACGCTTCACAATACTCCATACTAATCCTACGTTTTCTTCTACGATTTTGTCCCTGGCAGCTGTATCCCCTGATTGCGCTTTTTTAATCAATTCCAATGTTTTATCCATCTGCCCACCTCTTTTAGCTATTCCAAACTCTTGAGTTTTTTTCGCATCCTAATAGCCGTTCCTTTTTCTCTTACGGATTCAATTTCTATCTCATCCATAAAGGTTTCCATTACGGTAAAGCCCATACCTGATCGCTCTAATTCGGGTTTTGAGGTGTAGAGGGGTTCTCGTGCCTTAGAAATATCCTCAATTCCTTTACCCTTATCTTCAATAACTATCTCAACCGTATTATTGAAGAAACTACAACTTACATTTATCATTCCCTCACTGTTCTCATATCCATGAATTACAGCATTTGTAACAGCTTCAGATACAGCAGTCTTGATATCGGATATTTCTTCAAGGGTAGGGTCCAGCTGAGAGATAAAGGCTGCTACAGCTACCCGTGCAAACCCCTCATTTTGTGATTTGCTTATAAATGATATCTTCATTGTATTTTGATATTCCATAACAACTCCCCCTATTGCAAACTTAATATTGCTTCATCTAAGCTATGATATTGATTAATTATTTTATATAAGCCTGAAAGCTGTAAAACCCTATCTACCTGTGGTGCAACATTATATACCCCTACTTGTCCCCCCCGCTCTTTTACATTTTTGTATCTCCCCATTATCACACCTATTCCTGAACTATCCATAAATTGAATACCCGAAAAATCAAATACAATGTTTTTTACATTATGTTTAATGAATTCCCTATCCAACTTATCTCTTATGGTCTCGGAAGTATGATGGTCAACTTCTCCTGATATTTTAGCTATAAGACTTCCTTTTTTTATTGAATATGTTATGGTCATTGTTTTTCCCCTTTCATTTTCATCATTTAGGCATAAAAAATCTTCTATATAATACATTCTCCATAAAATGGAATATACCTTTAAAAATAAAAAAATAATACCAATCCTTGGTATTATTTTTATTTTAATTTTCCTAATCTCCATTTTGAATTGGCAGCCCCATCCGTTCCTGGATACTGATCTATAGCTTGGCTATAAAATTCTTTGGCTTTTTCTATATTATCTTGTTCCTCGTATATTCTACCTAGATAATACAATGCATTATCCGAATAATATTGTTCCCTAGCATATAGGAGTGATTTTTCTAGTTCTACTATTGCCTTATCATAGTCTTTTCTAGAATAAGCACTTTGCCCATTATTATAATGAGCACTTGCCGCATCGATAAATACCTTGTTACTTAATTCATCATAGGTAGCTCTATTTTCTTCGGGAATATTAAAGGCATCCAAAGAATATAAAAGAACCGCCGCATCTTCTATCTTTTTATTATTATATAAAATCTGCACTTGATTTATTTTTTGAACTTCCTCTAGAGCAATTTGTCTTTGTTGAAGCTGTCCATTCATGTCTAGTACTTTCCTATTTTCTTCTTCTAAATCACTGATTGTTTCTTGACTTTCCTGTTTTAGTCTACTGTACTCTATTTCAAGATTTTGGTTTTTAATATCGAGATCTTCAATTTGTTTGGTGAGCACATTAACTCTATCGGGAATAACCAAAATAAGCAATAATGCAGCAGTACAAATAGCCCCCACTACAAAACCAATAATGTGACCCATAGGAGAAAATGGGGCTTTTGACTTTCTCCTTCGATGAGCCCTAATAGTTGCTGTAGATTTATCTTCCCTTCTTGGTATGAAAGAGTTAGGCCTTAATTCCCTATAATACCTTATAGCCTTAGAATTTGACATGTCAATCTCTAGGGCTTTTTCAATATAGGGCAGAGCCTTTTCCTTTTCGTTTTCTTTTAGTAGGCATAAAGCTACAAGACAACAGGCCTCAACAAAATTAGGATTTAACTGGAGGGCCTTTTTAAGCTGTATAATGGCTAGATCTTCACTTCTTTGGCCGGCATATTCTATTGCTTGGTTAAACATTCTTATCGAATCGTTATATTGTTCTAACTTTCTGCCGCTTCTTTGAATTCTTTTAATATAATCCAAAGCAATATTATCTTCCTTTTGAAAATGGGTACTAATCACCCACTCTGCCAATGCTTGCCCAAATTCTCCGATTTCATAATAAACCAATCCTAAAAGGTTCCTTGCATTTATATTGGTTTTATCAAACTCCACTGCCTTAGACAGAGAGCCAATAGCATTGGTAAGCTCCCTATTATTTGCTTGTTCTAAGCCCTTATTGTAAAGTCGAAGAGAAATAGCTTTAAGTTTCCTATACAAAAAAATATTAAATTGACATCTAGGACATTGACTGAGGTTTTCTTGAATTTCTATATGGCATGCTGGACAAATCACAACAATCTACTCCTTACCTTCTGACTTTATTTCTAAATTTCTTGTAATATGTGTTAATAAATCAATCATGTCCTTTATTTCATTGGATTTAATCACTTCTTCTATACCGTCCACTTCTAAGGCTGGTTTGAATTTACGTAGCTCTTCTTTAAAATCAATCACAATTTCAACCCCTTTTTCTTTTTAATATATTTTTTAATTCAGATATCAAATACAGTGATCCTGCGCAACACAGAATATCCTCCTTAGAGGTTAAACTAAGGGCCAATTCAAATGCTTCTTGAATATTTTTGTTTTTATAAACTGAATTAGGATACTTCTTCATAGCTTCTTCTAATTCGTCTACGGATAGTTTTCTAGAATTTGATGGTTCTGTAATAATAACATCCCCTACTTGGGGCATGATTTGTTCTAAAATATTTTTGTAAGGTTTATCTTTTAGAATTCCAATTAATAAAGTAATTTTCCTGTCTTTAAAATATTGTTTAAATGCCTTTTTTAAGGCTATAGCGCCTCCCTCATTGTGGGCCCCATCAAAGATAACCAAAGGCATTGTACTAACAATCTCCATACGCCCAGGCCAAAAACTTTCCCTTAAACCATCCCTAATATCTTTTTCGCATATTACAATGCCCTGCTTCTTTAAAACCTCTATGGTCAAAAGTGCCGTTGCCGCATTGTATATTTGATGTTCTCCTAAAAAGGAAAACTCCAAATTATCATAGGAATAAAATTCGGTTTCAATGGAAAAACGAGTTCTTTCTATAGTAAAACTTTTATCTTTAATATTTGTCTTATACGCATAAAATAAAGTTGAATCTAATTCTTTGCATATATCTTTAATAATATTATACACTTTAGTATTTGGAAAATACAATACAGTATTGCAATTTTTCTTTATAATTCCCGCTTTTTCGTGAGCAATTGACTCAATATTATCTCCTAATACATCCATATGGTCCATTCCTATTGAAGTTATAACAGAAACTAAGGGGTTTTCTATCACATTGGTGGCATCATATCGACCCCCTAACCCCACTTCCAAAATCACAAAATCTACCTCGCTTTCTGCAAAATAAAGCAAGGCCATGGCTGTTAGAGATTCGAATACCGTGGGATGTTCTTCTTCTTTGCACTTTTTAGATGCTGTAATTATCTTTTCCCCGACCTTGGCAAAATCTTCGTCGGAAATATTTATGTTATTTATTTTAATCCTCTCATTGTAACTCTCCAAATGAGGGGATGTATACATGCCTACACGATACCCTGCCTTCATTAAGATGAATTCTAACATGGTGGCAACTGATCCCTTTCCATTAGTACCGGCGATATGTATGACCTTAAGAGATTTTTCCGGGTTTTTAAGCCGTTCTAGAAGGTTTTGCAGCCTTATAAGACCTGGTCTTGAGCCAAAACGTTCTATCGAATTTATATATTCAATGATTTCATTATAATCCAATGTATTATCCTCCTCGGGATTGTACTTAACAAATCCCTGTTCTTATGGGTTAAACATTCTACCTTTTCCTATAAGTATAAATATAAATATAAAAAAAACAAGGCCCTCAAGGGGTCTTGTTTAACTTATTTCTTTAATAGGGCTTCAAGTCTTTCTTTAACCTGTTTAAGCATAGTTTCATATTGAATTCCTTTTTCTTTTTCCTCCTGTATAACCGCCTGTGGCGCCTTATCTACAAAGCCCTTATTGTTTAGTTTCTTTTCTACTCTTGCAACTTCTTTTTCTAGCTTTTCTTTTTCTTTTTTAAGTCTTTCTATTTCTTTTGTAATATCAACCAATTCAGCAAAAGGAATAAAAATTGTAGCTCCCGGTATAACGGTAGATATGGCATCTTCATCGATACCTGTCTTATCCTTTTGAACCGATACCGAACTGCCATAGGCTAAGGATGCAAAAAATAACTTTCCCCTTTCAAATATATCTAGGACATCCTCTTTTTTGGAAACAACTATGAGATTTGCTTTTTTGGATGGTGCAACATTCATTTCAGCCCTTATATTTCTGATATTCCTAATCGCTTGTTTCATTAATTCTATTTCATTTTCCTCTACCTTGAAGTTCCACTCATCCTTGTACTCTGGCCAGGTGGAAAGCATAATTGTCTCTTCTTCCTCCTGAATATAAGTAAATATTTCCTCGGTAATAAAAGGCATATATGGGTGAAGGAGTTTAAGAGCATTCATAAGTACTGTTTTAAGAGTCCAAAGAGCTGCTTTTCTAGTTTTATCTTCCTTATTGTAAAGTCTTGGTTTTACCATCTCAATGTACCAATCACAAAATTCTTCCCAGAAGAAATCGTACAATTTAGAAACCGCAACCCCTAACTCATATTTATCCATGTTATCCGTTACCTCTTTGGCTAAGGTATTTACTTTAGATAAAATCCATTTATCAGCACCACTTAAATCTTCAAGTTTTACTTTAATATATTCTTCGTCTTCAAGATTCATTAATATAAATCTTGTAGCATTCCAAATCTTATTCCCAAAGTTCCTATTTGCCTCTACTCTTTCATAATAAAAACGCATATCATTTCCTGGGGCATTCCCAGTTACTAAGGTTAAACGTAGAGCATCAGCTCCATATTTAGCTATAATCTCCAATGGGTCTACTCCATTCCCTAAGGATTTACTCATTTTTCTACCCTGTGAATCCCTTACAAGCCCATGGATTAAGACATCTTTAAATGGTATCTCTCCCATTTGTTCAATTCCTGAAAACACCATCCTAACAACCCAAAAGAAAATGATATCATACCCTGTAACTAATACATTGGTAGGATAAAAATAATCTAGTTCTTCTGTTTTATCAGGCCACCCTAAAGTAGAAAAAGGCCATAGGGCAGAACTAAACCAAGTATCTAGGGTGTCATCATCTTGCTTAAAGGAAGTGCCTTGGCATTTTGAACAGGACTGAGGCATCTTGCGGGCTACTTCGATGTGGCCACAATCTTGACAGTAATAGGCAGGAATCCTATGCCCCCACCACAATTGTCTTGAAATACACCAATCACGAATGTTTTCTAACCAGTGAAGATATATTTTACCAAAACGTTCCGGTACAAATCTAAGTTCTTTTTCCCTTAAGGCCCCAATTGCAGGCTTTGCTAAATCCTCCATCTTAACAAACCACTGCATCTTGATCATAGGCTCAATAACTGTATCACATCTATCGTGAATCCCTACATTATGGAGATGCTCTTCAATCTTAACTAAAAAGCCTCCTTCTTCCAATGCTTTAACGATGGCTTTTCTAGCTTCATATCTGTCCATCCCAGCATACTTACCTGCTTCAACATTTAGAGTGCCATCATCATTTAAAATGTTGATTTGGGATAAGTTATGTCTTTGCCCTACTTCGAAATCATTAGGATCATGGGCCGGTGTAATCTTAACAACTCCTGTTCCAAATTCTTTGTCCACATACGCATCGGCAATAATAGGTATTTCTCTATTTACTATAGGCAGTATTACTGTCTTTCCGATAAAATCCTTATACCTTTCATCTTCAGGATGAACTGCTACGGCTGTATCTCCAAACATGGTTTCGGGGCGGGTGGTTGCTATTTGAATATATCCACTGCCATCTTTTATAGGGTAACGGATATGCCAGAAATGGCCCCCCTTTTCTTCGTGTTCTACTTCAGCATCTGAAATAGACGTCTGGCATTCTGGACACCAGTTGATTATCTTTGCTCCCCTATATATATATCCCTTTTCATATAAACGGATAAACACTTCTAAAACAGCCTTCGATAATCCTTCATCCATGGTAAATCTTTCCCTATCCCAATCACAGGAACTTCCTAGTTTTTGAAGNTGCTTTAATATTGTGCTTCCATATTCCTCTTTCCATTGCCATGCTTTTTCTAGGAAAGCTTCTCTACCAAGTCCTTCTTTTGTTAGCCCTTCTTCATTTATTTTTTGGACAATCTTAACTTCTGTTGCAATACTGGCATGATCCGTCCCAGGCATCCAAAGAGTGTTATACCCCTGCATTCTTTTCCAGCGGATAAGAATATCCTGTAAGGTATTATCAAGGGCATGGCCCATATGAAGATGTCCTGTAATATTGGGAGGTGGAATTACGATAGTAAAGGGTTCTTTAGAACGGTCTACCTTAGCGTGAAAATACTTATTATCAAGCCACTTTTGATACAATCTGTCTTCTACAACTGAAGGATCGTATACTTTTTCTAGATTTTTAGCCATATTTTATTCCTCCTAAGAATATAAATCATAAGATAAAAAAATCCCCTTCACCCCCATAAAGGACGAAAGAGATTTCCGTGGTACCACCTTTGTTTCTTTTAATAAATTATAAAAAGACACTTAAAACAATAACGGAGTCACCCGTTCGCATCTACTAAAGGTTCAATACGAAAGCTCAGAAGCTACCTTCTACTATGCATTGTTCAAAAAACCTTCCAGCCTATGGGTTTTTCTTTCTAGGAGATGCATTAGTATACTCCTCTTCTTCATTGCCAATATCTTAATTTGTTTGTTTAATTGTATTAAAAGGTTGTTTTTTTGTCAAGGTTCTATCGACTTTTATTGAATTTCTTCTAAATAATTTTCTATTATTTTTCCTACTACTTTATCTTCCGTATCATCGTTATCTTTTAATTCATTTAACTGAAGCCATATATCTTCTTGGTAAGTATCGAGAAGGGCCAATTGTGATTCTAGAGATACCCTTTCATTTTGAATATCTTCTAAGGCTTTTCTTCTTTCCTCAATCTTACTCCATTTCTTAACATCTTCAAAATATTCCACATAGATTTTTCTTTTTTTTAGAATCCCTAATACCTCATCTTCTATCCTAGTCATGGTAGAATTAATACTTTTAAATCGCTTTTCATTATGCTTATTCTTCTTATATAGCTCCCAATTTCTTTCCAATTGTTCTGCACTGTCTACATTAAATTTTCCGTATTCATATTCTAAAAAATTTGTATAATACACATAGCGAATTTTGGCTTTATTTAATAGTTTTATTGCCCTTGCTTGCATACGTCCATTTTTTTTAAGCTCATAGTCTAATCGCCTTCTAAATATATAAATCCATGTTCCTATTCCCACTGCCAGTATCCCAGTAATAGTAGCAGGAACCAAAATTCTAGTTTCTTTATTCATGATAATATACGAAAAAACAAGAGCAACAGCTCCTAATATTATGATCATTCCTATAGATACCTTATGCATTATAATCTGAGCATTTTCTATCTGCTCTCTGCTGTATATTAAAGCTTCCTTTTCCCCTTCTAAATAATCCACATCTCTTTTTACCCCCGTTTGCTTTCCCTCTGCTTCTTCTATTTCATTCATAATTTCAGGGAATTCACTTTCGTATTGCTGAATCTTACTAAGAATCCTATTTTTACTTATTAATCTTCCCTTTAAGGATTCTTTTTCCTCTATTACAGCTTTATAATCAAAAAGAAGATGCCTAATACGCTTTAAATCTTCAGCAGTCAATAATTTAAACTTTTCAAGTTCTTTTGCTTTCTTAGATAACTCTTGAAGCATCTTCAGTAAGTTAATTTTTTGTTTACCTATATCCATCAATTCTTCGCAAAGGGCATTGGCTTTCTGGGCATCATCATAAAATTCATCTTTTTGATATAATTCATCAAATTTCTTTATTTTGTTTCTAAAAAAAACACCAAAAGTAATTTTATTTAAAAAAACTGTCATGACTCTATTTAACTTACCTATAAATTCAGACATATTACCCCTCATTNTTTTTGATTTTTGTTATATTATATCATATATCTTTTTATTGGTATAAGAAAAATGAATTTATACTGCTTTAAGAGATATATTCTAAAATAAAGTTTTCCCAAATGTTCTCTATCTCTTCTTTTATCAGCTCATTTTTTAGGTAAACAAAATTAAACTCTCTTTGAAGGACAAAGTCTTTTATTTTAATCTCCCTCAATTCTCCTTCTTTTATTTCTTTTCTTACAGCATCCTCATACATAAATCCAATGCCTATATCATTTTTTATCATTTCTTTTGTTATGTTTACGTTCCCTATCTCTATAATCTTTTTAAAGCTATTTAAAGTATAATTTCCATCGAATAATCCCCTCTCAAGTACCTCTCTTGAACCCGAACCCTTTTCCCGGATTATGATTGTTTCATCCTTAAGATCGTCTAGATATACTATTTTTTTAGATGCTAGTTCATGTTTTGGTGAAGCCACTAATATAAACCTTGCCACCTTGAATAATCTGGTTTCATACTCAGCTTTGTTAAACAATCCTTCTATTAAGGCAAACAAAATTTCCCCTTTTTGTAGCATATCAAGGACAACCTCTGTATTATCGACATACATGGTTATATCATAATTGCTTAATTTTCTAATAAAATCTCCTACAATCGGAGCTAAGGTAAATTCCCCGATAGTTAAGGTAGCTGCAAAAGATAATGTCTTTTTTTCTTTTTGCACTTCTTCTAGCTTTTTCATTATGATTTGTTCGTTGCCCTTTGCATTTAAGATATATTTATAAAAGAGTTTCCCCTCGGAGGTGAATCTTAATTCCCTATTAGAGTATTTAAAGAACTTACATCCATAATATCTTTCTAAAAATTGAATATGCTGGGTCACTGCCGGTTGAGTTATGTTTAGCTCTTCTGCGGCTTTGGTATAACTCTTGTTTTTGTACACAGCTAAAAATGAATCTACCCTTATATCTAGCAAAACATCACCTTCTATAATTACAATTTATGAATATATAATAATTTATAATTAGATTTTATCAGTAAATGGTGTTAAAATCAATAAAAACAAAAGAAAGGCTGATTACATGACATTTATTAAAAATTACTCCGGCGGCATTTTACTTACATTTTTGCTTTCTTTGCTTTCTGCTTTTATAAGTAGTTTACTCCCTTATAATCTTATAAGTGCAGGAGTTTTTGCATTGCTAATTGGTATGGTTCTTAATCCCACCATCTCAAAATACAAGATTTTCGAACAGGGACTGGGATTCACAGCTAAAAAAATACTCAAATTTGCAATCATTCTAATGGGGGTATCCCTTAGTTTTTTCCAAGTTCTAGAAGTGGGTAAATTCTCTTTGTTCGTTATGACCTTTACCCTTTTGGCTGCTTTTGGCGGAGGGTATTTATTAGGGAAGTTATTTAAGATGGATTGGAAATTATCGGGGCTTATATCTGCCGGTACAGGAATATGTGGCGGTTCTGCGATCGCCGCTATTGCTCCGGTTATCGATGCCGAGGATAGTGATGTAGCATATGCCATATCTGCAACTTTTATATTTGATGTGGCAATGATTGTTCTTTTTCCTATTATGGGACGTTATTTCAATATGACTGATTTGGGGTATGGACTCTGGGCAGGCACTGCAGTCAACGATACTTCTTCTGTCGTAGCGGCAGGATACGCTTTTTCAGATGCTGCCGGTGAATTTGCCACCATTGTTAAACTCACTAGAACCTTATCCATCATTCCCACGGTTTTAATCTTTTCGTATATAAACGAAAAAACTTCCATTCTAAATGGAAGTGCTATCAGTCCTACCCATAAAAAAGTGGACCTAAAGAAAATTTTCCCTTGGTTCATCCTTATGTTTCTTATGGTTGTCGGAATTAAAAGTATGGGGATTATACCTCAAGGCATTAGCCAATCTCTTTCCTCCATAAGCAAGCTGTTTATGGTTATGTCCCTAGGGGCTATAGGACTTAGGACAAATTTTAAAAAGCTTGCAAAGTCGGGATTTATGCCTATGCTCCATGGATTTCTAATTTCCTTATTGGTAGTGCTAGTTTCATTCTTAGTTCAATTATTCATTGGACAGATGTAAATAAGAATTTAAATATTTTTATGTGCCTTCCTAAATTAATTATTGTATAAACACCTTTTCTGCGCCTAAATCCACGCCCCTGTATGAGGGTCGACGGAGGAGGTGAATCAGATACCAACAATGGTGGGATTTCAATCCACGCCCCTGTATGAGGGGCGACGTCAATTTTATTTTGGTATGATTTTGTTAAGCAATTTCAATCCACGCCCCTGTATGAGGGGCGACTTTAAATACATGACAAAATCAACTGATGAAGATATTTCAATCCACGCCCCTGTATGAGGGGCGACCTTGATACCTTTGCATATAGCAATGTAATATTATTTCAATCCACGCCCCTGTATGAGGGGCGACTCATCAAGCATGGAACCAAAATCAGGGAGCCAAATTTCAATCCACGCCCCTGTATGAGGGGCGACTCGTCCTACGACCTTGACATTGTGCCGCGAAAAATTTCAATCCACGCCCCTGTATGAGGGGCGACAAAAGTAATATCTAGCCTGCCCAGTCATACAATAATTTCAATCCACGCCCCTGTATGAGGGGCGACAAAAACGGGTTTCTTCTTATCTTGATACTATAATTTCAATCCACGCCCCTGTATGAGGGGCGACTAATTATGGATATATATTCTTAACCTTAACTGTATTTCAATCCACGCCCCTGTATGAGGGGCGACCCTTAAAACTTTGATTTGGTTCTGTTGTAAGCGATTTCAATCCACGCCCCTGTATGAGGGGCGACAAAGAGTAGCACGCAGAAAAACCCTACCCCAAATTTCAATCCACGCCCCTGTATGAGGGGCGACCCGTCTAAAAAAACTAAAATATGTAAATGGGGATATTTCAATCCACGCCCCTGTATGAGGGGCGACCAAGTATGGTTGCACATATTTTGAGAGCAAAGGAATTTCAATCCACGCCCCTGTATGAGGGGCGACTTATCAATCGTCACGTTAAAATTAGCAAAACAAATTTCAATCCACGCCCCTGTATGAGGGGCGACAAACAGTATCCAGATAGTGTGGACTACTGTTACAATTTCAATCCACGCCCCTGTATGAGGGGCGACTA
>JGI24708J26588_10000403_pt1 | contig 35286 bp, 25 predicted proteins | sample BioPla1DNA2_FD_26588 | JGI IMG/M metagenome (IMG submission 26588) | reverse complement strand
CGAANTTGTATTACAGAAATATATAAAAAAATTTCCAAAGCATAAAGATATTATTGATAGGACAATAGAGCGAGTAAGGACCAAAGGGTATATTGGCATATTTGTAGGTAAGTTGATACCAGTACTTAGAACCTTGATATCCATACCAGCTGGAGTGCTAAAGGTTAGTTTTTATGGTTATACCATTGCTTCGGCTTTGGGAATTTTGGTTTGGAATTTAGTATTCGTAGGAGCTGGTTATCTGTTCGGTGAAGCAGTACTTGTCATGTTCAATTAGGTGAGTGAAAGGAGAATTATATTATGCGAATTGCAATGCTGACGAATAATTATAAGCCATTCGTTGGTGGTGTTCCAATATCTATCGAGAGATTGGCTCAGGGTCTTAGAAAACTAGGGCACGAAGTATATGTTTTTGCTCCAAGTTATGAGGAACAGATAGATGAACCCTATGTTATCAGGTATCGCTCAAGAAAAAAGAAATTAAGAGGTAATATAGTAATACCAGATATCATGGATAAAACAATAGAATATTATTTTACAATCATGACCTTTGATATAATTCATGTCCATCATCCTATGTTGGTGGGATATATAGCTCAGCATTTAAGTAAAAAGCATAAAATCCCCATTGTATTTACCTATCACACCAGATATGAACAGTACCTACATTATCTAAGGCCTTATGCTTCAATGCATAAGTATAATAATATAGATGGTAGCAACCGCCTTGGTATACTCCCAAGAAAGCTATTCTATAATGGTAGCCAGAAGTTGGTTAAAATTCATAACCGTGTTTTCACAAATCGTTGTAGCTTGGTTTTAGCTCCCACTATGAGCATGAAGCAATATTTAGAGGAAAATGGGACCATAACGAATATAGAGGTAATTCCCACTGGACTTGATGAGGAGGATTTTAACTATGATCGAGAGATAGCAGAAAAAATACGGGAACAATATTTAACTGGAAAGAAGTATTTACTATGTACAATATCAAGAATTGAAAAGGAGAAAAACCTTCATTTTCTACTTGAAGGGCTTTCAAGACTAAAAAATCGAAAGGGAGATTGTTTTCGTCTTTTGTTGATCGGTGAAGGGAGCCATAGAGACGTTATTATATCAGAGGTTGAGAGACTTAATCTAGTAGATAATATTGTATTTACTGGGTGTTTAGACCATGCTCAAATTCGCAATTACTGCCGTGCCTGTGATTTATTCGTATTTGCTTCTCAGTCAGAGACTCAAGGAATAGTGATTTTAGAAGCAATGGCAGCAGGTTTGCCTGTGGTAGCAATTGAGGCTACTGGAGTTAATGATGTGGTTAAAGATGGTTGGAGCGGTTATATAACGGAGGCAGATGTGAACCAGTGGGAGAATAAGGTGGGTGTAATACTTGATAATGCCATGCAAAGAAAATGGATGAGTGAAAATTGCTTGTTTGAGGCAGAGAAATATCTAGCATGGAATATTGCCAAGAAGGTTGAAATGCTTTACGAAGATTTGCTTCTTCGCCAAGGAATGGAGGAGCCCTATGAGAATAAGATTATGTAAATTATTATCCAATATCTTTCGAGCCTATTTAAAAGTTGTGGAGATAACAGGGAGAGTAGAGGTAAAGAATAAAAATCTTATTAACCAAAATTCTATGGTGGGATATTGGCATGGTGATAGTTATTGTATGCAACTGGTACTTAAAGAATTAAGAAAATATATAAATGGAGTTAATGTTATAGTAACAGCAGATAGAAGGGGAGATGTAATAGAAGGGATCTTGGTTCCCTTTGGGGCTAAGGCCATAAGACTACCCGATGGAATGCGGATGCGACAGCATTTTGCTAGATTAATGGATTTTTCCAAAGAGACAGAAGAGGTTATAGCCCTATCCCTGGATGGACCTTTAGGGCCCCTTCATGAACCTAAGAAGCTAATATTTGTATTAGCAGCAGAATCGAAGAAACAGGTGGCTTATATCCGTTTTGAATATAAAAGAGTATTACGATTAAAGCACCGATGGGATAAGTACGTCATACCTCTTCCTTTTAGTAGTATTACTGCTGTGGTAGAGGATTTGGGAGTAATCCATAAGGAGGATATTAGAAGCTTTGAGAAACTAAAGCAGAGAATAAAGTATTAATGGGATATTATATGAACTTACATGTTGATGCTGTATAATATTTATATAATAATTACGGGGTGGGAAAAGTATGAACTAAGCTTTTATTATGTTTAGATAGTGAGAAGACCTTTAGGATTTTTGAAAATCTTATTACTAATATCATCAAGTATGCAATGCCCCATACACGGGCATATATCGATATATTACAGGAGGAAGAAGAGGTCCAGATAATTCTTAAAAATGTTTCAGCATCTGAATTGGATTTTAATATAGAGGAAATCAGTGAACGGTTTGCATGAGGTGATAAATCTAGAAATACAGATGGATCTGGACTGGGCCTTGCTATAGTAAAAAGTTTTGTAGAATTACAGGGTGGTGATTTTCAGATACAAGTGGACGGAGATTTATTTAAAGCAATAATTAGTATAAAGCATAAGCAAATTAAGTCATAATTTGTGCTAAGCGGCTTTGCGTATAATTAAGGGAATATAGATTAACACTATTTCTAGTATAATGGGAGTCAATCATAACTACATCAGATTTCATTGGGGCAAATCTGTGGGTATAAGAGATAATTGATGATATGATGAAAAAATGTTATAATAATGAATAAATAGTTTTTATAACTGACAAAAATAATATACAGAGAGGATATGACAAACCATGGACAATATTCATCAAATCCCTCAAAGGGCTTTTACCCACAGTGGTAAATTTCATGCAGACGATGTATTTTCAGCTGCATTACTTACCTATCTAAATCCTAAGATTCAAATAGAGCGGGGATATGAAGTTCCTGATGATTATGATGGTATAGTATTTGATATAGGAGGTGGAGAATACGACCACCACCATGAGGGGGCTCCTGTTAGAGAAAACGGAGTTCCATATGGGGCATTTGGGCTTTTATGGAAGAGTTTTGGTACAGTAATATTGACCCAAGAAGAGGCAGAACATTTTGATGAAAGTTTTGTACAACCCTTAGACCTTTCAGATAATACAGGAAGTAAAAATGAAGTGGCCGAAATTATTTCATTGTTTAATCCACCCTGGGATTCTGAAATAGACCAAGATCAATGCTTTCTAGAGGCAAAAAGCTTAGCCCTTACAATTTTAAGAAAAAAGTTTGAACATATTGAAAGTTCACGGAGGGCAGAAGGTATAGTTGGGGAAGCTTTAGCAAATGCTAAGAATCAGATAGCTGTACTGTCACAGGGGGTACCTTGGAAAAAGTTTATAATAGGTACTGATATAGAGTTTGTGATATATCCTTCAGATCGGGGCGGATACTGCGCCCAGGGAGTTCCCTTAGATAGGGATATTAAAGAACTAAAAATATACTTCCCAGAAGAATGGAGAGGGAAAAGAGGAGATGAGTTAAGGGAAAGTAGCGGGATTGGGGAATTACATTTTTGTCATAATAGCGGTTTTTTAGTTGCTACAGATACTGTAGAAGGAGCTATAAAGGCCTGTGTAGTAGCAAAAGAAAGACAGCAAGAATCCCCATAAAAGTAAAAAAAATAATCATTTTATAATAATTTTTTAATTGACAAAATTCTTCCATACGTGATATCATTGTACTAACGTGGGGGAGTAATATGCGCCTTAAAAGCGTGATAAGTCAACAACCCTGGTTTTTGTAACCTGGCTTATCTTAAAATATGAGACTCATGTATAGTTAACGCTGTACTTGAGTCTATAGGAAGAAAATCAAGTACAGTGGTACTTGATTATTTTTTTAGGAGGAAAAGATGAAAGAATATTTACAAACATCGGAAGCTGTTTTGCAAGAAGTAAAGTCCAAGGCCAATGGACTTTCCAGCGGTGAAGCTGCTAAGAGGCTTGAGCAAAATGGAAAAAACAAACTTGCTGAAGCTAAAAAGGATTCTTTACTCGTACGGTTTTTAAATCAATTGAAGGATCCCATGGTCTTAATCTTAATTGCTGCTGCAGCTATTTCAGGTGTTACTGCAGCCTACTCAGGTGAATCTTTTACTGATGTAATTATTATTTTGGCTGTTGTTGTAATTAACTCAATATTAGGTGTATATCAAGAGAGTAAAGCAGAAAAAGCAATCGAAGCTCTGCAGGCAATATCTGCTGCGACCACTAAAGTTATGAGAGATGGTAAATTGCAGACGGTTAAGAGCGAGGATCTTGTTGTAGGAGATGTTATCGTGTTAGAAGCAGGTGATTCGATTCCTGCTGATGCAAGACTTCTTGAAAGTGCTAGTATGAAGGTAGAGGAAGCCGCCTTGACTGGTGAAAGTGTTCCTGTTGATAAGATAATCACTGCCTTAAATCTAGGTGATCAAAAAGATATCTCTCTTGGTGACCGTAAGAACATGGTTTACATGGGTAGTACTCTGGTATATGGCCGTGGTACTGCAGTTATCACTGCCACAGGAATGAACACAGAGATGGGTAAAATTGCAGATGCTATAACAAAAGCAGAAGAGAATGCAACACCCTTACAGATTAAGCTTAATCAATTAAGTAAGGTATTAAGCTGGCTTGTATTAGGCATCAGTGTATTTATCTTTTTATTTGACATTTTAAGAATGTATCCAGATGTAACAGGTGAAGCTATACTGAATACATTTATGATTGCTGTTTCCTTAGCAGTTGCGGCTATTCCTGAAGGTCTAGCAGCTGTAGTTACCATAGTTTTATCCATTGGTGTTACTAATATGTCTAAAAGAAAAGCGGTAGTTCGTAAATTAACCGCTGTGGAGACTTTAGGATCTACCAATGTTATCTGTTCTGATAAAACCGGTACTTTAACCCAGAATAAAATGACTGTTGTGGAGCATTATGGCTCTGATGAGCAGCTTTTGGCCCGTACTATGGCATTATGTAACGATGCCCATTTAAATGATGCCAATGAAGCAGAAGGTGAGCCTACTGAAGCTGCATTGATAAACTATGCATATAAATTAGGATTGCCAAAAGGTAATATGGAGGAAAAAACACCAAGGATTGCTGAGGCTCCTTTTGATTCCGGTCGTAAATTAATGAGTACCGTTCATAAGATGGAGGGTGGCACATATGAGCAATATACTAAGGGTGCGCCGGATGTATTGGTTTCAAAATGTACAACATATTGGGATGGTTCTCAGATTAAGCCAATGACCGATGATAAACGTAAAGAAATACTAGATGCTAATAAAGCTTTAGCAGATCAGGCTCTTCGTGTACTAGCGGCTGCATTCCGTAGATGGGATGAGATGCCAAAAGAGAAAACCCCTGAGTATTTGGAACAAGACCTATGTTTTGTTGGTTTAACTGGTATGATTGATCCAATTCGTCCAGAAGTTAAACCTGCTGTAGAGGAATGTAAAGCAGCAGGAGTTAGAACAGTTATGATTACTGGTGACCATAAGGATACAGCTGTTGCCATAGCAAAACAGCTGGGAATTATCAATGACGCTTCAGAAGCAATGACTGGTAATGAATTAAATGAGTTAAGCGATGAACAGTTAGATAAAGTAATTGAAAAATATTCTGTTTATGCCAGGGTGCAGCCAGAGCACAAGGTTCGTATCGTTAAGGCATGGCAAAATAAAGGTATGATAGTTGCTATGACTGGTGACGGTGTTAATGATGCACCTTCTATTAAAACTGCCGATATCGGAGTTGGTATGGGGATTACCGGTACTGATGTTACAAAAAATGTAGCAGATATGGTTCTTGCCGATGATAACTTTGCAACAATTGTCAATGCAGTAGAAGAGGGACGCCGTATTTATAACAATATTAGAAAAGCGATCCAATTCTTATTGTCATCCAATTTATCAGAGGTTCTAGCTATATTTACGGCTACCATTTTAGGCTTTACAATCTTAAAGCCTGTGCATTTACTATGGATTAACCTAATAACTGACTCTTTTCCTGCTATTGCTTTAGGTATGGAGCCACAGGAAGTTGACGCCATGAGTAAGCCTCCTAGAAGCTCTAAGGAAGGGATATTTGCTCGAGGTTTAGGGTTTGACGTTATATGGCAAGGAATTATGGTTGCCGCCCTTACAGTTATTGCATACTTTGTAGGACACTACATGGAATCAGGTGTATTTGAAATTGCTGAAAGTCCCGATGGTATGACTATGGCATTCTTAACCCTATCCATGTCAGAGATGTTCCATTCCCTTAATATGAGAAGTAGAAGACATTCTATATTTGCAATGAAGAAACACAATAATTTCTTATTTGGTGCAATACTATCATCACTGGTTTTAACAACAATAATTATATTTGTTCCACCATTTGCAGAGGCATTCCAGTTCTCTAATATTACCATTGCAGAGTTCTTTGTATCTATAGCTTTAGGCTTTGCAGTAATACCTATTGTTGAAATAACCAAGTTCTTCCAAAGACAACATGATAAGAGAACAGGAAATATTGATTAATATTAACCTGAATTATTCATAATTCCTTTTTATAAGGACAGCTAGATGTATAAAGGTAAAAAGTAAAGGAAATCAAATAAAAAGATCTATGACAGATACAATGTCATAGATCTTTTTATTTGATTTCCTTGGGCTATTGAATGTTAAAGAAATAAATATTGATGAAAACTTGATAATATTTTGAAACTGCTCCTATTATTTTGTAATATTATATGTAAGGGCTTGAATTTTCAATAATATTTAGATATACTAAAAACGCTGAAATAGCGAAGTACAATGGATTAAATGGAGGTTACTAGGATGAGAATTGCACTGGGCAGTGATCACGGCGGCTTTGAATATAAGGAAATTATAAAAGAACGTCTCATAAATGCAGGATATGAAATAGTTGATATAGGAGTACTATCTAATCAAGCAGTGGATTATCCTGATATAGCAGTAGAAGTTTCTAATACAGTTGTTGCAGGAGATGCTGATTGCGGAATTTTGTTCTGCGGTACTGGAATTGGAATGAGTATTGCAGCTAATAAGGTTAAAGGTATTCGTGCAGCCTTATGTACAGATACATTCTCTGCTAGAATGGCAAAACAGCATAATAATGCCAATATTATAACTTTAGGAGCCAGAACTTTAGGCATAGAATTGGCTTATGAAATCATCACCGCATATTTATCAGAAGAGTTTCTAGGAGATAGACATTTAAGAAGAGTTAATAAAATAGATGCTATCTGTTAATAAATATATTTTAACGAAAATTTTTAGATTAATAGAAGTTTCAGCTATTTAAAGGGTGTATAGAAGAAATAAACCGATAAGATATATTATTTTATTAGAAATACAAGATATAAGAAATAAGAATCATGAAGGTTCCAAGCTTCTGAGTACAGAGGTTTAATCTTCATGTTTTTTATAATTGCATGCTATTATGGAGTTCCTCAGGCCTACAGAGTTTCGTAAGGGAAACTTTCAGTTATGATTAGAATACTTTTAATAAGTTAGAAAGAAGGGTAGCTATGGATAATGATATGGAATATTTTAAAGCAGTTATCAGCCAGATTGATAGTCTGTTAGCAAGGAATGCTTCCATTATAGTTGCCATTGACGGTATGTGTGGCAGTGGAAAAAGTACCTTGGCTTCATATATTGCTGAAAATTTTGATTGCAATGTGTTTCATATGGATGATTACTATACCCCCATAAAGATGAAGACTAAGGACAGGCTTAGGGAGCCAGGGGGGAACTTGCACTATGAAAGGTTTAAAGTGGAAGTATTAGACCCCCTAATAGAATATAAGACCGTTTATTACAGACCTTATCTTCCTATGACCGATGAGTTTAAAGAAGCTATAGAGATTAAACCTAAGAAATTAAACATTATTGAGGGATCCTATTCTCTTCATCCAATGTTACAAAGGGGATATGATTATAAGATATTTCTAAAGCTGGATTCTCAAGTTCAGAAAGAACGGATATTAAAAAGAAATGGTAAGGAAAAATTACTACAATTTATTAATCTGTGGATTCCTTTAGAGAACAATTATTTTAATCAACTAAAGATACAGGCTTTATGTGACATGATTTTGGATACAACGTTTTTTTGGTAATATTAAAATTATTGAAAAGGAGATGTAAAATGCGAAATAATCAAGTTAGAAAACTAATCTTTACGGCCCTATGTATAACCCTGGGATTAATCCTTCCTCAATTCAATAGGTTTATACCTATTCCCAATGCGGGAGCTGTATTACTACCGATGCATATCCCTGTTTTATTGGCAGGATTTCTATGCGGTTTACCTTATGCGGCGCTCTGTGGATTAATACTACCTCTTCTGAGCTTTGCCATAACTGGTATGCCGCCTATTTACCCTATAGGTTTATCTATGATGCTGGAGCTGGCTGCCTATGGAGCTATTACTGCAATCCTTTATAAGCTTACTAAAGGTAAGGTCTTTGTATCACTAATTGGTGGTATGCTAGGTGGTAGAATAGTTATGGGAATAGCCAATGCCATACTATTAGGTATGGCAGGTAATACATATGGAGTGAAAGCATTTGTAACAGCTGCATTTGTAACAGCATTACCAGGAATTATAATTCAAATTATAATTATACCTATTATAGTTGTTGCCTTAAGGAAAGCAAAGTTAGTGGAGACCATTGTTTAAATAATTAAATCTAACTATAAAATTCTTTATAGGTCCTTCTTTAATAACTTTATAAATGGTGTATAATATACCTGTAAGGAGGACTAATATGAAGAAGAGTAACTTGAAAATTTACTGGAAATTATTTATTTCAAATTTAATGCTGAGCGCTTTTACATTTGGCGGGGGCTTTGTCATCATTTCTTTAATGAAGAAAAAATTCGTTGAACAATTTAGATGGGTTGAAGAGGAAGAAATGTTAGATCTTGCGGCAATTGCACAATCAGCCCCAGGAGCGTTGGCTGTTAATGCATCGATTATAATTGGTTACAGGATTAAGAAGTTTTGGGGTGCTATTGTATCAGTTATAGGGACATCAATACCACCCCTTATAATAATTTCCTTAATCTCTATATTCTATAATCAATTTAGGGATAATGAAATTGTATCAATCGCTTTGTTAGTAATGAGAGCCGGAGTAGCTGCCGTATTATTTGATGTAATCATCAGTCTGGCGCAAAATATAATTAAAACCCGTAGCATCTTCTATATTACTCTTATGATTGTCACTTTTATTGCAGCGGTATTTTTTGGTGTAAGCTCTATTAATATCATTATCTCATGTATAATTATTGGGGTAATTGCTGTTTTTCTTACTGAGAAAAAGGGGGCAAATGGTAGATGATATTATTAGAGTTGTTTTTGAATTTTATAAAAATAGGACTATTTAGCTTTGGAGGAGGTTATGCAGCGGTTCCTTTAATTCAAAATGTGATTGTGGATACAAAAAAATGGATTGAAATGAGTGAATTTGTTGACCTGATTACAATCGCAGAGATGACTCCGGGACCAATAGCATTAAATTCAGCCAGTTTTGTGGGCCAAAGGTTAGCAGGATTTCCTGGGGCAATTGTGGCAACTTTGGGATGCATTTTCCCATCTCTGGTAATTGTTCTTATTTTAGCTTGGCTTTATTTTAAATACAAGAATTTAAAGATGGTACAAGGAGTACTATCTGCTGTTAGGCCTGCAATTGTGTCAATGATTGCATCAGCTGGCGTGTCTATACTGGTTTTAGCCCTATTTGATTCTGATTTAAAGAATATTGAACTGTCTAATTTAAGGTATGTTGAATTAATACTCTTTATTGTGGGCTTAGTTCTAATAAGAAAATTTAAGCTGAATGCCATGTATATTATTTTCAGTAGTGGAGTAGTTGGTACCCTAATATACCTGCTTATATAATTTATGGGAATTTATGTGAAAATATATGTTCTAGTATATAATTATATTGTTTATTTTAATGTTTTCTAATATAATTAAGACAGATTTATATAGTAAAGGAGAATGCATATGGCTGAATCTGTTAATCTAAAGGTATTTCCCAGTGGCAAGGCAAGCGCACTTACCATGCTTTACCTTGATAACTTAGATTTATCTAAGATGGAACCAGAGCAAGTAGCTGATTTGTACACAGAAGTATATAATAGAATTAATGCTAGATTTAAAGAGATTAAGAAAAAGAAATAATGTTTTTGAATAGTAAGCATGTTACATAATAGCAGTCATGATTTTTAAATATAGTAATCAGGGCTGCTATTTAATTGTAAAAAAATTCCAGAACAGGATGTTAAATTGTCAATTTATTTAGAAAGGATACATTTAGTACTATATATTTTAGTTTTACTTGTCAATAAAACTAAAATAAAGTTGAAAAAAACAGAAATATATTATATATTATTCTTATCAGGAAGAATATTGCTAAATAACGTAAGAAAATTGGGGGTTTATTATATGAAAAAAATGAAATTTCCTAAAAAGGCCGCAACTAAGATAGCTGAAGTACGTAGTGAGTTGTTTAAAGAAGATAAGACTTCTAAGGATAAGAAGGAGGAGTCTAATGGGAAGTTTAAGCAGCTATTGATAAAACTTCTATCTATTCGTTCAAGATTAATTATGGCATTACTTATTCCTATGGTTTTGATGAGCATCAGTTCTATGATATCTTATAATAAATCTTCAGATGCTATTATTAAGAACTATGAAGATAACACCTTGGTAACAATACGGGCTATAAGTGACTATATTGGCTTTGGCTTTGATTTTATAGAACAAAAATCTGTAGAATTGGCCTTTGATTCAAATCTACAGAAATACTATAATAGACTAGATGATAATGACACTTTTGATCTTATGAATGCACTTGCTTCTTTAAAAGATCAAGCTATAATATCCAAGGAAACCAATGATTTTATTGCTGCTATTCATATCTTTGGTAAGGTTGGAAAGGGAATGTCAACAGAAACTAGCTATAAGGACAATCTCTACACTACCTTTATGGAGACAAGTCTACCAGCGGAGATGGCGGAGCAGAGAAATGTTACTACTTGGACTGGTTATCATAATGAAATCGACTACGCTTTGTCCGGAGATAATTTGAAATACAATTATAATAAATATGCTATATCTTATGTTAGAAGATTTAATAATAATAATGGATATTTAATTTTTGACATATCTGCCGATACAATTAAAAATGTTTTAGCAAAATATGATTTAGGTGATGGTAGCATATTGGGGTTTGTTACTGCTGATAATAAGGAACTATTATATAGTGCAGATCCTAGCATCTTGCCAGCTACTTCAACACCTACCCCTACAACAGCTCCTGCAGAGGGAGAAGAAGTGACCAATACTAATGCTTTAGATATGGATTTAATTCTTGATCAAAGTCTATTTCTAAAGACTGATTATTATAAGAATGCAATAAATAGTGAGGAAGATACTGGTTTCTCATACGTGTATCATAATGGGGAAGAATATCTGTTTTTATACAGTAAAATAGGTGATAGCAATGCTATGATTTTATCTTTAGTACCTAAAAGTACGATTTTAAAACAGGTGAGTGGTATTAAATCATTTAATCTTTTAGTTATTAGCGTAACTTGTATAGTATCCCTATTTATTGGATATATGATATCTGTAGGCATTGGAAAAGGAATATCTAATTTGATTAAAGCTATAAATCAAGCATCAAAGGGTGATTTGACAACACAATTTACAACTAAGGGCAAGGATGAGTTTAATATCCTTGGCAATAGCTTAACTGAAATGATGACCAATCTTCGTAATCTCATCGGTAAGGTTAGGGATGTGGGTGTAACAGTTAATAATTCAGCATCCTCTCTATCAGATACTTCAGAAGATTTATTAAGTGCCACTAAAGGTATATCCCAAACTATTGATGAGATAGAGAAGGGAATCGTACAACAAGCTAGTGATACTGAGAATTGTTTAATACAGATGAGCAATCTCTCAGATCAGATAAATAATGTTTATAGTAGTACATATGAAATTGAACAGATTGCTAATGATACTAAATCTATATCCAGTGAAGGTATTGTAATTATCGATGAATTAAATCAGAAGGCTAAAGAAACTACCGAGATTTCTAATATTGTTATAAGTAAAGTTGAAGAGTTTGAGGTACAATCTAAGAGTATAGCAGGCTTTGTCAACATAATTAACGATATTGCATCCCAGACTAATCTATTGTCATTAAATGCATCTATTGAAGCGGCTAGAGCAGGAGATGCAGGTAGGGGCTTTGCCGTAGTAGCAGATGAGATTAGAAAATTAGCTGATCAATCCATGGAGGCTGCTAATCATATTAAGGGTATTGTAGATGGGTTGCAGACCAAGACAAAAGAGACCGTTAATACAGCCCAAGAAGCTAAGGTTATCATTGGATCCCAGGCCAAATCTCTTGAGAAGACTGTTGATCTATTTAATAATATTAACAATCATGTAGGAGAGCTGGTTAATAATCTAAACAATATCGCAACGGGTATTAAAGGAATAGATGGAGCTAAGAATGTTACTTTAGACTCTATTCAGAATATTTCTTCAGTATCTCAAGAAACTGCTGCAGCAACAGAAGAGGTTAGTACCACAGCAAATAATCAGATTGATTCTGTTGATTATTTAAGACAGTCAGCAGCAGAGTTGGCTAATAAAGCTAATATGCTTGAAGAAGCGATTAAATTATTTAAAGTAGAATAAGGATATAATTATAAGTTGTTAAGGTGATAATAATAAGGGCTGATTCAAAATGTTGCTTACAGGTAAACATGGGAGACCATGAACCTTAGAGATGTTTTGAAACAGCCTCATATTATATGCCTATATGGAGTTACAATACTTATTATATCTCATCCCAATTACATCCATGCTCAAGTATGTGGACTACTTCCTCTAAGCCTACTTGATCAATGGCATCAAATCTTGCGAAAATTGGGCTATCAATATCTAGAACTGCGACAATGCGATTGTTGTAGCGTATAGGAACTACTATTTCTGATTTTGAGGCACTGTCACAGGCAATGTGACCTGGAAATTGCTTAACATCAATCACCAATTGGGTTTTACCTTCCTCAACAGCTTTTCCGCAAACTCCTTTACCTATGGGGATATGTATGCAAGCTGGTTTTCCCTGAAAAGGCCCCAGTAATAATTCCTTGTTCTTAACTATATAAAAGCCAACCCAATTGATATCTTCCATTGCCATATTTAATAAAGCTGAGGTATTGGCCAGATTGGGAATAAGATTAGTTTCATTCTCCAAGAGGGCCTTTAATTGGCTTTGGATTACTTGATATAATTCTGTTTTGTCTTTTGGGTAGATTGTTTCTATATCCTTCATAGTCTATCTCCTTTATCTTATAGCATTTTATATATGATGTAATTTTATTCTTAACCATCTAATATTTACAATAGGTGGGATTAGCCCTAACATTATATATTAAATTTATTTAGGGTTCAAGTATAAAAGTTTATTATTGTATTGTCTGACAAGTTAAACTATAATATGGAATAGATAGTATATCTTGCTTTGACTGCTGGAAAATGTATTAATAGACTGATTATATAATTATAGAACTGTGAGGGATATACATATTATTAAATTAGGGTTGGTTAAGATATGAAAATATTAGTTGATGCAGATGCTTGTCCAGTAAAGGATATTATTGAAGAGATTGCAAAAGAGTTCCAAATACCTGTTCTAATGTTTGTTGATACAAGTCATATCCTGTTCTCAGATTACAGCCAAATTATATCGGTTAGTAAGGCTCCTGATGCCGTGGATTTCGCCTTAATGAACAAAACCAGCAAGGGAGATATAGTTGTAACTCAAGATTACGGAGTAGCGGCAATGGCGTTGGGAAAGGGGGCTTACGCAATACATCAAAGTGGTAGGATCTATGATAATGACAATATTGAGCAGATGCTAATGATAAGACACATTGCTTCAAAAAGTAGAAGGGCTGGGGAACGAGTTAGAGGCCGCAAGCCAAAACGCAGGACTGCAGATAATGATAGTTTTTATCAGTCATTCTATACTTTATGCAAGAAATTGAAGGAGAGTCAATAATTAATGTTACGTTTAGCTAGATATTTAAAATACTTTAAGAAAGAGGTTATTATTGGACCTTTTTTTAAATTTCTCGAAGCCGTTTTTGAATTAATTGTGCCTTTAGTTATGGCATCCATAATTGATATAGGNATAAAAAATGGTGACAAAGCCTATGTAATGCAAAAAGGCGGTGTACTTCTTCTCTTAGGAGCTATGGGATTAATATTTGCATTGATTTGCCAGTATAGTGCAGCAAGGGCATCCCAAGGAGTAGGTACTATGCTTCGTAATGATCTCTTTACCCATATTAATTCCCTATCCCATAGGGAAGTGGATCTACTGGGTACCAATTCATTAATCACAATTATAACTAACGATGTTAATCAGATACAATTGGCAGTAGCAATGCTTATACGATTAGTGGTAAGAGCTCCTTTTTTAGTAATTGGGGCTACAGTGATGGCTATGATATTAGATCTGAAGCTATCCTTAATTTTTCTACTTGTGGCTCCTGCAGTATCCTTGGTTTTATATATTGTAATGAGGAAATCGGTTCCCTTTTATAAGATAAGACAGAAATTATTGGATAAGGTATCATTGATTACTAGGGAAAATTTATCTGGAGCCAGGGTAATCCGTGCATTTTCCAAACAGGAGAAAGAGGAAGCCCGTTTTAAGGAAGCCAATAATGATGTTGCTAGAGTTGCTATACGGGTTGGCAGAATATCTGCTATCCTAAATCCTGCTACATTTACAATACTGAACTTTTCAATCATAGTTATAATATGGTTTGGAGGTATGAGGGTTGATGCAGGGATATTAACCCAAGGTGAAATTATTGCCTTTGTTAATTATATGACCCAGATATCCTTAGCCTTGGTCGTGGTGGCTAATTTGGTTGTTATTTTCACTAAGGCCAGTGCCAGTGCATCTAGGATCAATAAACTATTTGATATGGTATCATCTATTGAAGATAAGGGTACTACAAATCCTGTGGAGCTTAATAAGGGAGATAAGACTAAACCCTTAATTTCAATCCGCAATATGTCTTTTGCCTATGAAGGAGCAGAGGAATATTCTCTTATGGATGTAAACCTGGATGTTTATCGAGGAGAAACTATAGGGATTATAGGAGGGACAGGATCGGGTAAATCCACCCTAGTTAATTTACTTCCCAGATTTTATGATGTATCAAAGGGTGAGATACTTATAGATGGAGTGCCCATAGGTGACTATAAGCTGGGTGATCTAAGGAGACGATTTGGTATAGTGCCCCAAAAAGCGGTCTTGTTCTATGGTTCTATCTTGGAGAATATGCGCTTTGCTAAAGAGGATGCTACAATTGATGAGATCATAAAAGCAATTGAAATAGCACAGGCTAAGGATTTCGTTGAGAGAATGCCTGAGAAATATGAAACTATGATTATGCAGGGGGGCAAGAATTTATCCGGTGGACAGAAACAAAGGCTGACTATTGCTAGGGCACTGGTGGGATCACCAGACATATTAATTTTTGATGACAGCTTTAGCGCTCTGGACTATGCCACTGACGCCAGCTTAAGGAAGGCCTTAAAGCGACATTGTAATGAAGCAACTGTTTTTATGGTATCACAAAGGGCCAATACAATCAAAAATGTAGACAAGATAATTGTACTAGATGATGGTAAGGTAGTAGGTATTGGTAAACATAAGGAGCTTTTAAAAGACTGTGAAATCTATAGAGAGATATGCCTTTCACAATTAAGTGAGGAGGAGGTAGCCAGACATGACTAATTATGATAATAAAACCTCTATCTTTAGGCAATTGATTAATTATGCCAAGCCCTATTGGGGCTATATGGTTTTAGCTTTAGCATTTGCCCTAATTAGTGTGGGCTTATCTTTAATGGCACCTATACTAATAGGAAAAGCAGTAGATTATATTATAGGGCCTGGTAATGTAGACTTTGACAAGATAGCTAAAGTACTTATTTATCTTTCTTTTGCTATTGGTGGTAGTGCTTTATCTCAATGGTTAATGACTTTTTGTACTAATAAAATCACCTTTGAAACAGTAAAGGATTTAAGAACAAAAGCATTTGAGAAGTTAACTAGGGTGCCACTAAAATATATTGATAGTAATTCCCACGGTAATATTATTAATACAGTGGTTAATGATATAGATATAATCTCTGATGGGCTCCTTCAAGGTTTTGCCCAATTATTTACCGGTATAGTAACAATAGCAGGTACTATTATTTTTATGTTAAATATTAATGTAGTAATTGGTTTTGTGGTTATTCTTCTTACACCCTTATCCCTATTTGTGGCATCATTTATATCTAAGAGGATTTATAATAAATTTAGCGAGCAGTCGAGAATTCGGGGAGAATTAAGTGGGTTAATCGAAGAGATGGTAGGTAATCAGAAGGTTGTAAAAGCCTTATCCTATGAAGATAGAGCAATTGATAGATTTAAGGAAATCAATGATAACCTTCATAGATGTGGAGTTATGGCACAGTTTTATTCATCCCTTACCAATCCTTGTACTAGGTTTGTCAATGGTATTGTATATGCTACGGTAGGGGTTGTAGGAGCCTTATATGCTATTAGAGGGGGGATATCGGTTGGTCAGCTTTCCAGTTTTCTATCCTATGCCAATCAATATACAAAACCTTTTAATGAGATATCTGGTGTTATAACTGAGCTGCAGTCAGCTTTGGCTTCTGTTAGAAGAGTATTTGCATTGATTAATGAAGAGCAGGAGATCTCAGACCAAGGACTCCTAGACAATGTAGGGATTAATGGTGATGTGACTATAAGTCATGTTGATTTTTCTTATGATAAAAATATTAAGCTAATAGAAAAGCTAAATCTGTATGTTAAGCCTGGGGAAAAAGTAGCAATTGTAGGTCCAACTGGCAGTGGAAAATCTACCATAATTAATCTACTAATGCGTTTTTATGATGTAGATAAAGGTGATATCAAAGTCAGTGGGATAAATATTAAAGATATGAAGCGAAAGACCTTAAGAAGTATGTATGGAATGGTTTTACAGGAAACTTGGGTATTTAATGGTACTGTTATGGAGAATATAGCTTATGGGAATGAAGATGCTACCAGAGAAGAAGTTATTGCTGCAGCCAAAGNCGCCCATGCCCATAGTTTTATCAAACGATTACCCAAAGGTTATGATACTGTAATATCAGAGGATGGGGGTAATATCTCCCAAGGGCAAAAACAGCTTTTATGTATAGCAAGAGTAATGCTGACTAAACCACCAATGTTAATTCTTGATGAGGCCACCAGTAATATTGATACTAGAACAGAGATAAGAATACAAAAAGCATTTGCCAGACTTATGGAGGGAAGAACCAGTTTTATCGTAGCCCATAGATTATCGACTATTAAGGAATCTGATACTATATTAGTTATGAAAGAAGGTAAAATAATAGAGCAGGGTAATCATGAAGAATTACTTCAGAAGGACGGTTTTTATGCCCATCTTTACAATAGCCAATTTGCCATAGTAGATTAAGAAAAGAGGGTATGTCCCAAAATTGAATCGGGTACACAGGTATAGCCATCACAGGAAGTGTGTTTACATACCGATATAAGTACAGCCACTATGATTAGTGTGTCATTTATTAGAGATAAAATGTCCCTTAATGACCCAGAAGTCAAGTGCTGTTCTTTTAACGGTCCATTATGGTTATACCTGTGTACCCTTAAATATTTTGCATATCCAATGGTATTATATAATACCATTATTTAGAACAAACATTCGAAATAATATTGATTTTGCTATCTTACTATGTTATAATTACAGACATTCACATAGAATGTCAGAATATATGTTCTGAATGGGATGTTACATTATATATCTTAGCCTAGGGCAGAATAGACCTAGCAAAGCTTGTTATACAGGCTTGTGGATTTTATAAGCCGGATAATTTTTCTAGCCGTTTGTTTGGATACGGTTTAAATATATAAATTAGAAGGGATGGTAGAATGGAGTTTAAGCTTAAATCAGAGTTTCAACCGACAGGGGATCAACCTGAAGCAATAAAAGCTTTAGTAGAGGGATTTCACAGTGGTAATCAGTGTCAGACCCTATTAGGTGTGACCGGTTCTGGTAAAACCTTTACAATGGCTAATGTTATACAGCAGCTACAAAAGCCTACCTTGGTCATAGCCCATAATAAAACCCTAGCTGCTCAATTGTATGGTGAATTTAAGGAATTTTTTCCTGAAAATGCAGTAGAATACTTTGTTAGTTACTATGATTATTATCAACCTGAAGCCTACGTTCCATCTACTGATACCTATATAGAGAAAGATTCTGCAATTAATGACGAGATTGATAAACTAAGGCATTCTGCGACAGCTGCATTAACAGAAAGAAATGACTGTATTATTGTTGCCAGTGTATCATGTATCTATGGCTTAGGTAGCCCCATTGATTATCAGAACATGGTCTTGTCTTTAAGGCCAGGTATGATAAGGGATAGGGATGAGGTCTTAAGACGACTTATAGATATCCAATATAATAGAAATGATATGGACTTTAAGCGGGGTACCTTTAGGGTTAGGGGTGATGTGGTAGAGATTTTCCCGGCATCTTCTGCAGAACTGGCAATTAGAGTTGAATTTTTTGGTGATGAAGTAGATAGAATTTTGGAAATCGACGTATTAACAGGTGAAATCAAAAGCAGCCTGGAGCATATTGTTGTCTTTCCAGCTTCCCACTATGTTGTAGCACCGGAAAAGCTGGAGCAATCTATAAAGAATATTGAAATAGAACTGGAAGAGAGAATACGATACTTTAAAAGTGAAGGTAAATTACTGGAGGCCCAAAGAATTGCAGAAAGAACTAATTTCGATATAGAGATGATGAGGGAGACCGGTTTTTGCTCGGGTATCGAGAACTATTCCAGACATTTAACTGGATTAGAACCAGGGGCACCTCCCCATACTTTGATAGATTATTTTCCTGAGGATTTTCTAATAATTATAGATGAATCCCATATGACCATACCCCAGATACGGGCAATGTATGCAGGTGACAGAGCTAGGAAGTCTACTTTAGTGGAGTATGGTTTTCGTCTTCCCTCAGCACTAGATAATAGACCCTTAAATTTTGAGGAGTTTGAAAGTAAGATAAGTCAAATATTATTTGTATCAGCCACCCCTTCAGTATATGAAAAGGAACGGGAATTACTCCGGGTGGAACAGGTTATCAGACCTACAGGATTATTAGATCCTCTGGTATCTGTACGGCCTGTGGAGGGACAGATTGATGATCTTCTTGGCGAAATTAATAAAGAAGTTGCTAAAAAACAGAAGGTATTGGTTACTACCTTGACTAAAAGGATGGCGGAAGACCTTACTACTTATCTTAGGGAAGTTGGTATTCGAGTAAAATATCTACATTCAGATATTGATACCTTGGAGAGATATGAGATAATAAGGGATATGCGTATGGATGTCTTTGATGTCTTGGTCGGTATAAACTTACTTCGTGAGGGACTTGATATACCTGAAGTTGGATTAGTAGCCATACTAGACGCTGACAAAGAAGGCTTTCTCCGTTCTGAAACTTCTCTTATTCAGACTATTGGTAGGGCGGCCCGTAATGCAGATGGACATGTTATTATGTATGCTGATAGGATAACTGAATCAATGCAAAGGGCTATATCTGAAACTAACAGAAGAAGAGAGATTCAGGATGCATATAATAAAGCCCATGGTATAACACCCACTACCATCAAGAAAAAGGTTCGGGATTTAATTAGTATATCCAAGAAAACCGAGCAAACGGCAGAGGATATGGAGAAAGATCTGGAATCTATGTCTGTTAAGGAGCTGGAAGCTTTGGTTAAAAGGATTACTAAGCAAATGCATACTGCAGCTGCAGAACTGAATTTTGAGAAGGCAGCAGAGTTACGGGATAAGATGATTGAAGTAAAGAAATATTTGAATAATATATAAAGATGTTGGCCTAGTTAAAGCCAGTATTTAATAGACCTATCGTCTTTAATCTGGGCCAAGTTAACTATGTAATATAAGCATATGAAAATAGGTGAAAATATGTCAGAGAAGAAGAACTATATAAAAATAAGAGGAGCCAAAGAAAATAATTTAAAAAATATAGATTTGGATATACCTAGGGATCAATTTGTGGTAATTACAGGCTTAAGTGGTTCTGGTAAATCTTCACTAGCCTTTGATACAATCTATGCAGAGGGACAAAGAAGATATATGGAGTCTCTTTCATCCTATGCTAGACAATTCCTGGGGCAGATGGAAAAACCCAATGTAGAGAGCATTGAAGGCTTACCTCCTGCTATATCCATAGATCAAAAGTCAACCAATAGAAATCCTAGATCCACTGTTGGTACAGTTACTGAAGTATATGATTATTTCCGCCTTCTATATGCCAGGGTAGGTATACCCCACTGTCCTAATTGTGGTAAGGAGATTAAAAGGCAAACCGTAGATCAGATGGTTGATGAGATAATGAATCTACCTGAAGGGACTAGGATTCAATTATTGGCACCAGTAGTTAGGGGCCGTAAGGGTGAGCATGTCAAATTATTTCAACAGGCGAAACGCAGTGGCTATGTGAGAGTTAGGGTTGATGGAAGCCTATATGATTTATCCGAAGATATTAAATTAGAAAAGAACATAAAACATAATATAGAAATAATTGTAGATCGTCTGGTAGTTAAGGCTGGTATAGAGAAAAGATTATCAGACTCTATTGAAAGTGTACTGGATTTGGCTGAAGGCTTATTGGTTGTCGATGTGATTGGTGGAGAGGAAATTACCTTAAGTCAGAACTTTGCGTGTCCAGATTGTAGTATTAGTATAGACGAGATCGAACCGAGGATATTTTCCTTCAACAATCCCTTTGGTGCCTGCCCTGAGTGCTATGGCCTTGGGATAAAGATGGAGTTTGATGAGGATCTATTGGTTCCATATAAGGATAAAAGCATTATAGATGGGGCTGTTGCAGCTCCGGGATGGCAATCAGTTGTTAATAAAGGCAGTTATTCCAGATCTATTATGGAAGCCCTGGCTAAGGAATATGATTTTGACCTAAGCACACCATACCAAGACCTGCCAGCAAAAATAAGAAAGATGTTTATCCATGGAACCAATGGTAAATCCGTAAAGGTTTATTACAAGGGGCAGCGGGGAGAAGGTATCTATGATGTGGCTTTTGAAGGATTAATAAAAAATGTTCAAAGACGTTATAGGGAAACATCTTCCGATACTGTGAAAGCGGAATATGAGACATTTATGCGGACAACCCCATGTAAGGAATGCCATGGAAAACGATTGAAGAAGGAAGCCTTAGCAGTTACAGTAGGGGATAAAAATATAGCAGAGCTTACAGAGTATTCAATTCGTGATTTGTCTACATTTATGGATAACCTAAAGCTATCTCCTATGCAGGAACAGATTGGGGCTTTATTACTTAAGGAAATACGGGCCAGATTAAGGTTTTTAAATAATGTTGGCTTAGATTATCTAACTTTGGCAAGGGCCACAGGTTCTTTATCCGGTGGAGAGGCACAGCGAATCAGATTGGCAACTCAGATAGGTTCTGGACTTGTTGGTGTGGCTTATATACTGGATGAGCCAAGTATTGGTCTTCACCAAAGGGACAATGATAAACTACTTAAGGCACTTAAAGATTTAAAGGATCTTGGTAATACCTTAATTGTTGTAGAGCATGATGAAGATACTATGTTTGCTGCGGATCATATTATAGATATTGGACCTCAAGCTGGTGAGCATGGCGGCCTAGTAGTGGCTGAAGGTACAGCAGAGGAAATTATGAAAGTAGAGGAATCCATTACCGGAGCCTATCTTAGCGGAAAGATTACTATACCAGTACCCTCTGAAAGGCGGGTACCCACAGGCTACTTAACCATTAAAGGAGCTTCAGAGAATAATCTGAAAAATATTGATGTAGATATACCGTTAGGGATTATGACCTGTGTCACTGGTGTATCTGGATCAGGGAAAAGCTCCTTGGTTACAGAAATCTTATACAAGAGATTGGCTAGGGACTTAAATCGTGCCCGTCATATTCCTGGGAAGCACAAAGATATGATAGGGATTGAGCAGCTGGATAAAGTTATTAATATAGACCAGTCTCCTATTGGTAGAACTCCCCGATCAAACCCAGCCACCTATACAGGTGTCTTTGACCTTATAAGAGATCTCTTTGCCGCTACTCAGGATGCCAAGATGAGAGGCTATGCTAAGGGGCGATTTAGCTTTAATGTTAAGGGAGGCCGTTGTGAAGCTTGTAAAGGTGATGGTATACTGAAGATTGAGATGAATTTCCTTCCAGATATATATGTACCCTGTGAAGTGTGCCAGGGCAAACGCTATAACCGAGAGACTTTAGAGGTAAGGTATAAGGGGAAAACCATCTACGATGTACTTAATATGACCATAGAAGAGGCTGTGCCATTTTTTGAAAACATTCCATCAATTAAAAGGAAACTGGAAACTCTTAATGATGTAGGCTTATCATACTTAAAATTAGGACATCCTTCCACCTTGCTATCCGGCGGTGAGGCCCAAAGAATTAAACTGGCTACTGAGTTAAGTAAACGTAGTACTGGTAGGACTATATATATTCTTGATGAACCTACTACAGGGTTACATTTTGCAGATGTTCATAAACTTATAGACATCATGCGTCAATTCTCAGAGACTGGCAATACAGTAGTTGTAATTGAACATAATCTTGATGTTATAAAAACTGCTGACTATATTATAGATATAGGGCCAGAAGGGGGAGAAAATGGTGGTACTGTAATAGCTACAGGCACCCCTGAAGAGGTAGCCATGAATGAGGCATCATATACTGGTAAATATATTAAGAAATGTTTAGATAAAGCAACTGTTATAAATAGAGCTTAAATTTTAAAAGAATCGATAAGGTCATATGAGAGGACAATATAAGATGGGAAGTAATTTTTATGCCATGGTTTCAAGGATGAAATTGATAGAGCGGTGGTCCCTGATGCGTAATACGATTCCTGAGAATATAAGTGAACATTCCTTGGAAGTCAGTATACTGGCCCATGCTTTAGCTGTAATAAGTAATCAGCGTTTAGGTAATAATTTAAATGCTGAAAAGGCTGCACTTATGGGAATATATCATGATGCTACAGAGATAATAACTGGTGATATGCCAACACCGATAAAGTATTTTAATAAGGATATTCAGGGAGCTTTTAAAGCTGTAGAAAATGTAGCTGCAGAAAAATTATTAAGCATGCTTCCAGAGGATATGCGAAAAAGTTATGAAAGTCTATTTTTTCCCCTAGGTGAGGATAAATACCTGTGGAAAATAGTAAAGGCAGCAGATAAACTATCAGCTCTGATTAAATGTATAGAGGAGAGAAAGGCTGGTAATACAGAATTTCATAGGGCAGAAAACTCTATCTATGACACCTTAAGAAATATGCAGATGAGAGAAGTGGATATTTTTATGGAAGAATTCTTACCGGCATATTACAGGACTCTGGATGAATTAAGTTAATCCATTATATACAAAGATTGTAGCTATAATAATAGGGTTGCTACTGCAATGAGCAGCCAGTATACAGGAATAAGCAAGGTATATCTTTGTATATGCTAATCTATTAAATGAAATTAAAATTATTATCGTATAGGTCTTACATGGTCCAGCAAGGCCCTTGAAGGAAATACACTTACTTTAAGCGAGACGAAGCTTCTTCTGGAAGATGGGTTGACAGTAGATGGAAAGCCCCTGAGAGATACTTTCGAAGCTTTGGGACTTGCTTTATCTTAAATAAAAGTTATCTAATTCTTAAGATTTAAAGTACAATATAACCTATTATAATATTAAAAGAGCCATCCTGAGGATAATCCAGGATAGGCTCTTTGTAGTATGGCCAAAGCCACCAGCAGATATAGTTCATGTCTATTCCCACTCGATTGTTGCAGGTGGCTTGCCTGTGATGTCATAGCATACACGGTTTACATGTTTTACTTCATTGACAATACGGCAAGACACTTTGCTTAGTACTTCCCAAGGGAGCTGAGCAAATTCTGCTGTCATAAAGTCGGTTGTAGTTACAGCCCTTAATGCTACAGTGTAGTCATAGGTTCTCTCATCACCCATTACGCCTACAGTACGAATATTAGTAAGTACGGCAAAATATTGCCCGATTTCTCTGTCCAAACCAGCCTTAGCAATCTCTTCCCTATAGATATAATCTGCCTCTTGAAGAGTGGCAATCTTTTCAGGGGTAATATCACCTATTATACGGATGGCTAGTCCTGGTCCAGGAAAAGGCTGTCTGAATACTAATTTCTCTGGTATATTAAGTTCTAGACCAACTTTTCGTACTTCGTCTTTAAACAGGCTACGTAGCGGTTCTATTATCTCTTTAAAGTCAACATGATCTGGTAAGCCACCTACATTATGGTGACTCTTAATTACAGCGGATTTGCCATGGCCACTTTCAATTACATCGGGATAGATAGTTCCTTGTACAAGATAATCTACGGTTCCGATCTTTTTAGCCTCTTCTTCAAAAACACGAATAAATTCTTCACCAATAATTTTCCGCTTTTGTTCAGGGTCTGTAACCCCAGCAAGTTTGCTATAGAAGCGTTCTTGTGCATTTACCCTAATAAAATTTACATCGAATTGCTTTGTGAAAATCTCTTCAACTTCATCTCCTTCGTTCTTACGTAGAAGACCATGATCTACAAAGATGCAAGTTAGTTGTTTGCCTACTGCCTTACTTATCATGACGGCAGCAACGGATGAATCAACACCACCGGATAGGGCACATAGGACTTTTTTATCTCCAATTTTCGCTTTTAAGTCAGTAATCATCTGCTCAGTGTAGGAGGACATTTTCCAATCACCAGAGCAATGGCAGATTTCATATAAGAAGTTATTTAGCATTTTCATACCTTCTTGGGTATGAGATACCTCTGGATGGAATTGTACACCATAAAGTTTCTTCTCTGCATTTTCTAAAGCAACAACAGGGCAGGACTCAGATTTTGCTATTATAGAAAAGCCTGGTGCTGGCTCTTCTATATAATCAGTATGGCTCATCCAGCAGATTGTTTTCTTAGATACATCCTTAAATAATTTACTTGCAACATCTATTTCAACTTCTGTTTTACCATATTCACGAACCGGAGCTTTGGTAACTTTACCACCTAGAAGATGGTTCATAAGCTGAAAACCATAGCATATACCCAAAACAGGGATACCAAGGGAGAAGAGTTCTGGTTCACAGGTAAGAGCATCTTCTTCATAAACACTGGCAGGACCACCTGTTAAGATGATACCCTTTGGTTTTAATTCTTTAATCTTATCTAAACTAGTATAGTGGGGAAGTACTTCACAATAAACATTACATTCTCTAACACGCCTGGCAATTAGCTGGTTATATTGACCGCCAAAGTCCAGTACAACTATCATTTCTCTTTTCAAAATAAAACCTCCTGTATTATTAAGGGTAAAATACCAAATAAAATGTAGATTTATAATACAACATTTTTTTTATTAATGCTAGTCTTAATATTGGTACAAATAAATTTTATTATTAGTAAAATTATATAAAAATTATTCTAATTGTGCCTTATGTCCTTTATCTCCTCGTTTACGATTACGTACTTTTCTTGCATTTAAGACCTTGTCTTGATAGATAAATGTTTCTTCATCTGGTTTAACAGTGGTTACAAAGGCTACATAATCGTCTTTAGCCAGTGTAATAGCTTTTACTCCTCGGCTGGATTTCTTTAGTTCTGAAACTTCTGATAAGGGGAAGCCTAAGGATAGGCCATTATCTGTCAGGATTATAACTTTTATATCTCCAGATAGGATATCCCTGGCAGAAAGCATATTTATATTAATAATTTCATCATTATCAACTAATTTTGTAGAGATAATTTGAGATCTATTGGTTTCAAATTCCGCACCTGAAACTTGTTTAATATATCCTAACTTAGTCGTAAATAGTAACTGCGATTCAAAAAGCATCTCAAAGGAGGTGTATAATATTATGTTTTGATTTTCAATCTTACATAGGGTGTGTATCAAGGTTCCCCGATCTTTTATTTTACATTTCGGGATATTTTCTGCTTTAACTTGGTGCATATACCCTTCGGCTGTAAATATACAAAGATTGTCCGTGTTTTTCATCTGAATAATATAGCTGTACTCTTTTAAATTATCTTCGGATATTCTACTATAGCTGGCATTATCAATAGATTTAGTATAACCGAAGCGGTCTATAAGAATATAGATATCTTCGATCTTGATTTCCTCTACATAATCCTTAGTGTTCACACTGGTTATCTGTGTTCTTCTAGGGGAATGATAGAGTTTTTTATATTCCCTTAGACGGGTTTTTATAACTTTAAATAGTTCTTTATCACTGCCTAAAATTTTTCTGTACTTCTCAACAGAAGTCATAAGGGAAGCTTGTTCATCATGGAGCTTTAATATCTCTAGTCCAATTAGTTTGCTTAATTGCATGGCCAGTATGGCCTCAGCCTGGCGCTCGGAGAAGTTAAGGGATGAAGCCTGTTTCTCGGAGGCTTTACTTTTGAATTTAATCCCTTCTGTCTTACCTTCCATTAAGCAGGTTTTTGCCTGTTTTATAGAGGAGCTACCCCTAAGTATCTCGATAATTAAATCAATAACATCGGTAGCCTTAATAAGGCCGTCAACTATTTCAAGGCGTTTTAAAGCCTTGTCCAAGAGATAGTTATACTCATTGGTGTAGAGTTCTACCTGAAAATCCACGAATTCTTGGATGAGAGTTTTGAGATTAAAGATAATAGGTTGTTGATCCTTTACAGCAAGTAAATTCACTGAGTAAGTGTCTTCAAGGCTTGTCTTTTTATACAGTCCATTAAGTAGATTTTCTACATCCCGATCCTTTTTCACCTCTATGACTATACGAATACCTTCTTTGGAGGATTCGTCCCGGACATCATGGATTTCATCAAACACCTTGTCCTTCATAAGGGCAGATAGATTCTCCATTAGCTTTGATTTATTACCAGCAATGGTAAAAGGAATCTCTGTAACTACGATATTTTTTCGGCCGTAATCTCCATTTTCTATTTCAACTTTAGCCCTTATACGAATTTTCCCTTCGCCAGTTTCGTATATGGATTGCATGTCCCCCTCATTTACTATAATTCCACCAGTTGGGAAATCTGGGGCAGGGATATATGACATTAGTTTCTCAATAGAAATATTGGGATTATCGATATAAGCTATGGTTCCGTCTATAACTTCATCAGGATTGTGGGGTGGGATATTAGTTGCCATACCAACTGCTATACCAGTAGTACCGTTAATTAACAAATTAGGAATCATAGCTGGCAATACAGTAGGTTCAACTTCACTATCGTCAAAGTTTGGTTTAAAGGCTACAAGATTTTTATCTAGGTCACTGAGTAGGGCCATGGCCCATTTGGATAGCCTGGCTTCAGTATAACGCATAGCCGCTGCCCCATCACCATCAATGGAGCCAAAATTACCATGGCCGTCTACCAAGGGAATACGAAGGGAATAATCCTGGGACATATGTACCAAAGCATCGTATATGGAGGAGTCACCGTGAGGATGATATTTACCCATGGTATCACCGACGATACGGGCACTTTTTCTATGGGGCTTATCAGGATCTAGGCCCAATTCCATCATTGCGTATAAGATTCTTCTTTGTACTGGTTTTAAGCCATCACGAACATCTGGTACAGCTCTGGAGATTATAACGCTCATGGCATAATCTCGATAGCTAGTCTTCATCTCTTCAGAAAAATCCAATTGAATGATTTGATCTATATTTTTCTTCATTTAATAACCTCCAAATTAAATATCTAGCTTTGCATATCTAGCTTCTTCCATAATAAAAGTTCTCCTTGGTGGCACATTACTACTCATTAAAGTGGTAGTAATCTCATCTGCCTCTACAGTGTCACTGATGGTTATCTGAGCCAGAGTTCTAGTCTCTGGATTTAATGTGGTTTCCCACAACTGTATGGCATCCATTTCACCAAGACCTTTGTACCGTTGCATATTTAAAATTTTGTGGCCTTCTTTACGGAATCTTTCTAGTTCAAAATCATTAAATAAATATTTAGATTTTTTGGACTTTTTACCCTTAACTACTGCTTCGTATTCTACCTTATAGAGTGGGGGAAGCCCCTTATATATTTTGCCTTGTTTAATTAGTTCTGGCATAAATCTATAAAAGAAGGTCAAAAGTAGGGTGCTGATATGAGCACCATCCACATCGGCATCTGTTAAGATAATAATTTTATCGTATCTAAGCTTAGTGATATCAAAATCATCTCCTATACCACAGCCAAAGGTAGCAATCATAGATTTTATTTCATTATTTACCAAAATTTTCTCTAAGGATGCTTTCTCTACATTAAGTATTTTACCACGAAGGGGAAGTACAGCCTGAGTTTTACGATTTCTAGCGGTTTTAACTGTACCCCCTGCAGAATCCCCTTCCACTATATAAAGTTCGCATTCCTCAGGTTTCCTGGATGAACAGGAGGCCAGCTTACTTCTAGTATCCACATCATTTAATTGCTTAATAACGGCATTACGGGCCTTATCGCTAGCTTTTCTAGCATTAAAGGCTTTCATAGTATTATCTAGAATGGATTTTAGAATCTCTACATTTTTATCAAAAAATAGCTGTGCTTCTGAAATAAATACCTCTTCCACTGCACTTTTAGCGTCAGTATTACCCAGTTTGGTTTTGGTTTGGCCTTCAAACTGAGGGTCAGGATGTTTAATAGAGACTATAGATACAATACCATTACGGATATCCTTGCCATCAAAATTATCATCCTTATCTTTAAGAACATTAAGTTCTCTAGCATACTGATTCATAATTCTGGTAAGGCCAGTTTTAAAGCCTGTAACCAAAGTACCTCCATCAACTACATTGATACAGTTACAGTAGGAGTTAATTTGCTCTGAAAAACTATCAGTATATTGAAAGGCCACCTCAACTTCAATATCACCACTTCTACCTTCCAGATAGATAGGTTCATCATGGAGAGTGGTCATGTCACGGGTCAGGTAGGATACAAAACTTTTTATACCTAATTCCTCTTGAAAGCTTTTGCTTACTCCTGTTTTCTCATCTGTTACGTTTAACAATAGATTTTTATTTAAAAATGCTACTTCCTTTAATTTCTTCTGTATAGTTTCAAATTTGAATTCCACAGTTTCAAAAATAGTATCATCTGGATAGAAGATAACGGTGGTTCCAGTATCGCTTTTATTACATTTACCTACTACAGGAAGCATTCCATCTTCCAGAGGAGTTATGGGATGACCGCCATTAATATACTCATCTCGGTATATCTTTCCATCCCTTCGTATCTCAATAATCATACGCTTTGACAGGGCATTAACAACAGCGGCGCCAACACCATGAAGGCCTCCTGAAACCTTATATACTGAATCACCGAATTTACCCCCGGCATGAAGAATTGTATAAACAACCCGTACAGTAGGAATGTTTTTACTTGGATGGATGTCCACTGGTATGCCTCGGCCGTTATCTTTGATTTCTATGCTGCCGTCTTTTTTCAAAGTGACATCGATCTTAGTACAAAAACCAGCAAGGTGTTCATCTATGCCGTTGTCAAGAATCTCCCAAATCAGGTGATGTAATCCTCGGGTTCCAGTACTTCCAATATACATACCTGGACGTTTTCTAACGGCTTCCAAACCTTCTAAAACTACAATCTGACTACCATTATATTGTTCCATATTAGATCCCCTCTTTTTATAGATTTCTAGCCATGGTATCTAAGTCCCATGGGCAACTAAGTACAAAAAGCATGCAAAAAGTAAATTTTTAGCTGCTATAGTGTACATATGAACAACATCATTATTAATGATGCTGCATTTATCGGATAAATATCTATAATATTAATGTTTAATACTAATTTTCCGTCTGCATAACGAAAATATTATAACATAATGAGATGTATATTTCCACAAATTATTGCAATCATATGTTCGACAAGCATTGATGCTTGGAGTCCTTTGTTAAAAAAACACAACTATGGAATGGTTGTTTGAGTATTTCTATGGAAATGCATGATAAATTGCCCATATACAGGAATTGTAATTCTATAAAAAAACATTTGAAATAATCTTGAAATAAGGTATAATAGGAGCAATTGAAAGATTTATAACATCGGCTCGCAAGTACCCTAGAGTTTACTTAAACATAATCCCTTATAGGGCGTTGGAAAGGTGTAGATATCATGTATAGATATGAAACACATCTTCATACTAATGAAGCAAGTGCATGTGCTATATGCAGCGGGGCAGAACATGTCAGGAATTATAAGGCAGCAGGATACACAGGAATAATTGTAACAGATCATTTTTTCAATGGTAATAGCTCGGTTCCATGGGATATGCCTTGGGAAGAACGGGTGGATATGCTATGTAGTGGATATGAAAAGGCTAAGGAAGAAGGAGATAGAATTGGTCTGTCCGTGTTCTTTGGTTGGGAAGCCAACTTTAGTGGCACGGAATTTTTAATATACGGTCTTGACAAGCAATGGTTAAAGAGTCATCCTGAGATATTATCGTGGTCCATAGAGGAACAATACCATAATATACATAAAGATGGTGGTTTTATTGTTCATGCTCACCCCTTTAGAATTAGATCTTATATCAAAGAAGTTAGGCTTTTTCCGGAATATGTTGATGCAGTGGAAGGAATAAATTTAGGAAATCGCAATGATGAGTTCGATAGTCAGGCCTTGGCTTATGCCCGTAGGCATAATTTACCAGTGACTGCTGGTACAGATGCCCATGGATATGAAGCTAAGCACAGTGGTATGATATTTAAACATAAGCTAGAAGATATTCATGATTTTATTAATAGTATTAAAGAAGGTAATTATGGATTACTAGATGGTAAATAATTATAAATTGGAGGAAACCTATGAAGAAACCGTTCATTACATTGGAACAGGTAAAGGAGATTACAAAGAAGTATCCAACTCCTTTTCACATTTATGATGAAGAAGGTATAAGAAAAAACGCTAGAAGATTAAAGGAAGCTTTTTCATGGAATCCTGGATTTAAGGAATATTTTGCAGTTAAGGCCACTCCTAATCCTTATATTATAAATATTTTAAAGGAGGAAGGTTGTGGAGTGGATTGCTCCTCTATGACAGAACTTATGATGTCAGAGGCCCTTGGATTAAGTGGTGATGAAATTATGTTTTCATCCAATGCAACTCCAGCTGAAGATTTTGTTAAGGCCAGGGAATTGAATGCTATTATTAATCTTGATGATTTCACCCATATAGAATTTCTTGAGAAGGTAGCTGGTCTTCCTTCTAAGATTTGCTGTAGATATAATCCTGGGGGAGTATTTAAGACCTCCAATGGCATTATGGATAATCCTGGGGATGCAAAATATGGATTTACTAAGGAACAAATGATTGAGGGATTTAAAATATTGAAAGAAAAAGGTGTTAAAACCTTTGGAATTCATTCTTTTTTAGCAAGTAATACAGTAAGTAATGAATATTACCCTACTTTAGCTGGCATCCTATTTGAACTAGCTGTTGAACTAAGAGATAAAACTGGGGCCGATATTAAGTTCATTAATTTATCTGGTGGTATAGGAGTACCATATAGACCTGATGAGAAGCCCAATGACATTATGGCCATAGGTGAAGGGGTTCGCAAAGCTTTCGAAGAGATACTGGTACCAGCAGGCATGGGAGATATTGCTATATACACTGAATTAGGAAGATATATGTTAGCCCCTTATGGGCATTTAGTAGCAACAGCTATCCATGAGAAGCATATATATAAAGAGTATATTGGTCTTGATGCTTGTGCAGTGGATCTAATGCGACCAGCAATGTACGGGTCTTATCATCATATAACTGTTCTGGGCAAAGAAGATGCTCCTTGCGACCATAAATATGACATTACAGGTTCTTTATGTGAAAACAATGACAAATTTGCCATTGACCGAATGCTACCAAAGATTGATAAGGGTGATATCCTTGTTATTCATGATACAGGAGCCCATGGGTATGCTATGGGATACAATTATAATGGTAAGTTAAGATCAGCAGAGCTTTTATTAAAGGAAGATAAGACTGTACAGATGATAAGAAGGGCAGAGACACCTAAAGATTATTTTGCAACCTTTGATTTTAGTGATATATTAAGTAATATTAAATATTGATTATACAATGCTGTGAGCTTATGTCGCTTTATTGTGTTTAAAAATATTTTAATTATAGAATATTTTATAACACATAAAGATATTATATAAGGAAGCCAAAAATCATAGCTAAACAAACAAGAATTTTATATTGAAAAGCAGAGGATATATTAAAACAAGAGTATTTACTAAATACTAGGTAAATACTCTTAAACTTATAGTTTAGAAATAAAAGCTATATATAGGTGCGACACTTCATGGAAAAAACAAGAAATTCACCGGGCGTATTTATTGACAAGATTTATTTGTTAAGCTATAATACTTTGAATGTGTTGCATGATATGTAGTTTTATAGCTATATTGACAATTACAGAAGTAAACAATGGAGGAAGGGTGTTTTATATGGTAGAGAAGAAAAATATTTTGACATATGAGGGTCTACGAAAACTAGAAGAAGAAATTCATGATTTAAAGGTTAATAAACGTAAAGAAGTGGCTCAGAAGATTAAGGAAGCCAGAGAGCAGGGGGATTTATCAGAGAACGCTGAGTATGATGCAGCTAAGGATGAACAAAGAGAAATCGAGGCAAGAATTGAAGAAATTGATAAAATATTAAGAAATGCAGAAGTTGTTCTTGAAGATGAAGTGGATGTTAATGTTATAAATATAGGTTGCAAAGTTAGATTATATGATTTAGAGTATAATGAAGAACTAGAATATAAGATTGTAGGCTCCACAGAAGCCAATAGTATAAAGGGTAAGATATCAAATGAATCACCTTTGGGAATGGCCTTAATTGGAAGACATCCTGGGGATATTGTAGATGTGGAGACACAAACAGGAACAATTCAATATAAGATATTGGAGATACAAAAATCTAATTAGTTTTGGATATACTTACAGTAATAGAGGAGAATTAATATGTCTGATGAGTTAAAGCAAATGGAACAAGATATTAATGAATTACGGAAGGTTAAGTTTGATAAGCTAAAAGAGCTTCAGAAAAATGGGAAGGACCCATTTCAGATAATGAAATATGATGTTAGTCATCACTCCGCAGATATAATTAAGAATTACGATGAACTTGAAGNGAAAAACGTATCAATTGCTGGACGCATAATGACTAAAAGGGTCATGGGTAAGGCTTCTTTCTGCAATATTAGGGATATAAAAGGTGACATTCAAGCTTATATCAAAAGAGATGATATAGGTCAGGAAGCCTATGCAGAATTTAAAAAGTTTGATATAGGAGATATCGTAGGTATTCAAGGACCAGTTTTTAGAACTAAAACTGGTGAGATATCAGTTAAAGCCGATAGTATTGTCCTATTATCTAAGAGTCTTCAGATTCTACCAGAGAAGTTCCATGGACTTAAAGATACGGACACCAGATATAGACAAAGATATATTGACTTGATTGTCAATCCAGAAGTAAGGGATACATTTATTAAGAGGTCTTTAATTATCCGTGAGATAAGAAGATATTTAGATGATATGAATTTTATTGAAGTGGAGACTCCGGTACTGGTGCCCAATGCTGGTGGTGCAGCTGCAAGACCGTTTAATACCCATCATAATGCTCTTGATCAAGATATTAAATTAAGAATATCCTTGGAATTATACCTAAAGAGGCTGATTGTTGGAGGTATGGAGAGGGTTTATGAGATAGGTAGGGTATTCCGTAATGAAGGCTTATCTGTAAGACACAATCCAGAATTCACCTTGTTAGAGCTATATCAGGCTTATACCGATTACCATGGAATGATGGATTTGGCAGAAGATTTATTTAGAACCGTGGCCCAAAGAGTATTGGGAACAACTGTTATTACCTACGAAGGTGTAACTATTGATTTATCCAAACCTTTTGAGAGGTTGACCATGGTTGAGGCAGTTAAAAAATATGCCAATATAGATTTTGATCAAATTCCTGATGAAGCGGCTGCTAAGGCCCTGGCTAAAGAACATAATATTGAGTTTGAAGATAGACATAAGAAAGGTGATATATTAAACCTGTTCTTTGAGACATATGTAGAAGAACATTTAGTGCAACCAACCTTTATTATGGACCATCCAGTTGAAATATCACCTCTTGCTAAAAAGAAACCTGGTAATCCTGAATATACAGAGAGATTTGAGCTCTTTATAACTAAGAGAGAGATGGCTAATGCTTTCTCTGAATTAAATGATCCCTTGGATCAAAGAGAACGTTTCGAAGCTCAGGAAGCCCTTAGAGCTGCAGGTGACGAGGAAGCTAATAGTATGGACGAGGATTTCATTACAGCCCTTGAATATGGTATGCCTCCTACAGGTGGTATAGGAATCGGAATAGATAGGCTAGTTATGCTTCTGACTGATTCCTCTGCGATTAGGGACGTGCTCTTATTCCCNACGATGAAGAATTTGGACTCTGACAAGAAGAAAGTAAATAATGCAATGCCTACCGATAAGCCTGTGGAAAAATCACTTGAGAAAATCGATTTCTCTANGGTAAAGGTAGAGCCTTTATTTGAAGAATATGTGGATTTTGAAACCTTTAGCAAGTCCGATTTCAGAGCAGTTAAGGTTAAGGATTGTGTTGCTGTTCCAAAGAGTAACAAGCTACTTCAGTTTACCTTGGATGATGGTTCAGGCAATGACCGTACTATATTAAGTGGAATTCGTATGTATTACGAGCCAGAGGAACTAATAGGCAAGACTCTTATTGCCATTGTAAATCTTCCACCTAGAAAAATGATGGGAATTGATTCCTGTGGTATGCTGATTTCAGCAGTACACGAGGAAGAGGGAGTAGAAAAACTCCACCTTCTTATGGTAGATGACCACATTCCTGCTGGTGCAAAGCTCTACTAATTTAAACAGAAGATAAATTTACTATAGATAATAGTAATGGACCTTAAGATGCAGTTTTATAATAAAATGAATACGAGAATAGTAAAGTATTTGAAAAAGAA
>JGI24708J26588_10000401_pt1 | contig 35313 bp, 22 predicted proteins | sample BioPla1DNA2_FD_26588 | JGI IMG/M metagenome (IMG submission 26588) | reverse complement strand
AAGGAATTGCTTGATAGCCTGCTGGCATGGATCGTACAGCTGGAAGAGGAGGCGGCAGCCGATCAGGCGGCAGCCGAGGAAGTCGAGGAACTGATAGAAGCGTTGCCTGCGGTTGAAGATCTGACTCTTGACGATATGGATGATGTCGAGATAGCCAGAGATGCCTACGAAGCTCTGACTCCATCACAGCAACTGCTGGTCACGAACCTTGATAAATTGGTAGCAGCGGAAACACGGATGGCGGAGCTGGTTGCCGACCAGGAGGCTACCGATGCGGCAAATAGCTTCAGGGAAACCCACGAAGAGGTTCTCGACCTGACCCCGGAAACTGTTTCCACTGACGACAGGAACAAGGTGGAAACGGCTCTGGCAGCATTTGAAAATTTGCCGGAGGCAGTGCAGGCGAAACTGGCGGACGAGAAGGAATTGCTTGACAGCTTGCTGGCAAGGATCGGGCAGATTGATCAGGCGGCAGCCGAGGAAGTCGAGGAACTGATAGATGAGTTGCCTGCGGTTGAAGATCTGACTCTTGACGATATGGATGATGTCGAGGCAGCCAGAGATGCCTACGAAGCTCTGACTCCATCACAGCAAGCGCTGGTCACGAACCTTGATAAATTGGCGGCAGCGGAAACACGGATGGCGGAGCTGGTTGCCGACCAGGAGGCTACCAACGAAGCAAATCACTTCAGGGAAACCCACGAAGAAGCCCTCGCTTTGACCGTGGAGACTGTTTCCTTTGATGACAGGAGCAAGGTGGAAACGGCTCTGGCAGCATTTGAAAACTTGCCGGAGGCGGTGCAGGCGAAACTGGCGGACGAGAAGGAATTGCTTGACAATTTGCTGGCAAAGATCGAACAGATTGATCAGGAGGTAGCCGGGGCGGTCGATGCGTTGATAGAAGCATTGCCGGCGGTTGAAGATCTGACTCTCGATGATATGGACGACGTTGAGGCAGCCAGAGATGCCTACGAAGCTCTGACTCCATCACAGCAACTGCTGGTCACCAGTCTTGACAGGTTGCTGGCTGCCGAAGCCAGGATAGCAGAATTGAAGATAACCGTTGACTGGATTGGCGATGAGACCATCGGGGAAATGAATGTTGTTAACAGAGAATATCGTGACAACAATGTCAAAAGTGCCCCCATTGGGCCTGTAACTCTCAAGATTGGCCATAAAGACGTCACTGCAGATTTCGATTTTGCCTTCTATGATAAGGAAAACGGCAGTAAATTGACTCAATTCGATCTATCCAGAGGCGGCTCTACTTTCCGGGTTTACATGGAAGCCACGAGTGATGAATACAATGATGTTTCCGCATATGTTGTCTTCAAATATGGCTCGGTGACCATCGGCAACAATGACACTTACTTTACCATCGAGGATGCCCTGGAAAATGCAAGTTCCGGAACTATTCATGTAAAATACAACACCGCTTTCGCCGATTCCGATGTGGCTGAAATATGCTATGGAACCACCGACCACACGCTCAAGAAAGGCGTCACTGTGTTATTGCCTTACAGTGAAGCTTTCAGTTCAAAAATTGATGACTACCCGAGTGGCACCGGGGGGGCGATCACCCGCAACAGCGCTTATGTTGATTTACATGTGCCTTGTGGAATAGAGGTTGATGTCAAAGGCACACTGATTGTCAATGCCATGCGGGCTTCCTACGGCACCAGGTTCGCCGGGCATGTCACCACCAACAACTACGCCCAGTTGCACCTTGAACAAGGAAGCAAAATCACTGTGGAAAATGACGGTACTTTGAGCTGTATGGGATTTATTTACGGAGACGGTGAGGTCGAGGCATTGTCCGGTTCAACCCTGAATGACAGTCTTTTCATCCAGTCTTTCCGGGGTGGTTCGGCAACTCTGAACGTGCAATCCGATGTCTTCCCTTTCGATCAGTTCACCATCAACAACATTGAAACAGATTTGATCATCAACAGCGGTGCCATTTATAATGCCAAAACCTTGATCTATGTCAATTCAAAGTATTACGGCGGCAATCTTGCACTGGTCGGTTCTAACAAGAAATCACTTATCCAGCTCACGGGAGGCAGGCTGATCAAATCGTACGATACGGGCTCCGGGATAGTTACATTCGATTTCCGGGGGGATGCCAGTATCAATATAAGCAGTATTGATATATCCGGTATAAAGGCCGACAGCGATGGAAAAGATATGCCCTTTGATGGTACCTGGAAATTTGTTTTTTCCGCGGACAGCAACATAGACATTGCTTCCTGGATGGCGCTTCTGCCGGGGGGACAGATGTACATAGAAGAAGGGGCCAACGTGACGATAAAGGAGAATGGCAGATTGGGGGTTTTTGATCCCTATGAGCATCTGGATGATTATAATGCTTATCCGGTAAATGCCAAAGCCTACTACCGCGTGGCTCCCTCCTTTGGCTACGGGGCGGATACACCCGGCACATTGGTCGTCGATGGCACACTTACCGTGGAAGGCGGTCTGGCGGGCAGAGTTCATGTCGGGGACACCGGCTTGCTCGATCAGAAGGGAACCGCATACGATGCTTTTGATTACAAGTATGTTATCGGTAGCGCCAAAGATGCCGATTCCAATTCCCGGGAATTCACTCTTTGGGAAGAAGGCGATGACACAATTGCTGTCGTGGCCAAACCGAGCAAAGTGGTGACAAAAGATCAGACTCAAACCACGCTGACAGCTACCGTGAAAGATGCCAATAATAACCCCATGGCCGGAATAGAAGTTATATTCAGTGGTGGGAAAGGTGTCTGGAGCTCGACAAGCGTTATCACGGACAGCAATGGCAGGGCAGTAACTACTTACACAACCGATGCAAATGAAACCCAGGGCAAACTGACGCTGACAGCTACCGAACAGGAAGGCAACAAAACCGCCAGGGCCAATCTTGATGTCAAAGCATCTGGAGGATCTTCCTGCCCGTTTGTTTACTCATATGACGGTCAGGGATATTGCTTTGAGCATGAGGCCATACCTTTTGCCGTTAATAAAGCATTGGAGACGACTTCCCATGGTACATTGAGGGAACTGAAAGGTGTTGACGGGCGATACCATCTCAGGATAGCCGAGATACTGGATGAAAAATCCTTCGTCCATGGCTTCAAGTTGACGGCGGTGGATTACGCGGAGGGACAGGGGGCGACTGAAGTATTTGCTGACATTTTTGGACAACCCCATACAATCGAGGAAAGAATAAAACCGATTGAATTTGTCGACTCCGATGGCTGCAGTAGGCTGGATGAAATCTGCACGAAAGGCCAGATGGTCAGTTCCGATTCAGGCAAACTGGAACAGGGTGAATATGTAACAGCATACACTGCCACTTTTGACAAGCCCCGGAACGTCGGCGACAGGGCAAAATTGATGGTGAGCGTTAAAAAAACCCCTCTGATTACCCAATCGTGGGAGTGGGTGCTGGATAAACTTGATGCCGTAAACAACATGTGGTGGGTGGAAACGATAATGAATCTACCTGAAAACAATGCCAAATTCAAGGACTTTATCAACATGGTAAACCTGAGAGTCGAGCTTTGGGATGGCGAAAGCTGGGTAGAGCAGGGGCATATCATGGCTGGTATGGACCTATTGGAGGATTTTCTGGTCCCGCTTGATATCACCCCGATTGATGGCATGGATGAAGTTAAAGTGCGCTTTGTATCCGGTACAGGTTTTTATGAATTCGATTGTGTAAGCATTGATTTTTCAGCGGATCAGATCAGCAATGTTGTGGAACTGGAACCCGAAGTAGCAGTGTTCAACGGGGAAGAGGACGTCAAAGCAATATTGGCTGATTTTGATGACAATAATGGCATAAGAATGCTGCAAGGGGATAAAATCGATCTGTATTACACAATCCCGGAAATCGAAGAGGGGCATAACCGCGGTTTCATGGTTACCTTGAAAGGGTATTACCATGCCGATCCTGACACCAGAGAAAATCCAGTCGCAGATGAGTGGGCCGACATGGACACGGCTGCCATCATAGAAATGCTCTATACCATGCAGGATGAAGATGCCATTGCAGCCATGCCGGATTTCCTTGAAATTGGTGAACTTGTAGATTCACTCTACAATACTCCGTTGGAAGAAAAAATAGAAAGAACTATAGTTGGCCATGTTCTTCCCTGGTTGAATGGCTTAAAATAAGGGATGAAGCATAGATTCAAAACCGTACCCGCGGGAAAGCGAGTAATTGAATACTCCCGCGGGTCTTTTTTGTGAGGAATCGTTGGCGGGTGGGGGATTATTGGATGGATAGGCATGTGCTTCCTGCTTTTCCCCGTACGGATATGTTGGCGTATGCGACATAGAGCAAGTCATTCCGCGCGACTGTTTTTCTAGTACTGTCATTTCGAACGAGCGGCTGTTATTCCGCGACGAGGAATCTTGACCACTCACTTTCTCTTACAAATCACCATTGCAATAACTACCGGGGCAAAGCACAACAATATCTATTGCCCGAGATTCCTCGCAGCGCTATTCTATCACTCCGGTGTTATCATTTCTACGTCATTTTTCTCTATTGCTTTATGTTAGTGTTTTTGTTAAAGAACGCTTGCTCGGAATGACAGGGGGGGGGGAGGTCGCCGCAGGCGACCGAAGAGTCCCCTTTTCGTACACATCTTACTATCGGCATAAACTGAACGCACTACCTGTCATTCTGAGGGAGAGGCGTTTTTTGCCGCGACCGAAATCACCATTGCAATAACCACCGGGGCAAAGCACAACAATATCTATTGCCCGAGATTCCTCGCGGCGCTATTCTAACACTCCGGTGTTATCATTTCCACGTCATTTTTCTCTATTGCTTTATGTTAGTGTTTTTGTTAAAGAACGCTTGCTTGGAATGACAGGGGGAGAGGCCGCCGCCGGCGGCCGAAGAGTCCCCTTTTCGTACACATCTTGCTATCGACATAAACTGAACGCACTACCTGTCATTCTGAGGTCGCCGCAGGCGACCGAAGAATCTCCTCCTCGTACACACATTACTATCGGCATAAATAAAAGAAAAATAGATAACTGAAAATATTTAATGAACAGACAGGAATAAGTATAAAAAAATAGAAATAAAAGAAGGCCCGACGTCTTATCAGAAAAGTAGAAGGAAAATAACAGTCCGAACAAACATTTGTTTTCTAGAGTTACGGTGCCCGGGAAGGAGGGAAATTGACTGACATTTTTGGCAGTGCCAGATTGAAAGGTTTGAAATCAGAAGGAGGAAAGAAAGAAAATGACAGCAAAAAACGCCAGGCTAAACAAGATTGCAATCCCACTTTTGTTGATCGGTCTTCTGATCAGTCTTGTTGTTGCAGTTCCTGTTTTCGGGGATGAACAGGCCGAACACCCTTTCCAGTACGGTGATGTGAATAATGATGGTAAAATCAATGTAACCGACGCCATCATGGTTCTCAGGCATATAGTTGGATTGATTAACCTGGGAGATGAAGATGAAGACCATTATGAATTTGCGCAATACGCGGCTGCAGTAACGGATGAGTACGACTCCGATGAAGGTAAGTTAATAAATGTATCCGATGCAATACAGATTCTGAGAGCAATTGTTGACTTGATCGATCCATCTGAATTTCCTGCACAGAAACGCTTGGATGAAGCAGAAGGACAGTTACTTGATGCCATCAATGATGGTGATTTGGATGCGGCCAATGGAGCCATAGAATTTTTACCGCCGATTCCACCCGTTATTGAAATGGGAAAAAGCATCGAGGTTCTTGAAGAGATACTGGCTGCCGAATCGCTTGATGATATTGATGCAATAGAAGAATCGATAGATGAACTCCCCGACGGCGATACCAAAGATGCATTGCAGGCCCGTCTGGATGCGCTGAAAGCGCTTATTGAAGCCACCGATGCCATCGATGCTCTGCCCGACCTGACCGATGAGGGCATCGCCGCCGTTGAAGATGCGGCGGCAGGTATTGCTGCGGCCAGAGGCCTGGTTGAAGCTGCCCTGGCTCTTGGTGCGGACGAAGCAGATATCGACAACCTTGCGGATCTGGTGACTGCCGAGGCATTTGTAGCCGCACTCGATGCGGCCAAAGCGGCAGAAGACAGCCGGGATGCCGATGATATTGCGGATGCTCAGGGATTGATAGACGGTCTCCCCGATGGCGATACCAAAGATGCGTTGCAGGCCCGCTTGGATGACCTGGTAAAAGCCATGGCCATTGACGCCGCCATCGAAGCCATCGATGCTCTGCCCGACCTGACCGATGAGGGCATCGACGCCATTGAAGATGCGGCGGCAGATATTGCTGCGGCCAGAGGCCTGGTTGTTGCTGCCCTGGCTCTTGGTGCGGAAGAAGCAGATATCGACAACCTTGCGGATCTGGTGACTGCCGAGGCATTTGTAGCCGCGCTTGAAGCGGTCAAAGCGGCAGAAGACAGCAGAAATGCTGCTGATGTCGGTGTAGCTCAGGGATTGATAGACGGTCTCCCCGGTGGTGATACCAAAGATGCATTGCAGGCCCGTCTGGATGCGCTGAAAGCGCTTATTGAAGCCATTGACGCTGCCATCGACGCCATCGATGCTCTGCCCGACCTGACCGATGAGGGCATCGACGCCATTGAAGATGCGGCGGCAGATATTGCTGCGGCCAGAGGCCTGGTTGAAGCTGCCCTGCCTCTTGGTGCGGAAGAAGGAGATATCGTCAACCTTGCGGATCTGGTGACTGCCGAGGGATTTGTAGCCGCGCTCGATGCGGTCAAAGCGGCAGAAGACAGCAGAAATGCTGCTGATGTCGGTGTAGCTCAGGGATTGATAGACGAGCTCCCCGATGGCGATACAAAAGATGCGTTGCAGGATCGTCTGGATGATGTTGACGTGTTTACTGAAGGTTTGCTGGTTCATTCGGTCGGCTTCTCTGATAAAACCGGTGTATTGTACAAAAGAGGAAATGATCTCTACTACAATTCAATAGGCTCGGATGGCAAGTGGGGAAGCGAGGCTTTGATCAGTGAAGGTGGCACCCAGGGCAGGTTGGCCATAGACAGCGACGGTAATCCTCATGTGGTATATGTAACCAAGGCTACCAATGGCAAAGATGCCATTGGTTACAGGATGTACGACGGAAGCGACTGGACGGAAGAAGAACAGATCGTGAGCAATGATTTTGGCAAAACAGGAGAATGTTCCAAACCGGACATAGCGGTGGATAGTGAAGGTAATGCACATATCACCTACACTGATACAATGGGCAGCGATAAGGATCCGTATGAAGAAGACGACATCATGTATGCAACAAATAGCGGTGGAACATTTGAAAACACCCTGGTTTACCGTGGTTACAAGAGTTATGTAGAAAATTATGGTTCCGAAACCGGTCAAGATGCCCATTACTATAAAAAAGGTTCTTTTATAACCGTGGACAGCCAGAACAATTACTGCATACTATCTTTTTACAACTACTGGAATCGGTATGGAAGGGATCGGTACAACACTTATGCTATAGTTGCCACAACTGCAACCACCTCTGAAGGAGGAGGGGGAAGTTTTTCTGTGTCAGCCAATAGTGATATCTATGACCTTGCTTACGACGACGAAGAGAACAGGATAGTGGCTCTTTTCATGGATAACGATGTTGTCAAAATAGCAGAAATCGTTGAAAGTGGAGGGAATGTCAGTTTTGACAATATCGAAGACCTTACAGGGGCTTCAGAGGTGCATTCCATAGCGGCTGCCGACGGCAATATTGTTGTAGGCGGCGTAGACGGCGGGAACCTGCAGATCTATTGCAATGGCGTTGAAGTCTCATTTGATGAAGACATACCGGTTTTCTCAAACAGCAGGGTGACAGTCGTCTATACCGGGGGAGACTTCTATGCTGTCTATACGGATAGCGAGAATACTATTCAGCGGCAGTTAATTGAATTGTAGAGCCCGGGGTATTGCCAGCTTCAAATGAGTTGTTGGCCAAACTGAACACCGCTGCAGTAGAATAACAGACAGTGAAGATCGTGATTGAATACACAGATGATCGGGGGCATTTCTCCGACTGCTATGCAGAAGGAGCGATGCCCCTTTTTCTGGTACAATTTTTGATGCCAGCGTGCCCTCAACCACTGTGATATCACCGTCGCCATCATCAAGCACAGCACCTTTCCTGGTATTGTGTCATTCCGAGAGAGCGGCTGATTTTGCCGCGACGAGGAATCTTGACCACTTACTTTCTCTTACAAGTCACCGCTTGCTCTGAATTTCCACGCGTTACCCGCACCACGATAAACGGAAATTATTTCTTCCGGGTGCATATTTATGCTGGAGTTCATTTACTTCCATAGCAATGACACCGTAGAAGCCCTGACGGCTGGAGCAAGGCATTGCGGCATCAGAATCGCCGTTGTAAGGCATACCGATTCTATTGCTCTGTTCGCTTCGCCCAGGATTCCTCGCGGCGCTATTCTATCACTCCGGTGTTATCATTTCCACGTCATTTTTCTCTATTGCTTTATGTTAGTGTTTTTGTTAAAGAACGCTTGCTCGGAATGACAGGAGGGGAGGTAGCCGCAGGCGACCGAAGAATCCCCTTTTCGTACACATCTTATTATCGGTATAAACGAACGCACTCCCTGTCATTATGAGGGAGAGGCGTTTTTTGCTGCTACGGGAAATCTTGACCACTCACTTTCTCTTACAAATCACCATTGCAATAACTACACAACTGTCTCCTGACGGCTGGAGCAGAGTGTTGCGACAGCAGCATCGCATTCTTAAATCATAATGTTTCCCTTATGCCCGAGATTCCACGCTGCGCTATGCTTACCAGCCAGGGCCAGCATTCATGCAATCGTTTACCCGGAACACAATGCCCGTGTAGCACAAAACACCGCTTGCTCTGAATGACACCGTAGAAGCCCTGACGGCTGGAGCAAGGCATTGCGGCATCAGCACCGCCACAGCCCTGCACAACGCTTCCCTATTGCCCGAGATTCCACGCTGCGCTATTCGTACCAACCAGGGGCCAGCATTCCTGCAATCATTAATGGCCGGAAAAGGGCGCTTGTGTAGTGCAAAACACCGCTTGCTCTGAATGACAACGTAAAAGCATGTTTCTAACCCACCGGAGTAAAAATGCTCCACCCGCCATAAACTGGTTCCCTTTTTTCCCATTCCGAGTTACCTCTCATTCAGAGGTAGCCGCAGGCGACCGAAGAATCCCCTTTTCGTACACATCTTACTATCGGCATAAACTGAACGCACTACCTGTTATTCTGAGGGAGAGGCGTTTTTTGCCGCTACCGAAGAATCCCCCGGTTGACCCCGAAAATTTCGGAGAAGGTGAGAAGCCTACCCGTCACTCAGAAGGTACCGACACCCCGGAAATGAATAGATTTACCTCCCTTTTTATCCCCTTTCAAAAAGTGGAAGGGATTAATATAAAATAACAAATAATTATGTAGTCATGTTGTGTATTTTGTGGATAAGTCCTGCAAAGGGGCTAAAAATCGGCCTCTCCCTGTGGATAAGCTTGTGGATATTGTGGATTACCATAATAGAGTAATGCCCTAAACCTTTGAATGACAGGGGGTGTCAATTGTTAAACTATTATTAAATTTACATAAAAACTTTTCATAATAACTGTATTAATGAGATAATGAAAACGATTCTTAGGGAAAATACAAGTGAGAGTCATTTTACCCCGGTGTGAAGGTTTATTTGTCGGCACAAAATTTTCTTGTTGCGTCTGTTTGTTCAGGTGTGGCATGAAATACGGCCACCATTTTGCACCGTTTTGATAGTTCCAGTATATAATATATTGTTTGCTGCGTTTTGCGTTTTGGCTATTTTCTAAGAGAAGGAATGGTCATGATGTTACCGGGTAATGTGAAGCGTGTTCATTTCATCGGGATCGGGGGGTACGGGATGAGTGCCCTGGCCATGATTCTGTTGCAGATGGGCTATGAAGTGAGTGGTTCCGATCTGAAATCGTCCCGCCTTACCGACCGGCTGAAAGACAAGGGAGCCGAAATCATTTTTCATCATGAAGCCGACAACATCGAAAATTGTGATCTGGTGGTTTACTCGACGGCTATCCCAGCCGATAATCCCGAATTGCTGGAAGCCAGGGCGCGCCAGTTGCCAATCTGGCATCGAGCGGACCTTCTGGCGGCATTGGTCAACAACAGCTATGGCATTACAGTGGCCGGAACACATGGCAAAACCACAACCACCTCGATGCTGGCGCTGCTGCTTGAAAGGGGTGGGCTGGATCCCACCGTGGTTATCGGCGGTGAGGTAAATTATTTTGATGGCAATGCACGCCTCGGGAAAAGTCACTATCTGGTTGCGGAGGCATGCGAAAGTGACAACTCTTTCTTGCGTTATCATCCCAAGATGATAATCATCACCAATATCGAAGCCGATCATCTGGAAAATTACGGCGGGGATTTCAGCAACCTGATTCGTGCCTATGGACGCTTTCTTTCCAATATCGATCCGGATGGCTGTGCCATCGTTTGCGGCGAAGATCCCCTCCTCAGGGAAAAATTGAAAATTATCCCCTGCCGTGCCGTTACTTACGGAATTGACGGCGATGGCAGATGTGCCGAAGGAAACCGTGGCAGCCGCATCGGCGAGGAGCCGTATCCATTTGATTATCTGGCCCGGGACGTTTCCTACGGCAAGTTGGGGGCAGATTTTTCTGTTTATCGGGCAGGAAAGCTGCTGGCCAGGGTCAGCCTGAGTGTGCCCGGTCGCCACAACGTGATCAATGCGCTCGGAGCTATTGCCGCAGCTGCCGAACTGGGGGTCGATTTACGAGAAAGCGTGGAATCATTGTACGGTTTTACCGGCGCTGACCGACGTTTCGAGATTGTCGGCGAGGTGTCCGGGGTTACCCTTGTTGATGATTATGCTCACCATCCCACGGAAATAAAGGCCACGCTGCAAGCGGCGCGCCACAGCGGGCGGCAGAAAATTATCTGTATCTTTCAACCCCATCGTTACTCCCGGACCGCTTATTTTCTGGACCAGTATGCCCGTGCCTTCGCTGAAGCCGACCTGATCTTTCTGCATCGGATCTATCCCGCCGGCGAAAAACCCGTGGACGGCATTTCTTCCGAAGTGCTGGCTGAAATGATCAGGAAACGAACGGGCAAGCCGGTGATATACAACCCCGACATGGGAGTGTTGGCGATGCTGGCAGCAGGAAAGGCTTCTACCGGTGATATGGTTATCACCATGGGTGCCGGTGATATCTGGAAAGCCGGCCACATGGTCCGGGAAAAACTTTCGGAATGAATTCGGGGTAAAACGCGAAACCGGAAAAAAGGGTTTCAAATCACGGTGTAGAAATCAAGGTTTGGCCGGTGGGGTTGCAAGATGGGGCATAGACAATATCAAGGCGCCCCGGATGCGAACATGTTCTTGCAAGTGGCAAAAATCAATGCAAAGGAAAAGGTAATTTTGACGTGAAATCGAAGCGTTTTTCCTCCAGGCTGAATTTCATCCTGAAACATCTTTTATTGATTCTTGTCGATGCTGCCATCATAAGTGCGGCCGCTTATGCGGCCTTCTATCTTCGTTTTGACGGGGAGATACCGCTGGCTTACTTCCGTGCCTACTGGCAAACGATCTTCTTCTATACAGGTGTTCATATTGTGGCCATGATCATCTTCAGGGTCTACAACAACCTGTGGAGATATGCGACACTGAAAGAGTACATGCGCCTGGCGTTTGCCTCTGTATTCGGTTCAACGGCGGGTATTTTACTTACTTTCTTTATTGGACAACCCTACCCGCGCAGTGTCTACATCATCTCCTGGTTGTTGATAGTTGCCGGCACCGTGGCCGTTCGCCTTTTTTACCGCTTGCGGCAGGATGGTGCGGCCGGCCTGTCCGAGAACTTTCCCCAACGCTCCAGGAAGGTGGTGTTTTACGGGGCGGGAAATGCCGGGGCGATGGTTGCACGGGAACTGCAGCGCAAGAAGAAAGCGCTTGATTTCTATCCTCTTGGATTCATAGACGACGATCCTTCAAAGTGGGGGCTGCGCATCTGCGGGCTGAAAGTTCTGGGGGGAAAAAAGAGGCTTTACAGTATGGTCAATGCCGGTCGCATCGATGAAGTAACCATTACCATGCCCTCGGCACCGCGCAACATACTCAGGGAGATCACTTCCGTATGCAGGACAGGGGGGGTGACGGTGAAAACCATGCCTTTCCTGCATGAGCTGATAAACGGGGAGATGAGCCTGAGCAGGTTGCGCGATATCCGTATCGAGGATCTCCTGGGGCGCGAACCTGTTATCACGGAAATGGACAACGTTTCCGCTTATATAACGGGAAAGACAGTCCTGATTACCGGTGGGGGTGGAAGCATCGGTGCGGAACTCTGCCGACAGGTGGCCAACCAGAAACCTTCGATGATCGTCGTTCTGGATCACAATGAGAATGCCGTCTACGAGATCAATCGTGAACTCGAATACAGATATCCCGCGGTTGAAATCCAGCCGGTTGTGGCTGATATTCGCAACCGCGCCCGGGTGGAGTCGGCCTTTGCACGTTTTTCTCCCCATGTTGTATTTCATGCGGCAGCCCACAAACATGTGCCGCTGATGGAAGACAATATCGAGGAAGCAATCGAGAATAATATTTTTGGCACCCGCATCCTGGCGGAGGCGGCGGACCTCCATCGCTGTTCACGTTTTGTCCTCATATCCACGGACAAGGCGGTCAATCCGGCGGGGGTGATGGGTGCGACCAAAAGGGTGGCCGAGATGATCATGCAATACTGGTCCCAGAACAGCAAAACCCATTATTGTGCGGTTCGTTTTGGCAACGTCCTGGGCAGCAGCGGCAGTGTACTGCCCCTTTTTCAGGAACAGATTTCAGCCGGATTGCCGATCACGGTTACCCATCGGGACATGGCCCGCTATTTCATGACCATATCGGAGGCGGTCCAGCTGGTCCTGCACGCCGGTTCGATGGGCGATGGGGGCGAGGTGTTCCTTCTGGACATGGGCGAACCCATAAAAATCATCAATCTGGCCGAGGACGTGATCCGCCTTTCGGGGCTCGAACCCTACCGGGACATCGATATATTGATCACATCGCCGCGTCCCGGGGAGAAAATATTTGAAGAGCTTTATCATGAAGACGTTGAACTGAAGAAGACGATGCACGAACGGATCTATCTCACCGGCAACAGTTTTCGCAGCATGGAAGAACTGCAGAAAGAACTGCGCCTCTTGAGTGACATACTCAAGACGGAACCGGGCTTCCTGATCAGGGAAATCAACAATATTGGCAAAAAGGCCGTCTCCGGCAAATAACAGGGGGGGGATTGCCAGATAGCCCTTGATGGGGGGGGGGATTGGTTCCCGATTGCCCGGATCTGCCTTGCAACACCGTGGGAGGCCATGATGAGAAAATTTTTCCGCATCACCTACAATCTCTTGAATCCGGGGATATTTGCCGCCCTGCTCGTGATGGCCGGGCGTTACCGGGGTTTCACCATTTTGTGGCCACAGTGCCCTGAATGGCTCGATGCCACGTTGCTTGTCACCGTTTGTGCCTGGTTTGCGATCATCTATCGCCATCTCTTCGAGCGGTTCACTGCCGGGGGAAAGAGAAAAACAGGAAATATTTTTGCACCTGGAACAAGATTTTTTCAGATAGCGCTTCTCCTTCTGGGGGGCCTCTTTCTGATCAGCGTATCCTGGTCTGCAGCTCCGGAATACGGCCTGGAGAAGACCGTATATTTCCTTATTTATGCCATCACCTGGTCGGCGCTGATACTGCGCCTGAAAGACGAAGATGTGGATATTCTTCTGAAAACATTGCTTGTTGTCGCCCTGCTACTGACTGCCGCCGCCGTGTTCCCGCTTCTTCCCGAAATTGCTGCCGCGTTTGCAGCCGGTGAATCGATCGTCTGGGGCCGCCTTGCGGCCATAGGTGGCGGGCCCAATGTGTTTTCCCGTTTTACCTCCGTTGCGTTTCTGGCTGCATTGTACTATGCCATAAAAACCCCGTCATGGCTCGTACGTTTTCTGCTTTGCCCGGTGCTGGCCGTTCTGGGGGCAGCGACCTATCTTTCGGGTTCCCGGGGCTCATTTCTGGGGTTGGTCGGGGCATTGCTTGTCTACATGCTGTTACGCATCATCGTCAGGCGGCAGCACCTGGTGGCCAATGTGGCTGTCCTGCTGGCACTGATCCTCGTCCTGTCATTTCTTGTTTTCGGGCTTGACGTGCAGAATCGTTACCTGCCTGCCTGGGAAGATCTCCGTACCCAGGCTTCGGACCGATTTTATTGTGCGGAACGTTCCCTGGAACTGGGGGCTGCCAGCCCCTGGATCGGGTGGGGGACAGGTTCGTTTGCCCATCATGTTCCGGAAGCACATGCCCGTTACCCGCATAATATATTTCTGGAACTCTACGCCGAGAACGGTATGCTTGGCCTTCTCCTTCTGGCCCTGTTGCTGGCCAGCATTGCCGGAAACTGGTTCAAAGCCCTTCGTCTCTGTTCACGGAGTTCAGCCGGGGAAAAAGAACAGATCCATCTCCTTGCCGCGTTGCTGATTTTCAGTTTTCTGGTGGCCCAGGTCAGTGGTGATACCGTTGACAGCCGCTGGATATGGTTTTCAGGTTTTCTGATTGCCAACTGCTACCTTCGACTAAAAGAAGGAAAAGGCACCGTAATTGTAGAAAAGATACCCGATCAAAATTGACAAAAATCCATTTTTTCCGGTCATGCTTTCATGGCAGTATGATTGCCTGGAATAAAGCATCACCGAGCTAAAATAGGGGGCATTTCCATGCGCGTAATGTACCTGCACCAGCATTTCTCCACTCCGGAGAAAGGCTCGGGAACACGCTCATATGAATTCGGGCGCCGGCTGGTGAAAAAAGGTCATACCGTGACCGTCATCACCGGCAATTCATGCCTGAAACTTCCCATGGGGCGGGAGCCGTATCGTGCCATAGATGTAGAGGGGATGGAAGTGATCGTTCTGAATGCCCCGTATGCCAGCACGATGGTTTCCGGACAGAGAATACGCTCTTTTTTCAACTATGCACACCGGGCCCGGGCGGTCGGCAGGCGGCTGCCGCGCCCCGACGTTGTCCTGGCAACCTCAACCCCCTTGACCGTGGCCCTGCCCGGTATCGGGCTCAGCCGCAAATTCCGGGTTCCCCTGGTCTTTGAAGTACGCGATCTGTGGCCCGAAGCCCCGATCCAGATGGGTGCTCTGCGTAATCCCCTGGCGATAACCGCTGCCCGTATGCTTGAGCGTAAAGCTTACCGGCGGGCGGTGCGCATCATCGCCCTCTCACCGGGGATGATCGCCGGCGTTCTGCAGCAGGGGGCCTCCGTGGAGAAGTTGGAATTCATCCCCAATTCCTCCGACCTGGAATTTTTCACCCCCGGCCCGCCGGTCCCCGATCTTCTGGAAAGATACGGGCTTGACGGCAAATTTCTGGCGGTCTATGCCGGAAATGTGGGGCCATCGGCGGATCTGGAAATCCTTCTGGCTGCAGCCGCCCTCTCCCCTGACAACATCGCCTGGGTTGTCGCCGGTGAGGGGCATGACCTGCAGGACTTGAAAAGAAAGGCGGCCAAAGCCGGCCTTCTGGACAGAGTCCATTTTCTCGGGCATCTGTCCAAATTTGAGGTCGCCGATCTTTACCGCTGTGCGGGCTGTGTCCTCGTCCTTTTCCGCAATCTGCCTGTTCTCAGCACCAATTCGCCCAACAAATTTTTTGATGCCCTGGCAGCGGGCCGCCCGGTTATAACCAACATGACAGGATGGGTGGCCAACCTGCTGGAGGACAACCATGCCGGCACGGGCATCATTCCCGGCAGTGCTCATGAACTGGCCCGTGCGGTGGAAGATATCAGCCGCCGCCCGGAACGCGCAGCGGCCATGGGGCGGAATGCGCGCATGCTGGCTGCAGAAAAATTTGACCGTGAGATTCTCTTTGAACGCTTTGAAGAAGTGCTTACCTCGGCATTGAACACGGCAAAACGGAGATAATGATGATGCTTTGTATCAAACGATCCGTGGATATTGTGGGCAGCTCTATCGGCTTGTTGATTTTGCTGCCATTATTTTTGATCGTGGCCCTGGTCATCAGGATGGATTCCCCCGGGCCTGTTTTCTTCCTTCAGGAGAGATCGGGAATCGGGGGGAAGAAATTTCGCATTTACAAATTTCGCACGATGGTGGATGGTGCCGAAAAAATAGGGGCAGGCTATGCTGTTGAACGGGAAGATGAGCGTATAACTCGCTCCGGGAAATTTTTACGCAGAAGCAGCATCGACGAGCTTCCCCAGCTCATAAATGTACTCAAGGGAGAGATGAGCCTGGTCGGCCCGCGCCCCACCCTGCCTTACCAGGTCGAGGGGTACACGGATCGGCAGAGGGGTCGCCTGAAAATGTCTCCGGGGATGACAGGTTGGGCGCAGGTGAATGGCCGCAATATCATCGACTGGCCGGAAAGGATCGAACTCGACCTGTGGTATATCGAGAATTGGTCCCTGTGGCTGGATTTCAAAATATTGTTGCGCACCATGTTCATGGTTTTTCTGGGAAAGGGGATCTATGGCGGAGGCAGACGTGAAGGAAGAAGCCGGAAAAGCACCGGTGGGACGAAACCCATGTGAACCTCTTCCATATGTAATGGTTTTGCTTTTTGCAGGATTGTCAGGTGATACGTGGCCGGCACTGATGCAAGGCCCATCACATTGATCGGGATGATTGAAAAATGTATCGAAGAACCCGTAAACATTCTGACTTCAAAAAAATGCAGAGGGTTGAGGCCGAGAGGCGCCGCCGCAAAGAGGCCAGGATCAGGGGTGCCATCTCTGTCTTTGCCGTGGTTTTATTCCTCTCCTTCATCACCGTTTTCCATGTCGGTTTGGAATCCCCCGGCAACAAGTCGGCCGGGGAACTGGCTGCCCAGGAGATCGAGTATCTGGAAGTGGAAGATAGGATCTTGAAGTCGATTTCTATCATCGATGCACCTCTGATCATGCAGCTGCCGGAACTACCGCGTGGATGTGAAGTAACGAGTCTGGCCATGCTGCTCAATCATGCCGGTATTCCCGCGGACAAGATGACCCTGGCACGGCAAGTCAGGAAAGATGAAACTGTTTACAGGGTTGAAGGCGGCAAGATCCATTTCGGCAATCCATACGATGGTTTCGTTGGCAATATGTACGATCGCTCGTATCCGGGCCTGGCAGTTTATCATGAGCCGATCTGCGAACTGGCCGAAGAATATCTCCCCGGAAGGATCGTTGATCTCACGGGGCTGGATTTTGAAGAGATTCTCTATCCCATCAGTGACGGCCGGCCTGTGTGGGTGATCGTCAATTCCGAATATGACGAGCTTGACGAGAAATATTTCAAGGTCTGGAAAACTCCTTCGGGTTCAGTTAAAATAACATACAAAACCCATTCTGTCCTGCTGACAGGGTACGATGATGATTATATTTATTTCAACGACCCGCTGGCCAACCACAAGAACAGAAAGGTTGACAGGTTGGCTTTCGAGCGATGCTGGGTCCAGATGGGACGGCAGGCGGTTACCTACAATTGATTCCGGCCCGGACCGGGTTCGGAGGCCGGGGTGAAAAGGGGGCAAGAAGATGTTGGCTGTAATCGGCGCCGGTGGGCATGCCCGGGCTGCATACGAATGTTTCCACGCTTCCGGGAAGGCAGTCCATGGTTTCTTCGATGATGACATCTCCCTGCATGGTTCGGAGGTCATCGACGGCCACCTTGTTATTGGCTCTCCATCGTCTATCCCGGGCAGGGGGGAAATAAAAAGTATATTTGTGGCCATCGGCGATAACCGGGTGCGCCTGCGGCAGTACGAATACTTCAGGGGGAAAGGGTATCTGCTGCCCGATGCTCTCCATCCGCGGTCATATATTTCGTCTTTCAGCAAGACGGGACGTGGCTTGTTTCTCATGGGGGCATCGATAATCAATCCTGCGGCTGTGGTAGACGATTACTGTATCATCAATACCAGTGCCACCGTCGGGCATGACTGCAAGCTCGGGCGCGCCGTGCAAATTGCCCCCGGCGTGAATATCGGCGGCGGAACGATCCTGGAGGAAGGTGTATTTGTTGGCATCGGTGCCAGGATTGCCCCCGGATTGCGCATCGGTGCCTGGTCGGTGGTCGGAGCCGGGGCGGTTGTTCTCAAGGACGTCCCCGCGGGGGTTTTCGTCTGCGGAATTCCTGCAGCCGTGAAAAAACAGCTTCCTTCCCCGAATCGGCAGGATCGGGAATAAAGTTATTCGGCAGAAAATGGCCCGGCGGGCCCCGGACACTGAAAAAATGACAAGGTTGACGATATGCGCAAAACAGTATTCACGGCCGTGGAAAAATTGAAAGGCGGCGGTATTCTGCGCCAGCTGGATGATATCGAGGCCCTGCTTTCCGATCCGCAGGCCCTGGGGGAGAAGGCAGAATCGAGGCTGTCTGAACTGCTTGAACACGCCTGTTCCACGACACCCTACTACCGGAAATTCAAGGGCTCAACTGAACTTCGGGAATTTCCGATAATCCGGAAGGAGACGGTCCGGGAAAATTACACCTCCTTCTTCTCCACGGCATACAAGAAGGGATCACTGATTCCTACCCATACCAGCGGGTCGTACGGAACCCCGTTTACCTTCTACCTCACGCCGGAGAAGAAATCGCGCCAGCTTGCCGAGGTAATTCATTTCGGGCGCTGGGCCGGGTATGATATCGGGGTAAAACATGCGTTGGTCAGGATATCACCCAAAAATAAACTGAGCATGGCAATGCAGAACCAGGTCATCATCAATCCCACCCGTATGGACGAACACTGGTTTGAAAAACAAAGAAACGTATTGAGAAGGAAAACGATAGAGGTTATCGTAGGTTTCCCTTCGGTTATCGGGCCCCTGGCCAGTTATTGCCACAGCCGCGGCGACAGGCCTCATGATTTCAGTCTCAGGGGCATATTGCTTACGGGGGATCCCCTGTCTGAAGCGGTGCGGGAAAAAATCGAAGAAGTTTTTGGTGGTATCGTCCTGAGCCGTTATTCCACGGAAGAGTTGGGGGTTCTGGCTCACGAATGTGTTGCCGGCAGAAGACACCACCTCAATCTGGCCAGCTATGTCTTTGAACTTCTGGCAACCGAGGACGACAGCCCCGTGTCGCCCGGGGATCCGGGCCGGGTGGTGGTAACTGATCTATTTTCCCACGCCATGCCCCTGATCCGTTACGAAACGGGCGATCTGGCCGTTCTTTCTGCCGAAAGCTGTCACTGCGGTCTTGAACTGCCCTTCTTCGAGCGGGTCGAGGGGCGGTCGGTTGAAACAGTTTATGATCCGCGAGGTGGCCGTATCTCGCCTTACGCCATCAGCTGTTCGATGCAGGATTTAAGCGATATCCTCCAGTTTCAATTCATACAGGAGGGGAAGGATTCATATACCATGAAACTGCGCACATTGAAGAGCTTCGCTCAGCATGGGAAGATCCGGGAACGGCTGATGAAAATACTGGGGGAAGATGCCAGGTTGAAAATAGATCATGTATCCTCGATACCCCCGCTGCCTTCGGGCAAAAGGCCGTACGTGGTCAACAAACACCGCGAAGACAGGTAGGGCAAATATCTGCCCCCCCGCTCATTCCGAATACCATCCATCTGTCATGCGGGCGTAACAAGGAACCCCGAGTGGAGCTAAAAAATATTTGCAAAGCAATATTATTGAAGGTATGTGGTAAGAGATGTTGAAACAAGATTGACGGGGTTGGACTGATCGTGTTTCAACAAACGGATTTAATCATACCGTACTCCCTTTGTCCGGATATGACTGGGGTTCAATTTCATGGAACCTGTTAGCAAAATGCGTATTATAGTTTCTCTTGATACAACTGCTTATCGTTTGTAAAGTTGATATAATGATTACCACATCTCATAATTTGTTCAGTATAAAAGACAATCATCTCCATGGTATTGAATAGGGTATCGAAAAGATACATAATTAATGTTTGTGAGCAAGACTAATTGATAATATAGTTTAGTATTGCAAAGAATATTTTAAAAAGAATATGGAGGCTTGATCTTGAAAAAAAGGATAATTATTTTAACCAGTTTACCGTTTAGAAAATATGGCAATCAAAGTCTGAAAAGATTTGTTAATATGTTTCTAGAAAAAGGATTTAACGTAGAATTGTTTTCTAGCGGTTCTGATTCAAAAGGTGAAAATATAGTCCATAATTTAAAATTCAAAAAGCACAGACTCCCAAGTCTTCTTGAAACAGCAATAAATCTAAAAGATGATGCCAAATTACCTTCTTGTAAAGAATTGAAAGACAAAAAATCATCTAATAATTTATATCAACATATTGGATCGGATACAGTCTTGCCGCCTTTTGGTAGTAATAATATTTTAAGTCTAATAAAGGCATGGGTAAGATTTATTTTGACAAGAATAGATAACTTATTTGCAATTTTTCACTTGATATTTTTTAAAAAGGGATACATTGTTAATGCTGATGCAATAATTGCATATGAGATAGGATATACCTTTGCTGCAAAAATATTGTCAAAGCTATATAAAAAGAAATATATCAATAAATTCCAGGGAGTAATATTAAAATCGACCAACAGGAATATTAATCTTTGTATCAAACAATACCCCGAAAACTACTTTGGATTGAATAAAGCCGATTTATGTATAATGGTAAATGACGGAACCGATGGCTTGTATTATGCAACAATTAGAGGAAATACCAATATTTATTTTGAACCTCATGGCATAAATAACAAGGAATACGAATGCTTTGAAAAAGATCCAATAAAAACCAATACTTTTCTTAAAAACGTGGACAGAGAAAAATTTATAATTTTCAATAATGCCAGTTCTAGCAGATGGAAGAGGGTAGATAGAATAATTAGAGGTTTAAGCCTTTTAGATAAAAATGAACATGATAAAATTTTGTTTTTTACTTCATATTCTGGCTATGATAGACATCAATTAAAAGAACTTGCTGTTGATTTAGGTGTCGATGAAATCGTATTATTTTTAGACAATATAGATCATATTCAATCAAATGCAATTCTTAGAGAATCAAATGTTTTAGCGATGACTAACGATATGAGTAATTTGGGAAACCCAGTTCTAGAAGCAATTTACTATGGAATACCCACCATTACAATCAAAGACGGAAGTACGGAAGGTTTTATTAAAAACAATGTTGATGGTTATTTGATAGACCTGGATGACAATTTTGATACTAATTTTGCTAAAATAATAAGCAATTTGATAAACAATGAGGATCTCTATATTTCTTTAAAAAACAATATTAGAAATAATAAAAGCGTAAATAATCTGGAAACACAGCAAACGAAGGAATTTGAAGCCATTATAAATATAATCCAAGTTTGAATTGGCTATATGAGTTCGGAAGTGTTTGACAGGGCATTGAATAGATATATAATAATTTTCCTAGTAACTGTTAACAAAAAATAATGCTGTCAATGCCGGAAGAAGGAGCCGGGGAGAAGGGTTTTCAAAAATATTTGTAGAATTGCTAGCGACGAACATCAAAGATAGAATAAGCGAAAGAAATGGTCGAGAACACCATAAACAAGAACTTTGGAGGCAATAAAATGGAAGAACAGGAAATCCGACTGCGGGACCTGGTTGAAATTGTGTGGCGGGGCCGCCTTCCAATCATCATCATCACTTCCCTTGCTGTTATTTTGACTCTGATTTATAGTATTGTTGTCCAAAAACCACTTTTTGAAGGCGTAGTTCGTGTCAACACCACCCAGTTCAATTATCCTGTTTACGATCTGGTAGATGAGACAGCCCAGTCAAACCTCTGGGTCCAATTTCTGTCCGAGGTGGAGGGGATCCCCGATCCGGTTGCTGCGGCGGGGAGGGTAAGAATCGAACCGTTGGTATACACGGAGAAGGTGGCAGGGGAGAACCAGACCGTGGAAATTGAAAAAGCCGACCTGGTGGAGGTGCGTTTTTGTTATCCGGATGCAGTGCTTGCGGGGGAGGCGGCCAATCATATCGGTGAAGAACTGCTGAAATACACCAAGGAGCGAAGGCTTGAAATTTTGCACGACAAAAAAGAGGAATTGACAAAGGGACTGGAGATGCTCGATGAGAAGCTGGCAAAAATGTACCCCGATGCCTATGCTCTGGTCACACGCCAGGATGGAGATTCAGATGCCCTCTTCGGCGTCTCCGTTACCGAGGGCAGCATGAATGTGCGTCTGGTGGAACTGGATCCTTCATACCGAAGACTGGCTGCGAAAAGAGGCGAAGACATATTGGCTCTCAATGCCGCCAATCTGGAGATAGACAAGCTGGAAAACAGTGAATTGATGGAAATATCGAATTGGGTTTTTCCGGGCAGGGTTCCGGCAGCCCCCGTTCCCGGACGCCGCCTGTTGAAAGTGGCCGTGGCTTTTATTTTCGGCCTTGTGCTATCGATATTTGTTGTTTTCTTCAGTCACTACATGAGTAATGGTTATTCCCCGGACAGGAGAAAGGAAATCAGAGGGAGAAAAATCAAAGTAAACAGGAACGATTACCGTGTTGATGGCAGATAAAACAATTTGCTCTCGGAAAAGGAATGGCACTTCGAGAAGCAAGGTAGATCATGTCTGCATTTTATCTTGCCAGTTCAAAAACAAGACCGACAAAGCATGAGGTATACCAGTATGACCGCAAAAAAATGGACCAGGGCCGTTTCAATTATTATCTTGATCATGGCTTTGTTACTTGTTTCCATTTCTTTTTTTTATTGTCATGATCTTTTTAGCCGGTTTCAGTCGATGGGAAGGGTGTTTGCCGGGCAGGAAATTACTACTGCATCACTTCTGGGAGCCCACGATACGAAACCGACTACCATTCTTCTTTATGGCATCGATGCAGGAGAATTTGCGGAAGATACTTACCGCGATCGCCCCGGGAATGCAGACACCATCATCCTCATCAGGGCCTGCCCCGTTTCCGGAAAAGCAGCGCTTCTTTCCATCTCCAGGGATACCCTTGTGGAAATCCCCGGGTCTGCCAGGGAAGATCGCATCGGGCATGCCCATGCCCAAGGGGGGGCAGGTCTTCTGGTCGATACCGTGAAAAATTTTACCGGTGTTCCCATCGATGGCCATATCGGCCTGAATTACATCTCTTTCAAGGGAATCGTCGATTTTCTTGGTGGCGTGGAATTTGATGTTGACAGAGAAATGGAAGAGAGGGGAATTACCCTTTATCCGGGAAAGCAGGTTCTGGATGGGGATCAGGCTTTTGCCCTGATCTCTTTTCGCAAAGGCGAAGGGGATATTGGCAGGGTCAGGCGTCAGCAGCGTTTCATGGAGGCAGTTTTCAAAACTGTCCGGCAGAAACCGATTGACGACATTTTCTATCTGACGGCATCCATGTGGCAGAAGGTGGAAACAGACCTTGGTTTGACAGAATTTATTGGCCTGCAGCAGCAATTCAGCGGCATCACGGAAGAAGATATCCGTATGGCTGCCATTCCGGGGACTTCCATTTACCGTGGGGGGACGAACTATCTGCAACCTGATGAGGCAGTGGCTGCTCGCCTGATAGAAGAGATGTTCCCATCCCCGGTCGAGGAAGGGGCTGCGTCGCGATGAATTACAGGAAAAAGCGAAGAAAAAAGAAGCGAACCGAAAAAATTATCCTTGTCATGGTGGCAATCATTCTTGGGGTGGTGGGATGGTTCATCATGCTTGACCGGGGCTTGCACAGGGCCTTGCTGAATCCTGATTTTTATTTAGATCTGGGCGATAGAACGGGGCTTTTCCCACGGATTCATGATCTCATTTTTGATGAGATGATAGCTGGAAATCAGGAGATTGTGACCGGAGAAAGTGTTGTCTTGAAGGCCGTTGAAGAAACATTCACCGTGGAATGGTTGAGGGAGCGTAGCCGCGATGTTCTGGAGGAGATGGTCCACTTCCTCCGGGGGGAAGAAGATCATCTCTTGATTTCCCTGGAGCTGCATGAACGGCAGGCTCTGTTTCAGGAGAAACTGATAGCGGAAATCAGGGCGCATTCCCCGCCGCAGCTGAAAGAACTGGGGATGACCGATCTGATGATCGAGGAATTTTTGGGGAAGATCGAGTTACCTCCTGCTCTGATCCTGGCTGAAATCAGCATCGCCGATGTAACAAAATTTCCGGGGGCAGACTTTTTGTTTCGGCAGAAAATATTCCGTCATGCTCCGTATCTGTTGTTTGTACTTCTTGTTGTCCTGTTTTTCATCCGGGCCGACTACCTGACGGCGTTCAAATGGATCGGTGGATCGATGTTGGCATCGGGCCTGGGTTTCATGGCCATGTACCTGGCCGGCCGGACCCTGGTTATCGTTCCGCTTCTGAAGCGTTTGCTGGAAAAAGGATCCCTGAACAGGTTTTTTCCTGACACGGAATTATTTCTCCGTGCCATCAATGATAGCGCAATGTTTACCAGGCCTGTTGTATTTGTTCTTACCGGTCTGGTGTTACTGATAGTTGGGATTGTTTTTATTCGCAAGAATCTTGCCGGGGGCAGGGGAAGGGCTGATCGACATAATGGAGAAAGCCTGCTACTTTGATAGTAATTGATTCAAAGTCCTATTTGTTTTGCGGGGGTGTCTCAACCGATGCAGGTTGTTAACGGCACATACAGTAACTTCAAAAAATATGATTTCATCGATAAAACAATCCTGGCCATGATGTTTATTTATCTTTTTATCGATGCTGTCAACGGGTTGGCGCTCCGCTATTATTCATTCAGCATTTCCCAACCCTATAAATTGCTGTTCTTGTTATTGATTGTGCTGGGGCTCTGCCGCAGCAGAATGGAAAAAACTTTGTATTTTCTGTTCTGGTTTTTGTTTTTGTTTTTCCTCCTTTACATCTACACTTTCGATCACAATCTGGATTACAATCCAAATTTTTTGGCAGAGAATATCATTTTTTATTCCAAATTGGTTGTCGTTCCACTGGCCTATATTTATTTCAAACAGTTGAGCCGAAAAAATTATCCCGGACTGGAACGTGTTTTTCAATCCATCATCGTGGCAAATTTGCTGGTGATCATTATCAGCGTTGTTATCGGGCACTTTGCAGGTTTCCAGATGTACAGAGGTGGTATCGGCTCCCGGGGCTTTTTCTATTCGGGCAACGAGGTCTCCCTGACTTTTGTAATTTTATCAATATGGGCTATTTTCTGGGCATGGAGAAAGGGAAAAATACCTTATGTGGTTACCGGGGCCGTGCTTCTAAGTTTGTCGGTTTTGCTTGCCACCAAGGTGGCCATCGCCGGTATTTTGATTTCTCTGTGTATTATCCCTTTCCTGAGCACGGGCGTGAAGATGCCCCGCTTGAGAAATGTGGCATTTATAGGTATTTTGGGCACCGTTGGCGTATTCGTGGCTTACAAGGGGATGCTCATGACCGGACTGTGGGATAGATTTCTTTTCTATTACCATCAGACTGACCTCCTTTCATTCCTGCTGTCTTCAAGGGATATTTACTTGGCTCACTCCCGGAATATTTTTTTCCATGATTATACCCCAATGCAGCAATTGTTCGGTGCAGGCTTCGATCATCTGCTGAAGGCTGTTGAAATTGATTTTTTCGATGTAACCATGTACTACGGGATTTTTGGTGCGCTTGTATTTGCTTTGTTCTGGTTGTACATGTTGTTTCAATCTTTCCGGGCCCTTCGCCGTAGAACATCCACCTATGCTTCACTGGTTGTGTTTATGAATCTGATGCTTGTGGGGATCAGCTTTACCGCCGGGCGTACGATGACCTCGGCCATGGCCGGGGCTTTCGTTGCTCTCTCCAACGCCATGTTGTTTTTGAATATGGGGGAGGTGAACTTCAAAAATGAGCAACAAAATCAAGATATTTCTCGTCTCCAACATGTATCCCACGGCAGAATATCCCACCTACGGGATATTCGTCAAAAATTTTGAAGATAGTATGGTCAAGGAAGGACATCTTGTGGTTTCCAGGGCGGTTATAGAAGGGCAATTGTCATCGTTGAAGGAAAAGGTAAGCGGGTATCTTGACTTCTACGTGCAGACGATCAGGAAAGCTTTAAAAAATGACTACGATCTGATCTATGTTCACTATATTTTACATTCGGTCATTCCTCTGATGCTTGTCAGGCCCTTTGTTAAAAAGCCGATGGTTCTCAATGCCCATGGAAGTGATATCTCCCCCAAATCCAGGTTTTTAACTATCGTACAGAAAATGATGGGGCGGTTTCTCCGCCGGGCTACGCTCGTCGTCGTGCCTTCGGATTATTATCGGCAGGTTGTGGCGGAAAGATTGAAGATCAAGCCTTCCCGTATCTTTGTCTCGCCTTCGGGGGGGATCGATATCGAACTGATGAGGCCGCAGGCATTGCCTGAAGAGGATGATCGCTTCACGGTGGGGTACGTCTCGCGTATAGATCAGGGCAAAGGGTGGGACGTTTATCTTGAAGCTTTGAGAACATTGAAGGATAGCTTTCCGGGAAACAATCTGAGAGGGTTGATGGTTGGCGATGGTGCGCAAAGAGATAAAATGCTGGCAATGTTGAAAGAGTATTCATTGGAAGATGTGGTGGAATACGTGGGTTTGAAACCGCAGGGGGAGTTGCCCCACTATTTTGGCCGGATGGATATATTTGTGTTTCCCACGATGATAATTGAAAGTTTGGGTCTGGTAGGCCTGGAGGCGATGGCCTGCGGGGTGCCGGTGATTGGCTCAAGAATCGGCGGCCTGCAAGGTTACATCGATGAAGATGTCAACGGCTACTTGTTCCCCCCGGGGGATGTCTCCGCCCTTGCCACCAGGATAAAGGATTTTTCCGAGCTTGCCCCGGAAAAGAAAAAGGAAATGAGTGTAAATGCGCGCAGTACGGCTCTCCGCTATGACAGGAACAAGGTGTCCAGGGATCTGGCCGCCAGGATCATGACCCTTCTGTGAGGGGTGCTGCGTTTATCTCCGGAGTGGGTGTTTTCCGGGAGCTGGTATAGGGCCTATATCCAGCCTGGAGATGATGACGATGAAAAGAACGATCAGCCTTCTGGGATGCCCCTGTCATCCCCTGAAGAGCGTGGAAGAAACAGCGGGTGCCTTGAGCGGGATCTTGCTATCGGGCAAGGGTGGATATACGGTGGCCATCAATGCCGAGAAAATTCTGGCCTACGGAAAATCGCCTTCATTGAGGTCGGTTATCGATGGTGCCGTTCTTAAAAGCCCCGATGGTTTTGGTGCCGTTCTGGCGGCTAGATGGCTGCATGATGAGCGTATCGCCAAGATTGACCTGCCCGAGGTTGCCTTGCGGCTGGCAGATGCCGGAGGGCTGAAATTGTTTCTACTGGGTGCCACGGAGGAGTCAAACGCGGGAGCGGTGGAAGCCATCCGCAGCAAGTACCCGCGGGTCAAGATATGCGGCCGCTGCAACGGTTATTTCACCGATATAGATGAAGTTAAAACCCATCTCTGCTCGGCCATGCCTGACCTTGCACTCATAGGAATGGGTTCACCCCGTCAGGAGATGATTGCTGCCCTCTTGCTCAAGGATTTTCCACGGGTTTTATTTATCGGGTGTGGTGGGGCTCTCGACATCCTGTCGGGTAAAACAAAACGGGCCCCTGATTTCATGGTTGACCATGGACTGGAATGGTTGTACAGATTGGTTAAGGAACCGCATCGCCTGAAGAGACAGGCGGTCCTGCCCCTGTTCGTATTGAAGTTGTGGGGTGAAAGGTTGGGGTTCACCCGGAGCGGACGATGACCGGCACAATCTACCCGGCCGGAATTTCATTGCAAATGCTAGGAAAAATTAAGAGCGACAGGCTTGACGAGGGGGTAACTGAAAATTATAATGGGGTGAAATGTTCATATCATGAACGATGTGGAGGTAGCCATGGATAAAGAATTTCTGATCCTTTCTCAACTGGAAAAGAATGAACTGGCACCCCAACGAGAGATTGCAACCCGCACCGGCCTTGCAGTGGGGACGGTCAATCTGCTGTTGAAAAGGATGGCCCGCAAGGGGTTGGTCAAGTTCGAGAATATGAACAAGCGCAATCTCCGCTATATATTGACACCCAAGGGGATAGCGGAGAAAACCCGCCTGGCTTACAACTATGCCCAACGCTCGTACAGATTGGTCAACCTGGTTATCAAGGCTGTTCACAGGTTGCTTGCCGAGGAGAGGAGAAGAAGATCATTTGAACGGGTGATCCTTTATGGGAATGAGGGTGATTTTGCAGAAATCATGGCCTGGGCCCTGACCAAGGAAAATATGGAACATGAACTGATTTCCGGGCGGGATGATCTGCCCGGCAACAGGGATACCGTATTGATTGTAACCTGGGAGGAACTTCTTCAGAAACAGTTGGAAGCCGAAGGCATCGTGGCTGCCAATGTTCTGGACTATCTTTGATATCACAACAAAAGAGGAGGACAATTTCGCAATGGAACCAACCAAGAAAAATATTCCTTCATTCTCGCTGACACGCCAGATCGAAACAATCAAATATCAGATCGAGACGGCAATATCGGCAGCGATTGACAGGGGCATGTTCATTCTGGGGGAGAACGTGACATTGTTGGAAGCGGAGGTGGCTGCCGATTGCGGTGCAGTGGAAGGAATCGGTGTGGCCAATGGGAGTGATGCTCTCTTTCTGGCTCTTCAAGCCTGCGGGGTTGGACCCGGGGACGAGGTTATCACCACTCCTTTTACTTTTTTCGCTACTGCCGGTTCGATCCGGAGAGCGGGGGCCCGCCCCGTTTTTGCAGACATCGAACCTGATACCTGGAATATCGATCCGGAGCGGATTGAAGATAGGATCACGGAGCGCACCCGGGCTATCATGCCCGTTCACCTGTACGGTTGCCCGGCGAACATGGATCGGATCATGACCCTTGCCCGGAAGAACGATCTTTTTGTCGTGGAGGATGCCGCCCAGGCAATCGGGGCGTTGTACAGGGGGAAACCGATCGGCTCCATCGGTGATGCGACCTGTTTCAGTTTTTTTCCCACCAAAAACTTGGGTGCATTCGGTGATGCCGGGATGGTGGTGGTGCGTGACAAGCAGATAGGGGAACGGGTACGGATCTTGAGGGTTCATGGGGCACAGCCAAAATATTATCATCAACATCTGGGGATCAACAGCCGCCTGGATGAGTTGCAGGCAGCAATACTGAGGGTAAAGCGGGGGCATCTGGAAGGGTGGACCGAACGGCGGCGTGAGATTGCTTCGCTTTACAATCAATTATTGGGTGATTTGAACGAATATGGGCTGAAAGTGCCGGTGGAGCCGGATTATGCAACCCACGTTTATCATCAATACACGATCGGGGTTGAAAAACGTGACGAGCTTCAGGGGTACCTGAAGGAAAAAGGTGTTCATGGCACTGTCTATTATCCACTTCCCTTGCACCTGCAGAAGGTCTTTGCCGATCTGGGGTACAAAGAGGGTGATTTCCCCGTTTCCGAACAGGCCTGCAAGGAGGTTCTGTCCCTGCCAATGTTTCCGGAACTGACCGACGGGGAAGTCAGGTATGTGGGGGAAGCGATAAGAGATTTTTTGGGATTGTGATCCGGCCGCGAAAAAACAACTGAAATGAAGGGGTTTTCAATGAAATCAGCAAAGCAGCTCCTGAAAAGTAAACTGAAGGACAGGACAGCCAGAATCGGGGTGATCGGACTGGGTTATGTTGGCCTGCCTTTTGCCGTGGAGAAAGCAAAGGTGGGATTCAACGTTACGGGGCTGGACCGGAACCCTGTCCGTGTGGACCAGATCAACAGCGGTGAGAATTATATTACCGATGTAAAGGATGAAGAACTCCGGGAACTGGTGCATAAGGGGAAAGTCAAGGCGGAAGTGGGGTTCGATTCCCTGCCGGAGATGGATGCCATCGTGATATGTGTGCCGACTCCACTCGATTGCAACTTGACTCCGGACCTGCAATACGTGGCCAATGTTGCCGAGGAGATTTCAAAGCGGCTTCGCCGGGGGCAGCTGGTTTCTCTGGAATCGACGACCTATCCGGGTACCACCGAGGAGATCATTCTGCCCATCCTGGAAAGATCGGGTTTGAAGGCGGAGAAAGATTTCTTCCTTTGCCATTCGCCGGAGAGGGTGGATCCGGGCAACAAGCGCTACACGACCGGCAATACCAGCAAGGTTATCGGCGGTATCGGCCCGGAATCACTTGAAGTGGGGGTAGCCTTTTACGAAGAGACCATCCAGAACGTGGTTCCCGTGTCGAGTGCCAGGGCGGCAGAGCTGGTCAAGGTTTATGAGAATACCTTCCGGGCAATCAACATCGCCCTGGTAAATGAACTGGCGTTGCTCTGTGACCGGATAGGTATCAGTGTCTGGGAAGTGTTGGATGCCGCCTTTACAAAACCATTCGGGATCATGCCCTTCTATCCCGGCCCCGGCGTTGGCGGCCACTGTATCCCCATTGACCCCCATTATCTGGAGTGGAAGGCAAGGGAATACAATTTCAGCACCAGGTTTATCGGGCTGGCCGGGGAGATCAACCGGCGCATGCCCGAATTTGTACGGGAAAAAGTTTTACGGGTGCTCAACGAGGCCGGCAAGGCACCTTCGCGCTCGAAAATTCTGATCATGGGTGTAGCCTACAAGAAAGATCTGGGTGACTGTCGTGAATCGCCGGCTCAATATATCGTCGATCTGCTGCTGAAGGAGGGGGCCACGATTGTTTACCATGATCCGTATGTCCCGGAATTTGCATCGGGCGGGCAGCAGTTCTACTCCGAACCGCTCAGCGAGGAACTGGTCACTTCCGCAGACCTGGTCCTCATCATCACCGATCACAGTGTTATCGACTATGCCTGGCTGGTGGAGAAAGCCGTCAAGATAATTGATACCCGGAATGTTACCAGGGATGTTTCCGGAAAAGAGGGGAAGGTGGTGTTGCTATGATGCCGCGTGTAGGGGTTGTCGGTGCCGGGAACTGGGGGAAGAATCATATCAAGGCAATGGACAGCCTGGGAGCTCTGGCCGCGGTGGCCGATGCCGATCCGCAGAGGAGAGAGGCACTGAAGGTGGATTACCCCCGGGCAGAAATATATGACGACCACCATACAATGTTGAATGATGGGAAGGTCGATGGGGTTGTGGTGGCTTCTCCGGCTTTTACACATTATGAAATCGGTCGTGCAGCTCTGGAGGCCGGGAAGGACATACTTGTTGAAAAACCGATGGCCATGAATCTTGTCGAGGCGGACGAGCTGATTGCTCTGGCAAAATCAAGAGGGCGGATCCTCATGGTCGGGCATCTTCTTCTTTACAGCCCCGCGGTCGAGGCGATCATTGATATGGTAAAAAGAGGGGATATCGGCGAGATCGTCCACCTGGAATCGAGAAGGTTGAAATTGGGCCGGGTGCGCCGCGAAGAGAATGTTTTCTGGAGCTTTGCACCCCATGACATAGCGGTGATTCTGCAGCTCATGGGGGGTGATCCGGTGGCGGTGAAAGCTAGCGGGATGGCCGCTTTGCAGAATGGTATCGAGGATGATGTCCATGCACACCTGACTTTTGAGAACGGGGCCCGGGCTCATCTTCATGCTTCCTGGTTATGGCCGGAGACGGAGCGTCGGATGGTGATCGTGGGCACCGAGGGAATGATTATCTACGATGAGTTAAAAAACGAGGCTTTTGTTTATACCAGGGGTATTGGTGGTGACCTGGAGATCTGGGATAAAGGGGGCAGGGAGATTCCTTTCCCCAAAAACGCACCCCTTCTGGAACTGGAGGACAGGCATTTCCTGGATTGTATCGGACGACGGTTGACACCTCTGACGGACGGTGAGAGCGGGCGGAAAGTGATCGATGTTCTGATGCGCGTGGATGCCGCATTGGAAACTGGCCGGGCTGCACAGAAAGATTCCCCGGAGAAAGCAGCGGCGGAAAAGGATTACTATGCACATGAAACGGCCGTTATTGAAGAACCGGCCTTGATCGGCAGGGGATCGAAAATATGGCACTTCTGCCATATCATGCCCGGGGCCAGGATCGGGGAAAGATGCATGTTGGGGCAGAATGTTTTCGTGGGAGGGAAGGCGCAGATCGGCAATAACGTCAGGGTTCAGAACAACGTGAGTGTTTACGATGGGGTTATTCTCGAAGATGGTGTCTTCTGCGGCCCGAGCATGGTTTTTACCAATGTGAAGGTACCGCGCAGTGCCTATCCGCTTGCAGACTCGGAGGAATTTGCCGTTACCCGCGTGAAAAGAGGAGCCACCATTGGTGCCAACGCGACCATCGTCTGCGGAACCACGATCGGCAAACATGCCCTCATCGGTGCCGGGGCGGTGGTTACGGCCGATATTCCGGATCATGCGGTGGTTTACGGCAATCCGGCGCGGGTGCGTGCGTGGATCTGCAAGTGTGGAAAAACGATAGCGGCACATGATGATCGATCAGCCGGATGTGAATTTTGCCGGACTTTCAGAGAAGACAGCAGGTGACCAGGGAAAAAACCTTGCAACTTTTTTACACCAATGGGGGAGGCCGGGTGCCGTCATTGCCCGGCAAACTGGAACTGAAAATAACGAAATTTATAAAAATGTTTATCGGTGGGGAAGGCAGGCAAGATGATCAGAAGATTTTTCAAGGACAGTGCCATTTACAGTATCAGCAACTTTATCCAGAAAGGGATGGCCATCTTCCTTGTACCCATCTTCACCCGTATTTTTTCGCCCTCGGATTACGGGATCATCGACATCGTGTCCATTATTACCACCCTCGTTCTGATCATCATCACCCTGCAAGTTACCCAGGCAATCGCCAGATTTTACCCCGACACCCCGGATCCCGATGAGAAAAGGAAGATGGCTTCCACGACGCTCTGGTTCACCCTGATTGTTTTCACCGCTTTTCTGCTCGTTGCCGCTGCTTTCACCGGACCCTTGAGCGGATGGGTTTTCGGTGTGCCGGGCCATGAATATGCGTTTGTGGTGGCACTGATCTCCATTTTTACCGCCGGTTTGTTTAACTTTCTGCAGAACCAGCTCCGCTGGCAGTTGCTCTCCAAGCAATTTTCTATCGTTGCCATCGTTACCACCACGTTGACCATCTTGCTCAAAATATTGTTCATCGTTGTTTTGCGCCTGGGGATCGTCGGCGTATTTTATGCCCTCATCGGGGGCAATGTGGTCGGCGGCGTGATGTCGTATTGTTATGTGCGGCACAATTACAAGTTCATCTTCGATTGGCGAACGCTCAAAATGCTGCTCAACTATTCCATGCCCCTGGTCATATCCAGCGTCGGCGTTTACCTGGCCGTTTACTTTGACCGCATTGCCATCAAGGAGATGCTTTCCCTGCACGAGGTTGGCCTCTACGGGATCGGTTTCAGGGTCGCCTCGGCGGCCACCCTGTTCACCGCCGGTATTACCGGAGCATTGACTCCACTCATCTTCACCCATTACCGCGAACCGGATACGCCGGCACGGATTGCCCGGCTATTCCGATATTTTGTTGCCGGGGCACTGGTTGTTCTTCTGGGCCTGTCCATCTATGCGCGGGAAATCGTGATTTTATTTACAACCAGGGCTTACTATGGCGGATACGTGGTCGTCCCCTTTCTGGTGCTCTCCGATTTGTTGTATGTGCTCTACATCTTTGCCCCCGGGCTGAATATTGCCAAGAAAACCAGACAGATAACGATGGTGAATGTATTTTCGGCTTTACTGAACCTGGGGTTGAACTTGCTCCTGATTTACGTCATGGGAATAATGGGGGCGGCCCTGGCCACGGCCATAAGCGCGGGGATCCATTTCTTACTTTTTGTTTTATTGGGGAACCGCCACTACCTTATCCCCTATGAATGGAAACGCACGGCTATCGCCTTGCTGGTTGCGGCTCCTTTTGCTATTGTCGGGGTGATGATTCCCGGCACAGCTTTCTGGGTCTATCTCGTCAAGGCCGGCTTGATAATAGCAGGCAGTCTGGCAGTTGCCTTGCTGTTGCTGGATCTGGAGGAAATTAAAAAAGGGTGGTATTTCCTGCGGGGATGGGCAGCCCGAAGGAAGTTGGCGGCATGAATTTTCATCTTTGAAGGGGAGAAGCAATATAAGAGAGAGTTGATGGGGAATCAATAAAAATCAAGAAAGTATGTGAAAAAATAGAATGACTGAAACGACATTGGTGATCATGGCGGCCGGGCTGGGCAGCAGATACAAGGGGTTGAAACAGATCGATCCGGTGGGGCCATGCGGCGAAGTAATCATGGAGTATTCCATCCATGACGCTTTGAAGGCCGGTTTTGAACGGGTAGTTTTCATCATAAAAGAAGAATTTTACGAGTTGTTTCGCCGGAACATCGGAAGAAAAATCGAGAAGCGGGCTGACACAGATTATGTTTTCCAGGGGTTGGAAGATCTTCCTGACGGTATCGAAGTTCCTTCGGGGAGGGAGAAACCATGGGGAACAGGACATGCGGTCCTGTGTTGCAAGGAAGTGGTGCGTACGCCTTTTGCCGTGATCAATGCCGATGATTTTTACGGGGCGGCTACTTTTGAGGCGCTTCAGGCTTTTCTCTGCGAGAAAGAAGGCACAGGGAAACTTCCTGTGTATGCTCTGGTAGGATTTTTGATCGAGAACACTTTAACGGAACACGGCACGGTGGCTCGTGGGGTCTGTACGGTGGGGGAAGACGGCAATCTGATCGATATCACGGAGCGCACCAGAATCAAAAAATGCGGGGAGGAAGCCTGTTTTACCGAGGATGGGCTTGCCTGGAACCCCATTCCCCGGGGCAGCACCGTATCCATGAATACATGGGGATTCATGCCCGATGTTTTTGATGAACTGGAAAAAGGGTTTGAGGAATTTTTCGAACGCTATCCCTATCCGGAAATACTCACGGCCGAGTATTATCTTCCCGAATTTGCCAACAGACTGCTGGTTGATAATAAAGCTAAAATCCGTGTTTTGAGAACAGATGCCCAGTGGTACGGGGTTACCTACAAAGAAGATAAACCCGTTGTGGAAAGAGCCATTTCTGAATTGATCGCCGGAGGCCTGTATCCACGGGATCTTTGGGGCGGTTGAGTCAGGGGTGTTTGAGAAGGTGTTGGTGGGCATAGCGCAGCGTGGAATCTCGGGTAATAGGGAAGCGATTGTCGCTAAAGCCAACATGTGGGTACAGGGAAAGGATAATAGCAAGGAACCAGTTTATGACGGTGGTAAGGTGTGTACGAGGAGGGGATTCTTCGGTCGCCCTTGAAAAACAGGGCTCCCTCAGAATGACAGGTTGTACGTCCTCTTTCTCCGGTAGTCAGG
>JGI24708J26588_10000396_pt1 | contig 35457 bp, 32 predicted proteins | sample BioPla1DNA2_FD_26588 | JGI IMG/M metagenome (IMG submission 26588) | reverse complement strand
TAAGCGCAATCCCTAGTGTTTGTCTTCTCAAACTGGACACTCCTTTGAATTTACTCTCACTTACTATTCCACCCCCGACATATATTTCCTTCCGGAACGTTACTTTTCGGGGGTCTGGGAAACTAAATCTGCAATGGTCCTTGTCTGCAGAACTTCAATAAAGGCTTCCTGTGCCTCTTGCCAAACCGGATGCATGGGGCAAGTCTGCTCACGGGAACAGCTTCCATCTCCGGCAAGACACTTAGTGATTGCAATCGGCCCCTCAATCAGTTCAATGACATCTTTGAGGGTGATCGAGCTCGCTTCTACCTCCAGGCGAACTCCTCCACCTGGCCCTCGTACGCCTACTACCCATCCTTGGGCACCAAGCTGAGCCATGATTTGGGGCAAAAAATTGACCGGAATGTCCTGTCTAGTCGCTATGACCTTGGAAGAAATAAACTCTCCCGGATGCTCAGCCAGTTCCACCAGGGCACTGATAGCGTATTCAGATTTTTTAGTAACTTCCACTAATTTTTCACCATCCGACCCCGCAAAAAATCTCCAGCATTACAAAAAAATATGCTTTGCGGGCATTTTTTTGGTTTGCCTTACTTACCAGAATTATACTGATAGTGAGAACGTCTGTCAAGAAAGACAATCTTTGCTTAACCATGCGAATCTGTTAGAATAAAGATAACCTAAAACCAGGGGGAGCGAAGAGAAGAATGGATCGCATCGGCATTATTGATCTTGGATCAAACACTGTACGCCTGGTGATCGTCGATATTAAGGAAAACGGCGCCCATCATCAGATCGAGAACCTCAAAGAGTCCGTCCGGCTGCGGAGCGGAACCGATGTCCACGGGTTATTGACACCAGAAGGGATCGAATCAGCAGTAGAAATTGTCTCCCTCTTCGTCAAGTTCTGCCGAGCCAGACATGTTAAGGAGATCATTGCGGTAGCCACTGCCGCGGTCAGACGCGCTCCCAACCGTGCTGAACTCATTGATCGAATAGTCGAGCTTACAGGTGTCACCATCCAAGTGCTCTCCAGCGAAGAAGAAGCCTACCTAGGCTACATAGGTCTAATCAACAGCGTGACCGAAAGCGATGGTCTCATGGCCGATCTAGGCGGAGGGGCTCTTAAAATCGTAGGTTTCAAAGACCGCCTGAACCAAAACTCCATCACCCTTGATTTCGGTGCAGTATCCCTTATGGAAGCCTACAATTTACAGGACCTGCCTGCAAATGACAGCCTGCGCGCCATGGAAAACTTCTTAGATGATACCTACAGGCGCATCCCCTGGCTTGCCAATTACCCGAGACTCATTGGCCTGGGCGGAACTTTCCGCTCTCTGGCAAGAGTGTATCGCAATCACGTTCATTACTTACCAGATGTCACCGATGGCATAATCATCCCCACAGATGCGGTAGGAGAAATCTATAACATGCTAAGCAGCATGAGTCTCGAACAAAGGCGCCAGGTACCCGGTTTGGAACAGTCCCGGGCAGATCTTAGTGTTACTGGGATCGGCATCATCTTTCGTTTGCTGCTAGCTGTCAAGAGTTCAGAACTGATGGTCAGCGCCAGCAGCCTCAGAGATGGAATCTTTTACAACCATAGATATCCAAGGGATCCAATCCTGTTTAACGTACTCACCCACCATACAAAAAACCTGATTGAGTATCATAATCTTGATGAGAAGCACCTGCGGCGTGTCTCTAACCTGGCAGTGGTTCTTTTTGACCAGCTGATGCCCCTCCACTGCCTGGGGAGCTACGAACGAAGACTGCTCTTAATTGCCGGTCTGCTCCATGAACTCGGGGCGGTAGTGAGTGTGGAAGGCCTCGAGAAGCACACCCTGTACACGGTGCTGAATTCTCCGTTCCTTGGCCTAACACAGCGCGACAGGGTATTAGTGGCTTTCTTGGCAGCATCGCATAATGGTCTGTTTCTAGGCGGCCTCCAGGATTACGTGGAGCATGGCCCAATTGAACCAGAAGACATCGAGCGCGTTAAAGCGCTTGCGCCCCTGCTCCAGATCGCCCACAGCCTGGATCGTTCCCGAACCGGTGTGGTCACTAATCTGCAGGCAAATTTGGCTTCAGATGTATGTGAGCTCAAAGTGTTCAGCGCGCAAAAGGCCGACCTGGAAATCCGAGATGCCCATCGCCAGACAGAGGCCTTTGAAAAGGAATATGGAGTGGCGCTGAAGATTACTAGGGGCTAGACCAGAACAGGCCAATGAGAAGCGCCAATTAGAATCTCCACAAGTTCACTTAGTCCTCGGGCGTCTTGGTCAGAAAAGCGCCTGAGAACCGGGCTGTCCACATCAAGGACGCCTAGGAGCCTGCCTTTTTCGGTAAGGATCGGAACCACAATTTCCGACCGGGAAGCAGAGTCACAGACTATATGTCCCGGAAACTCATCTACATTGGGAACCACTACAACCTCCCTGCGCTGGGCTGCACTACCGCACACACCTTTACCAAGGGGTATGCGTACGCAGGCGGGTTTTCCCTGAAAGGGACCTAGAACAAGTTCCGAGCCTTCCAGCAGATAAAAGCCCACCCAGTTCAGATCTTTAAGTTCTGAGAATAATAAGGCAGATGTGTTAGCCAAGTTTGCCAGCCAATGGGTCTCTCCAGCCAGAAGGCTTTGGAGCTGCCTCTGTAGCATTGAATAATCGGTGTTATACATGGCTTTCCCCCCTGCCTTTCAGTATAACCTATAGCATAGAAAAGCGCCAGTTCTTGGCGCTTCTGTCATTTTACTGAATGGCCATAGTGTGGGCAACATCCCGCTTTATCTTCCTGAGGATGGTTGAGGGCTGGTACATGAGATTATTGTATTCCGTAAGCATACGTTGGGCAGAAAACCGGTGCATTCCCATGGAAATACTGGCACGCATCATTTCTTGCCAGCGGGATCTGTCTTCGTAATACAAAGGAATGATCTCTTCCAGAAGTACCTCGTAAAGAGATAGGGCGTCCACCATTGTCTGTTCAGGGCCCTCGTAGCCCCCTCCAAACTCCCAGCCCGTGACGGCATGCAAGCACCCCTCTGTCCACCAGCCATCCAAAACGCTAAAATTGAGGACCCCATTGAGAGCTGCCTTCATACCGGAGGTAGCCGATGCTTCAAGCGGTCTCTGGGGCGTATTGAGCCACACGTCACATCCGGAAGTAAGCAAGCGGCCGAGCTCCATATTGTAGTTCTCCAGAAAAATTACACTGTCAGGAAATTTATAGGCCATTTCCGCCATGTTAGCAACAATTTGCTTGCCAAACTCATCATCAGGATGGGCTTTGCCAGAGTACACAAGCTGAATGGTGCGGTCCTGTAAAAGTGGTTCGATGACATGGGGCTTGTAGAAGATTAAGCCGCTCCGCTTATACGCGGCGGCTCGGCGGGCAAAGCCGATAGTGAGCGTGTCTAAATCCAAGGCCACGCCTGTACGGTTTTCTATCTCCTCCAGCAGTCTCTTTTTGAGCTGCAAATGGGTCTTCCAGAGATTGCCCTGTACATTATAGGTTTGTCTGATCAATTCATTCTGCCAAGTTTCTACATGAACCCCATTAGTGACACTGATGATGGGAGACGTCCCAGAGTTCCCGCGCCACATGGCCCGGGCGGTAGCTCCATGGAGCTGTGAAACGCCATTGGAGATATAGCTCAGGCGCAATCCGGCAACCGTCATATTAAACGGATTACCGCCAATCTGTTCCACCTGATCATACTCTAGGCCAACCCAGGCCCCCATATGCCTCAAGAGATCATGATCATGTTCTTCATTGCCCGCCATTACCGGCGTATGGGTGGTAAAGACGATCTGTTGCCGAGTTTCTTCCCAGGCCTGATAAAAGTCACTGCCTCGAGCGAGTTTTTCCCGGATCAGCTCTAGGCCTGCAAAGACTGCATGGCCTTCATTGAGGTGATAGATGTCCGGCTCAAAACCCAGTCTTCTCAAAAAGCGAACGCCGCCAACACCCAGTACCAGCTCGGCGGCGACCCGTTCCTGGGGCGAGCTGGCATAGAGCTGTCTGGTGATCCAGCCATGGGGCGTACCTGGCAGGTCGGTATCCAAGAGATAGAGGGGGACATTGCCAAAGGCCTCAGTCTTCCAGACTTTGCAGGTAACCTCCTCCCCGCGGATCCATAAGTTCACGCTGATTCCTGTATCCTCTAAATGGGAACGATCATAGTTTTGCCGCGCATGTTGGGGATAACCGTTTTTGTCAAGGTATTGATCGGAGTATCCCTCGTTCCATAAGATGCCTACTCCCACAAAGGGCAGCTTCATGTCTTTGGCCGTCTTGAGAATATCCCCTGCTAACACCCCTAAGCCACCGGAGTAGATGGGGAACTTTTCATCTAAACCGTATTCCATACAAAAGAAAGCGACTCTTGGTTGTGGAATTGCTGCCATGTACTTATCTCTCCTCGTGTTGGTGCCTTGTAATTAAATCCAGATAGTTTTTCAGCAGGCCCGCAGCCTCAGAGTCAGGCTCAGCTTCACTGTACAAGCGAAAAACGGGCTCATCTCCATCTGGCACAACCAAAGCCCAGCCCCCTGCTCTCCATTCCTTTATTCCATCCAGGTACAGGGCTTGCTCAGGATCTGAACTTTCAATCAGTTTCCGCATCACCCTGCCCTTTTTGTCCCAGGGGCATTTTACTTCCGCCGTCTTGACCTGTGTTGTTCCCTGCCAAGCACTGAGGGGAACTTGGCCTGAACTGACTACAGACAGGAGCTCTCCGATTGCGGCCAGCGGCTCTACATGGGGAAAGAACTCTAAGTTTTCTTCTATTAGTGTGTTTCCGAGCTCTGTGGCTGCTTCCATCCAGTAGGGAGTTTCCATTTTTGTCCAGCAGACATCCAGCCCCTGTTCCCTTGCGATTTGGGCCACTGTTTCAGAAAGGTGAACCGGCACTGCCACAGCCTTCCTGTCCCGGGCCTTAAGAGCGTGAATGAACCCTTTCCACCAGTCATGAATGGAAAGCCTAGACCCCTTTTCATCCTGGAAATACCACCCTTGGCTGTGCACTACAATGGTTGGACGTCCCTCCACCTGATCTGTAACCACCGCATAACCGCTGCACCGCAGAAATTCGCGCACCATTTTTCCGAATGGATCTGTGCTTGGTTCCACCAGCAAACCTACTTGAAACTGAGGTGTTCTGCTAGGATAGTATCGGGCCAGCCGTTGAATGTAGCGCTTTTTCAAATCAGCAACCTGAACGTATTCACCAAGATCTTCCGCTCCAAAGCGAGGATAATCTTCCCTAACGAAGATTCCTTCGATTTTTCGTTGATCACCCTTGGCCAGCCAGCGGCCGCGCCCATCCCAGCATTCCACACATACGAAGTTGGGCTCTCCCGGCGCTGCTCCAACATGCAGCGCACCGTCTAAACCCATTTCCTGCACTGCTACACGAGTGATGCGGCCTGTTACCTCGCCTCCATCGCGGATTTCCAGACCTCCACTCCTCAGACCAACCATGAGGGCCCGTTTGGCCAGATCCGCGGCCTGGGAAAAATCACCTGTAACCAACACCTTTTTTTGCCTGCCCAGGAAGGCTCCATAACTCAACCCCAGCTTGATCAGTGTCTCAGGATTTAAGTCCCCCCGGATATCACCGGTTATACCCTGTTTGGAGAAAATGGGGCGTTGCTCCTGACAGCCCCAGATGAGAGACTCCCGCAGCTTGCTACCGCTCAAGATATGCTTTTCTGGCCACACCTTAGTGTTCGGGGCAATTGTGGACATGGCTCCCACCCTTACCTTTGGGCCCAGTACTGCCCCTTCGTAGATTTCGCTTTCCTTTTCCACCGCCACATCCTTGGCCAAGACGCATCCCCGCAGCTCGGTGCGGCGGCCTAAGTTTACGCCAGACCATAAGAGGCTGCGCTTGATGTTAGCATGGGCATCAATCTGGCTGTAGGAACCGATCACACTGTAGGGTCCTACGTAGGCGTGTTCGCCTATGCGCGTGCCGCGGCCGATGTAGACCGGCCCTTCGATGGTGGCAGTGGGGTGGATCTCTACTTCTTCTTCCAGATAGATGTTGCCTGATTGGGGCTCAGGCAGCTCGATCTGAACCTTTCCGTCCAGGCAATCCTGTTGAGCCTGGCGAAAAACCGTCAAATTGCCCACATCAGACCAGTAGCCGCAGGCTACATACCCATAAAGGGGCGCTTTGCGCCTTAAAAGTTCGGGGAATATATCTTGGCTGAAATCAACCTTCTGACCCGGCTCCACCAAATCCAATACTTCAGGTTCAAGGATGTAAATACCTGTGTTTACGGTATCACTGAAGACCTGGCTCCAGGTGGGTTTCTCCAAGAACTGCACAACTCTGCCTGCTTCATCAGTCAGCACCACTCCATAACTCAAAGGATTCGGTACTTCAGTCAGAACCAGTGTTGCCAAAGACCCCTTCTCCTTGTGAAAAGAAATAGCTTTGCCCAAATCGATATCTGTCAGGGCATCACCGCTTACGACCACAAAGGTGTCTTTAAGAAACTCAGAAGCGTTCTTCACACTGCCGGCGGTGCCCAAAGGTTTTCGCTCTATGTGGTACTCCATCCTGACCCCGAAAGCTGAACCGTCCTGGAAATAGGCGGTAACATCATCGGGAAGGTACCAGAGTGTACTGGCTACCTCTGAAAAGCCGTGACGCTTTAAGAGGTTTAGGATATGCTCCATCATTGGTCGATTTACGATCGGTACCATGGGCTTAGGTAAAGTACAGGTGAGGGGCCTGAGCCTGCTGCCCTCACCACCGGCCATGATTACTGCTTTCACGGAGACGTTCCCCCCTCTCAAAAATTTCACCGGTGAGATCATAGCGTTCGTCAAGCCCTTTTGGCAGGCACTCCTGCGGGACTGCTTGCCTATAGCACTCCAAGGTCTGGCGGGCAATTGCGTTCCAGTTGAATTTTTCCTTTAAATCCAGCGACGCATGTTCGGTGAGGCGGCGGGCAAAGGCTTTATCTCCCAGAAGATGCAAAATATTGTCGGCTAAAGAATTGATGTTGCCGGAGTAAAAAGTTAGCCCGTTTCTGCCGTGTTCCACTGTCTCGCTGAATCCACCCACATCACTAACTACAACGGGGGCTTGGCCTGCCATTGCCTCTAAGGCCACTATGCCAAAGGGTTCATAGCGGCTGGGAAACACTGCTGCATCTGCCAGGCGGTAGAGGCTGTTGCGGGTCTTATCGTCGATAAATCCCGGGAACAGAGCTTTATTTCCTAGACCAAGTTCCCAAGCCTGCCGCTTAAGATCATCATGGAGTGGACCTCTGCCGCAGATAATGAATTTTGCCTGCGGCCTGTGCTGCAGCACCTTTGGTGCAGCCGCAAGCAGTAAATCGATTCCCTTCTCGTAGACATGACGCCCCACGTAGAGCACGATTTCTTCTTCAGCCAGTGCCCAGTTGCTGCGCCAAGTGCTAAGGTCAGCGTGGACATTAGCAAAGTCCTCTGCCCGTACACCGTTGGGGATCACATCAAGCTTATCTTCGGGCAGTTGAAATATGTGGCGCAATTCAGCTCTCATATACTCACTGCAGCAAATCACTCTATACGACTCATAGGTCAGCCACCACTCTAAGTCACTGATGTGACGCTGTAAGTCAGTATGGAGGCCATGATTGCGTCCCCACTCCGTGGCGTGAATTGTGCAGACCAAGGGCTTGTGAAAAGCATGCTTCAAAATCTTGGCACTAGGTGCCGCCAGCCAGTCGTGGGCATGGATCACATCAAAATCCGACCGGCTTAAAAGTTCTGCCCCCTTCTGCGCCAGGTGGTAGTTCATGAAATGGACTTCTTCCAGAAAATCCAGTGGTTTCGGAAAAAACTGATTGACCCGGTAAACTTGCACTCCATGGACATACTCAGCCTGTTCACTTTCTGCCCAGTCGCCACTTACTACAGACACCTCATGTCCCTCTTCGACCAGGGCCTGGGACAAATCCGCCACTGCCCTTGCCAGTCCGCCAATTACTTTAGGAGGATACTCCCATGACAACATCAAAACCCTCAATTACGTCACCACCTCAACCTCTCTCATCACAGGATGCCCTAAAGGGGAGGGCATTATTAGCAAAACCGGCGGATAGTCCTGCTAACGTTGGTCAGAACCTCACTGGAAGAAAGGAAAAAGCCGCAACCCCGCCAATGGGGTTACGGCCTCTGGTCATGGAACAGCCTAGATTTCACAGACCTCAGGTTCCATAAATAGCTCTAAAATTGTGTTTCGTTCATCGAACATCCATTTACCGCCTATACTCCTTAAAATCGAATAGCCCCATTCAATCCAGATACACTCACCCTGCCCTTCCTGCACGCAATATTCCACGCCTATAATGCGGGCAGTAGGCAGATTGTAAAAAGCGCCCCTATCTTCCAGGCGTAGATCCCCTACGAAGGAACTGCCTGTTTCACGGGCCATGTTCCACTCCTCAAAGGTACTTTGCATCTTCGCTATCACATGTTCGCCAGACCAGCGAACCACCTCTGCTCAAGTGCGCTGTTCAATGGGGTAGATCCAAAAGCCGGCCAACGCCTCTGCATCCTGTTCGCGAAAGGCTGACATCACTGCACCCAGAACCTCTTCAATACTCTCGTCTTCTATGTCCGCATTGCCATAGGCAATCAACGGGAAAGACAACAGGCAAAGCAGAATGACGAAGATAAACACATGCTTCTTGCTTCTCATTGCCCCACCATCCTCTCTTTTTGATTGCAGTTCAAAAAACGTCACGGTATAGCCTTACAAGTTCTTCCTTGAAGCTCCAATTCCTCCACAATATCTTGAACACCTGTTCGGGAGAAGGATATTATGGGAAAATCGCCAAATACACATGGGAGAATTGTATGAAGGAGATCGATTATGAGAAAGTTCCATCAGAATAGACCGTCTATTTTTCCCTTTGATCCCTGGCAGATCGAAGAACTCGAGTTCGATGCAGGTAACAATCACCGCAATGAGACAATTTTCTCCCTCGGCAATGGTTATCTGGGTCTAAGAGGCACCTTTGAAGAAGGCCTGCCTGGAAACATTCCGTCTACTCCCGGTACATACATTAACGGGATCTACGAAACAGAACCGATTATCTACGGGGAATTCATGGCCAGACAGCCCGAAGAGTATCAATCAATGATTAATGTGACGGACTGGACAGGTCTGAAGGTTCTTCTAGAACATGAAGAGTTCTCCATGCTGGACGGCACCGTGGAAGACTACTCCAGGGTGCTTGATTTCAAAGAAGGGGTTGTACGCCGCACGCTAGTTTGGGAAAGCCCCCAGGGACGTCGAGCCCAGATTGTCTTTGAGCGCTTTATTTCCCATTCCAATCAGCATTTGGCTTTCATGCGCTGCAAGGTCACTCCCTTGAATTTTTCAGGCGTGATCACCGTTCGCTCCCATGTCAACGGTGCAGTAAGGAATTTTCACCACCTCAGGGAGCCGGCCTTGGAAGTAGTCGCCACAAAGCATACCAATGAGAGCGGCGTAATGGTATCCCGCACAAAAAACAGCGGATTTACCATTGCCTGCGGGGTAACGCATGAGACCACACCGTCTGCATCAATTATGGGATCGGCGTCCACAACCTGTCTCGACTTCCTGGCCCGCTATGAAGCAAGGCAGGATCAAGAAATCATCTTCGACAAATTCATTTCCGTAAGCACCTCTCGGGAGACAACCGAAGAACACCTCTCTGCTTTTGTCGAAAGGCTTGTGCACAGGAGCGCCCAGCACGGCTATCTCCAAGGCAAACAGGCCCATATGGAGTTTCTCGAGGCTTATTGGAACGATGTGGATGTAGAAATCCAAGGTGATGCCGCATTGCAGCAGGGCATCCGTTTCAATGCACTGCAGCTGCTCCATTCCACCGGTCGCGACGGCAAGACTAACATTGCCGCCAAGGGTCTGAGCGGTGAGTACTACGAGGGCCATTATTTCTGGGATACCGAAACTTACATCGTCCCATTTTTCCTCTACAGCCAGCCCAAGATCGTCCGCAAACTTTTGGAGTACCGCTATAGCATTCTGGATGCAGCCAGGCTCAACGCCAAGCGCATGCGTGATCAGGGAGCCCTTTATGCCTGGCGTACAATCAATGGCCATGAAGCCTCAGGCAATTTTCTGGGTTCCACCGTGCAGTACCACATTAATGCAGCTGTAGCCTATGCAATTCATAAGTACGTAGAAGCTACAGAGGATCTGGATTTCTTGGTGGAAATGGGCGCCGAAATTCTCTTCGAGACTGCGCGCTGCTGGGCCCATCGGGGCGTGTTTCTAAAGTCGCGGGGAGATAAGTACTGCATCAATGAAGTCTGCGGCCCTGACGAGTACAAACCTGGAGTTAATAACAACTGTTATACCAACTATATGGCCCAGTTTAACCTGCGTCTGGCTTTGCAGGCAAGAGATCTTTTGATGAAAGACTATCCGGAAAAATTCGCCCAGTTAATAAGCGATTTGAACCTTGATGAGGCAGAGTTCGCCCGCTGGCAAAAGTGTGCGGATCACATGTACTTGCCCTTTAATGAGGAGCTGGGCATCCACCCCCAGGACGACTCTTTTTTGGACAAAGACCCCATTGATATCGATTCCATCCCTGAAGATGAGATTCCCCTGGTGGCCAACTGGCACCCCTTGGTGATCTGGCGTTACCAGTTGATTAAACAAGCCGATGTTATTTTGCTCCTCTTCCTGTTAGGCGATCAGTTCACTCTGGCTGAAAAGAAGGCAAACTTTGACTACTATGAGCCAAGGACAACCCATGATTCATCCCTGTCGCCTGCAATCTACAGCATTATCGCGGCGGAGCTTGGTTATGAAGAGTTCGCCTACAACTACTTCCTGCAGACCGTCCGCCTCGATCTGGACGATTATAATCGCAACGCCTGGCAAGGGCTGCACACAGCCTGCATGGCCGGCTCCTGGATGGGTATTGTCAATGGCTTTGCCGGAATGCGCACCTTTGGGAGTGAGCTTAGTTTTAAGCCTTTCCTGCCTGAAAAGTGGCAAAGCTACAGCTTTAAAGTCAAGTTTCGCCATGTGCAGCTGCAGGTGGAGGTTGCCAAAGAACACACCTCATACACCTTGCTGGAAGGTGACAGCTGTTCCTTTAGGCACTTTTCGCAACCGGTTACATTAGCCCGCGGCGAGACCTGTTGCCTGGAGAACGAACATGCCTAAGAGAAATGGACAGGCAGCGGTCTCAGCGGCATACTTTCTGTTCTTCGCGTCAATAGGCGCCCTCATGCCCTATATTACGCTCTATCTCAGCGCAGGAGGCTGGGGCGGGGTTCAAATCGGCATCTATATGGCCATCGGCCCCCTCGTTACCTTTGTCACCCAGCCGCTCTGGGGCTATCTTGGCGATCTTTGGGGCAATCTGCCAAGGCTTTGCGCCCTGTTGGTTCTGCTGGCAGGGGCAAGTGCCTTGACCTTTGCCTTTCTGCCTGTCTCCCCAGTTTTCTTTGTCCTGGCGATCCTGCTGGGACTTTTCCAGGGACCGGTCAGCCCGATGCTGGATTCCATGGGTGTGAGAATTCTGGGCCAGAGAAAGAACAGATGGGGTTTAACAAGGCTGTGGGGTTCAATCGGTTTTGCAGCAGTGAGCCTGGCAATCGGCAATTACTTTGCCCAGATTCCCAAACTGCCTTTTCTTGGCTATGCCCTAGTGTCTTTACTGACCATGTTCGTTGTGCTGCGCCTGCCTTTTCAGTGGAAACCTGGACAAGCTAGACTGCGGGGGTTTCAGTTCTCTGGAATGAAAGATGTCTTGAAAGGACCTTTCCTTACTTTCCTAGGAGCCATGTTCCTCTTGCAGCTCGGCCACTTTATGCAATCAGACTTTTTGAGCCTGGTGATGACGGATCGAGGGGCTTCGAGCACCATCGTCGGCCTGGCTTGGAGCAGTACTGCCCTGGTGGAAATCCCTATTTTCCTGATGACAATCAGATTGGTGGAGAGATTCAGCGCCGAAAGGCTTGTGGTGTGGTCAGGATTTTTGATTGTACTGCGCCTGGTTCTCTTCGCCTTCACCTACGATCCGCTGCTGATGCTCCTGGTTCATGGCATCAAAGGAATAACGACGGCGGCTGTTTTGGCTTCAGTGGTGCTCATCGTAGATCGTTTGGTTCCAGAGGAGTACCATGCTACAGGTTTTACGCTTAATACTGCCTTTACCGCCACATTGCCGCAATTTCTAGCCGGCCTCATGGGCGGCCGCATCTATGATGTTTGGGGAGGAACAGCGCTCTCTTTGATCGCCGCAGCTGCAGCCCTGGCTGGAACGGCAGCCTTTATGCTCTGGCTGCGGGCAAGAAAAAAGGAAGGTTCTCACTAGGGAGCCTTCCTCTACGTTTAGCATAAGTCTGATAATAGATAGTAGTAGACAAGTTTGGCGGTGTTCACAACCGAGTCTACGTGGGTCCGCTCGAAAGCATGGGAAGCATCAATTCCCGGACCAATCAGCCCATGAACCACATCATGTCCGGCCCTTAAGGCAGCGCTGGCGTCAGAGGCATAGAAGGGATAGATATCAACCTTGTACTGGATATCATGTTTCTCAGCCAGATCCACAAGATGCTGCCTGAGCCTGGCGTTATAAGGTCCGGAAGAATCCATGGCGCAGATCGAAACGGTGTATTCATCGGTCGTCTGTCCGTCACCGATGGCACCCATATCTACCGCCAAATACTCTGCCACTTCTTCGGGAATGTTGGAGTTGCCGCCATAGCCTATCTCCTCGTTGTTAGAAAAGAGAAAATGCGTTGTATAGGGAAGCTCCACCTTGTTTTCCTTCATTTCCTGAAGCAGATACAAGAGGATTCCGGCGCTGGCTTTATCATCGAGATGCCTCGACTTGATGAAACCACTGGGCAAAATCTCTACCCTCGGGTCGAAGGCAACAAAGTCACCGACTTTAATCCCTAGCTTCTCCACATCCTCCCTGTTTTGCACCCTGGCATCGATGCGGACTTCCATATTCGCCTGATTCCGCTCTGCAGTGGCGGCATCCTTGTAAACATGGACCGAAGTCTGATGCATTAAAATCGTTCCTGTATAAGTGTTCCCGTCAGTTGTGAAGATCCTGCAGTACTCACCTTCTACATGGGCCCATCTGGTTCCGCCGATATTCGTCAAACGGAGCCTGCCATTGGCTTTTACTTCCTTCACCATAGCTCCCAGCGTGTCTACATGGGCGGTCAGCAACCGATGCACCTTGTCATTTTTCCCAGGCACTGTAACAATCAAGGCACCCTTGCGATTCCTAGCACTTGCGATGCCAAGCTTGTCTAAGTCAGCTGCCATATGATCTGTGATGCGGTCGGTAAATCCCGAAGGGCTCGGAATCGAAACCAGCTCGGTAATGATTTGCAACAGCTCTTTTCCACTAAAGGCCATGGGCACTCTGATCATCCTCCTCTTTCCTGACCAGTATTATTTGACATCCCCTTCTATATCCCTGCATTTGGGAAAGAAAACTGTCATAGGTTACGCACCCTTATCTCAAACTATGGGCGAGGAGGGAAAACCATGACCAAACCACGACAAAGGCCTGGAAAAATCAGGAACATGCCTATTGAAGAACATTCCACAGCCGCCTGGGCCAACATTGTCAGGCAAAAAAAGCATTCCAAAGTTTCAATTCCCAGTACTGAAGACATGGAACTAGCCAGGGAATGGGTCAACCATAACCGTAAGTAGGCAATTTGGGGATCAGGCACATGTCTGATCCCCAAATTTTCCCTCCTTAATGGCCGGCCAGGCGCTGATATTCCATCAGGCGCTCCTTAGCGTCAGCTTCCGCCTTGGCAAACAACTCTTCCGCCACATCAGGGAAAGCACGCTGCAGCGAGGAGTAGCGCACCTCACTCAGCAGAAAATCCCTAAAGGAATCANTAGGTTCCTTAGAATCCAGGCTGAATGGNTTCTTNCCTTCCTTCTTGAGCAGGGGATTGTACCTGTAGAGATGCCAATATCCGGCTTCTACCGCACGCTTCTCCTGCAGGATGCTGGTTCCCATGCCGCTGCGAATTCCATGGTTAATACAGGGTGAGTAGGCAATGATCAGGGAGGTGCCAGGGTAGCTCTCAGCCTCCAGGATGGTTCTAATCGTGTGATTCATGTTGGCCCCCATGGCAATCTGGGCTACATACACATCGCCATAGGTGATTGCCATGCGTCCTAGATCCTTTTTGCGGATCCGCTTGCCTGCGGCAGCAAACTTGGCCACTGCGGCCGCAGGGGTCGCCTTAGAGGATTGGCCTCCTGTATTGGAATAAACTTCTGTATCTAAGACCAAAAGGTTCACATCTTCACCCATGGCTAGCACATGATCTAAACCGCCGTAGCCAATATCATAAGCCCAGCCGTCTCCGCCTATAATCCACTGTGATTTCTTCGTCAGATGCTCCTTGTGCTTAAGGAGCTCTTTCACCAGAGGATTTTCGCCCTCCCGTTCCAAAATGTCCACAAGCTGTCTGCTTGCCTTGCGTGAAGCGAGGGAGTCATGACTGTTTTCCAGCCATGCAGTGCAGGCCTCTTTGGCAGAAGGGGACAGGGACTTATCTTCCAGGAGCTCTTCTACCAGCTGCAGGACACGTTTTTCCATTTGTTTCAGACCAAGCCGCATACCAAAGCCAAACTCAGCATTGTCCTCGAATAGAGAATTGGCCCAGGCAGGCCCCTCGCCTAAAGCATTCTTGGTATACGGGAACGAAGGGGCACTCGCGCCATAGATTGATGAACAGCCGGTGGCATTGGCAATCAGCATGCGTTCACCGAAAAGTTGGGTCAAAAGCTTAATATAGGGTGTTTCACCACAGCCGGGGCAGGCCCCGTGGAACTCAAAGAGGGGAGTTCTGAACTGACTGTTCTTGAGCGTATTCCAGTTCACATGATCCTCTTTGCTGGTGAGGGTCAGGGCATACAGCCAATTATCCCGCTGCTTTTCAATCTGTTCGTCAGCGGGCTTCATAATCAGGGCCTTTTCAGGTGCTGGACATACATCGGCACAGTTGCCGCAGCCCGTGCAGTCCAAGGGGCTGACCTGAATGCGGTAGCCAAACTGATCTATGCCCTTGCCCACAGCTTTTTTGGTGATAAAACCCTGGGGTGCACCCTCCATCTCCTTTTGATCCAGCAGGAAGGGGCGGATCACGGCATGGGGGCAGACAAATGAACACTGGTTGCACTGAATGCAGCGTTCGATTTGCCACTCAGGAATGGTCACCGCAATGCCCCGTTTTTCATAGGCGGTTGTGCCGTTGGGGTAAGCGCCGTCTTCTCTGCCTACAAAGGCGCTAACGGGCAAATCATCACCTTCCATGCGCTGCATTGGCAGCTGGATTTCTTCCACAAAGGGAGGTGCTCCTTTGGCATCATCCTCCCGTTCATCCTGTAGGCGCGCCCACTCAGGAGGAACTTCTATCTTCCGCAGCGCTGTAACTCCTTGATCAATGGCAGCTACATTCATGTCAACAANGTTTTGGCCCTTGCGGCCGTACAGCTCCACAACTGACTCTTTGAGATAGGCTAGAGCCTGCTCAACCGGGATCACATTGGCCAACTTAAAAAAGGCCGCCTGCATCACCATATTGATCCGATTGCCCAGCCCGAGCCTGCCGGCTATGGAGATGGCGTCAATAGTGTAGAATTTGACGTTTTTTTCAGCAATACTGCGTTTCAAATGGGCGGGAAGGTTCTCTTCCAGCTCTTTTCCTTCCCAGGGGCAGTTAAGGACAAATATGCCGTCCGGTTTGATCCCCTTCAGCAGGTCATAGTTGTTGACAAAGGCCTTGTTATGGCAGGCGATGTAGTCAGGCTGATCAACCAGGTATGGTGCCCTGATCGGCTTTGAGCCAAAACGCAGATGGGAAACGGTTGTACCCCCGGACTTTTTGCTGTCATAAAAGAAGTACGCCTGGGCATAGAGGTCTGTATTCTCCCCGATGATACGAATAGCACCCTGGTTAGCCCCTACCGTGCCATCTGAACCCAAGCCCCAAAACTTACAGCCAATGGTGCCCTCAGGAGTGATATCAATGGGTTCGCCCACAGGCAGGGAGCTTTCGCTGACATCATCAACAATCCCAATTGTGAAACGATCCTGCGGGCTTTCTCTCTTCAGGTTTTCAAAGACGGCCACGATTTGGGCCGGCGTGGTGTCTTTCGATCCTAGGCCGTAGCGCCCGCCTACAATTTGAGGCGCCGGGCTAAGTGAACGGCAGGCCTTGACCACATCAAGATATAAGGGTTCGCCGCTGGAACCCGGTTCTTTGGTACGGTCGAGAACAGCGATTTTTTGTACCGTTGCCGGAAGTATGCGGAGCAGATGCTGTTCTGAAAAGGGACGATAGAGGTGCACGTTGATGAGGCCAACTTTCTCGCCTCGAGAAGCCAGGTAGTCCACAGTGCCTTGGATGGTATCACAGACCGATCCCATGGCTATAATTATCCGGTCTGCCTGAGGATCGCCGTAGTAGTCAAAAAGTCCATAGCGCCTCCCTGTCAGCTCCGCCAGACGATTCATGTAATCTTCCACAATCTCAGGCAGAGCCGCGTAGAAGGGATTGGCCACTTCCCTGCCCTGAAAATAGATGTCAGGGTTCTGGGCAGTTCCCTTCGTATAAGGCCGTTCGGGATTCATGCCCCTTTTGCGGAACTCCTCCAGTGCGGGCCAGTCAATGAGCTGTGCCATCTGCTCATACTCGAGGGGTTCAATTTTTTGAATTTCATTGGAAGTGCGAAACCCGTCAAAGAAGTGCAAAAAGGGCACTCGAGCTGAAAGGGTTGACAAATGGGCAATGCAAGCCAGATCCATCACCTCTTGCACATTGGACGATGCCAAAAGGGCAAAGCCGGTCTGGCGGCAAGCCATTACATCCTGATGGTCGCCGAAGATAGACAGGGCGTGGGCGGCAATAGCCCGGGCNCTGACATGGAAAACACAGGGCAAAAGCTCACCGGCNATTTTGTACATATTGGGAATCATAAGCAGCAGACCTTGGGACGCTGTAAAGGTTGTAGTCAGGGCACCGACGCTTAAGGATCCATGCACAGCACCGGCCGCGCCGGCTTCAGACTGCATCTCAACTACTTGTACTTTGTCGCCAAAGATGTTTTTGCGCCCATGGGCACTCCACTCATCCGCNAACTCAGCCATAGGTGACGAGGGTGTAATCGGGTAGATAGCACTTACCTCGGTAAAAGCATAGGCTACATGGGCAGCTGCTTCATTACCGTCAATGGTGACAGATCTTTTCATGCTGAAACCTCCATCTTTTTAACTTTCAAGACTATTATTTGANAAATGTTAGTTCTCATGCAAATAAAGGTTCAGAATTCGGATTCGTTGTCTTTCAATCTCGGGTTATCGGCCCTGACTTTATACTTTGATACGAAAATCACAAGCATGTAATATTTTGAAGAAATCGCCACAAAAACCCATAATCAAGAAGGATTACCATTCGGGGTTGCGTAATATATTACGTGAACAATAAGCAAAGGAGGTATTGTATTGATCGAGCTTAACAAGGACAATTGGGACGAGCACATCCCTAACTCCACTGGCTGGGCGCTTGTGGACTTTTGGAGCCCCAAGTGTGTACCCTGCATGAACTTGATGCCGGACATCAAGGCCCTAGCCGAAAAGTATAAGGATGAGCTGNAATTCTATTCCTTAGACACAACCAAGGCCAGGCGTCTGTCTATGGCCCAGGGCGTCATGAGTCTGCCAGTCATTGCTTTTTACCATAACGGAGAAAAGAAACATGAGCTTAGCGGTGAATTTGGAGCTGAAGATGTTGAAAAGCAGATCCAGGAGATCATCGGCTAGAGCACAAATAGAAAGGGAGGTGAATGTATGGAGTTCAAGTTAGGTAACATTTTCATCAAAGATCTGCAGTTTGGCCCTANCACAGAGATCAAAGACGGAACCTTNTTCGTCAATAAGGAGGAGCTGACTGAGTACCTACTGGAAGATGAACACCTAGCCTCGGTAGAGATCGACATTGCACGCCCAGGTGAATCCGTGCGCATCATGCCCTGCAAAGACGTCATTGAACCTAGAGTCAAACCTGACCAGGACGGAGGAATCTTTCCCGGCATGGTCAGCAAGATGTTCACAGCAGGTCAAGGCACAACCCATGTTCTCAAGGGAGTTGGTGTGGTAACAACAGGTCAGATCGTGGGCTATCAAGAAGGCATCATCGATATGACCGGTCCAGGAGCAGAGCTCACACCCTTTTCCAAGCTCAACAATCTCGTTATCGTGGCAGAGCCGGCCGAAGGCGTGGTCACCTATCAGCACGAAGCAACACTCAGAAAAATGGGGCTGAAGGCAGCGAATTATCTGGGAGAGGCAGCTCGCAGCCTAACACCGGATGAGACCATAACCTATGAAATTCTACCTATACACGAGTATCACAAGAAATATCCAGATCTCCCGAAGGTAGCCTACGTCTACATGCTGCAAAGTCAGGGACTTCTCCATGACACGTATTACTACGGAGTGGATGTCAAAAACATGACACCCACCTTCATGAACCCAACAGAAGTGATGGATGGCGCCATCGTGAGCGGTAACTGCGTATCCGCATGCGACAAGAACACCAGCTACCACCACCTCAACAGTCCAGTCATCCATGACCTCCTTGCACGTCATGGTAAGGATCTGTGCTTTGTTGGCTGTGTCATCACTAATGAAAACGTAACGCTCCTTGATAAGCAGCGTTCGTCCGACCTAACNGCCAAGTTGGTAGAATCACTAGGTGTAGACGGCGTGATCATCAGTGAAGAAGGCTTCGGCAACCCTGACACTGACTTGATCATGAACTGCAACAAGATTGAAGCCAAAGGTATTAAGACCGTTCTGATCACCGATGAGTATGCCGGTCAAGACGGCACATCCCAGTCTCTCGCAGACGGCAGCCCAAGTGCTGATGCTATTGTAACGGGCGGAAACGCTAACGAACTGGTTACTTTACCCGTTTTGGATAAGGTTATCGGTAATGTGGAACCTGCTGAAGTAATCGCTGGAGGTTTCAAAGGCAGCCGCAAAGATGACGGCACAATTGTAGTAGAGCTGCAAGCTATTATGGGAGCAACTAACGAGCTTGGCTTTAACAAACTCACAGCTCGCGAATTTTAATAATACAAAAGGAGGAATTGGTTCCATGATCGATCTAAACGGCAAACATATTGCCATTATTGGCGATCGAGATGGTATTCCGGGTCCAGCTATTGAAGCCTGCATTGAAAACACAGGCGCAATAATTGGTTTCTCCACCACCGAATGNTTTGTTTGAACGGCGGCAGGAGCAATGGATCTGGAAAACCAGAATCGTATTAAGGATTTGGTTGAAAAAGTAGGTAAGGAAAACGTAGTTGTAATCTTAGGCGGAGCAGAAGCAGAAGCCTCTGGCCTAGCCGCTGAAACTGTTACAACCGGTGATCCTACTTTTGCTGGTCCATTGACAGGAGTTCAGTTAGAACTCCCCGTATACCATATTTTTGAGCTTAAAGACATTGTTCCTGAAGATGTATGGGAAGACCAGATCAGTATGATGGAAATGGTCCTGGATGTAGATGACATCATCAAGGAAGTCACCACCTATCGTACACAGAATGGGGGGTAAGTGTATGGAAGAGAAACGTATCGTTCTCTACATCAATCAGTTTTTCGGGCAAATTGGCGGCGAAGAAATGGCACACATCGAACCCCAAAGCCATGATAAACCGATTGGTCCCGGAGTAGGCTTATCCAATCTGCTTCCGAAGAATTGCACCATCGTGGGTACTATTATCTGTGGTGACAGTTACTTCAACGAGAACCTGGAAGAAGCAAGTGCTACTGTAGGCAAGATGATCGAGGGCTTCAATCCTGACTTGGTCATTGCCGGTCCTGCCTTTAACGCGGGACGTTACGGCATGGCTTGCGGAACAGTAGGAAAAATTGCTCATGATATGGGTATTCCGGCCGTTTCCGGTATGTATATAGAGAACCCCGGGGTAGAAGCATATCGCCAATACCTCTATATTGTAGAAACTACTAATTCTGCAGCTGGCATGCGTACTGCACTGCCTGCTATCGCCAAGCTTGCAGGTAAGATTGTCAATGGCGAGCCTGTCGGTACTCCTGCTGAGGAAGGCTATATCAGCAGAGGCATCCGCAAGAACCTCTTTGTGGAAAAGAGAGGTTCGGAACGGGCCGTTGAAATGCTCCTCAAGAAACTCAAAGGGGAAGAATTTGAAACCGAGTATCCTATTCCGGTCTTTGACAGAGTTGAACCTGCAGAAGCCATTGCAGACCTTGGTAAAATCACTGTCGCTCTTGTAACCAGCGGCGGAATCGTGCCCAAGGGCAATCCCGACCGGATTGAAGCCTCCAGTGCTTCCCGTTACGGCAAGTATTCTATCGAAGGTCTGGATACCCTCACTTCTGAGGGCTTCCAAACAGCTCACGGTGGATATGACCCGGTCTATGCCAATGCCAATCCGAACCGGGTTATGCCGGTCGATGCTNTGNGCGCTCTGGAGAAGGAAGGGAAAATTGGCAAACTGTTCCCCTACTTCTACACCACCGTTGGTAACGGTACATCTGTAGCAAATGCAGCAGCATTTGCCACAGAAATCGCCCAAGAACTGGTGAACGAGGGTGTGCAAGCAGTCATCCTCACCAGCACCTGAGGCACCTGTACTCGTTGCGGCGCAACGATGGTAAAAGAAATTGAAAGGGCGGGAATTGCAGTTGTACATGTATGTACAGTAACGCCCATCTCCTTAACCGTGGGAGCCAACAGAATTGTTCCGGCAGTAGCCATTCCCCATCCATTAGGGAATCCGACGCTATCGGAAACAGAAGAGTTCAGTCTGCGTAAGAGACTTGTAGAAAAGGCACTTGCTGCTTTACAAACGCCAGTTTCTGAACAGACTGTATTCGAAGATTAGTCGCAAAGACAAGATAAGGGTCCCACCGCCCGTGTAGGGACCCTTTATCTATGTGGAGGTGTGTTTATTGACCAATCCAGTTGTTAAAGCAGCAAGTTATTGTCTGTTCCATGCATCTGATATGGTGCTCGAACACGGAACTACCTTAACGATGGAGCGGGCTAAAAATCCGGATTCTCCATTATTTGAAGATGTCAAAAAAGGATTGCGCCCCTTTGAAAGTGTCGCAGCCTATCCACCCAACCAGGTCTATATTGGCAACATGACCCCGGACGAGTTAGCCAAAACGCCCCAGCCTTGGTATGAAAACACCGTAAAAGCTGACAGAAAAGGCAAACTTGGCGAGATTTTCCCCATGGATGAGTTTATTGCCATGATGAAAATCGTTGACTCCTTTGACTTGGTTGCCCTCGAAGATGGATTTGCCAAGCAAGTTTCAGAAAGGCTCAGCGATCATCCCCTCTTTAGTGATGCCGACTTAGCCGTTCTAGGCAAGACACAAAGCTTAGAGGAGATCAATGACCTGCTGGCCAAAAATATGGCGGTCGCTTTGGAGTTTGAAGGCAAGTTAGTAGGTTGTGTCAAAAGAGCCCACGAATCTGATGTTAACCTCAGTGCCAATGTCATGTTTGAAAACCTGGCCGCTAAAGCTGGCGGGGTTCTCAGCCTCAGACATCTTTTGTGGAACAATGACATTGACCCGGCAACCATCGATTATGTGATCGAAACATCTGAAGAAGCTGCCGGTGATATGAACCAGCGCGGCGGAGGCAACTTTGCGAAGGCCGTAGCTGAGAAGTGCGGCTGCATCAACGCCACTGGCTCAGACACTCGCTCCTTCTGCGCGGGCCCTGCCCACGGCATTGTCAAGGCCACCGGATTGGTCAAGTCTGGTATTTACAAACATGTGGCGGTTGTAGCAGGCGGAGCAACAGCTAAACTCGGTATGAACTCCCGGGACCACGTCAAGAAAGATGTACCTGTACTGGAAGACTGCATGGGCGGTTTTGCCCTCTTGATTGGTGAAGATGACGGAGTTAACCCCATTATTCGCACTGATGCCATTGGACGTCACAAAGTAGGCACCGGCGCTTCACCTCAGGCCGTTACAACTGCACTGGTCACCGCCCCTCTAGAGGAAGCCGGACTTACTATTACCGACGTAGATAAATACAGCGTAGAAATGCAAAATCCAGAGATCACTGTTCCAGCCGGAGCCGGTAATGTACCAGAAGCTAACTACAAGATGATTGGCGCCCTAGGGGTAAAGCAAGGTGCCATTGAGCGNACCGAGCTCAACAGCTTTGTAGAGAAGCACGGCCTGCCTGGCTGGGCTCCAACCCAGGGNCATATTCCTTCCGGCGTACCCTATATCGGTTTTGCCCGGGCAGGACTTTTGGATGGGACATTGAACCGGGTAATGATTGTCGGCAAGGGCAGCCTCTTCTTAGCCCGCCTCACCAACCTCTTTGATGGAGTTTCCTTCATTATGGAGCGCAATCCAGGCAAAGGCGGCGCAGCCGCTGCCGTTCCGACCGAAAAAATGGTCACCGTTGGCGTAACGCTCCTCGGCAGCGAACACGGTGTTGAAGAAGTGGTGCGCGGCGCCGAACTGGCCCAGCGCAAACACAAAAACATTAGAGTGGTCGCGATCGGACCTAAGGGCAGCACATCTTTGCCTGTCTACGAAGCGAACAGCGAAGATGAACAGCGTGCGACTATGGAAAATCTTCTAAAATCCGGCGAGATCGATGCCTGTGTGACAATGCATTATAACTTCCCGCTGGGGGTAACCACCATCGGCAGGGTCATTGCTCCAGCTACCGGACGGGAAATGCTCATTGCTTCCACAACCGGCATGTCTGCCGGCAATCGCACCGAGGCTATGCACAAAAACGCCATCCTGGGCATTGCAGTCGCTAAAGGTCTGGGCATTGAAAACCCAGAAGTTGGCATTCTCAACGTAGACGGGGCGCTCACTACAGAACGTTCACTGCGTGACCTTGAAAAAGAAGGCTACACCATTAACTGGGCAACTTCAGGACGGGCAGACGGGCAGGCCGTCATGCGCGGCAACGATGCCTTAACCGGCTCCTGCGATGTACTGGTCACCGACTCATTAACCGGAAACATCCTGGTTAAAATGCTCTCGGCCCTGACTACAGGCGGCCAGATTGAAAGCGTTGGCTATGGTTACGGTCCTGGTGTAGGCGAAGGCTACAAGCAAATCGTTAATATCGTCTCCAGAGCTTCTGGTGCACCTGTGATTGCCGGTGCCGTGGAATTTGCCGCCGATATGGCCAAAGCCAAGCTGCCTGAACTTGTAGACGCAGAGCTCAAACAAGCTAAGATGATTAAAGCAGAAGCTGCTGATACCGTACAGAAGCCGCCGGCAAAACCTGTAGATCAAGAGATCACCGGTGTCGACGTTCTGGAAATTGAAGATGCTGCGGAAGCCCTTTGGAAAGAGAACATCTATGCTGAAGCTGGCATGGGCTGCACAGGTCCTGTGATTATGGTGGCCCCTGAAGATTTTGAAGTGGCCAGACAAAAATTAATCGAGCTTGGGTACCTCAGCTAAGCACTTGCCCGTATAACAAAGGAACGCGTGGGTCAAAAGACCTAGGCGTTCCTTTTTCCGTACTGCAGTATCCCTTTAGTCCTCTAAACTCACGCTCACTGTGCCAAAATTAGAACGAATGATCACAGGATGCACACCCTCGCCCGATTGGCCCCGGGCAACCAGCTTATTGTTGGATTCAGCTCCTATCTGAAACGGCGCCTTGCCAAGCAAAGTGCCATTTGTGACCACTACATCAAAATCATAGCCGCCGTCAATTGCCAAAAGCCCAACTCTGCATGTTGCAAAGGAGTTGTCGAGACGAAGCGGTCCTCTTATGCGCTGCAGATTAATATTGCCAAAATTGCTGGCAATTGTGACCGTCCCTTCAATACCATTCACATTAAGATTTGAAAAACTGGTGTTGAGGTTCAAAAAGCCTACGAAATCATCTACATTGACTGAACCAAACTGATGGTCAACAGAAACCTCCATTCCATCAGGCACATGCACAATGAAGCCTAGACCCGCTTCTTGTCCTGCCGGCCCTTGGGAGAGTTCATAGCTCAGTTCTCGACCGGAGATGCTCTCCCTAACCTCCAATCCCTCCAGGACTTCTTCCTCGTCAGCCCAAATTATGGCCTGAACCTTAATTACATCACTCTCAGCCGATCTAAGTTCTACTACCCCATGCCGACCTTTGAGAGCAAGGGATGTAAAGTCACTTTGGGAACGGATAAACTCCTGCATCTTTTGGGCCGCAGGTTCCAAAATGCCCGGACCGACGTTAAAGTGGATCGAGGGTTCCTGAATGGAGCGATTGCCGAAATAGCGTACATCGAAGATAAAAAGCACTGTCAAGAAGACTAAGACAATCAGCGTCACTCTACGTATTTTCACTGCTTTCCCCCCTATCCACTGACTTCCACAAAGTGTTCAAAAAGAACACCCGTCAAGACAAATAGCGCTAGAATCCCAAGCCAGCTGCCGATCTCAGAAGCGAGATTCAACTTAAATACAATCCCTGCCCTAAGTTCGTCCAGCCTAAAGAGTCTATCTAGTGAGAGGACGGGTATCCAGCGGAATAAAGGTTCCATAAGGGCGCCGAGCACTTCCACAAACCAGCTGGACAAGAAGAGAGTCCAAATCGCAATTAGACCTTGCACTCGACCTACCATCTTGCTCACCACAAAGGCCAGCTGCACAAAGATCACCATAGAGGCAAGTACACCAAGGCTGAACAGATAAACAAGGCTGAAATTTCGGATCACCCACAGCAAGCTGGGTAAATTCTCCATAGCCTGCTGCACCTGAGGTGCGAAGAATATCAAAGCACCAACTGCCGTCACAGCTAAGAGGATGGTATACTCAAGACAAATCGCCGCAAGTTTCGCCAGCATCACTTTCCAGCCGGGCAGCGGCAGCACCAGGAGGGTGTAGACGGTATCTTCCCTCCACTCAATGCGCAGTGTCTGAAAACTCTGCCAGAGCAGCCAGAGGGGCAAAAACACCAAGGGAAGCGAGACAGCTGCTAGAGCTGCTTCGTTGGGCCAACTGCCCATCGATATCCTCACTCGCGTGAAGAGCATAACAATAAGGGCTATTCCAGAAAGAAAACCAAGCGGCAACAGGCTGGCCTGCAGATCTTTCCGTAAGAGCCTGAAAAACCGGGTCATTAGGCAAACACCTCCTTGAAGAGATCGTTTATGGATTTCCCATACTGATTGCGCAAGTCCTCGGCATTGCCCTGCAGGTTGATCGTCCCTTCGTCCAGGAAGACCACTCCGTCAAAGAGCTGTTCTGTATCACCTACCGCATGGGTGGAGATAATCATGCTCTGTTCTTCACTCTTGAACTGCCGCACAATGCCTTCAACGATTCTGTCCCTTGAGGCCGGGTCAATACCGCTAAACGGCTCATCAAGAAGGAGCAGCGGAGCTTTGCGGGCCAGGGCCAAGACAAGTTTCAAACGGGCCCGCATACCCTTAGAAAGCGAACTCACCTTCTTGTTTTGATCGAGCCCCATAAACTCCAGAAGCCCTGCCACTCTCGCCCCGTCCCAGTCAGCATAAAAGGCGGCAGTAAAGTCAACAGCCTGCCTGACTGTCATCCACCTATAAAGGTTTTCCACCTCCGGAACAAAGGCAATCTGCCCTTTCGTACGGCGTGAAGGAGAGTCTCCGAAGATCTCAATCTCACCCCCGTCGGCCTTGACCAAACCTACTACACATTTCAAGAGTGTTGATTTGCCGCTGCCGTTTGGCCCCAGCAGAGCCCAAATTTCACCCTGAGGCAGCGTCAGGTCAACGCCCTTTAGGGCTTCTACTTTAGAGTACTTCTTGCGCAAGTTACGTATCTGCAGCGCCTGAATCGCTTTGCTCATCGATCCCTCACCTCTTTCTTAGCNTCAAGTTCAGAAAACCGATTCTTCACAAGATCTAACGCAGCTTCTCGGCTGAGGCCAAGTGCCTGTACCGCCCGGACAAATTCATCCACAAGATTGGTCACCATTTCGATTCTCGTCTCCTCCACAAGTCCTTGATTCTGACTGACAAAAGTGCCTTGTCCACGCAGGGTTTCTACCAGACCCATAGTCTCCATTTCACGATACGCCCTTTGTACGGTATTGGCATTGACCTTGATCTGGGTCGCCAGGTCCCGTTGAGAAGGAATTTTGTCTCCCGGCCTAAGCTCACCAGTGACAATTTGGCGTTTAAATTCCTCGATAATCTGCAAGTATATTGGTATGGATGTACTGAAATCTATGTTCAAATCGGTGCCCCCCTTTCCGAATTAGTGCACTAGCATCCTAGTACACTAATATAATACCCCCCGATTTGGCATTTGTCAACTGCCTTTTTGCAGCTTGTATCTTCAGCAGCTTTACATACAGACTAAATGGAGGGGTTAGACCATGTTTAATCGATCACACTTCCTGGGAAAATTTATCATGCTGGTGATTTTGGGCCTGCTGACGCTGACCTTGTTTGACAGCAATCCCTGGTGGAAGGTATTCCTTTTTGCCATACCTGCCGTTTTACTGAATCTGTTCCTGACCGGTCTCGCGGTGCAAAACTCGTGGCCCGCCCTTGTAACCGCCCCTGTCCAGGGAGTTGCGGCCGCTTTTTTGGCTTATTTAGCAGGATTAACTCCCCTTTTCCGCACTACATCTGGCACTCTGGCAGGTTTCGCCCTGCTGCTTGGCGTTGCAGAATATCTCTTAGCCGGCTTTTTTCTACGAAAAAACCATGAGTAAGGTTCCCATGGTTTTTTTCCGCCTGTCGCATACTCATTTCCAGCATGGTATAATAATCCCATATGAGTCCCAAATACTATACTAAGGTGGGCGCTTGTGAAAAAAACGACCAGGACTGAGCTCATTTTAAAGGGCAATATCTACAGGGTATTGATTACACTTTCAATCCCGATCATCATCAGCAGTCTGATTCAAACCTTGTACAATCTGGCAGACGGGATTTGGGTCAGCAGGATCTCTTCCGTACATTTTGCCGCCACGGCCTTTGTCTGGCCTGTCAACTTTTTCTTCATCTCAATCGGCACCGGCCTATCTGTTGCTGGGACCTCCCTATTGTCCCAGCTGGTAGGTAATGGAGACTATGGACGGGCCAAGGAATATACTGCGCAGCTGATGGCTGTAACTGTCCTGAGTTCTTTTTTCTTCACTGTGCTAGGATACATACTCAGCCCCCACATCATTCGTCTCATGGGCGGCACCGGTGAACTTGCCGCCTTGGGGAATGTCTACCTGCGTATTACCTTTTTAGATTTGCCGTTTTTGTTCATCTTTTTCAATATCAACTCGATAATGCATGCCCAGGGCGACACGATCACGCCGATGCTCTTAAGCGGTGCCTCAGCCCTGATCAATGTCATCTTGGATCCTATCTTTATTTTCACCTTCAACTGGGGTATCGCAGGAGCAGCCTGGGCTACTCTAGTTTCCCGGGCTCTTCTGGCAGGAGTCGCATTTATGCTCTTGTTCGCAGAAAAAAACAAACTCAAACCCAGTTTCGCAGGGTTCAAGTTTGACAGGAAGATTCTCCGGGAGATTGTGACTGTAGGTTTGCCGTCCAGTATCGGACATTCAGGGGCATCCTTAGGATTTATTGTGCTCAATGCCTTCATAGGTTCCTACGGTACCGCAACCATTGCAGCCTACGCCATGGTCAACCGCATAACATCCCTGATTATGCAGCCGGCCATGGGCATAGGCCAGGCTTTGACTGCAGTGGTCGGTCAAAATGTAGGGGCCCGCCAAATGGACAGGGTGAAAGAAGCTTTTTTCAAAGGCCTGGCGCTCACTGTCTTGATCGGGGTTTTGGGAACTTCTGCCCTGATCCTGTTTGACGAACCTATTATTTTCTTTTTCATGCAGGCCCGGGATGACCTCTTGGTCATCGACCTTTCCCTCACCTATTTATTCTATGTATCCCTCTCCATGCCGCTGATGGGAATTTTCAGCGTCTTCGTCGGCCTTTACCAAGGTACCGGAAACACCAAGTATTCCATGAGTATGGAAATCGGCAGACTCTGGCTGGTCAGACTTCCCATGATCCTCTTCTTCAAACATTTCACCAGTTGGGGCCCTACCGGCATCTGGTTTTCCATGAGCTTCAGCAATCTAATTGTCTGCCTCTACGGTTTTTTGCTCTACCTGCGAAGAGGATGGGAAAAAACAATTCTGGATCTCCAGGACCCAGAATCAAAGGGAGCTTTAGATTTGGCCAACTAGACCTAAACTTCCCGCGGAGGTAGGCTAGTAAGAAGTTTTTGAGTCAACATACCCGAGCACAACCAGCACACTGACTAGAATAATGGGTATGGTCAGCGCGCTGTCGAGAATCCTGCCCAGCAAAGAGTTATCAACTCTCTCCAGCTTGCCTGAATCAGCCACTTTCCAACTATCCCCAACCTTGCGGAAGGTCATGAACATGATTTTTTCCCGTTCTACTGGCTGACCAAAATAGCCCACCAAGGTTAGTTTTTGATACACCTCTGCAACTGCCCTGCGGGTTCTGGCATCTATAGAAATGATCTCATAGGAAAGATCATAGATATCGTCAATATGAACTCTAAAGGCATTGGACATGCGCGAAATAAAACCCGACTTGCTTGGTATGACCACACCATCCATGTCAGCTGGGAAACTCATAGCATCAGCCAGCCTTCTAGCATCCCTCGCCTTAATCGCCTCAGTATATTCCTCCAAGGCATAGCGCATCTCTATCTCTGCCAGCACCAGATCAGCCCCGCCCAGTTTAGATCCCCTGCTGTAATTCCAAGCCAACAGGCCTGCCAGCACGAGCACGGCCAAAATTCCGGCAATCCATCTCTTCTTCAACTGATCCCCCCTCAGTATGCAGCCTACATTATGCTATAAAGCACTTTACCACATTTCAAGGAGTATTTCACTAGTAATGGCCAAGCGTTCCTTGAATCATGGCCCTTTGTTCGCAGAACTTGTAGATTCCGTAGCCCGCGAGAAGATGCCCAACCCCAATAAGAATCATGGCTGCCACATGTCCAAACCCAATTTGCGACAAGTTCTGCCCTCCCACCATCACTCGGTTAATCAAAGCAGAGCCGTAACTGCAGGGTAAAAGGCGCATCCATATAATTCGCCCTGCCGGGGCCCCTACCAGGGCAATCAGGAGAAACTGCACCATTTGCGTATAACTGTCAATCCGTTTAAGAACCAGTGTAATGCCGCCCACGGCAAAACCGATGCCTGCACTGCCAAGCAGCGTACCAATCACTAAGGGCAAAAGTGACCAAAAATCCAGATTCACACTGACGCCGGTGGTTAAAAGGGCTGCAGCGAGCAAAACCGCAACCATGATTAGGTTTGTGAAAAACCCTGCCACGACCTTCGCCCCCATTACCCAGCCAAAGCCATGGGCCGACATGTACAGCTGCTCCAAAGTTCCCTCCTGGGCCTCAGTGCGCACGGTATACCACACATCCTGATAGGTTGAAAGCATGAAAATCCAAAGCACATAGCCTACGACCAAACCTTCCAGGGTATCTGCGCCCACGCCGACAAGAGCCCTGACCCCCTGAAAGCCTCCAACTAGAAGCAGGAAAATTACATAAAGGGTGATCATGCCGCCGACACTGTTATGCAGGTAGCGCCTAAAGAGGATCAACTCCTTCTTAAAAAAGGCCTGCAGCAATAGTCCCTTTCTAAGCACCTTGGGAACCCCCTTCCAGAATCTGCAGAAATACGCGTTCAAAGTTGTTTTGGTCCTGGTCAATGGATTCGATGGGCGAATGATTAGACTCTAGTACCCCTATGACCCGATAGAGTATCTGAGACTCCTCAAGACGCACACTGATCGCGGTCTGGATCGGTGATTCCTCTTCAATTATAACCTCTTCCATCGCCAGCAGGGCTTGGCGCTGCTCTGCAGTCAGCCCGCCTTGAACAGTGATTCTGTAAACCTTCACCTTAAACAGATCCAAAAGATTATGTACGCTGTCATTAGCTACGATACGGCCTTCATTGACGATGATCACTCGCTGGCAGGCATCCTGAACCACATTCATGTCATGGGTGGTCAGAATCACTGTCCGTCCCTGTTCTTTCACTATCTGTTTCAGCAGCTGGCGGATCTCATAGGAGGCTTGCACGTCAAGGCCTAGCGTAGGTTCATCGAGCAAAACCACCTTGCTTTGGGAGATGAGGGCCACCGCTATCGCTAGTTTCTGCTGCATCCCCCTGGAAAGTTTCCGCGCTTCCACATCTCTTTTTTCAGTGAGGTTAAAGAGCTTTAGGTAATACCCAATTTCATTACGAAGGCGAGCTGGATTAAGACCCCTGACAGCTGCAAAAAACTCCAGGTTTTCTTGGGCAGTAAGTCGCCAGTAAATGTTGCGATTACCTTCCAGCACCGCACTAACGTCGGCCAGGGCCGAGATTCGGCGCTGGAGCAGATCGATACCGTTAATGAAAATCCTGCCGGAACTTGGCCTAATCAAACCGCAGAGCATCTTTACAGTGGTGGTTTTGCCAGCCCCGTTTGGTCCCAAAAAGCCTAGCAGTTCACCCTCATGTACGCCAAAACTTATGTTGTCAACTGCCTTTACCCCAGCCTGACCTTTGCGGCCCGGATATACTTTCTCTAACGCCTCAACCTGAATCATCCCAATCCTCCCCTTCTCGCTTATAGCCTGACTAGGATTCCCTCGCCAATTCCCTGGAAGCAGTATCCTGGGCATAAAGGAGCTTGATCTTACTGGAAGAGGCCATGCTCAGCCCCAAGGCAGCGGTGACCAGCCCACTGACCATAAATAGGGAAGCTGTCGAAAAATTGTCCACCAATACTCCCGAAAAAGCCATGGAAAGCGGGACTAGCATCTGCCCAATGCTGTCCATGAGTCCGTACACCCTTCCTCGGTAAGCATCAGGTACAGTCTCCTGCAACATCACTTGCAGGGGAACATTCACGAAAGTATTCAAAACGCCAATCGCCAACAGCGAACTGGAAAGTGCCGCCAACGTCATAGGCAGACCGGCTCTGCCATAAACAGCCGGGAGGGCAAAGACACCCAGCAGACCTGCGATCAGCCCCTGCATAGTAATGCCTGACGTTAAGAGTGATTCCTTACGAAACTTCTTGGCTAAGTAACCGACCAAGGCAGTGCCTATTAGAAACCCGACTGGCAGCATAGCCTGAACGGTGCCATACTGCTGCGCTTCCAGCAAAAGCACCTCTTTGCCGAAATAGGGGAACACTACATTCATCAGTGGAGCACCCAGGAAGTTCAAGGCAGTGGCGAAGAGAATCAGAGTTCTCAGCCCTACATTCTGCCAGATGTAAACAAAGCCCTGTCTAAAGCTTTGCAGAAACTGGCGGCTTGCTGAGAGATCAGCCACGCCCTTGTCCTCTCGCACCACTTGCGGAAAACGAATGAAGACCTCTGAGAGGGCGGAAAGCAAAAAGGCTATGCCGTTGATTAAAAATACTCCGAAGTAACCTGTTGTCCCCAGCAAAAAGGCCCCTAGCACCGGACCGATGATCATGGTCGCCCCCCGTGACAGATTGTTTAAGGAGTTCGCCTTGACCAGCTCATCTTTCTTCACCAGACCGGGAATAGTTGCTGAAATTGCAGGTCCAAACAAAACTCCGCAAAGTGAAGACAAGATGGTGGCCACATACAAGATAGGCATAGTCAGATGTCCAGAACGGAAAATTACGGCCAGGCCCAAGATAATCAAACCTCGCAAGACATCCATGGCTACCACAATGGTCTTGCGGTTCCACAGATCGGCCAAAACCCCGGTGAAAGGCGCCAAGGCAACCATGGGAATGGAAGATGCAAAGAGCATTGCTCCCAATGCCGTGCCCGAACCCGTTAAGTCAAGAACCAGCCAGGTCAGTGCCAGGTAATGTACACCGTCCCCAACTTGGGAAACTAGTCGCCCCCAAAACAGCAGACCAAAGTCACGATTGATAAAAAGGCGCTGACCGAGTGTTTGTTTATCTTTTGCCATCTCCATCCCTCATCTCTCTGTGATGAGTCCATTGTAGCCTGCCGCCGGCTGCAAATAAACTGTCTGGGGATTGGTCACATCTCCGCCTCAAGTCTGAATTTAACGCAAAAACTTACCAAAGAAGCGTGACTGCCAGGTGCTGTGTTCTCTTTGGTATAAAGCCAGCTGATCATACAAATAGGGGACAAAATCTGTGAATTGCGGATACAGATCGCGGTTAGCCTGGTAGTATTCCAACTGCTCTACCACATATCGCGTCAGATAAAAACCCCATCTCTCATTGTTTTCCACAATCAGCAGCTCAACTTCGGGCAAAAACAGATCACGGGCCGCCACTGCTTCCATGGCGCGAATAACCTGCTCATTAAGGAAAGTAGCTACGGTAGTGTAGGCCTGTTCTGCCATAACTTCGCGCACAGGCCACAGCAAAGGCTTCAGCTGATTAGCCCGCTCGGGATAGGCTTGCAGACTTGGGTTCACAAAAGCATGCCCCAACTCGTGGCAGGTGAGACTCTCCAGGCTGACTCCTGACGGAAACTCGGGGACAGTTTCGCTGGACCCGTTTTCCCGAATAATTTGAAAGGCAATTTCATTTCCCTCTGAGTCCGTAACCGCAGCACCATAACCGCCCCCTGGAAACATGCTCGGAGCTGCAATCAGGTGAAACCCTGCCGGGGTCCAACCAAAGAAATCACTCAGCCAAGCTTCCACCAACTCCCGGCGAAATCCTTGGAGACTTGGGGCTAGACAATCAGCCAAGTAGGGTTCCCATTTTGCAAAAAAGGAGAGAAAATTCGACTCGGCAGCCAAATCGGCAAGCGCGAGCCTAAAATCCTCTAGAATCTCCCGTCCTCCAGCCCGCTTTATCACATACTCACTGTACTCATAGGCAAGATCTAAGTCAGGCAGCGATCCAAGATGACAGATGAAGGCCGGCGGTCCATCATAGGCAAAGCCTTTATTGGTCAATTCTTGGGCCAGCCTGATCGCATCGTGTTCTTTGTACGGGGCAAAAAAATCCTGCAGGGCCCGGAAGTATTCATTGCCCAGACCCTCTGGGCCCCGTTTTTCAATCCAGCTGGTCTGGGATAAAACACCGGCCAAGAGCTCCATCTCGGGAGATACCCGCAGGGGCGCATCTGCCGCTGCAGATGAATTGAACAGTATCATTAGCATTGCTAAGCAAATCAATTTACGAGTCATGTCACCCTCCACGAATTTCGAAATATTCTTTCCGGAAAACGTAAATCTTTCTCAATCGACAAAACAGGACTTTCGCCAGTTTCCCTTAATCGCCTGCAGCTTTTTTCATCCATAGGCTGATTTTTCTGGCAAAATCCCCGTAAATCAATATCCATTTTACGAAATAGGAATCACTCTTAACACCGTTGACACCTTTAAATTTCATTGTTATAATTAAAGTGAAATCTCCGAAGACCGTACAGGGAGTGGGGGAACCAATCTCTTGGGGTGAATCTTGCTCACACAAGAGGGGCGACTTGGGCGTCCTAACCCGTCAGCTAACCCCACAGGAGTACACCAAGGCGTAGTGCCGTTTTGTTCATAAGAATAAAACGCCTAGCGCTTTTTTGTTTCCCAAAAATTCGTTTTTCGAGAGGAGATTCATCATGAGAAAGAAGCCAGAACATCGTCTAAATGTCTTGACTGCAGTGAACAGTACTGATAAGTACCGCATTCAGAGAATTCTTGATCTAGAGAAGCACCCTCGTCAAAAACCGTCTTACCTATCAGGTTCGATTATTCCACACTTACCGCTGCATCTAATTGTCTAAATCCAACTTTTTCCCAGGGCTCTCGCCCTGGGATTTTTTTAAAAAACAAGGGATACTCCTACCATCCCCTTCGCTACCGCAAGTTCAGCCCAATCTGTCACCCGCCAGTGCAAACGGAGCAAATTCTCTTGCTTAGGATGCACCAGCCAACTCACGCCGAGATCGCCGAGGAATCCCTCCACACGCAGTTGCCAGTTTAGGCGGCTATCGCAAAGGCGTGCCCCCACCCAGACCCTAGTCAGGAAGGAGCTGTAGAGGTCATATTCAAGCCAGGGCTCAAGTCCCTGCCCAGAGAGGGATAAACCAGTTCGCCACCTGTAGGCTGGGGATAGAACCAGTTCTAGATGGCCGGGATAACCCAGGCTGAGCATGTGTTTTTCACGGCTGCGGGCATCAAAGTCGATCATGGGTAAGTGCACTGAGAACAGCTCATGCAGCCAGAACTCCTCTATCGGCTCCAAATCCTCAAAGGCCGGTCCGGCAAGGAGAAGGGGAATCACAAGGTCACTGTTTTTTAAACCTGAATGATTGCCCTTCTGGATCCCAGGGCCATAGGGAATTTTGGGGGAATCAAGCAAACCTACAATATCTCCCACCAAGGGGTGCATCAGATAGTTGAACAGGTTGGGCGGCGCTGCTGGATAGATGTGGTCTTTTGTCTTTCTGAACCATTCGTCCCTGGACATAAAGTCCCCCAAGCCCAGTTCTGCGTAACCGAAATAATCTTCGCCTACATACTCATAGGCATACTGCCCTTCCCTGTGTGTAATGTCAAAATAACCCGTGGCGGTATACCCCCGGACGATGTCATCAGACAGGCGAATTAACGCTATCTGTACTTCCGTTTCCTCGGCAATCTTCTTGGCCAGCCTTGCTTTCTGGCCCTCATCATGCAAATAGATGTTAGGATGGGCCAAGTAACGCAGTTCACTCGAGACAGCCGCCTCGATGACCTCGTCATACCTAACCGTTTCGACACCTTTGGTCGTCATGCCGTGATCTGCATAGAGAACAAGATTGACATCTTCCAGCTTTCCCCCCCGGGCTGCCAGCCCNAGGTAGCGATCAAAGGTGTGCAAGCTGTCTAGATGCTTTTCTGTTCCGCAGAGATGGCCCATTACGTCGCTGTGAAACCAGTAGAACTCTACCACATCTTGAGTTTCCCAAATCCGTTCCAGGTTGAGGAGGGACAGNCCTGCCAAATGATGTAAACCAGGTATGCCCAGGGCAAACTGATGTCTGTTGCGGCGATCGAATCCTAGAATCAGCTCCAGAGAGATTGGAATATTGCCGACTGTTGCACCGGACTCCCGATCGAGATGGCCCCAACCGACAAACTTACCCTCGAAACTGTCTAAACCTTCCTTAAGGCGCGGCATGATAATTTCTGTTGCGCCGGGGTAGAGTGTGATTCCATGTTTTACCTTTTGTCCCGTGTGGAACAACTTGGCAATATTAGGCAGTCTCCCAGCCTCCAGCTCCCTAAAGAAGTCTGCAGAAAAAAATCCATCCACATGGAGGATTAGAAACTTATCGGTCCTTTCCCGGGCCGAGGCTGTAAAGCTAGGTAAAAAAACGAGAATAACCAGCATAGCGACGAAAATTGTGCTTCGATAAATTCTAGATG
>JGI24708J26588_10000395_pt1 | contig 35460 bp, 30 predicted proteins | sample BioPla1DNA2_FD_26588 | JGI IMG/M metagenome (IMG submission 26588) | reverse complement strand
TATTTGCTTTACAATTTCACACAAAAGTCTAAGTTCAAAAGCCGTAGTTATTAATATTTTAAGTCCTAGCAAAATAACAATCGTATTGCCTAATATCTTCCCTACTATAATAGGGGCAAACTCTGATATAGTTTGACCTGGAAATTCCTTGGTTAAATTTGTTATTAGATATAGATATACATATCCCACTAGAAGTCCTAATACCGGAATTAGCCAGCCGTCTTGATTAACAGTCCTAGCCATAACTCTTGGTAGCATAAGTATAGGTGTACTAAACATTTGTAATATAAGAAGAAGTCGTACTTGCCTTTTCGATATTTGATTATTTCTAATTAACAATTGCTTGGCTCCTAATCTTTTGATTTACCTTTGTTATCATATACTCTAAGACGTCTTCTTTGATCCCTCTTAGCAAATATAGGCCTTTCTTTCTGCATAAATAAAGGCATCCTAACCAAGGCATCTTTCCAATCACTATAACTATTAATTTCACCTGATACATATGGTGATAGGTAGGGAATATCAAAGCTTTGTAGGGTTACTAAGTGGGTCATAATAAGAAGCAGTGAAATTATAAAACCGTATAAACCTAGACTAGCTGATAGAATAATTACAAAGTATTTAAGTAACCTAAAAGCTGTGGTAAGGCCATAGTCTGGTACTGCAAAAGAAGCTATAGCCGTAATAGCCACTATAATAACAACCATCGGGCTAATAAGCTTAGCTGATACTGCTGCCTCTCCAACTATAAGCCCACCAACTATACCTATTGTATGCCCTATGGCACTTGGCAGCCGTACCCCTGCCTCCCTTAAAAGCTCAAACTCAAGTTCTATCATTATAATCTCCACCACTGTTGGAAATGCTATTCCTTCCCTTGCAGCTGCCAAAGATACAGCCAACGATGTGGGAATCATAGTTGGATGGAAATTAAGCAGGGCAATATAAAGACCTGGTAAGGCTAATGCAAAAAAAGAAACTATATACCTAAGTATTCTTGTAAAACTCATAATTGCCCATCTTTGGTAGTAGTCTTCTGATGCCTGAAAAAAACTATTAAAGGTAGCTGGTACTATTAGGGCAAAAGGTGAATTATCAACTAAGATCACCACCCTACCTTCTAGTACAGCAGAAGCAGCCTTATCTGGCCTTTGGGTAGATTGTACCTGGGGAAACGGTGATAGCCAATCATCTTCAATGAGCTGCTCTATATAGCCGCTATCTAAAATCGCATCTATTTTGTATTTATCTAGCCTCGTTTTTATTTGATCTACTAGGCCATTTTGTACTATATCCTCCATATATACTAGGGCAATATCTGTCCTACTCCTTGTACCATAATTAAGCGGTTCCATCTTGAGCTTGGTATCCTTAATCCTTCTTCTTATAAGAGCAGTATTAACCCTTATAACTTCTGTAAATGCATCCTTAGATCCTCTAATAACTGCCTCATTATCTGGTGTTTCTACACCTCTACTATCAAAACCCTTTGTAGCTACAACTAGTCCTTTTGTGCTGCCATCTATAAATATAGCAGTATCCCCAGCTAAAACAGCATAAATAAGCTCATCAAAATCCTCTGTTTCATATATGTCAACAGTACCACTAACATTGTCTAATAGAAGCTTTGTTAATGATTCTGGCCTAGTTGATTCTGACTTTAAAGCCTCATCTTCCTTAAAGTAAATCTTCTCTAAGATACTAAACTCTACTGTTTCCCTGGTGGTCATTCCATCTATATATAATATATAAATATTTAAAGGGTTTCTCTTACCTATAGGAATCTTCCTACCTACTATATCACTACAGTTTTTAAATAATTCTTCTGCATTTTTTATATTTGTGTTTAGGGATTTAGATAAAGTAATAGATATTTTATTGTTTTCATCATGGTATTTATCCTCTTGTTTATGTTCCATTTGTCACCTACACCTTATAAGCTATGATTGCAATAATGCTACCTACAATATAAGTATATCCAATATACTTTGAGTATTTGGCTTCCTGTTTTAAACTTTGGTCCTTTAAGTCTTTAGACTGGGGAAAAGACATATACCAGCCTATGGCCAAACCCACAACTATTAACATCCAAGAAAAAATATATCTAAACTCATTCATAAAAGCACCTCCATTACCTAAACTTATTCTTAACAAAACCCCAAAAAAATATACCAGTATTAATTTCTTTAGCTTTTTTATTGATATAAGTAAATAAGGTATATTTATCATATTAAAAAAGCCTACAAAATTAATTTGTAGACTCTTCCTGACTTTGTATAAATTCAATTATTGTATCACTTTGTCTTTGTATGTGTACAGTAGATAGCTCTGATACTAACTCTACATCCCTTTCCCTAAGGGCTTTTAGAATTTGTCTATGTTCCTCTTGTACTACTACTGATGCTTCTGAGTTTTTTAGGTAGGCTATCCTAAATCTATGCACCTGTTCGCCTAGATTCCCAAACATTTGAACTAGCTTATCGTTCTCTGTAGCTTCAAATATTACCTCATGGAATTCAACGTCCTTTGCAATCATTGTTTCTATATCGCCTTCTTGGGCTGCATATTCATATTCAGTATTAACAAGTTCAAGTCTTAGGAAAGCTCTTTCGTCCATGCGCTCGCAGGCTAGTCTTGCTGCCAGTGCTTCTAATGCACCCCTAACTTCTAGCACATCTTTAATATCTTTCTGGGTAAATGGAGCTACCTGAGCACCTTTACGAGGTACCATTATAACTAATCCTTCGAGTTCCAGCTTACGTATAGCCTCCCTAACAGGTGTCCTGCTTACTCCTAGTTTTTCTGCTAGCTTAGTTTCCATAAGACGTTCACCTGGCAAAAGTTCACCAGTTATAATTGCTTTGCGTAATGTTTGAAATACTATGTCACGCAAAGGTTGATATTCATCTATTTTCATATCCAGTTTCTTATCTTTCATACCCCTTTTCTCCCTCTTTTCTGTTATACATAGTAGTTATAAATACATCCCCTACAAGGTAATCTATTTTTAGTTTATAGGCTGCTTTACGGGCCTGACTCTTTGATTCATATATTCCAAATACTGTTGGTCCACTGCCACTCATAATAGCACCTTTAGCACCATGTTCTAGCATTGTCTTTTTGATGGTGCCCACAATAGGATAGTTTTTACTTGTTATTTCTTCTAATACATTGTACATGTTTTTCGAAATAGCATCTAGGTCTCCATTTTCAATAGCCCGTATTACTTTATCGTTATCTGGATGTCTATCTATCTTTGCTACATCTACCTGTTTAAATACACTAACTGTAGATATATTAATTTTAGGTTTTGCAATTAATACATAAGATTCTGGTATAGGCGCAAGGGGTGTAAGTATCTCCCCAATGCCTTCTGCCAGGGCTGTNCCTCCTAAAATACAGTAGGGTACATCTGCCCCTAGCTTAACACCTAGTTTCATCAATTCCTCATTGCTTAAGCCTGTTTCAAATAAATAATTCATACCAATCAGGGTCGCCGCTGCATTAGAGCTCCCACCAGCTAGTCCTGCTGCTACAGGTATTTTTTTGTTTAGCTTTACTGATATGCCTGTATCAATATTATATGTCTCTTTAAATAATTTAACTGCTTGATATACAATATTTTTCTCATCACTTGGCAACCATCTTAAATTTGTAGTTAATTTGATTCCCTGCGCACGCATCTTTCTTATGTATATCATATCATATAGGTTAACTGTTTGCATAATCATACTTAGATCATGATAACCGTCTTCCCTTTTCCTAACTACATCTAAAGTTATATTAATTTTGGCTCGTGATTTTAAGGATATTTCGTCCATGTAAATCCACCTTCCATATGTCTTGTTTGTTTTATTATATCCTTTTTACATAATTAAAGTCAAAAGAAAAACCACCCTTGGGTGGTTTTTAGTCTTTTTAGTAATTTGCTTTCTTTAAAATCATAATCTTTTGTCCTGGATATATGTCTTCATCAAGATCAATTTCATTTATCTCTTTGATCTCCTCAAGTGTAGTATTATACTTTTTCGCTATCTTCCAGTAACTATCTCCCTTTTTAACAGTATATATAATCATGCTTGGAAGCTGCTTCAAATCTTCTACATCTATATCTTTTAGTTCTACATCCTCTAGTAAGTATAACGGTTGTTTATTATATACTTCTACATTGTTGCATATCTTAAATTCTACAGTCAGTTCTCTTTTGCCTTGGGTCAAAAGCTTTATATCTTCTACTTTAGAGGTTACCACCGCTATTGAGTTTTCGTCTATCTCTGCAACTTCTATCTCCTGCCTAAAGGGAATGGCTGTACTTGTTAGAGCAAGTTTTTGGGATGTATCCTGGGATATATATATTACTTTAACTTCTACTAAACCATTTACTTCTAAGGTCTTGTCTTCTATATCCGTCTCTTCTACCATGGATTTCATACATATACTGTATATTACTTCATTATCTGGTGCTGTATCTTCAAATGATATTGTTTCTTTTTTAGGTATGCAAGTATCTGATTTATGTATAAGATTCATATAATCATTGGTGCTATCCGTAATTTCTATATCTTTTCCCGGGCAATAAATATCATCTATTATCTGCTCTTTTATTCCATTAATTGTAGAAGTCTCTGCTTTAATAACAGCCTCTATTTCTAATATACGGTCTTCTCCATCAAGATCTGGTATGATTTGTACATACTGCTCTGATATCTCTAAATCACAATCATAAAATTCTTCACTATCTTTCCTATCATATTCTACGGCACCACTAAATGGGATTTGGTGGTGCATAATCTCTACAGTCTCATTATCATTTTCTGCCTTATATAGGCTGGCAATGTTAAGGTTTCCACTATAAAATATTTCCTCATCTGTACGCCTTGTTTCCTTGTCTGATATAGAAATTTCTGTTCTTAGGACCTCCCCTATGCTTGGTTTACCAGATGGGACTGCCAGGTCATCTTTTATAATGATTTTTTCTTCTTTTAGATTGCCTTTTTTTGAAAAATATACTTCCTGCTTTCTTATTTGAATAGGTTCATCACTCTCACACTCTATTGCAACTTCTGCTGTTTGAGGTTCTGTAGCATCTACATCTAACTGAATTATTGATTTAACATTAACCTTTCTTTCATTAAGTACATTCCAGTGTAAATGTTCTATATTATAGTTCAGTCTTACTGCATGGTTTGGATCTACTCCCTCTACTATAATGAAGTCATCTAAGGGCAGGGTGCTTTTCATGGTGCATATTTCCATATTATTATTTTCTGGAACATATAAGATTGTAAGCTCTACCTTTCCCTTGTATATAATACGATCTTGCTGTACTTCCATTTGCTCAATATTTAACCTACTATCCATTTGAAGTACCTTTTGCATATCTGGCTTACCATCAGGAACTATTAAATCTCTTTCCTTAATCACCTGGGCACATTCTCTCTTTCTTCCTTTGTTTAGAAGCAATGATTTCTTTACTAGCTCTACTGACATACTTATCTCCTCCTCTAGGCATTATATATCTATATAAATGTATGAGTTTACTTATATATATAGAACATACATATGCTACCTAGAGGTGGTTTATGAACTTTCATAATCTAATAGATGGCTTTCTCCAAATAGGGGCTGTACTTGGTATGNCCCTAACATTAATAAGATTATCCCTAAGCTTATTTTCCCCTCTAATAACTAGGGGCCCTCCCCTCCTACATTTACCCTGAGTTTCATAGCCTCCTAATCCCTTAAATCCTGTTATACTATATTCTAAAACATCTTCTATTCCTAGTACTTGGTAGTACGGATAGTATGCTATTCTTTCTACTATAAATACTGGATCTAGGGCATGAATTAAAACCCTATTTGGTGATGCTGCAAAATCAGCTCCTGCTTCTAATAGGTGTTCAAAATCTGATTGGCAGGCCCCAGCAAATATAACTAAGTCCCCTGGACTTNGTCTAACCNTCCTTGCATTAATTACTGTATCAATATAATACTTAGAGTTCTTATATTCATTAATATCATTAATATCNTTATAGTTTTTGTTTAGTGAGTCATGACCTGTTACTACTAAAATAGAGGGATTATACTTTTCTATTAGGTCTTTTATTCTTTTAGGCTGTTGGGACTCTGTGATATGAATACCCGTGGCTTCAATAGCAAGTTTCTTATAATATTCCATGCATAATTCTAAATAGTAGGAATCACCATCTATATGAAGTACTTTTCCTGGCTTCTCAAACATTGTGACGGTGTTTTTTGAGTTTTCTTCCCTTTCCTTAAGAATTAATTCAATGTTCTCATCTACCTTTTCCATTGTTGTGTCTTCTCTTTTTGTATATCTCATATTGCCAACTTCTTCTAAATCCTCAAGGGGTGCATCTGCTGATATTCTATATGATACACCAATTAAATTAGCTACATCACTTTCAAGTATGTCTACAATCCTAAATAGTATATCTTTGCCATAGGATTTCCTAACTACATAGTCTCCTATTTTAAACATAGTAACACCACCTTCTATAGTGTATTTTATTCCCAATTTCCTAAGGTGTTACTCTTCTTCTTCCAATGTATATAGAAATCCTTTTTGTGAGTTGCTTGCATCTATAATAATAGTACTATAGAGGGTGTTGTAACCTTCCTTTTCAATAGTTATACTATATTCCCCTGGCTTAAGTCCTGTTAGTGTAGGAGTTGTCCCTTTATAAACACCACTAACAAATACCTGAGCTTCTGCTGGTTCAGTTTCTATTATTATTTGTACTGTCTTGATTTCTTCTTCTGCTTTTTCCTTGTTTCCAGTATTAGATCCTGTATTACTACTGCTATTAGATCCAGTATTCTTGTTAGTATTATTACTATTGCCTGGTCTTGTATTTGGCCTTGTATTTGTCTGGTTAGATGGCTGGGATCCGTCTTCTATTTGCTCTTCTTCTTCTAAGTTTATACTTAGGGACTGATGCCCTTCCTTAATATTAATTTGAAGTTCTAAAGGCTTAAANCCCTCTGCNACTACTCCTAGTGTATAGTCCCCTGGCTTAACTTTTATTGTTTCACCCTTCTTATAACTTTTATTNTTTATCTTTACTGTATAGTCTTCATTGGTGTTAACAACCCTAATATTTAAGCTTGATATAATTTCTTTCATTTGCCCCAGATTTATGGTATAAATTTCTTCTTCTGTTAATTCAATGTGTTCTAGGTAGGGTTCATAACCATTTATATGGATAACAATTTTATGGTCCCCTACGGGTAAGGGGATACCATCTTGTATTTCTCCTATTTGGTAAATTTTATTATTTCCTATTTCAACTACCCCTTGGCTTGATGGCACATTTGCTAATTTTAAGTAGCCCCCTGTTTCCAAAACCTGTATGGACAATATCTGATTGTCAATCCCCCTAACCTTAAGGGTATCAGAACTATTGATATAAGAAAGATCTATTTGGGTTGATTCCATATTAGTTACCATAACATCATCCCTATATTGATATTTATGGTTATTCATTTTTATTATATTATTTTCCATGTCAATATTTAGATTCGTAACTCCTACTTCTTCCCAGGCTCTGGTGCTTTCCTGTATACTTAATATTTCCTTGTCCTTTATTTTATAAGTAATTTCTACAATAGACCCTTTCTGAATATCATGTCTGGTCATTAGCCTACCATGCTTATCTTTTATTTCAGTACTACGTTTAATATTAACCTTTAAGTGCTTTTCTGCTTCTATATCCCATATTTTTATATTTCTGCTATTTATATTGTAAATTACTCCTACTAAGCTATGACTTGCCGGTTCACCCTCTTCCAGTTCATGGGAAAATGATTCCTGATGACCTCCAACTAAGTGGGCACCAACTTTATCACCTGCAAATAATTTAAACATATATGCAACTGTTAATACAATTATACTAAGACCTATAATAGCTGCTGTAAACATTGTTCGTGTAAATTGGTCCTGGCCTGTTTTTTTCCTTTGTCTTTTCATGTCACTCACCTTTATCAATATCTATACTTATCCTTATTGTAGTTAATTTTTATGATAAGTGCAATAGTAATGGGATGTTATATTATAACATCCCACCATCCTACCATTTAAGTATTTCATTAGTGCAGTTTATGTAGTCATCCTTATATCCTAATATTTTAGTGAATTTCCTATCAAACATATTATAATTCCATCTTCTTCTTGAATTGAAGTACTCATTACATAGTTTAGAAAATCTTTCTGGAAATATAATCATTCCCTTGATTATATTCCATTCGTCTGCCGATATTGGCCTTACTTTATTGTATTCTTCCAAGATAGTAAGAAGCAAATCAACATCCCACTGGTTTCTTTGCATAATTCTCCTGGTAATATATACAAGATCTGTAATTTGAACATTATAGGCACTTTCCTCAAAACCCTTAATTACCATGGAGTCATTATCTAGCTTAATTATATTATGATAGGTGTATTCTCCATGAGCTATGCTTTTATTTCCTTTAGCTGTATCTATTAATTTTTTATAGCTAATAGGATTAATATATTCCTTTGATTTCTCCTGGTATTCCTGGTATATATTTGAGTTTTTTAAATATAATATTTCAAAGTCTGTTTTCCTACTTGTATTTTCTATCCTCTTTCTAAGTTTAATTGTTTCTCTATATCTTTTATCATATACTTCCCCTAAGTTCTTAATTTTTCTAAGGCTTAAATCTTTGGGTACATTATCAAAACATTGACCTGCAATGTGTAAGCTTGCTAATATCTGCATTGCATTTTTGATGTCTTCTTTATTATAAAAATCAACTGTTTGACCCTTCTTATAATCTGTCATAACATATATAAGGCCATTATACTTTACATAGGGGGTACCTTCCTGACTTGTATATAGCTGATCCAGGTGGTTAAATCCATTCTCTATTAGATGAGCCTTAATTCTATACTCCATTTCTACTTGTTCCGGGCTGTATTTACTTATGCGAATTATTTTTGTTCCCATATCTGTTTCGCATACATACATTCCTCTAAACTTATGGCATCTTCTAACAGTGGTTTTGAAATTTTTAAAAATATCATTATTTATCATTTTCATCCATATCCCCCCTTTTGCTTTTACCAGTTTTAAGCCATCTCTATTATCTATATGATTTACCTTATCAAAAAATATCTACTTTTTATCTAATAGTGAGTATAAGACCCTTATTAAGAAAATAACACCCTGGTATAGCGGTTACTATACCAGGGTGTTATTATTTAAGTCTATATTCCTTTATTTTTTCTTCTAAGATCTCTTTTCTATTGAGATTGGGATTCTTAATTACAAGTTCTAATGCATATTGTAGACTTGCCCCAATCTCCCTTCCTTCATTTATACCCATATCTTTAAGGTTTTTTCCATTTATTTCTAGTTCATCCAGCGAATAGCATTCCTTGTTTTTAATTATATCTGTAAATATCTCCCTAGTTTCTTTTAAATTATCTAATTTAGGCCCTAATTTATCTGGGTTTTGAGCCCTAGCATCAGCTTCTTGAACTATAAGCAGCTTGCTAAATAGGTCTGGTCCTATTTGATTTAGTATCTTTTTAATCTTAACCCTTGTTAGCTCTTCTTCTATATGAATATCATGATATTTTACTAGTGCACTTACTTGGCTAATAGTTTTATTATCAAAGCGAAGCCTTCTTAGTATTTTTCTGGTCATATCTACACTTTTATCTACATGTCCATAAAAGTGATCTATACCATCCCTATCCCTAGTATGGGTTGCTGGCTTTCCAATATCATGAAGTAACATAGTAAGCCTTAATATTAAGTCCTTAGGTGTTTCTTTAATTGCCTTTATAGTATGGGTGCCCACATCATATATATGGTGGGGATGGTTCTGGGGTGTATTAAAGCAGCTAGTAAGTTCTGGTATTACATATTCTAATAAACCCCACTTATGCATGTCAATAAGTTTATCTGGAGAGTCGGATAAAAGTATTTTAATCATTTCATCCCTAATACGTTCTTTACTTATATGGTTTAGTAGGTCCTTGCATTCTATCATCCCATCTAAGGTTTCCTCCTCTATAGAAAAACCAAGTTGGGCTGAAAACCTAACACCCCTAAGTATCCTAAGTGCATCCTCTGTAAATCTTTCAACTGGATTTCTTACAGATCTTAATATAGCCTTTTTAATATCTTCCATCCCATTATAAGGGTCTATATACCCTTCCTTGGGGTGATATGCTATAGCATTGCTTGTAAAATCACGCCTACCTAAGTCAAGATTTATATCACTTACAAATTCCACCTCACTAGGCCTTCTATGGTCCTTATATAAACCCTCAGTCCTATAAGTTGTTACCTCGTGGTATTCATTCTTAATCCTAACAGTAACTGTTCCATGTTCTAGACCTGTATCATATGTTTTAGAAAATACCTTTTTAATCTCATCTGGCCTTGCAGAGCTAGTAATATCCCAATCATTTGGGATATTGCCCATAAGTGAATCTCTTACACATCCTCCTACAATATAAGCCTCGTAACCTAACTCATTAAGTGTATATAATATACTTTCTACTTCCTTAGGTAGATTAATTGTTGGTTTCTTCATACTTTAATACGCCCTACCCCAGTAAACTAAAGTTTCTGCAGGTTTACCACAGCATATGCAGGTTTCTGAAACTGATTCTTGTTTAAAAGGCATACATCTTGAGGTTGCACCAGTATCGTCTTTAATTTGATCTTCACACTCTTCGCTGCCACACCACATTGCTTTAATAAAACCTGGAGTTTCATCTAGGATTTTTTCAAATTCGTCCATATTTGTAGCTATAAAGGTATTCTCTTCTCTATGATGCTTGGCTTTTTCTAGCATTTCTTTTTGAATTGTTTTTAGCAAGCTATCTACTTCATCTGCTAAATTATCCATAGATACAGTTGTTTTATCACCAGTATCACGCCTAACAAGAACTGCTTGATTAGCCTTAATATCCCTAGGTCCTATTTCTACCCTTACTGGAACACCTTTCATCTCATGTTCACTGAACTTCCACCCCGGAGACTTATCACTATCATCTATCTTTACCCTTGCAATCTTGGATATTTCTTCTTTTAGCTGATCTGCCTTTTCTAATACGCCTTCCTTATGCTGGGCTATTGGTATAATCATAACCTGGACTGGTGATATAGCTGGTGGTAGTACAAGTCCTCTATTATCACCATGAACCATAATAACTGCCCCTATAAGACGTGTTGTTACTCCCCATGATGTTTGGTATACATATTGAAGCTTATTATCCTTGTCCGTATATTGGATATCAAATGCCTTAGCAAATCCATTACCAAAGTTATGGCTTGTCCCTGATTGTAGGGCCTTTCCATCATGCATTAAACTTTCTATAGTATATGTTTTCTCTGCTCCAGCAAACTTTTCTTTTTCTGTTTTTTCCCCTTTAATAACAGGTATAGCCAGTACATTCTGGCAAAACTCTTCATAAACATCTAGCATTTTAAGGGTTTCTTCCTGAGCTTCTTGGTATGTTGCATGAGCTGTATGCCCTTCTTGCCATAAGAACTCTAGGGTTCTAAGGAATGGACGGGTTGTCTTTTCCCATCTTACTACCGAGCACCACTGATTATATAGTTTAGGAAGGTCCCTATGGGATTCTATCTCATTAGCATAGTGCTCACAGAATAACACTTCTGAAGTTGGTCTTACACACAACCTCTCTGTTAGTTTGCTTTCTCCACCATGGGTTACCCATGCTACCTCAGGTGCAAAGCCATCCACATGGTCTTTTTCCTTCTCTAATAGACTTTCTGGAATAAACATAGGCATATATACATTCTCGTGACCTGTATCTTTAAATCTTTGATCTAATTGCTTCTGTAAAAGCTCCCATATTCCATAACCATATGGTTTTAGTATCATACAACCTCTTACACTTGAATAATCAATTAAATCTGCCTTCTTTACAACATCTGTATACCACTGCGGAAAATCTACTTCCATATCTGTAATTTCTGATACGAATTTCTTTGACACTTTAAAAACCCCCTCTATTAAACTTCTTATTTACATTATATTTAGACACAAAAAAACCCAATCCCAAAAGGGACCGAGCTTATGTATTCGGTGGTACCACCCTTGTTAATGTACATTAAAAGTAGGTGTACATTCACTTGAGATCTCTATAACGGGAGAACCGCTGCACTTATGACTTTATGCAGAACTCAAAGCTTGGACAGTGGTTAATCACATGGAAATCTTACAGCCTAAGGATTTCTTCTCTGGAAAGGATGGAAGCACTGATTTCTTATCATAGTTATATATCTTATTATGTTTTATAAATAGCATAAATTACTTTGGCTTTTATGTCAAGTATTAATGCCTAAAGTATAATAGAAGTAATAAATGTTCCACGTGGAACATTTATTACTTCTATTATAGTATTGCCTATATATTAATTTTTATACAAGGAGCAATAAAACATTAGATTATTTCTTGTGCCCTCTTAATGGCTTCTTTTTCCTCATCTGATAAAATATGCTTAGAAGATCCTAGGGTAACCTCTTTGGCATAGGTATAGGAACCATCCCTTGTATATATACCATTGATTACAACTCCTGTGTCTTCTTCATCTAATAGGGCAACTGCAAAACATAGGTCTGATCCTACCCCTGAAACCGCATTATATCTTACTATACCTACCTTTTGTACGCAGTTTTTCAGTTGAGTTTGGATACTATCTATGGAGTCTCTTATATATTTATATGAATCCTGTATATCTGCTGATCTTTCTATGGACTCCCTTAATAATGTTTCTATATCTACTTCAGAACCTTTCATAAATTCATTATATCTATTTTTTAGTTTTCTATTCTTTGCAAATAAGATAATAATCAGAATTAAAAACAAAAAACTTGTAGCTATTAATCCTATTATCATATATACCATATTTGCACTTAAAAAATCAATTATTTCTTGCATCTTATATCCTACTTTCACTTTCTATCTTTTAATTAAGCCTATAATTCTTTCTAGTTCATNTTCAGAATAATATTCTATCTCTATTTTTCCTTTTTTCTTCCCTTGACTTATCTGAACCTTTGTCCCTAAGGCGTTTTGTAATCCTTCTTGTAGTTCCTTATAAAAAGGACTTTGTTCAGGCTTTTCTATTTTTTCCTTCTTAGGTTCATTAAGTTTTTGGATTAATTTTTCTGTTTCCCTTACACTTAACTGGCTTGCAATAATTTCATCAGTTACTTCTTCTTGGAGTTTTTCATCACTAATAGCTAGTATAGCCCTTGCATGACCATATGATATAGCATTATCTGATAACTTTTCCTGTACATAACTACTTAAATTAAGTAATCTCATTATATTAGCTACAGATGATCTGCTCTTTCCTACTTTATTGGCTACTTCTTCTTGGGTCAGAGAAAATTCTTCTACTAGGTATTCATAGGCCTGTGCTAGTTCAATGGTATTTAAATCTTCCCTTTGTATGTTTTCTATTAAAGCTATTTCCAGTGTCTCTTGCTCTGAAAAAGATCTTATAATAGCAGGTATAACACTAAGGCCAGCCAGTCTTGCTGCTCTCCAACGTCTTTCCCCTGCAATAATAGTATATTTTGTTCCATTTTCCTGTAGTATAATAGGCTGTATAACCCCATGTATGGCAATGGATTCGCTTAATTCCTTAATATGTGATTCGCTAAAGGTCTTCCTAGGTTGCCATGGATTAGGTTCTATATCTATAATCGCTATTTCTCTTACCTGATCATCCTCTTCATTAGTTACAACATCAGAAAGTAGGGCTGATAATCCCTTACCTAGTCCTCTTTGATTCATTTTTATTATTCCTTTCTAAAACCTCTTTAGTAAATTCCATATATTGTTTTGATGATTTAGAGTTTGGTGCGTATGTAATACATGAAACACCATAACTTGGTGCCTCACTTAATCTTACACTCCTAGTAATTTTAGTCTCATATACATATTTGCTAAAATATTTCTTTACCTCTTCTATTACCTGCCTAGATAAGTTAGTCCTGGAGTCATGCATTGTAAATAATATACCTTCCAAGGCTAAATCCTTATTTGTTTTCCCTTTAATAAGTTTAATAGTCTGCATAAGCTGTGATATTCCTTCTAATGCATAATATTCGCATTGCATAGGAATAATTACTGAATCTGATGCAGTTAGTGAATTTATAGTTAGCAGATTAACTGCAGGAGGACAATCTATAATAATGAAGTCATAATTATCTTTAATTTCTTCTAGTCCCTTGGATAGTAAAAACTCTCTTTTTATTTGATTAGACAACTCTATATCTGCACCTGCCAAATTCATATTTGCTGGTATTATATCAAACTTCTCTATGGGTGTCTTATATATAATATCTTTAATCCCTATATTACCAATTAAATAATCATATATTGTATTAGAAACCTTGTTTTTCTCTATTCCACACCCACTGCTTGCATTCCCCTGTGGGTCCATATCTACTACTAGAACCTTATACTCAAGCTTATTTAATGATGCTGCCAAGTTAATAACTGTAGTAGTTTTACCTACTCCACCCTTTTGGTTTACTATAGAAATAATTTTCCCCATATATGCCTCCTTCTCTAATTTTTCCACTTCTTATATCATAACTTAATTTGCAGATAATGTAAATAAGCTTAATTGTTTCACGTGAAACAATTAAGGCTATGTACCTAGGTACATAGCCTTAATAAGGGATAAATATTTATTTATTTAAATTTGTGCACACTCTTAGCTTGTTCTTTATAACAGAAACATCTAATGGAAATCCTGGTCCCATTTCTCCATCAACATCTGAAATAGCACAATCTTCATTTAGGCAGTTTACCTTGATGTTAGGAACCTGCATATATGATATCCTTGCATCGTGTATATGTTCTCCTTGCAATACTTTAATAAATAGGGGCAAAATCTCATGAACTGCCACTGCTTTAATAATCACAAGGTCTAGAAGTCCATCATCAATTAGGGCATATTTCCCAAGTTTATCAAATCCCCCTGCACTTTTACCATTAAATATTAAAAATAAAGAAACCATTTCTTCTTGTATACCTTCTTCTGTTTCGAATTCTAAATGCATAGGTTGGTATCCCTGAATTTGTTCTAGCCCTTTTACATAATAGGCCATTTTACCAAATCTATTCTTCAGCCCTATATCTATTTCATGGGAGACTGTAGTAAATAAACCTGCACTACATACATTAATAAAATATTTATCATTAACTTTTCCCACATCCACTGGCTTTATATCCATTTGTAATATTGCATCACAGGCTTCCTCTACATTTTGTGGTATGCCTAGTAAGGTTGAAAAGTCATTAGCAGTTCCAAGGGGTAAGACTCCTAGTGGTACTGATATATTTTTATGCATCATTGCATTAACAACTTCATTAACAGATCCATCCCCACCTGATATTAATAGTAAATCCGTATTGTCATCAGTAATGTATTCCTCAATATATCTTGCCATATCGCCCTTGGCCATACTTCTATATATCCCTACATCAAAGCCCGCTTCCTGAAATTTATATATAACCATATCTAAGGAACCTTGTATCTTCTTGCTTCCAGCATTTGGATTATATAAAAATTCAACCTTCTTCATATTTACACCCCTCGCATAAAGTTTACATTTGTTCTGGCGCATATATACCTAATAGGAATAAACCACTTTCTATTGTATACTTTGTTGCTGCCACAACTGCAAGTCTTGAATTCTTAGTACTTTCTTCTGCTGATAATATTGAATTATCATGATAGAATTTATTAAATGCTTGTGTTACATCTATAAGAAATCTAGCTACAAATGATGGTTCGTACTTGTTAGCCGCTTCTTCTATTACCTGTGGAAATCTAGATATTGCCTTAATAACTCCTACCGTTGCCGGGTCAGTTAATACACTATAATCAATATCCTTAATTTGTATATCTGCCAGATTTATATCAGCCCTTCTTAAAACACTGCATGTTCTAGCGTGGGTATATTGTACATATGGTCCTGTCTCTCCTTCAAAGTTCAGTACCCTATCCCATGAAAATTGGATATCCTTAATAATACTATTGTACATATCATCAAATATTACCGCACCTATACCTACTTTTTCTGCAATATAATCTTTGTTTTCAAGATTAGGATTCTTTTCTTCTATTATTGTTCTAGTCTTTTCAACTGCCTGATTCAGAATATCTTCTAGTAGTACAACATTTCCTTTTCTTGTTGAGAATTTGCTCCCTTCCATACTTACCATACCAAAAGGTACATGAACTAAATCATCTGCCCAGTCATAACCCATTTTCCTAATAACTTCAAACCATTGGGCAAAGTGCAGGTTTTGCTGAAGTGCAGTAACATATATAGCTTTTTCGAAATCATATGTTTCCTTACGATATAGGGCTGCTGTTATATCTCTAGTTGCATATAGGGTACTTCCATCTTTCTTTGTGATTAGGCACGGTGGCATATCTTTATCTTCTAGTTTAACTATTTTTGCCCCTTCACTATCTTCTAAAAGTCCCTTATCTTCCAGTTCCTTGATTACTGGTTCCATTTTATCATTATAGAAGGATTCACCATTATAACTATCAAATGTAATATCTAACAGCTTATATACTCGCTCAAATTCTTCTAAACTTACTTCCTTAAACCACCTCCAAAGTTCTAATGATTCTTCATCTCCTCTTTCCATAGCAGTGAAATAGTCCCTTGCCATATCATCTAAACTTGGATCCTTTTCTGCTTCCTCATGGAATAATACATAGATTCTTAGAAGTTCACTTATGCCCTTTTCTTCAACTTCTTCCTTACTACTGTATTTTTTGTAGGCAACTATTAGTTTTCCAAATTGGGTACCCCAATCTCCAAGGTGATTAACCCCAATACAATTATATCCTAGCGCCTCATGTATACGATATAAACTGTTACCTATAACAGTTGATCTAAGGTGACCTATATGGAAGGGTTTTGCAATATTAGGTGCTGAGTAATCAACTACAATATTACCCCTGCTGTTTGGCTCCTTATATCCAAATTTATCTTCTTTATCTAAGACTTCATCTAATATAGTCTTAACATAAACTTCCTTATTTATGAAGAAGTTTATATAGGCATTAACAACCTCTACATTCTCTATAAAATCAATATCTTCCAGATTATCAGCTAGTTCTTGAGCGATTAAAGGTGGCGCTTTCCTAAAAGTTTTTGCTAACCTAAAGCAGGGAAATGCATAATCACCCATTTCTGAATTAGTAGGTATCTCAATTGTTTTTATTATGTCATTAACTTCCATATCTGGTACATGTTTGTTTATTGATTGGGCTAATTCTAATTTAAAATCTCTCATTTGTATTACTCCTTACTCATAATTAATAACCTATTGTCTAGACGTATTATAGCACATCGATTCCCTATACATATCTGGATAAGCCTTACTATATAACAATAATAGTACATCATTTATAATTATAACGGTTATTACTCCAACAATTAATGTTTTTGCTATTCTAGGAATAAAATAAATCATAAATGCTATCTCTGCATGTTGTGCTATCATAGAACGTAAAATAAATGTATTTAGTGTTGTTTGTATAATTGAGGCTGGTAAAACTGCCATAAACAATAAAAATATATTATTAATATTACGTCTTTGTGAATATATACCCATACCTTCTTCAACCTTAGATGCTATAAAAAGTAAAGCAAATACTACTAAAGCCGAAATTATAAATCCATATGTTGTTATATTTGGTATAGTTTTTTCCCTTGAATTTAATTCAAGTATAATTTGGGCATATCCAGTATTAACAAAAAACTTACTTACTATAAGATTTACAAACCCCATAATTCCTATAGCTGAAAAACTAACTAACATTCCTCTACGTACTTTCTTATAGTCCGCACACTTTATCCATTTCCAGATAAGACCAACCATCCACCCTTTGAGGGCTGCTGTTAAGGTTAGCCAGGGTATCCACTGTACGGGATTTGGAATAAATAAGTTCATTAAGTCTGATAATGCACCTGCAATAAGCCCATATGTAGGACCAAATAAGATAGCCGGCATCAAGGTAAATGGGGCTGATAGACCTAATTTCATAAAGTTTACTCCCCCCATAGTAATAGGAAAACTTTGCTCTACTATTCTTACCACAAAAGACATCGCTAAAAAAACTGCACACTGTACCATTCTTAGTGTTCGTTTTCTTCTTTCTTCTGCCATCCTCATATCCTCCTGAATTTATTTAATCGGTATCTTAATTTTTATTTCATATTCATCCGATTTTTCTTCCATAGTATATTTAGCATCTACACCGGATTGTTGGATAAGATCTACTGCCTGTGTAATTGTATTAGTAAATAGCCTAATATCCTTTAGATATTTTTTAACTTTCTGATCCTTTTGTTTCTTAATCTTATCTTCCTGGCTATGATTTATAAGCATTTTTTTAATTAGGTCTTCTGTACGCTTAACATTTAAATCCTTACTTATAATTTCTTTTAATGCCTTCTCTTGAAGTTCTTCCTCTGGTAACTTAAGTAGTGCCCTTGCATGCCTCTCACTTAGTTCTTTTTCTAGTACAATCTTTATAATATTATCTGGTAATTTTAGTAGTCTTAACTTATTAGCAACAGTAGATTGATTCTTTCCTATACTTTTTGCTAATTGTTGCTGAGTATAACCATAATCTTGCATTATATCATAATAGGCCTGACTTTCTTCTATAAAGTTTAAGTCTTCCCTTTGTAGGTTTTCTATTAAGGCCAGTACTGCACTATCTTGATTACTTACCTCTATTATTACTGCTGGTATTTCTTCTAGCCCTATTAGCTTTGAAGCTTTTAGTCTACGTTCTCCTGCTATTAGCTGATAGCTATCTCCTATTTCCCTCACAGTTATTGGTTGCATTAATCCATGCTCTTTAATAGATCCTGCTAAATCATCTAAAGCTGCTTGATTAAATGATTTTCTAGGTTGATAGGGATTAGGCCTTATTTTATCAACTTCAATGTTCTCTATCTTTAAATCCTTTTGCATTATTAAATAACCCCCTTAACAAATATTACCTCTTAAGTAACTAGCATATCACATCATACTCTCTTAAACTATAGTATATTATTTATTTTGTAATTCCTATAGGAGATTTTGATGGTTTCCCTGCTTTTCTTGGATATTTTTTGGGTGTGGGCGAAATTTTACCTATTTTTATAATACTATGGGTAATATCTGTATCTGGAATTGTTATATCTTTAATATTGTTTACTTGCCCACCAAACACTTTAATGGCTTTTGAGCTTTCTTCCTTTTCGTCTTTAATATCTTGCCCCTTATATGAATAAAAATTACCACCAACCTTAACTAAAGGTAAACTATATTCACATAATACTGCCAGATGGGCTACTGCCCTTGAGGCACACATATCAAACCTTTCCCTATATTGACTATCCTTACCTAGGTCCTCTGCCCTACTATGGATGCATTCTACATCTTTAAGTTCAAGTTCTTCTATAACAGCTTCTAGAAAGCTAATTCTTTTTTGCAAGGAGTCTACTAATGTTACTTTAAGGTCCGGAAAAGCTATTTTAAGTACTAAACCAGGAAATCCTGCTCCTGTACCTATGTCTATTAGGCTGCCTTGACCTTTAAATCCTTCTACCCTTGCTATAGTTAGACAGTCTAAATAGTGCTTTTCTATTATATCCATAGGCTCTATTATAGCTGTTAAGTTCATTTTTTCATTCCACTCTATAAGCATATCCATATACCTTATAAATTGCTTAATTTGCTTATCTGTAAGATCAATGCCAAGTTTACTTGCTCCTGACTTTAGTCTTTCTTTTTCATTCATTATCTTTCACCAAATCTGCCTTTCTTTGCCCCCATTGCTCTAAATACATTAAAAGCACTGATATATCTGCTGGGGAAACTCCAGAAATCCTAGATGCTTGACCTATAGATACGGGTTTAATTTCATCTAGTTTTTGTATTGCTTCTATACGAAGTCCTTTTATTTCCTTGTAATCTATATCTTGAGGTAATTTTTTATTTTCTAGTTTTTTGAATTGCTCTACTTGTTGATGTTGCCTTTTTATATAGCCTTCATACTTTAATTCAATCATTACCTGTTCAACTACTTCTTTAGTTAGTTTAGGTCTTTCATTATCTACTGGCTCTAAGGCTTCATAACTTATTTCTGGCCTTTTTAGTAATTCAAAAAGTGAGGCACCTGATCTTAGCTCTGTACTCTTACTCTCTTTTAGTATTTCTTGAACCTGATTAGAGTTACTAATATAGGTGTTTTTTAGCCTTTTTAGTTCCTTGTCTATAAGTTCTCTTTTTTCTATGAACCTATTATATCTTTCTTCCCCGATTAGGCCTACTTCATAACCCTTGGGTGTCAAACGAAGGTCTGCATTATCCTGGCGTAATAGTAGGCGATATTCAGCCCTTGAAGTCATCATCCTATATGGCTCATTAGTTCCCTTAATGACTAGATCATCTATTAATACTCCTATATATCCTTCAGATCTATCAATTATAAGTGGTTTCTTACCATCTATATATAATGCTGCATTAATCCCTGTAATTAATCCTTGAGCCGCTGCCTCTTCATACCCTGAACTTCCATTTGTTTGGCCTGCACTATAAAATCCCTTAATATTTTTAAATTCTAAGCTAGGCCTAAGCTGGGTTGGGTTAACACAGTCATATTCTATGGCATATCCTGTTCTCATAACTTCTACATTCTCCATCCCTGGAATGGTTTTAAGCATTTTTATTTGAACATCTTCAGGAAGTGATGAGCTAAGCCCTTGTACATACATTTCTGTTGTATCTAAACCTTCTGGTTCAAGGAAGATTTGATGTCTATCCTTATCTGCAAATCTTACTATTTTGTCTTCTATTGAAGGGCAGTATCTTGCACCTACCCCTTCTATTTCTCCTGAATACATGGGTGACAAGTGAAGGTTATCCCTTATTAAATCATGAGTAGCTTGGTTAGTATAGGCAAGGTAGCATAATTCCTGTTCCCTTCTAATATCCACCTCTGTATTTTCAAAGGAAAAAGGTACTAGGGTGTCATCACCAGGTTGTGGCTCCATCTTAGATAAATCTATACTATTTTTGCTAACCCTACAAGGTGTTCCTGTTTTAAATCTTACTATTTCTATCCCTTTATCTTCTAGGGCCTTAGTTAATTTTTGTGAGCTTTTTAATCCATCTGGGCCGGAATATTCTACATGCTGGCCTGTTAAACAACGGGAGTTAAGATAGGTTCCTGCAGATAATATAGCTGCCTTACATGGATAAATAGCCCCTAGTGAAGTTATTACGGATTTAATTTGATCATTTTCTATATTAATATCTACTATTTCTGCCTGTTTAATTTGTAGGTTTGGTGTGTTTTCTAAAACTCTCTTCATTTCTTTTACATATTCATGCTTATCTGCCTGAGCCCTCAGTGAATGTACTGCTGGTCCTTTGGCTGTATTTAACATTTTAGATTGAATAAAAGTCTTATCTATATTTTTGCCCATTTCCCCCCCAAGGGCATCTATTTCCCTTACAAGATGTCCCTTTGAGGTTCCACCTATATTAGGATTGCACGGCATCATAGCTATACTATCTAAATTCATAGTAAACATAATAGTATTTTTTCCAAGTCTTGCAGCGGCTAGAGCAGCCTCGCAACCAGCATGTCCACCTCCAATAACTACAACATCTACACTTTCAGCTATATATGTCATATCTTTCTCCTTTACTTACCTAAACAAAAGCGAGTAAATAGTTCGCTTATAATTTCTTCTTTTATAGTTTCTCCTATAATCATGCCCAAATATCCATATGCATCATGCAAATCTATAGCCATACAATCTTCTGGCATACCTAAATCTATTGTTTCTATAACCTTATCAAGACTTTGTATAGCTTTAACTAGAGCCTCTTTATGTCTTACATTAGCTATTGTAGCTCCTGTAGATACTTCAGTTTTCCCTTGATTAACAAAGGAGCTCATAGTCTTCTTAAGCTCATCTATACCATTTTTGCTTTTTGTTGATATATATATAAGAGGATTATTACCTGCATGTTCCTCTACTATTTCCCGGGTAATTACTGGCGGTAGATCTTCCTTATTTAATACGAATATTATATTTTTCCCTTTAATACTATCAATTATTTCAAGATCCTCTTTAGTAAGTTTACTTGAACTATCCAGAATCATTATAACTAGATCTGCTTCTTCTATAGCTGTTTTAGATAGTCCTACCCCTATTTGCTCTACAAGATCTTCTGTTTCCCTTATTCCTGCTGTATCAAGTAACTTAAAGGGAATCCCATCTATATTAAGGTAAGCTTCAACCAAGTCCCTGGTTGTTCCTGGTATATCTGTTACTATAGCTTTATTCTCTTCTAGTAAAGCATTAAGTAGTGAAGATTTCCCTACATTGGGTTTACCAATAATTGCTGTTTGTACACCTTCCCTAATCATCTTCCCAGTATCAGCTGTACTTAGTAGATCTTCCATTTTATTTTTAATTAAAATAATCTCTTCCTTATAGTTAAGGTCTATGGGCTCGTCTAAATCATATTCAGGGTAATCTATAGATACCTCTATTCTAGCAATAACTTGCAAAAGTTCATCCTGATATTCTTTTATTTTTTTTGATAGGTTACCTTCTAGCTGTCCCATGGCCTGAGATAGTGAAATATCTGTTTTTGCATCTATAACATCTATTACTGCTTCTGCCTGGGATAGGTCAATGCGCCCATTTAAAAATGCCCTTTGGGTAAATTCTCCCGCTTCTGCAAGTCTAGCCCCTGCTTCTAATGTTGCCATTAATACTTTCTCTACTGGTAAGGGTCCACCATGGCAATTAATTTCCACTACATCTTCTTTGGTAAATGTCCTTGGACCTTTCATTAGCATAACTAATACTTCATCTATTGTTTGTCCTGTTTGTAAATCTACAATATGCCCATAATTAACTGTATGTGACTTCACCTCTGCAAGTTTCTTACCTGATTTCATTTTAAATATCTTATCAACAATTTCAATGGCATCTTTTCCACTAACTCTTATAATACCTATTCCGCCTGTACCAGGTGCCGTAGATATTGCAGATATTGTATCATATAATTGCATGGTTTGTCTCCTTTCAAGTGTAAAAAAACCCAGTAATTTAACTGGGTTTGAATTGTTATTTTTTATTGTGTTCGCTATCATTTTTTGGTACGATTACTACCCTACGATATGGTTCTTTACCCTCACTATAGGTTCTAGCTATTTTACTTTTTTGTAGGGCTGCATGAATAATTCTTCTATCATAAGGATTCATAGGTTCAAGTACAACCTTTTGGTTGGTTTGAGCTGCCCTTTTAGCTAATCTATTTGCTAATTTCCTAAGAGTTTCTTCCCTACGTTTCCTGTAATTTTCAGTATCAATAATTACACGGGTATAGGTATCAGTATTTTTGTTAACTGCTAGATTAACTAAATACTGAATAGCATCTAGGGTTTCGCCTCTTTTTCCAATAATTAGCCCCATTTTTTCTCCACTAATATTCATATCGATTTGATTTTTACTAGTTTTGGTTTCTATCTCTGCTTCAACACCCATTTTTTCTAATATCTCAGCTAAAAATTCTTCACCTATTTGAGCTGGATTTATTAAATCACTAGCATCGTCTTTTTCTATGCTAATTGTGGGTTCTTCAAGTACTGGCTCATCTAATATTACTTCTTTATCCTTTTCCTTGACACTTACCCTTACCTTAGCATCCTTTGCACCTATACCTAGAAATCCTTTTGAACCTTTTTCGAGTATCTCAATGTCCACATTATCCCTTGTTACCATTAACTCAACAAGTGCCTCTGTAATGGCATCATCTACTGTTTTACCAATCTTTTCTACAAATTTCATAAGAAATCATACCCCCAAATTTATTGTTAATTGTTAGCTACAGTACTTTTTGGTTCAATCATTCTTGTTACTATTACCTGTTGTATAAGCATAATTACATTACCAACAATCCAATATAATGCTAGTCCACATGGCATAGTGTATGAGAAAAATGCAGTCATAAGTGGTAGCACCATATTCATAACACCCATTGTTTTTTCTTGTTGCTCACTTTCAGCAGTTTTAGGTTGGTTCATTTGGTTTTGCGCCATTGCATATTTTGAATATATAATTGTTGATCCCCATACTAATAAAGGAACTATTAGGGCAATCCACATTCCACTACTTACTAATTGTGCAGGTGTATCAACTAGGTTAACACCAAACCATTCAAAGTTTCTTTTTTGTTCTAAAAGAGTTTGTATACCTGCAGATGCATCAGCTGGTATTTGAGCCATTAATTCTGTCCATTGCAAGCTAGTCAACTTACTTAAAAGCTCCTTAACTCCTAGAGTCCCATTACTTGCGGTAACCTGGGTTAGGTCAAACTTAATCTTTCCATTCATCCCATGAATATCTACAAAGGGTTGTAAAATTTCCTGATAGTTAGCCACTGAATTCATTATGTTATCAGCTAGTCCTATATATACTTCCTTTAATTTCATTATATATGAACTTGCATCCCTAAGTACCCCAAATAGTGCCATAATAAGAGGTAGTTGTATAAGTAAAGGCAAGCATCCAGCTAGTGGATTTATATTGTGCTTTTTATATAGTTTTTGCATTTCTGCTGAAAACTGTGCTTGAGACTCAGCGTCCTTTTTGTTCTTATATTTATCTTGTAACTTTTGCATTTCTGGTTGTATAGCAGCCATACCCTTAGATGTCTTTTGTTGCATCACCTGAAGTGGTGTCATTAATAGCCTAGTTATTATTGTAAATACTATTATTGAGATTCCTAGGGTTGCAACAGGGGTTGGCATTACCCAAACTACAAGTTCAAATATATAGTTTAGTAACATTCCAAAAAAAGATGTAATCCATCCCATATTTTTCCTCCTTAATAGATAACTTTTATTAAATTTTAAAAAATTATTTCCTTGCGGTACTACGTGAATAGACTTAATATAGGATGTGTTTATAATTTTATGCTATGCCTATTTCTTCTTATAAGGAACAGGATCATATCCCCCTTCAAAAAAAGGATTACATTTTAGTATCCTCTTTATTCCTAAATATACACCCTTAATAATACCATGTTCTGTAATAGCTTCATAGCTATACTGGGAACAAGTTGGAGTAAATCTACAACTAGGGCCTAATAAAGGAGATATAGCCTCCTGGTAAAACCTAATAAACATTAATAGTATTTTCTTTATTAGGTTACTTATCCTCATATATCTTATGTTTTTTAAAAACATCATACATCGATCCCGAAATTTCATGAAATGTAGCTCCATTCGCGGGGTTTCTTGCAATTATAACTAAGTCCCATCCAATACTTACTTTATCTTCATGCTTTCTATACGATTCCCTAATTAATCTTGTGATCCTGCTTCTGACAACACTATTGCCTACTTTTTTACTTACCGAAATTCCTAATCTATTTCTATTTGTATTATTAGGTAACTTATATAAAACCAACAATCTATTAGAAACAGATTTTCCATTCCTATACACTATCCTAAAATCATTATTCTTCTTAAGCGATTCCGTGTTTTTCATAAATTGACTCCCATACTTACTTTATAGTTAAGGCAAAACAAGGCCACAATATTGCGGCCTTGTTTTATGCTGATAATTTTTTTCTGCCTTTTGCTCTTCTCTTGCTAATTATTGCTCTTCCACTTCTTGTTTTCATTCTTTTACGAAAACCGTGCTCTTTGCTTCTTTGGCGTTTCTTCGGTTGATATGTTCTCTTCATTTAAATCTTTCCTCCTCGTGTACAAATTATTCCAATATCTCTAACTTAGATAATTTCATATAGAGTCATTTATATTACAAATAAACACTATTACTAGTATATTAAATTTAATAAACATAGTCAAGCATATCTTATATAAGTTCTACTATATTCTTTTTTTACCAATTCCCTTTATTTAATATCTTATTCTGGATAACTTACTTGTGGATATTTTTTAAAATACATTGCTTATCCACATATTTTTTGTTATCATAGGAATACCTGTTGATACTATTAAAAGCAAATACTTATCCACATTCCGTTGATAACTCTGTGTATAAGTATAAAAATATTGTTATTTTACTATGTTTTTCAGTATAAATCGAGTTTTTTCTTTTTCTACATAACTATCCACATTCTTTTTTTAATTTTAACTTACATAGATATATAAACAGATTTTGTTAGCATGTGATTATTTAATCAACATTGTGGATAGTATCTTAATAACGTGTTAACTAGTCTAGAAAGTACGTCTTATTTTAGGAGGAATTTCAAAAATGAATCAACGTCTCAAGAACCAATGGCAAGCAGTCTTAGAAGTCATTGAGCCCGAAACTTCGCCTGTTGGATACAATACCTGGTTTAAAGAAACAAAACTAATAGGTATTGAGGGCAATTCAATGATTATTGAAGTACAAAACCAATTTAATCAAGATATTCTAAGTACCCGGTATTTACCACTTATCCAAAATAGCGCTTTACAAGTATTAAATAAGGAATACGACTTTGAGTTTGTTTTGCCAAATTCATCGGATAATGTAGCTACTTCTCAAAAGGAAGCTAATTCTACAAAACAAATGGATAAAATTAAAGATCCTCTTAATACCCAAAGTAATTTAAATCCAAGATATACTTTTGATACTTTTGTGGTAGGAAATAGTAACCGACTAGCACATGCAGCAGCCCTAGCTGTAGCCGAATCTCCTGCTAAAGCATATAATCCGCTTTTTATATATGGTGGGGTTGGACTTGGTAAGACCCACTTAATGCATTCAATAGCTCATTATATAGCTTCTCAAAATGCACAATCTAAAATCTTATATGCTTCATCAGAAAAGTTTACTAATGAACTAATTAACTCTATTCGTGATGATAAAAACGAGGCTTTTCGTAATAAATATCGTAACATTGATATTTTACTAATTGACGATATACAGTTTGTAGTAGGTAAGGAGCGTACCCAGGAAGAATTCTTCCATACATTTAATACTCTTCATGATGCTAATAAACAAATTATTATATCAAGTGATAGGCCACCAAAAGAAATTGAAACTCTTGAAGAAAGGCTAAGATCCCGTTTTGAATGGGGACTTATAGCCGATATACAGGCCCCTGATTTAGAAACTAGAATAGCAATCTTAAGAAAGAAGGCTGAACTTGAAGGTCTATTTGTACCCGAAGATGTCTTCCTATTTATTGCTAAGACTATTGTATCTAATATAAGGGAACTTGAAGGTGCCTTAAATCGTATTATTGCTTTTTCTTCATTAACCAATAAACCTATTTCTGTTGAACTCGCTAATGAAGCCCTTAAAGACTTAATTTCTAAGGACAAGCCTAAGGTTATTACCTGCGAGTATATCCAGGAAATAGTAGCAGCACACTTTCATTTAAAGCCAGAAGACTTTAAGTCATCTAAAAGAACCAGAAGCATATCATATCCACGCCAAATAGCTATGTACTTATCTAGGAAACTTACAGATTTATCCTTACCTAAGATAGGAAATCAATTTGGTGGAAGGGATCATACAACTATAATTCACGGTTATGAAAAAATCGCTAGGGAAATGGAAACAGATATTGAACTGGCGCAAACAATTAATGAACTAGAACAAAAAATTACTGGCAAATAAGCCATATATTACAAATAATAAGCTGTGGTTATCCATGTGTACTTTTTGTGGATAACTTTTATTACTGTTTTTTTGTGTACAATGTGAATAACTAAAAAGTTATATATTTTTATCCACAGCTTTATAAACACGTTCAAGTAACTGTTTAATCTAAAGTTAAGGGGGTTACTAACACTATTAACACCCCCTATTACTATTACTACTAAAATATCTTTTATTATATTATTGTTTTACCGAAAGGGGTTATACACAAATGCATATTCGTTGCCAACAAGAAATATTATTAGAAAGTGTAAATACAGTACTCAAAGCAGTTTCCAATAGAACAACCTTACCTATATTAGAATGTATATTAATACAAACAAAAAATGATAAGTTAGTACTTGTAGGAAATGATCTGGAACTTGGTATTGAAAGTACTATTGCTTCAGACATACTTGAACCAGGTTATGTAGCACTTGAAGCTAAAATATTCTCGGAAATTATAAGAAAATTACCTAATGAAGAAATAGAGATTAGCGTAGATGAGAATTACATGACGACAATTCGTTGTCATAATTCAAAATTTCAAATAGCAGGACAATCTGGAGATGATTTTCCTGAATTGCCTAAAGTAGAAAAATTGCATGGAGTAACACTTCCTCAACCAAAACTTAAGGATATAATTAGGCAAACACATTTTTCCATAGCTCAAGAAGAAACTCGCCCAATACTAACGGGAGCCCTTATGCAGCTTAAGGATGATGGACTTAACATGGTTACAGTAGATGGTTATCGTATATCCTATCGTCATACTGATTTATCAATTGAGAATGACAATGTAAATGTTGTCGTTCCAGGAAAGACACTTGGTGAGATAAGTAAAATTCTATCTACAGAAGATACTGATATTGTTACCATATTCTTTACAGATAAGCATGTATTATTTGACCTAGGCTCTAGCACTGTTGTATCTCGTTTACTTGAAGGTGAATTCTTACGTTATGAGCAAAGTTTCTCCAGCGATTATGAAACCAAGGTACTAATTGATAGGAATGCACTTTTACTAAGTATCGAAAGNGCAGCTTTAATCTCACGTGAAGGTAAGAAGAATCCAATTAAAATCCAGTTAACATCAGATAAGATGATTATTACTTCTAATACAGATTTAGGTACAGCTAGGGAAGAGATTACAGCATCACTTGACGGTAAAGATTTGCTAATAGCATTTAATCCTAAGTATTTAATAGAGGCTCTAAAGGCAATTGATGATGATCAAGTTGAAATTTATTTCATATCTTCCCTAGCACCATGTATTATTCAGCCTGTAAAAGGGAATGATTTTAAATACTTAATATTGCCAATACGCCTTAGTGCATAGGAGCTAAAGTCTAAAGGAGACAAGTTATGAATAAGATTATAATAAATACTGAGTATATTAGTTTATCCCAATTCATGAAAATGGAAAGCCTAGTTCAATCAGGCGGGGAAGCTAAGCAGGTTATTCAGCAAGGCCTAGTTAGTGTAAATAATGAAATTTGTACACAAAGAGGCAGAAAGCTATACAAAGATGATATAATTGAATTTAATGGAATAGAATATATAATTAATTAGTCACGGAGGGGAACATGTATATTGGGGAATTATCATTGCAGAATTTCCGCAATTACAATTATCTAAACCTAGTACTCCATCCGGGTATTAATGTTTTTGTAGGAGATAATGCACAGGGAAAGACTAATATATTAGAGGCAATCTACTTATGTGCAACAGCAAGATCCCATCGCACAAATAAGGAAAGAGAAGTTATTAAATGGGACCAAGATGATGCACATATCAAAATGAAAATACAAAAAAAGTATGTCGAGGACACTATAGATTTTCATATAGATAATAGAGGTAAGGGAGTAGCTGTTAATCGTATTCCTATTAAGAGGCTAGGGGATTTACTTGGGGTTTTGAATGTGGTTATGTTCTCACCTGAAGATTTAAAGATGGTTAAGAGAAGTCCAGGGGAGAGAAGACGTTTTATTGATATTGAATTAAGTCAGTTAGATAGGGTATATTACGATGCACTTGGAAAGTTCCATAAGGTTTTAAAGCAACGTAATAATTTACTTAAAAAATTTGACAATATTAATGATGCCAGCAATGTGCTAGAAGTATGGGATTTACAAATGATTGAATACGGATCTATTGTAATAAATAAAAGGCAGGATTTTATAAATGAATTACAGGAGATAGCACAAGAGATCCATTACAATATATCCGGGGGTAAAGAAAAATTAGAGATAGTATATGAGCCAAGTGTAACTACAAAGCAGTATCAGGAAAGATTAACTGCTAATCATCAAAAGGATATTTTTAGAAGATCAACTTCTATAGGTCCCCATAGAGATGATATGGCTTTTCTAATAAATGATATGGATGTGCGTACTTATGGATCCCAAGGCCAGCAGCGTACAGTTGTTTTATCAATAAAATTAGCCCAGCTGAGGATGATACAAGGAATACTAGGGGAGCAGCCAGTTTTATTACTAGATGATGTGCTCTCTGAACTTGACTATCATCGTCAGCAATTTTTATTTACACATACCAAGGATATACAGACATTAATTACATGTACTGGTATCGAGGAAGGCGTGTGGAATAAACAGAACATAGGTAAGCTCTTTAAAGTTAATAAGGGAGTTGTTAGTTAGCTTTGTTGTAAGAAGCTGATTTTTAATATATAATATAAGATGAAACTTTGTGTCTATGGGCTATTTTAGCTAAATGGCTTTTAAATAAAGGAGTGAGATTTTAATTATGGTACCGAATTATGACGAAAAGCAAATACAGGTTTTAGAGGGACTACAGGCGGTACGTAAAAGACCTAGTATGTATATTGGTAGTACTTCTACAAAGGGTCTTCATCACTTGGTATATGAAATTGTTGATAATGCAGTTGATGAGGCTTTGGCGGGATACTGTGATGAAATAGAGGTTAAAATTCATCCTGATAATTCAATTTCTGTTAAGGATAACGGGCGTGGTATACCTGTAGGTGTTATAAAAGAAAAAGGACTTTCTGCCTTAGAGGTTGTACTAACAACCTTACATGCTGGTGGAAAATTTGGTGGTGGTGGATATAAGGTATCAGGTGGTTTACATGGTGTAGGAGCTGCTGTTGTAAATGCTCTTTCTGAGTGGCTAATAGTACAAGTATATGTAGATGGAGTTATCCATGAAGGAAGATATGAGCGTGGGCTTGCAATAGGTACAGTAGAAGAAGTTGGAACTACTGATATAACTGGTACCTTTATACACTTTAAACCTGATGCTGAAATATTTGAGACCACAGAATATGAATTTGATGTATTAAGAAAAAGACTGCAAGAGACAGCTTTTTTGACAAAAGGATTAAAAATTAAGCTTGAAGATATGAGGCCAGGCTTAGAAACAATCAAGGAATTCCATTACAAAGGTGGAATCCAGGAATTTATTAGCCATATAAATAAAAATAAGACTCCTATCTACAAAGAAGTCTTTTATTGTGAAGGCGAAAGAGACGGAGTATTTGTTGAAATAGCATTCCAGCATAATGATAGCTATACCGAAAATGTTTATAGTTTTGTAAATAATATTAATACCATGGAAGGTGGAACCCACCTATCAGGATTCCGTGCGGCAATTACAAAAACTATTAATGAATACTCACGGAAAAACGGCTTATTGAAGGAAGCAGACAAAAACCTAAGTGGGGAGGACGTGCGTGAAGGTATTACAAGCGTAATAAGTATAAAAGTCCAAGAACCACAATTTGAGGGTCAGACTAAGACTAAGCTTGGTAATAGCGAAGTAAGGGGTGTCGTTGAATCACTCCTATCTGAACAGCTTACTTATTTCCTAGAGCAAAGTCCAGGTGTAGCAAAGGCAATTGTTGACAAAGGAATAATGGCAGCAAGAGCAAGGGAAGCAGCGCGTAATGCAAGGGAGTTAACCAGGCGTAAAAGTGTGCTTGAAAGCAATGCCCTTCCAGGAAAGTTAGCGGACTGCTCCGAAAAAGACCCATCAATTTGCGAAATATTTTTAGTGGAAGGTGACTCTGCAGGTGGTTCTGCAAAGTCAGCAAGATCCAGGCAAACACAGGCAGTTTTACCTTTAAAAGGTAAAATACTTAACGTAGAAAAGGCAAGGATAGATCGTGTTTTCGGAAGTGAGGAAATACGAAATATGATCACTGCCTTTGGTGCAGGAATTACAGATGAGTTTGATATTGATAAACTAAGATACCACAAAATTATAATCATGACTGACGCCGATGTAGACGGTGCCCATATAAGAACCTTACTTCTTACTTTTTTCTATAGATACTATCGTGAGTTAATAGAAAAAGGATATATATATATAGCCCAGCCACCTCTTTATAAGGTAACTAAGAATAGGAAAGACCATTATGTTTTTGATGATAAAGAGCTAGATGTTTTATTGGATGAGATAGGACGTACAGGTATTTCCATGCAAAGATATAAGGGGCTTGGTGAAATGAATACAGAACAACTTTGGGATACAACTATGAACCCAGAAACCAGGACACTTCTTCGTGTTGAAATGGAAGATGCAGCGGAGGTAGATCAGATATTTACTGCACTTATGGGTGATAAGGTAGAACCAAGACGGGAATTTATTGAGAAATATGCAGCTAGTGTAACAAATCTAGATATTTAAAATATAAGGAAGAGGTGAAAAAAAGTGGAAAACAATGAAGGTAATATTGTAGACAATATTATAGGCGTAGATATAGAAAAAGAGATGAAAACCTCTTATATAGATTATGCAATGAGTGTTATAGTATCTCGTGCACTTCCGGATGTTAGGGACGGACTTAAGCCAGTTCATAGAAGAATTTTATATTCAATGAATGAACTTAACTTAGGTTCAAGTAAATCATACAGAAAATCTGCACGTATTGTAGGGGATACAATGGGTAAGTACCATCCACATGGTGACTCATCTATTTATGATGCTATGGTACGTATGGCTCAGGACTTTTCCATCAGGTATCCTTTAGTAGATGGGCATGGTAACTTCGGCTCAATAGATGGTGACGGAGCAGCAGCTATGCGTTATACAGAGGCTAGGCTTGCCAAAATATCAATGAGTATGTTAGAAGATATTGAAAAGGATACTGTGGATTTTGTTCCTAACTTCGATGAATCATTAAAGGAGCCAGAAGTCTTACCAGCACATTTTCCTAACCTACTTGTTAATGGTTCAGCGGGAATTGCTGTTGGTATGGCAACCAATATACCACCACATAATCTAAATGAAGTTATAGATGGTGTTGTTTTAATGATTGATAATTATACAGCACTTAATGAAGAAAAAGAAGAAAGAGAAACTAGTATAGATGAATTAGTAAAAATTATAAAAGGACCAGATTTTCCAACTGGTGCAACTATACATGGTTTGCGTGGTATAGATAAGGCATACCGTACTGGCAGAGGAAAGATTAGAGTTAGGGCAACAGCAGAAATAGAAGAGATGGCAAATGGTAAAAGCCGAATCATTGTAAGCGAGATTCCTTATCAGGTTAATAAGTCCAAATTAATTCAAAGGATTGCTGATCATGTAAAAGAAAAAACAATAGAAGGCATTACAGATATTCGTGATGAGTCAGACCGTACAGGAATGCGAATAGTTATAGAACTTAGAAGAGATGTAAATGCAAATGTAATACTTAACCAACTTTACAAATACACACAAATGCAGGAGACATTTGGTGTAAATATGCTTGCCTTGGTAGATAAAGAACCTAGAACTCTTAATTTAAAGGAAATACTAGAACATTATATAGATCACCAAAAGGATATAGTAACTAGAAGAACCCAGTTTGAATTAAATAAAGCTGAAAACAGGGCACACATCCTAGAGGGCTTACGTAAGGCTTTAGATGAAATAGATCTGGTAATTAAACTAATTAGATCTTCAGCTAATACCCAGGAAGCCAAAGAAAAGCTAATGGAAAATATTGACTTAAGTGATGCTCAGGCTCAGGCTATTGTGGATATGAGATTAAGAGCCTTAACAGGACTGGAAAGAGAAAAAATTGAAAATGAATATGCGGATTTAATGGAACTTGTTAAGTACCTAAGAAGCATACTAGAAGATGAATATATACTATATGGTGTAATAAAAGAGGAAATATTGGAAGTTAAAGACCGATACGGTGATGAGCGTAGGACAGGTATTGTTCAAGACGAAGGTGATTATGATATAGAGGACCTTATAGAAGAACAAATAGATGTAATTACCATAACTCATTTTGGATATATTAAACGTATGGCCCTTGATATGTACAAACAACAACATAGAGGTGGTAGGGGAATAATCGGTATCAACACTATAGAAGATGACTATATAGAAGAGCTCTTTGTAACTAGCAGTCATAACTATATTATGTTCTTTACCAATATGGGTAAGGCCTACCGTATTAAAGCTTTTGAAATTGGTGAATCAAGTAGGACGTCAAGAGGAACAGCAATTATAAACCTACTTGAGCTAGATAAGGGAGAAAAGGTTACAGCAGTTTTTCCTATTAAGGAGTATGATGAAGATCTTTACTTAACGATGGTCACCAAAAAAGGTATGATTAAAAAGACAGAACTAGCTGCCTATGAAAATATTCGTAAGGGCGGGCTTATAGCTGTGGGACTTAGGGAAGACGATGAACTTATGGGTGTATATGTAACTAAAGATACAGATCACATCCTAATAGGTACTCGTAAAGGACAAGCTATTAGATTCGAAACCAGCGAAGTTAGGCCAATGGGAAGAACAGCTATGGGAGTTAGAAGTATAAGGCTTCAAGATGATGAAGTAGTAGGTGCAACTGTACCTAAAGATAATGAGCAAATATTGGTAGCTACAGAAAGAGGCTTAGGAAAACGTACAGAAATCCAGGAGTTCAGACCACAAAGACGTGGTGGTATGGGGTTAAGAATAGCTAATTTAACAGAAAGAACAGGAGAAGTTGTTGGTCTTACATCTGTAAAAGAAGAAGAAGAATTACTCCTAATTACATCAGAGGGAGTTATTATCCGTATAGATGTATCCCAGATATCTACACTTGGAAGATACGCCCAGGGCGTAAAACTTGTAAATGTAGAAGAGGGTGTACAAGTTGTCTGCATTGCAAAAGTTAAAGAAGACCTATTAGAATATGAAAACGAAGAAATTAATGAAGTTGTAGAAGAATAAAAATTTTATATGGGCTAAGGCGATAATCCTTGGCCTATATATGTTTAAAGATTACAATATAGGTTTATTTTAAGGAAGAATAAGATATTTTTTAGAAAATGGTTGACACAGGTAAAACTCTCTGATAGAATTATGTTTGCCGTCGGAAGATTAGCGGCTTTTTAATTTAATAAATATACAATATGGAGAAGTACTCAAGAGGCTGAAGAGGTGCCCCTGCTAAGGGCATAGATCGGGTTTAACCGGTGCGAGGGTTCAAATCCCTCCTTCTCCGCCAATATCTATCTAGTTAACACACATTAAAAAATAATTTTTAAAAAAGTGTTGACAAGATGAAAAAGATAGAGTAGTATAGTAAGAGTCGTCACTCAAACAAGAAACGACAAAACAAATTAAATTTTATTTGAACTTTGAAAACAAAATAGCAAGATTAATAACACATGAAATCAATTCTTTATATGAGAATCACGTCAGTGATAAAAAGAGCTATACAAAC
>JGI24708J26588_10000393_pt1 | contig 35467 bp, 33 predicted proteins | sample BioPla1DNA2_FD_26588 | JGI IMG/M metagenome (IMG submission 26588) | reverse complement strand
CTCCGNAAGCCGATTCTCCTTGGGTGTGGCTGGTAGAACTCAAGCACGTCTATTTTGCTAAAGAAAGTCTGAATGTGATTGATAAGAAAATTCATCCGCATGGTTATGGCTGGACGATTGTTAATAATGTCCACGAGTGGTCTTGGAAGTAATATATAAACTAAAATGAGGTATTTTATGGCTATAGGACCGCATTCCGGCATGTTAAAATATATCGGAAAAAGTATAATCAAAATATGTTCCTTGTTAATTGCCGTGAGTATTCTTTCGTTCGTCTTGGTTTCAGCATCGCCTATCGATCCAGTCCGGGCATATATCGGGGAAATAGGTATGACTAATATGAGTGCGGAAAACTTGGCCAAACTCGAGGCTTACTTTGGCTTAAATACACCGCCAGTAGAAAGATATTTAAATTGGTTTAGCGATTTTATTCGCGGTGATATGGGATTATCGCTGCTGTATCGCCAGCCTGTCGCTAGTGTTATCCAGGTTAAATTTATGAACTCGATGGTTCTAATGACAACAGCCTGGGTCTTTTCAGGTATCTTAGGATTCGTATTAGGGATTACTGCCGGCCTATATCGCGGGCAATGGATTGATAAATTAATTAAAGGCTACTCATTACTTATCGCCAGTACGCCAACCTTTTGGCTGGCCTTGGTTCTGTTGATGGTTTTCTCGGTGTGGCTGCAGATATTACCAATCGGATTGAGTGTGCCAATTGGCGTTAATGCTGCTGAAGTCTCAGTTTTTGACAGCATAAAGCATGTGATTTTACCTGCTTTAACTTTGAGTGTAATCGGAATTGCCAATATCACCTTGCACACCAGGGAGAAAATGATAGACATCATGAGGGAAGATTATATTCTGTTTGCTAAAGCCCGGGGAAAGAGCAGGATTGCTATTATCCGTCATCATGCGCTCCGCAATATTATGCTTCCGGCCATAACCTTGCAATTTGCGTCTATCAGTGAAATTTTTGGCGGTTCTGTACTGGTAGAACAGGTTTTTTCTTATCCAGGCTTAGGCAAAGCCGCTGTTTCTGCCGGTTTAGGCGGTGATGCGCCATTGTTGCTAGGTATTGCAGTAATCAGCGCTGCCTTAGTGTTTACCGGTAATTTAATTGCCAATCTTTTATATGGGATAATTGACCCTAGAATAAGGCGGGGAAGCGCATATGAATAATGCAGTTTCTGTAACAGTTCTCCAGAAGTACCAAAGGAAAGGCTTGAATCAACGGACTAAAACCAGGGTGCATTTGACCTGTGGCGGTATTTTTTTAATAGCGATTACCGTAATCGGTACTATAGTGGGAGATGCGGCGATAACAACGAACTTTACACAAAAAAATCTCTTGCCGCACATGGCGCATCCGTTTGGCACCGACTGGCTAGGCAGAGACATGCTTTCCCGTACCTTAAAAGGAATTTCTATTAGTATTTATATTGGGCTTTTTGCCTCGCTTGTCAGTTCAATTATAGCCGCCGTCCTGGGAGCGGCGGCCGCAACTTTAGGAAAAAGAGTCGATGCCGTCATAACCTGGTTTATCGATTTAGTGATGGGTATTCCCCACCTTTTACTGCTTATATTGATTTCCTATGCACTTGGCAGGGGGACAATCGGCGTCGTTGTCGCGGTTGCTATAAGCCACTGGCCGTTATTGACCAGAGTAATCCGGGGCGAGATCCTTCAGTTAAAAGAAGCAAATTACATAAAGATTGCTGAAAAGCTAGGGCACAGCAAAATGAAAATTGTTGTGAAACATATGATTCCGCATGTATTACCCCAGTTTTTAGTTGGGTTAGTGCTGCTATTCCCTCATGCCATTTTGCATGAAGCAGCCCTCACCTTCTTAGGCTTTGGCTTGCCTCCGGAACAACCCGGTATTGGCATCATCCTGTCGGAGAGCATGAAGTATCTATCGCTTGGTATGTGGTGGCTGGCGCTTTTTCCCGGATTGGTTTTGTTGACGACAGTTATGCTGTTCGATTTGGTCGGAGATAGTTTACGCAAGATTATTGATCCTTATAGTGTCCGGGATTAAGGAGGTAGTGCGTTGTCCTGCATAAACAAAAAACACATTTTGCAGATAAAAGACCTGTCAGTTTCGTTTACTCAATATGAGCAAGGGTTAAGGCAGATTGAGTTGAAGGTCATTCACAAATTAAATGTTTCGGTGCATGAAGGAGAACTTGTTGCCGTGGTAGGGGCCAGTGGTTCGGGAAAGAGCCTCTTGGCCCATGCAATTTTGGGGATATTACCGCACAACTGTAATGCTGAGGGCAATATTTGGTTTGAGGACAAATTATTATCTCGGGACTGTATTGAGGAACTGCGCGGCAAACAAATTGTTTTGGTCCCGCAAAGTGTAAATTATCTTGACCCTTTAGAGAAAGTCGGTAAACAAGTTAGACGCGAACGGAACGAGGAGACTATCTACAAAAAACAAGCGGAACTGTTTGACTTCTATAAACTGCCGCAAAACACCGGTGAGCTTTATCCCTTTGAATTATCAGGCGGCATGGCCCGAAGGGTGCTTCTTACCACTGCGATGATGGAAAGCCCGCGCTTGATTATAGCTGATGAACCAACGCCTGGCCTTCATTTAGAAGCAGCTAAAAAAGCCATGGGCCACTTTCGTGAATTTGCCGACCAAGGCAATGGTGTGCTCCTTATTACGCATGATATTGAATTAGCCTTGGAAGTAGCTGATAGAATTGCTGTTTTTTATGCAGGAACCACTGTAGAAGAAGCCCCGGTAGCAGACTTTGAATCAGTTGATACGCTTCGCCATCCGTACACCAAAGCGTTGTGGCGAGCCTTACCTCAAAACGGTTTTCATCCCTTTCCCGGAAATCAGCCTTATGTAACAGATATGCCCAAGGGTTGTCCATTCGGTCCTCGATGTTCTCAATTTACGCCGGAATGTGAGGGCGATATTAAGGAACAGACGATACGTTGCGGAACGGTTCGCTGTATCCATGCAGAATGAGGAGCGATGAAAATGGTTTTAGAGGCCCAAGGGATATCTTTTGGTTATAAAAAAGGTTTAGATATATTGAAAAACTTTAATCTTACCGTCGAAAGCCACGAACGAGTCGGTATTGTAGCCCCCAGCGGTTTTGGCAAGACCACGCTGTGCCAAATTTTATCAGGTTATTTAAAGCCTGCAAGTGGCCAGGTGCTCTTAGACGGTACTGACATTCATAAAATGAAAGGCTATTGTCCTGTGCAAATGATTTGGCAGCATCCGGAAAAAGCCGTTAATCCCCGGTTACGCATGAAAGATATAATTGCCGAAGGAGATGTAATTGAAGATCGGATTATAGATGGCTTGGGCATCGAACGTGATTGGTTCAATCGCTTCCCTCGCGAATTATCCGGTGGGGAACTGCAGCGTTTTTGTATTGCCAGAGCGTTAGGTAAACGGACAAGATTCCTCATTGCTGATGAAATTAGCACAATGCTTGATCTTATTACTCAAGCTCAAATATGGAACTTCCTGCTAGAGGAACTAGCAGAAAGAAATATTGGACTTATTGTCGTAACCCATAGTAAGCCATTGATGGAGCACATTACTACTCGGCAAGTTATATTAGATACCTTGTTTGTTAAAGATAATGTTATTTAAGGCAAAAACCCGAGGAAGATGATCTCGGGTTTTTGTTGTTACGCTTTATAGGCATTGGAAGTAAGATTTAAGGTCGTTCTTGTCCGTCGCTGTCAACTTTACCGCTGTTTACTAGATGGATATGCATAAAATGTTCGGTAGCGCCCACTAAAAGACCGGCGATTATAGCACCGAGAAATGTAATATCGGCAGCAGCGGCGTTCTGGCTAAAGTAAACTATTAACGTAGTTGCTAAAAAATCAAGAATGGTACTGGGCCAAACTGTTCCATGACTTAAAAACATAACTTCCATACCGAAACCGACGACAGCTATTAAAGTGCCAATAAGTATTGGGAATATAATATTGGGGTAGTCGACATGGGACGGAATAATTAATGATAAAGCAACTAAAACAATCGGGCAGACGATAATTTTCATTAGTAGACCAGTCATAGCAATACCAACCTCCTTTTTCATAGTTTGCTATATCGCTGGATGAATTATTCACTTGGGGGGCGGTGCGAGCTACAAGCTATTTTCGGCTAAAGCTTGAACTGGTTTTAGGATTAATGAAAAGCTGACCTTTCGAATCGATACCAGCATAGGTTACTTCTGATATATCGGATACACCTCGGTCAGCAAGTTGTTTTTCTAGCCATACCTGAGAATGATTGCTTTTTCGTAAATTACGCTCGATGATTACACCGTCCATAATTAGCTCCACTGGGAAAGTGGGGTCTGGCATGTGAATATTAAGATCACTCTTGGTCAGCGCTTGATAATCTGCTTTCTTAATTATGCTTAACTGGCCTGTTGTTTCTAAAATGGCATACTGCACTTCGCTTGGATCAAGAACGCCCTGCTGGCGCAGATTTCCGGCTAATTCATCGATGTCATAGTGTAGGCCGTGCATGTTTTCCTCAAGAATGCGGCCGTTTTCGATAACGATTGTCGGCGAGCCTTCAATAAGTTTTCTGAGCGGACGGCTTCTAATTGTGATTTGTGATATAGCATAGGTCAGTATCACAAATAAAACGAGGTCATAAAAGTTGTTCCATACCTTGTTAGCTTCAGCTGAAGCAATATTGGCGGCCAGTGAGCCAATAGTAATACCGCTGACGTATTCATAAAATGTTAGCTGCCCGACTTGCGTTTTGCCAAGAAATCGGGTAAAAATGAGCAGGCTTATGAATACTAAGGCTGTCTGCCAGGTATCGCGAATAAATTCCTGTAGCTCCATATTAGAGTCCACCTCACCAATCAAATCAATATATGTAGGTTGGACTAAAGTCGAGCGAGATATGCTATAGATATAAGATAATTTTGCATCGATGAGAAGATATCGATATCAGGTGTATGTTCGCCCGGCTAGATGCACAGAGATCATACGCAGTCTGTTTAAGCAGGAATTTCGCGGATAGGCTGTAAAAATCCGAACATTAAATGAGTATAACTTGTTAATATTCGAAGTTTTTGTTGACAGTCGACGGAATTTAATGCTATGATAAGCAAGGGAAAAAGGGCAGTTTTTTGCCCAACCGGGCTTCGAAACATTTGCTTTGTTTCCCGGGCAAAGTCATGTCTTGTTGAGTGAATTGCTCAAACAACGGGCAAAATAAAAACTAAATATAGCCTTAAATTATAGGTTGAAGTTTCGAGTATTCCGATATCTGCGCCATATGATGCAATCATGGCCAGATTTGGGCTCTAGGATAAACGCAACTAACAAGATATGAGGCTGAAGTTTAGCTGAATTAAGGAAGGGTGAATTGATATGTCAGCAGTAGTTGTTATCGGTACCCAGTGGGGCGATGAAGGTAAAGGTAAAATTGTTGATTATCTGGCAGAAAAAGCTGACGTTGTAGTCCGTTATCAGGGTGGCAATAATGCCGGGCATACTGTGGTGACCGGCGGAGCTGAATTTAAACTCCATCTTTTACCGTCAGGCATTTTATATAAAGGGAAAACTTGCGTAATTGGCAATGGCGTAGTTATTGATCCAGGCGTGCTGATTAAAGAAATCAAAGGCATGCAGGAAAAAGGTATCGATACCAGCGCACTTAAAATTTCTAACCGGGCTCATGTTATTATGCCGTATCATCGTCTGCTTGATGAGGTTGAAGAAGAGTATCGCGGTGCTCATAAGATTGGAACAACTAAACGTGGTATTGGTCCATGTTATATGGATAAAAATGCAAGAGTTGGCATCCGGATTGTTGATTTGATGGATGAGCAAGAGTTTACCGAGAAGCTTGAGCGCAATCTAGAGGCTAAAAACCACTTGTTGAAAGCAGTTTATGGCGTTGAAGGTTTCGATTTCGAAACTATGAAAGCTGAATATCTTGGCTATGCTGAAGAACTGCGTCCGTATGTCGCTGATACCTCGGCAGTGCTTCACAAAGCTATATCCGACGGAAAAAAGGTATTATTTGAAGGTGCGCAGGCTACTCAGCTCGACCTTGATCATGGCACTTTCCCATATGTAACTTCATCGCATCCGATTGCCGGCGGCGCGTGTATCGGAGCCGGCGTAGGACCGACGAAAATCAGCAAAGTCATTGGTACCGTAAAGGCTTACAGTACACGGGTAGGCGAAGGTCCGTTCCCGACGGAGCTGCTGGATGAAACCGGCGATCATATTCGCGAAGCAGGTCATGAGTATGGTACAACAACTGGCCGTCCACGCCGCTGTGGCTGGCTTGATGCCTGTATTGTCCGTTATGCAGGCTATGTAAGCGGTATCGACTATATGGCGATTACTCGTCTTGACATTCTGGATAAACTGAAAACTCTCAAAATCTGTGTGGGTTATAAATATAATGGTCAGCTTCTTGATGAATTCCCGGCCAGCCTTAAGGTTTTAGATAAGGTTGAACCGGTGTATGAAGAAATGCCGGGTTGGGAGACTGATATCACTGGTGTCAGAAAATATGATGACTTGCCGGTAAATGCTAGAAAGTATCTTGAGCGCCTCAGCGAAGTCGCCGGTATTAAAATCGGAATTGTCTCGGTTGGCCCAGGTCGCGAACAGACAATGATTTTGCATGAAATGTTTTAACAGCTAACTAGTGCGCCAGGTACGTAGAGGCTTTTCGCCTTTATGAACTTGGCGCTTTATATTTTGGGAAAGTAGTTGACAATAATTCGAACTTAGCGTATAATCTTGTCTTGTGGAGATAATGACCCACTAGCTCAGTCGGTAGAGCACCTGACTTTTAATCAGGGTGTCGATGGTTCGAGTCCATCGTGGGTCACCACTTTCGGCCCGTTGGTCAAGCGGTTAAGACACCGCCCTTTCACGGCGGTATCAAGGGTTCGATTCCCTTACGGGTCACCATTTATGGGCGATTAGCTCAGCTGGGAGAGCGCCTGCCTTACAAGCAGGATGTCGGCAGTTCGATCCTGTCATCGCCCACCATTTCATTTTTAAATACGGCCCGGTGGTTCAGTTGGTTAGAATGCCGCCCTGTCACGGCGGAGGTCGAGGGTTCGAGTCCCTTCCGGGTCGCCATTTTTGTTACAGAGACTTGACGTAAGCCAAGTCTTTTCTATATAGTGCTTGCCTCGGTAGCTCAGTCGGTAGAGCAGAGGACTGAAAATCCTCGTGTCGGCAGTTCGATTCTGCCCTGAGGCACCATGTTAAAAATTAATTCCCTGCGTCAGATGACGGCAGGGAATTTTTCTTATTTAGCGACAATCCTTAATACAAAAACGGCTATCAACTTTTCAGTCAATAGCCGTTTTATGTTTGGCGGAGTGGGAGGGATTTGAACCCTCGCAGGGGTTACCCCCTCTAACGATTTAGCAAACCGTCCTCTTCAGCCGCTTGAGTACCACTCCATGTTAAGGCTGGTGAAATTATGGCGGAGGGGGTGGGATTCGAACCCACGGTCCCTTGCGGGATCACTGGTTTTCAAGACCAGCTCCTTAAACCGCTCGGACACCCCTCCGTGTCCGACATATCTGATATTATAGCAGTCGATAACTGCTTTGTCAACTAACTTCAAGTGGTAATATAAGTTAGCAAATCATTATGTCACTTACTCTACAATAATATAAAAAAGTAGAGATATTGTCAATAGTAAAACTAATCCAGCTAAGGTTAGTACCAATGAGTTATTGACTATTACTGCAGTCAAGGGTATATTTTAATGTATACTCAACATAAACAAGACAGAAGGTGAGAAAAATGGATGTAGACATACCTAGTTTTAGTAAAACGTCATATTTAGTACAATGTCACGGGAAATATCCATTTTTTCACACCTTTCTATGGTGATTCGGCTATTTCCCAAATGAGAGGGGAATAGTTATGCTTCATATATATAAAAGCAATTGCACTACCTTAAATACCCTGACGCCCGATACTGTAGAAAAGGGTGCATGGTTTAATTTGATAAATCCAACGGCGGATGAGCTTAACAAGACCGCTGCCCTTACCGGCGTTAACCTCGAAATGCTCAAGGCCGCGCTAGATGAAGAGGAAAGCTCTCGAACTGAAATCGAAGATGAATGCCTGTTGGTAATTACCAATATTCCGGTGCTAAGGGGTAAAGACGGTTATGATACACTCCCACTGGGCATCATTGTTACAGCTGATCATTTTATAACTGTTTGTCTTGAGCAAAATGCCGTTTTAAGCGAATTTTGTTCGGAAAATGCCCGCTTATTCAGTACCTTTAAGAAAACCAGATTTTTGTTTCAAATTCTTTATAAATCAGCTGCTTATTATCTAAGATACCTCAAGCAGATAAACCGCCGGACTGATGAGATTGAAACATATCTTCGCAAGTCAATGAAAAATCAGGAACTATTTGATTTGCTTGATCTGCAAAAGGGTCTGACCTACTTTTCAGTATCGCTCCGCTCTAACGGCATTGTTTTAGATAGACTACTCAGAATGAGGACTAACAGCCAACTCCAGCATTTAATCAAAATGTATGAAGAAGATGAGGACTTGCTGGAAGATGTTATCATCGAGAATAAGCAGGCCATCGAAATGGTTGAAATGTATACGCATATTCTTAATGGCATGATGGACACCTTTGCCTCGATTATCTCCAACAATCTCAATATTGTAATGAAGTTTTTAGCCTCTATGACGATTATCTTGGCGATACCGACCATGATTGCAAGTTTCTTTGGGATGAATGTGCCTATTCCACTGGCCGATTATCCGTTAGGATTTTTATATATTGTAATTATTGCTTTTTTGCTTGCCGTGCTTACTGTCTTGGGACTGTGGAGGAAAAGGATGCTGTAATACTTAAAGACTGCCGGTTTGGCAGTCTTCTTTTACAACGGCATTAACGCCTTAGCGATGGCTTAAGGAAATTATAGGATAAAACTCAGAATAGTCGATGTTTGACGCCCTATTCTGAGCAACATATAATGAAGTGAGACTAGCTTAACGAGGGGGTACGGATTATACACAGTCTGATAGATAGCAGCGGCGATTGTGCAAAAGCGGTTACTTTACCTGAGGTATTGGCAGCGAAAGAGGCCCGCAGCCAACGGCAGCAGGAAATGCTAAAAAAATATAATCTCCCGCTTGTTAGCATTACTATCAATATGCCAGGCCCGAATAAAGATCTGCCTGTGCTCCGCCGGTTGTGTGATTACGCAGTAGCAGAGCTCAAGGCTGACTTTAAAACTCATGAAATACTGCAGTTATATTTACTGACCGGCCCCGAAGCTTTGTTGGTAATAGATAGGCCGGTTCAAGAACTAAAGGCCAAGGCGGTAGCGATTGAAGAGGCTCAGCCATTTGGTCGATTGCTTGATATTGATGTTTTTACTAACGACGGAAACCTAGTATCGCGGCGGCAGCAAGGGCGAAGTCGTGCCTGCCTTGTATGTGGACAAGATACGATAATATGTATGAGGGAAAACCGGCATCAACTTGCCGATCTAATGTCGGCGGTAAATAAGTTATTGGTAAGGTTTAAAGCCTACTTGACCCATAATTTAAGCCCCGAAGCTCAACGAATTGGTCAATTAGCCGTCGAAGCTATGCTATTTGAGGTAGCCTGCACGCCGGCGCCGGGATTGGTCGATCGAAATAACAGTGGGGCTCATAATGATATGGACTTTTTTACTTTTATGGCCAGTACCGCTGCGCTCAGCAGTGCTATGGCCAGAACTGCTCAGGCTGGTATCAATCACGAAGGCAACTTGGCGGACATGCTACCAGTGTTGCGCGCAATTGGTATTGAGGCCGAGCAGGCTATGCTCGCCGCAACTAGCGGAGTCAACACCCAAAAGGGGCTGCTTTTCTCGCTGGGTATAGCAGCGGCCGCTGCCGGTCATCTTCAGCGCCGGGGCCGACAGCTGAAAGCGGAGTGTATACTTGATATTATTGCCGAAATAACAGCCGGGATTGTTGAACGCGAACTTGGAAGCTCAGCTCAGCTTCCGGATCATGAACTTACTGCCGGTGAACGCCTTTATCGTCAGCACAAGATAACTGGCATTCGTGGCGAAATGGAAAATGGATTACCAGCCGTAAGAGAAGTGGCCATACCTGCGCTTAAACAATCGCTGGCTGCCGGGTTGAGCGCCAATGATGCCCTAATAGATACCTTACTGGCATTAATGATGAAGGTTGATGATACTACTGTTATGCATCGGCATAATCCTGATAAGATGCGGTACTGGGTGCGTGACAAAGCTGCGGCGGCCTTGATGGAAGGCGGCATAGCAAGCGAAGGCGGCCGCGCAAGTATAGAGCGTTTAGATAAAGAATTTATTGCTCATAATGTCAGTCCGGGCGGCGCGGCGGATTTACTTGCAGTTGCTTGGTTCCTGCATAGACTGGAAACTGAATCTTAACAGGGCGGAGGAGTACCAATGGTATTTACTATACATCCTATTAATTTAATAAAGGCGCTATCGCTAGCCCTTGAACTTTCTTCCGGCGGTTTATCGCGCCATCATTGGCGAACGGCTATGATTTCCGACCGCATAGCCCAACAGCTAAAGTTAGATGCTGCCAACCGGCAGGTGCTTTTATATGCTGCGTTATTACATGATATCGGCGCAGCATCCAATTGGGCTGAAAAGCGCAAACTCCAAACCTTTGAAACTAACTGGAATGTTTATACCCACGCTGAAGAAGGCTATAAACTGCTTAAAGATTCAGCCCAGTTCAAAGAGCTGGCGGTACCTATTCGCCATCATCACGATAGCTGGAATGGGGTGAATCCGTCAGGCCTGGCGGGAAATGATATACCACTGGTCAGCCGGATCATTAACCTTGCAGACCGTCTCGAAATCTTAGTGCGCGATAATATCAATATATTCGAACAAAAATCAGGCATTATGGCGGCGATTCGGAGCTTAAGCGGAACAAGTTTTGATCCTGAGCTTGTGGAGCTTTTAACAAGCATAGCCAGTAAGGAGGGCTTTTGGCTCGATCTGGTTAATCCCTATTATTACGGAAACTTCTTCCACAATATTAATTCCCTAGGGCGTATAAGTTTGGATATTGACGATGTAACTAATATTGCCGAGCTCTTTGCAACGGTAATTGACAACACCAGCCGCTTTACAGCCCGGCACTCGCACAGTGTAGCTATTGCTGCTCAGTTCCTGGCAAGAAATAAAGGTTATAGCACCGAAGAAATTAAAATGATGCGCGTTGCCGGTCTTTTGCACGACTTGGGGAAATTGGCCGTTCCCAACGAGATATTAGAAAAGCCCGGCAAACTAACAGCAGATGAATTCACCATAATAAAGCAGCATCCTTATTATACATATCGGATTTTAGAGCAGATTGACGGTTTCGACATTATTGCTGAGTGGGCGGCTTTTCACCATGAAACTCCCGATGGCATAGGCTACCCCTTCCGAATAGCTAACCACTCGCTGAAGCTAGGCTCTCGCATCGTAGCCGTTGCCGATGTTTTTGCTGCTTTGACTGAAAACCGGCCCTACCGGCCGCAGATGCCATGGGCTAAAGTCGAGAATATCATGGGCTCAATGGCCGCAAATCGCAAATTGGATGCCGACATTGTAGCCGATTTGTTCAGCGCTAGGGTAGAAGCATTTGAGTTAATGGAAGAAGCCAATCGCTTACCCATGGCAAATGGTGAGTAGAGTGAACAAAGGTATAAACCATTAAGTCAAGAAAGCTATAAAATACAATACAAAGGAGAATAATTATGTCTAATTTGCCAAATTGCCCAAAATGTAATTCAGAGTACACTTATGAAGATGGTAATCTTCTGGTTTGTCCGGAGTGTGCTCATGAGTGGACTTTGGAAAGCGAAACTAATGAAGATAAAAAGATTGTCAGAGATGCAAATGGAAATATATTAAATGATGGCGATTCTATAACAGTAATCAAAGACCTTAAAGTAAAAGGAAGTTCATCTGTCCTTAAAATAGGCACGAAAGTAAAAAATATCCGCTTAGTTGATGGAGATCATAATATTGATTGTCAAATAGACGGTTTTGGAGCTATGAAATTAAAATCCGAATTTGTTAAAAAGGCGTAAACCAGTTCCTCTAAATACCGGGTATTTTGCAAATAAGCCATATCAGGATACCTGTTGCAACAGGTATAACAAGCAGTGCAAAAGCTGTATCCAATACCTCAATAAGCAAATTAATCCCCCGGAATATCATATGCCGATTTGCCAGCATAAAGACATAAAAATAGACGCCTCTCACCATTCTTGACAAGGCCGCTGCAGAAGGACTATAATATTCACGTCAAATGCCGGTATAGCTCAGCTGGTAGAGCATCTCATTCGTAATGAGAGGGTCGCAGGTTCGAATCCTGTTATCGGCTCCAGTAAAATCAAGGCTCCTGAGGATAACTCAGGGGTCTTTGCTTTGTTAAGTGCCTATTAAGAAATATTATTCCTATTTAACCCGTTAACCCCATAGCGGATATAGTGAGTTCAAAGGAATGAAATGGTTTTAGCTACCCATGTCGAAGGTTGTACGCATTTAATTATATGCGAGGTATGCTAGAGTGAGTTAAAGGTGATTTCAGAAGTGACAAAGATGTCATACCAGTAAAAGACGCATATGAGGATGCGATCCAACCAGCAGTACAGCAGAGCGGAAAAGCAGGGGAAACCTTGGATATGGTATTAAACGCCCTGCTGCTACCAATTAGAAGATATGTATTTGATTGGCAAGCGAAGCAAGAGCAGTTAGAGAAGGACATAAAGGTTAAGTTCGTGGATGTCCCGAGGGAGCGTTTAAAGGAGGAAGCTTCTTTACATTTGGTAGTTCCGGCAGTTCAGGCTTGGCGTTATTCGATTAACTGTGATGAATTACGCAATTTATATGCAAATCTTTTGGCTAACGCACTGATTAAAGATAAGGAGGCCTTCGTACATCCTGGTTTCGTAGAGGTTATACGTCAGCTACACCCTAATGATGAATTATTTGTAGCTTTGGAAAATTGTGAAAATCACCTGGTTGTTGAGATTAGGCTTAATGGAATTGCCAAGTGGTGTTTATGTTGTAATTGGGACGCATTTCTCAATCATAGAACTCGAAGGTAAGGCGGTAGCTCCTGCTCCTGAAAACTGGCAGAACCTCCAGCGACTATGTTTGATTAATATCTATTATGACAGGCATCTAGCAGAGGAGGTAAAATATAGTGCCGTTCGAAGAACATGAAATAATACAAGGATATAAGGACTAAATACGAAACGGATATAAAGAAATTTGAATGTGCTAAGGGTATTATAAGTGTTACTCCATTTGGCAGAAGGTTCATGACTATTTGTGTATCCCATCCCGATTAAAAGCAGAATATAATGTCGTGTCCGTAAAGCATCATCATTCAGGAACAACCAGAAATGCATATAAAAATCAGCAGATGATTATAAAAAATAGCCGATAGTAGTGCTGTTCAAAAACCTAAGTTATAAGTTTTGAATAAATCACTATCGGCTTCTTGTGTATTGAAGCTGAGTTAGATTTAGAAGTTAGACTGTTCCTCCGCTAATTGTTTCTCTTGCCATGTAAGTTTAACACAAAGGACACGCTAGGATTTGTCCAACTTAACGGCTGGAAATTTTTTTGTTCGTACCAGTTCATAAATCGTTGAGACTGTGGTAGGGTTAAATACTCAGCAGTTTGTTGTATTGTAAAAACTTGTGGCTGCATATTATTTCTCCTTGAAACTAGTCCGATGATATCATCATTATCAATATCTATATCCTTAACAAAGAAATCATCATGATACCCATTTTTCGATTGCTGCTAGAACTTCATTATCCCAATTAGGCATTGGGATAACAATATCCTCATGGCCCTCAATAGAGCTAAATGCTCTTATTATTGAGCCAGCCAACACATTCGTCCAGCTTTTATCTAAGGCTATTCGACTACAGCATGGCAAACTAATTACTTCAATAATTAGTTTGATTGTGCCAGTTTATTATTTTACTGATAAAAAATAGAACAAAAAGGCAACCAAAGAGCATAATTGGCTTAAAATTATATGAAGATTTTTAAGCATATTTTAAATGGTTTTTTCCAGGGAAATACATTAAGATGTAGAAATGTATCACATAAAGGTTTAGATCGCGGTTAACTCCTTAAATAACCTGATATGGTGTAGGTTCATTTAGAGTGATATAATATATGGGCAAGTATGAGCAAGAATGGAGTATGTTAAAGTGAGACCTTTTTTGAAATGGGCAGGAGGTAAATACCGTCTAATAGATAGGATTCGGGAGAAAATGGCTGCAGGTAAAAGGATTGTTGAGCCATTTTCAGGAAGTTGTGCACTATCTTTGAATTGTAATTATCAGCAATATTGGATGAATGACATAAATACAGACTTAATTACTTTATATAAAAGTATTCAGGTTGAAGGGGAAACATTTATAGATTTCTGTCGTTCCTTTTTTGTTCCAATTAACAATACGGAAGAAAGATATTATGAATTGCGGGAACAATTCAATAAGGAAAAAAATCCAGTTATTAAATCAGCAATATTTTTATATTTAAATCGACACGATTTTAATGGATTGTGCAGGTATAACAGTAAGGGCGAATTTAATGTGCCTTTTGGTCGTTATAAAAATCCTTACTTTCCTGAAAAAGAATTGAATCATTTTTATAAACACTTCAAAGAAGCACTATTTACGAATGTTGATTTCGAAGAAGTAATGAATCAGGCACTTAGTGGTGATGTTATATATTGTGACCCACCATATGTTCCACTCTCACTAACATCTAATTTCACTTCTTATAGTGTTGGTGGGTTTAGTGAGGAGGACCAAATTCGCTTAGCGGAATGTGCAAAAAGGTTATCCGAAAAAGGGATAACGGTTATTATATCAAACCATTATAATGAATTTACAGCCCGATTATATAAAAGTGCTATACTTGATACTTTTCCAGTGCAACGCTTTATTAGTTGTGATGGTAACAATAGAAATGCCGTTGAGGAAGTATTAGCAGTTTTTTAGAGAGAGGAGCGTGTGAATGAAATATTCAGCTGCTATATTTCAAGAAACAATTAGATGTAATGATGCAAAACAGGTTTTTGCCTATTTAACTGATACTTTGAAAGATACTATTACAAAATGGGATTATTTTATAAATTGGGCAAAAGTATTTGATAATATACGTGATGTAGAAATTGACTTGAATATTCTTAATTATCTCGTTGGAAAAGAAGATATTGAAATAGAGTTTGAAATGCTTATTAAAAAGCATCCATCCATTATCAGGTTGATACCTATATTAATAGCTTGTCGGCAAAGTGACTTTAAGATACTGATTAATTATGGGTATGATAAGTTTGAGTACAAAAACTACACATTTGAAAATGGAAGAAACTTAACTGATGTACAAATTAAAGATACTATTGAATTTGCAAAATCGGTGGGTTTTCTTGACTTGCTTAAGAACAAAAAAATTAAAAATGTAGTAGACTACGTAATTGGTGTTGAAGCAGGGTTAGATTCGAATGGTAGAAAAAATCGTGGTGGTACCACAATGGAATATATAGTCGAATTTTTTGTGCGTGATATATGTTCAAGGCATAATTGGCAGTACATGACGCAAGCTACTGCTCCTAAAATTCTGGCTGAATGGGGCAAGACTCTAACGGTAGACAAGTCCTCACGTAGAATCGATTTTGCTATCAATAATGGGACAAACATATACTTGGTTGAAACTAATTTTTACGGTGGTGGTGGCTCTAAATTGAAGTCTACTGCTGGTGAGTATATTACTATGTTCAACTACTGGAAGAATGATGGACACAAGTTCATTTGGGTAACTGATGGATGTGGTTGGGCAACAACGAAGAAACCCTTAGAGGAGACTTTTAATAAAACTGACTACATTTTAAATTTAGATATGGTTTCCCGAAAAATACTTGAAAAAATTATTGTGGGGAATATGTAATGGCTGAAAACAAAAATCCGATTGATTATCAGCCCGAGCGTACAACGGTATGGTCGTTTCCAGAAAGAGGTAAATGGGCGACGCACTCGCCAGGATATAGGGGCAACTTTGCACCGCAAATTGCACGGAACATAATACAGATGTATTCGGAACCAGGCGATATAATTTTAGACCCGATGGTTGGGTCAGGTACGTCTTTAATTGAAGCTAGACTTCTTAATAGAAATGCATTAGGTATTGATATTAACCCTGAAGCTGTAAAACTATCAAACGATGCATTAAGTTTTGAACACTCTTCATCTTGTAAACAAAAGGCTGCTATTGGAAATGCTAAGAGTCTAATTAGTGTAGAAGACAACTCAATAGATTTGATTTTAACGCATCCACCATACTTGAATATCATAAAATACTCTGAAGGTAAGATTATAGAAGATTTATCTAATATAAGCGGTGTAAGTAAGTTTTGCGATGAGATAGAGATAATAGCACGTGAATTATATAGAGTATTAAAACCTAACAAATACTGTGCTATCTTAATTGGTGATACTAGAAAACGTCAACATTATGTTCCTCTAGCTTATTATGTGATGGAACGTTTTCTAAAATCAGGGTTCATTCTAAGAGAAGATATAATAAAAACACAGCATAACTGCTCTGGCTCACGTGGGTGGGGTGGTATGGCAGGCAGATACAAGTTTTACCTAATTATGCATGAACATCTATTTGTATTTAGGAAACCTCAAATAGGTGAAGAAACTTCACATTTAAAATATAGTATGTATTTAAAATGATAGGAATTTAGATAATAACCAGCTCACTATAACCACAATAAAGCTACTTGTGAAATTTCACATATGTGACTTTAACCCTTTAATCGCCTACTCTCCCAATAAAGGGAAGTACATTAGGTCGGTGTTGTATAAAATCGTAATGAGAGGGTCGCAGGTTCGAATCCTGTTATCGGCTCCAGAAAATCAAGAGGTTGACTAAAAGCTTTTATGCTTTTAGTCAACCTCTTTTTTGTAACCGAAAACCTTCTCTGGTCATACGATATAAAAGGGAGACCAAACATAATGAGCAGAGGAGGTATTTGCATGGGTTTTGGTTTTGGTGGTTGTAATGGAAATAACGGCTGGTGGATTATAATCATTATTATTATCCTGCTGTTTTTCTGCTTTTTCGAAGATGACTGTGACGTAACCTGCTAACCTTTGACATCTGTCTTTTGACCGGTCATCAACAGCTTATCCTATAAGGCTCCGCGTAAGCGGGGCCATATTATTTATCGGCATGGTTTTACCACCCATAATATTCCCCCCATAATTTAGTCTTTACGCAAGGGAATGCGAATATGAAAGTAAATTTAAGCGCAGTATGTGGCTATGCGTAAAGGTTACGGCGGTTACACCAATCACGTTAGCGGAGCTGAAAAATGAAGCTAAAGCGCCTAGGAGAGAAGGCAACATGCTAAAGCTAATCAACAAGTTGTGCCTAAGCAAAAAATAAACAAACAAGGCCAGCCTTTTAAGCTGACCTTGTTAAAAAGGGTGTTATTATGGCCCTGGACACCAAGAAACCAGGCAGATTGCAACATTCGAGAGTACAACCTGCCGTTTATAGAGGAAGTACATGTATATATTATCATGTGCAGAATAGTTTGACAAGGTATATTTAATACTGTATACAAAAACATTTAAGGGAGGAGGCTTAACATGACAAGATTAAGTGCTACACAAGCAAAACAACTGGGCATATCAGTACTACAAAGCAAGTACCATGCCCGGAAGATTACGATAGACGGAATTACTTAAAAACTTCGGCCAAATAAACTTGCGATAAGCGCTACCATTCCGCCGGCAATCAGCGGGCCGACTGCCAAGCCTTTGAAAAAGCAGACACCGAGAATTGTACCGGTAATCAAAGCTGTCACGACTTCGGGAGTTGCTTGCATAAAGGGAATGCCTCGACTGGCTACCCAAGCTACAAAGATACCGATAACAACTGCTGTAAGGCCAATTGGAGTTTTAAATGAATTAAAAATGTCGCCGATGGTGATATTGCCTTGCGCGATTGGGACTAGCACGGCTAATGTTAAAATGGTAATCCCGATACTAATGCCGTGGCTTTCGATGTAAGGAAACCAAGCTTCAAACCCAAGTAACTTTATGAGCAATAAGGCTAAAGCTGCAATTGATACTGATTGATTATTGCCGATGACTGATAGGACTATAATTACCAGCAAGGGCAGGTTATCGAGATTCATTTCATCACTCCTGGCAGATATGTTTGGAATTTAGGAATTTCGTCAGTTATATGTATAGCGTTTCACCAATTTCGCGAGAAATATTATAAATCCTCAAACTTAAACGCCTCTGCGATTGTATCGCAAAGGCGTTCTGTTATTTAGCCCGTTTCAGGGCTAAGATCTCAGTTTCATTATTTTCAGAGCGAGTACTCAATATATTTAGTAATTCAGTATGCTGATCTTGGACGGCATGCATCCTCGCTGCAGCAATTGAAAGGCTGTCTAGTTTAGCCTCAAGCCTGTCCAACTGACTAGTATTACGAACGACGTAATCTTCGTGCTGCTGCCAACCGTCAAACAAAACGTCTACTTTAGCGGTAAGATTATTTTCAAGCTTAAGCTGACTAGACTTTACTGCAGTGATATCTTTGTTAAGGCTGCTCTGTCCGGACCTGACAGCAGTTACCTCGGTTTCAAGTCGGTCTTGACCGGCCTTAATACCGGAAATATCATTTTCAAGGCTATGCAGCCGTTCGTTCATAGCTTCTAAGTGGTTTAAAATTTTGAAAATCATTTTCTCGCCCATATTCAAGGCTCCTTTATCCCAATTACCATCATTGTATCCTAAAATTAGACAAATTTAAAGTAGATTTTGAGAAATTTTAGTCTAAATGAACCGAAATACGCATATAATTGCTGTTTAGGCTATGGAAGGTAGTTAGTCATAAATTGATAGCTTGGGAATATAATATAGCATTAGTGGGGACAGGAGGCGGGAAAGGTGTCCGTAATTGGGAGGATTAAATGGAAGATTTGCCTAAAATGCGGGCGAAAGTTTCTCGCGGCGGCTCCAAAAACTGATCCTAATAGTTGGACTTCGGAATGTCCTAAATGCCGGACAGAGATGATGCGAAAGCTATTAGGGGATATTACCGCTAAAATGGCTGAAAAATAAATAAGTAGCTAAATAAAAGAGGAAACGGCCTATTAAAGCTGTTTCCTCTTACTGTTACTTACGATATTGCTCAGGGATTGTTCGGGCCTTAAACTCGTCCCAGCCAAGCCGGTCAATGGTTTGACCGAGGCGTTCTTTGGTTTTACCGTTCTCACGGAAATATTCGAGGATATTGTTTATAATGGGGGCAACTTCGTTGCCCGGAACGCGTTCGGCGACGACTTGGGCTATTTGAGCTTTACGGCCGGAATTGCCGCCTACCGCCATTACATAGCCCTTTGCTGTGCCGTAAAGACCGACATCTTTAACAAAAACCTCAGCGCAACAGTTTGGGCAAGCGCTTACGCCGATCCGGATTTTGGCAGGAGCATCCTGACCGAAGAATTCTTTATCAAGTCTTAACCCAAGCTCAGTACTATCCTGCTGAGCCATTGGACAGTGCGGTTTGCCGGGACACATATTAACCGGGCGCACCGATTTGGAAATAAAGGATTCGGGTTTTGCTCCGAGCTCAGCCAGCGCTTTTTCGCCGTCGGCAAGGTTAAGACCCATGATTGTGATACTGCTGCCGACTATTTTAAGAGTTCCGCCATATTTCTCGGCCGTTGCGGCTAATTGACGAAGCTGGTCTGGTGTGGCTAGACCGCCAGGAATGTGTGGAGTAACCGGGAATTTAACGCGTTTATTTAAAACGGGAATTTTGGCAAGTGGCAGATTCAACTAAATTCCTCCTTATGTAAACTTGATGTTTAAATTATACATTATTTTTTGTGGACATTCAGTGATTTAAATCACGGTAAAACTTCTCAAAACCCTATTAAAAAATTTTTGTTAAAAAATAATAATTATTAGCAAATTACAAAAGGAGTACGGCGAATGACCGCGAAATATATAATAAATTGTAAATTTACATTAATTGGAGTGACAGTAAATGAAAGGCACTGTTGTAGGAACTTGGGTGAGCACAGCTCATAAAATTTGGGGCGAGGATTTGGCGGTACGGGCCATGGAGCATGTGGGCTGGCCTAGCGATAAGATATTCTTGCCGACTGAAGAGATTGAAGATGCAAAACCGAAAAATTTTGCCGCCTTTCTGGCGCGTAAAACCGGGAAATCCGAAGATGAGATATGGCTGGCAATCGGTAAGGATAATATTGGCACTTTTTTTAACAGCTATCCAGCCTTTTTTAGGCAGGAGAGCCTGTATTCTTTCCTGCGGTCGATGTACGATGTCCATGTTGTAATGGTCAAGCGAATTCCGGGGGCAAATCCGCCTGAGCTATTGATTGAATCGGTATCGGAATATGAAGCAGTTTTAAGTTACCGCTCAAAACGAGGCATGTTTGGCTATTTGAAAGGCTTGCTAGCCGGTGCGGCTGAACATTTTAAGGAAGATATTGCAACTGAGGTCATCGAATCGGCTTCTGATGCAATGAAGATAAAAATTCGCTTTCCGAAACCAATAACCAGTACGATTACATATAGCTTGAATCAAGCGTTGGGTTTTACAAAAAGCCTGCCGGTTAAAATTGGCGTAGCGGCAGCGATAGTCGCGGCTATAATAAATGTGGCCTTCGTGCTCATGGGGGCAAATATTCCGTTATGGACGGCATTAGTTAGCGGCGTTGCGGCTGGACTGGGTGCAGGATTCTTGCTGCGGCCCTTTCAGGCAGTCCGCGATGAGCTAAAGGCAATTCAAGAGCGGGTGTATTTTACCGAAACAAAGCTTAAAACAGCCGATGAGTTTGAAGAAATTTTTGATACTCTTGCTCAATATAAAAAACGGGTAAAAAGCGAGTTTACCGGCTTTAAGGGCATTAGCGATGAAATGGACAGGTATGCGGACAATTTCAATAGCTTATCCGACCGGATGCGTGAAACATCGAATGAAATTTCCGGCGTAGTATACGATGTTGCAACAGCGGCCACTAATCAAGCGCAGGAGACTGAACATGCCGTTGGAATACTAAACGGCAACCTTGAAACATTGACAACAGTAGTGACTGAGCAGACCCATAACAAACAGCAGCTTGAGGCAGCGGTAGACGAAATCGATAAAGGCTTTGAAGAAGTCCAGGCTTCAAGCACCAAGCTGGCGGATAGCATGCAGAAGTTCTCCGATGTAAAATGTTCAGCTTCCGATCTTAAACAGCAGGCCGCTAAAATAACCGAGATTACCGGTATGGTTGCTGCCATCGCCGGCCAAACTAATTTACTTGCTTTAAATGCAGCTATTGAAGCGGCCAGGGCCGGTGAACAGGGACGCGGGTTTGCTGTGGTGGCCGAAGAAGTCCGCAAACTGGCTGAGCAGTCGCAGGAACATTCTACCTCAATTGCTAGTGACTTGCAGGTTCTAATGAATATTATCAGCGGTGTTGTTGACGCAATCCAGGAAGAATATGATGTGCTTGCTGCGGAAAGCCGTCAGTTGGCAGAAGTTGTGACAGGCAACACCAAGAATGTCGGTAATATCCGGAAAGTTGCCGATAATATTGTAGACATGATTGGAAAATTGGAACATGAAATGTCCGGCCTGAGCGAAGTATACGGCAAGATTGAGTCACTGGCCGCCATTTCAGAAGAAAATTCTGCGGCTACCGAAGAGGTCAGCGCCTCGGTATCGGTTTATAATGATAAACTGCAGGATATGATGGACAAGATCCGTGAATTCAAAAATGTTATTCAGCATTTCGGGGAAGACATTAATCAATATCGTACCTAATTTGTCGCTCGGGCCCAGTGCCCGGGCTTTATTTTTTAAACTTAGTAAAATTTTAAAAATTTTTTCCAGAACAGCAGGTATAATTATCCAATATAAAGAATAATCAAAAAATAACAACAACTTCCTGGGTACTCGATCGATTTTGCTAAAGGGAGGGGAGAAGTACCGTCATTCCAATTCTCTAAATACTATAAGGAGGAAAGTAATGAAAAGTTTGGTTAAGCGGGGACTGATGTTCGCCGGCGCGTTGGTATTAGCGGCGGCGGTCGCTGGCTGCGGCAGCAGCGGGCAAAAAGCGGCAGATGGGCAGAAGTTTGCCGGGCAGACTATCCGATTTGTAGCCTCTAACCATACCTACACAGATGCCATAAAGCCGCTTATTCCGGAGTTTGAGAAGAAAACCGGCATAAAGGTCAATATGGAGAGCTATTTCGAAGATCAGCTTACGCAAAAACTGACTGTTGAATTTACTTCCAAATCGTCAACAATTGACGTGTTTATGACGAGACCGCTCCAAGAGGGCCGGTTGTTTACTAAAAACAATTGGTACCAGCCGCTCAACACATATTTGAGCGATAGCCAGAAGACTCCTGCCGACTGGAAATGGAATGACTTCCAAAAGTCGGCTGTTGATGCGACAACGCTGAAGGGTAATGTCTATGCTGTGCCGATTGTCACTGAGTGGCAGACGTTATTTTATCGCAAAGATTTATTCGAACAGGCCGGACTGACTCCGCCCAAGACCTTAGAAGAACTTGAAGCTGCAGCTAAGAAACTTCATAATCCGTCGGCCGGCATGTATGGCATTGTCTCCCGTGGCCAGCGCGGGGCTGCTGTAACGCAGTTCTCCAGCTATTTATATGGTCATGGCGGCGATTTCCTAAAGGACGGCAAGTGTGTCTTAGATTCGCCGCAGGCTGTGCAGGCCATTCAATACTACGGACGAATTCTGCATGACTACGGCCCGCCGGGTGTAACGAATATGAGCTGGCCGCAGGCGCAGGCTTTGATGGCCAGTGGCAAAGTAGCAATGTGGACAGATGCCAGTACATTACTGCCAGGTTTGTTAGATCCACAGAAATCGAAAGTCGCAGATAAGGTTGGTTTAGCGATGTTCCCAGCCGGCCCAGCCGGACAGCATCCGTTCATGGTAGTGCCTTGGGCGGTAGCGGTTTCGAATCAGTCGAAGAATAAAGACGCTGCTTGGGAATTTGTTAAATGGATGTCCAGTGAAGAAGTTATGAAGAAAGCCCAGCTTGCCGGCAATACAACAACCCGCAATGCTATATGGAGCGCTCAGGCCGTGCTTGCCAAGCTGCATCCGGGCATGGCTGATATAGCAAAACAAACAGGTGGAATTGCGGTTCCGTATGACCGTCCGGTAATGACAGCCGTCGTTGAAGCGCGTGACGCCATCGGTGATGTCATTGTAAAATCGATTGAATCCGGCGGTAAAGCCGATATTGCTTCATTGGCCAAAGAGGCGACTGCCAAAGTTAATGAATTGTTGAGCAAGTCCGGAGAGCTTAGTCAGTAAATAAAAAGGGGTGCGGTCAATTTGGCCGCACCTTGCCCTTAATATGGGGATAATAGCAACTTTGTTAGGAGGGCAACGGATTGAATCGCTACATTGAGCGTAACATAAGCTGGCTCTTTCCGCTTCCGGCAGCAATATTTATTCTATCGATGATGGCTTTTCCAATTACCTATACTGTTTGGGTCAGCCTGACAGATTGGTCAATGGCGTCAAGCGGTTCTGTCAAGTTCATAGGCTTGCAAAACTATATTGACTTATTCAGCGATGACCGTTTCTATAATTCGGTCAAGCTGACAATATACTTTACTGTATTGGCTGTCGGTGTTGAAACGGTGCTAGGGGTAGCCATAGCCCTTATTCTTAATCGTGAATTTCAGGGGAAAGGCTTGGTCAAAGGGATTCTGCTGCTCCCAATGGTGGCAACACCGGTGGCGATTGGTCTGGCGTGGACCTTGTTCTATGAACCGACGATTGGGTTAGGAAATTACGCTCTGCAGCTGTTAGGAATGGCGCCGTCGAAATGGCTGGCTTCCAACACTGCGGTAATTCCTTCGCTGGCGTTGGTTGATATATGGGAATGGACGCCGATGGTAACGCTTATTGTGCTGGCTGGGCTAGCCTCGCTGCCCAACGAGCCGTATGAGGCAGCTTTGGTGGATGGCGCCAGCGAGTGGCAGATCTTTCGCTATATCACGCTGCCGCTGCTATTTCCGACTATAATGATTGCCGTTGTTTTGCGTGGCATTGACGCTTTTAAAACTTTTGACATTATCTATACAATGACGGCGGGCGGCCCGGGGTTTGCGTCCGAGACGCTGAATATTTACGCTTATAATTTAGCCTTCGGCTATTTCAAATTTGGCGCGGCTTCCTCGGCGCTGGTGGCGCTTCTGGCACTGGTGCTGGGCAGCAGCCTGATCGTGTTGTGGATACGGCGGTCATGGGAACAATAAAAGCCTTTAAGCGGAACTACCGACTGGAGCGTGAAGAATATGCGTGAAAAACGGCTGCACAAAGCTTTATGGTATGCAATGGTAGTCATTGTTGTAATTCCTTTTCTTTTCCCGTTGGCGTGGATAGTGCTGGCTTCGTTTAAAACCCAGGCCCAGATTGTGACCACACCACCGCTCTGGGTGTTTACGCCGACGCTTGAAAACTATAAAAGTGTTTTTGTGGATCAGCAATTTGGCCGGTTCTTGTGGAACAGCTCGGTAATTGCGGTTGGTTCGACGGTTTTGTCGCTGATTATCGGTTTGCCGGCTGCCTATACAATATCGCGTTATAAACAGCGGGTCTTAGGCGTATTTATTCTATTGGCCCGTTTAATGCCGGGAATATCATATCTTATCCCATGGTTTATTCTCTTTTCCAAAATTGGTATGGTGGATACCTACACTGCCCTTATTGCCAGTCATATGCTAGTGGGGCTGCCGTTCATCGTTTGGATCATGGTCAATTATTTTGACGGACTGCCGCGCGAACTGGAAGAGGCGGCACAGGTAGACGGCTGCACGCTGCAGGGCGCTTTTATGAAGGTAGTGCTGCCGTTATCAGGGCCGGGAATTTTAACGGCCACAACCCTTTCGTTTCTGTTTTCCTGGAACAACTTTATGTTCTCGCTGGTCCTAAGCTCAGAGCGGACTAAAACATTGCCAATTGCAATCTATAACTTTGTTTCGTATGCCGAGGTAAGCTGGGGCAGTGTTATGGCAGCAGCTGTTGTTATAATTCTGCCGGCCATAATCTTGACAATGATTTTCCAAAAGTACGTCATCAAAGGCCTGACAATGGGAGCAGTTAAAGGCTAGAAATTTGGTAAAGCGGGGTATTCAAATGGGAAAAGTAGTTTGTGAGCATGTTGTCAAAAAGTTTGGTCAGGTTACGGCGGTTGATGATTTTAATCTGGAAATTGAAGATAACGAGTTTATTGTTATTGTTGGACCTTCAGGCTGCGGCAAGTCGACTTCACTGCGCATGATTGCCGGGCTGGAGGAGCAGACTTCGGGAAATATTTATATTGGCGGGCAGCTAGTTAACGATAAACCACCGCGCGACCGCAATATCGCTATGGTCTTTCAGAACTACGCGCTGTATCCGCATATGAATGTCTATGATAATATGGCGTTTAGTCTAAAACTGCATGGTGTGGCCAAAGATGAAATTGATCGAAAGGTTAAAGAAGCGGCCGAGGTTTTAAATATCAGCGATTATCTTAGCCGTAAGCCAAAAGAATTATCAGGGGGCCAGCGGCAGCGGGTAGCGCTGGGGCGGGCGATTGTGCGCGAACCGGCAGTGTTCCTAATGGATGAGCCGCTGTCTAATCTGGATGCCAAGCTTAGAGTCCAAATGCGCACCGAGATATCAAAACTGCATGCCAGGCTGGGAGCTACCACCATCTATGTAACCCATGACCAGACCGAGGCCATGACAATGGCTGATCGGATAGTTGTCATGAAAGACGGAATAATTCAGCAAATTTCCGATCCGCAGACGCTGTACGACAAGCCGGTTAACCGGTTTGTAGCTAGTTTTATCGGCGCGCCGCCAATGAATTTTATTAATTGCCGCCTTGACAGAAATGCCGGGGGCGGAGAACTTACTGCCAACGGCATGAAAGTCGCAATTCCGACTGCTTGGGCTGATACAATCGGCCGTTGTGTTGCAAACGAGGTTGTCCTTGGAGTAAGGCCTGAGAATATTCATCCCGGCCAGCAAGATTCGTCTGATATAAGTGCTAGGGTTGAAGTAGTCGAGCCGCTTGGGTCTGAGACCCTGCTCCATCTAAAATTAGGTGAGCAAAATCTTATTGTTAAGGTAAATCCTGATTATAAACCGGCGCTTGGTCAAATAATTAAACTGACATTCGAAATGAATAAAGCCCATTTATTTTCTCATGATTCCGGGCTGACGATTATCTAGGAATCTTAAATTAGGCTGCAAGGTGTTTGTTAATTAAGTAAGTCGCAGATAAAGAGGGGGAAACTAATTGACACCGGATTATGATATTGGGTTAGTTGGTCTTGCTGTCATGGGAGAGAACTTAGTTCTTAATATGGCGGGCAAGGGATTTAATGTTGTTGTATATAACCGGACAGTCAGCAAAGTTGACTCATTTTTACAGGGAAAGGCGCAAGGATTGTCGATTGGCGGTGCCCATTCGATAGCAGAATTTGCGGCTATGCTCCAAAAGCCGCGCAAAGTTATGCTTATGGTTAAAGCCGGACCGCCGGTAGATGACATGATCAACGAGCTATTACCGTACTTAGAACGCGGCGATATTATTGTCGATGGCGGCAACTCTTTTTTTGCCGATACCCGCCGCCGTGCGGGCGAGCTTGCCGCTAGAGGGATTAGATTTGTTGGTATGGGCGTATCGGGCGGTGAAGAGGGGGCTCTCAAAGGTCCTAGCCTTATGCCGGGCGGTCACGAGGATGCTTATAATGAACTGGCCCCGATTTTCACTAGCATCGCAGCACAGGTAAGTGATAGACCCTGTTGTGCCTATGTGGGACCTGACGGAGCTGGTCACTATGTAAAAATGGTCCACAACGGTATTGAATACGGTGATATGCAGCTGATAAGCGAAGCCTATTATATAATGAAAGAAACGCTTGGTCTTAGCACCAGGAAAATGCATGATGTATTCAACGCCTGGAACAAGGGTGAATTAGATTCTTATCTTATTGAAATCACCAGTAATATCTTATTGAAATTAGATGATGAGACCGGCAAACCGTTAGTTGAAGTAATTTTGGATAAAGCGGGGCAAAAGGGGACCGGCAAGTGGACATCGCAAAGTGCGCTTGATTTAGGAGTGCCGACACCTACTATTACTGAGGCAGTATTTGCCCGCTGTATGTCAGCCTATAAGACTGAACGGGTAGCGGCGTCCAAGGTGCTGAGCGGACCGAAAGCAGAGTTTGCTGGAAACAAAACAGAATTTATTGCCGCTATCCATGATGCGCTGTATGCCTCCAAAATATGCTCTTACGCGCAAGGGTTCGCGCTGTTAAAAGCAGCCAGCGATGAATATAACTGGAATCTCAATTACGGTGATGTAGCGCTACTGTGGCAGGGGGGCTGCATTATCCGGGCGCGTTTTTTGGGGCGAATCCAGGAAGCCTTCCACCGCAATGCTAGACTGGCTAATCTGCTGTTAGACCCATTTTTCAGCTCGGTTATGGATAAAACTCAGGATAACTGGCGATTAGTAGTCAAAACCTGCAAGGAATTAGGTATCCCCACTCCGGCTTTTAGCGCCTCACTCGACTACTATGACAGCTACCGCCGCGCCGTACTGCCTGCCAATTTGATTCAGGCTCAGCGCGACTACTTTGGCGCCCATACTTATGAGCGAATTGACCGTGAAGGCTGGTTTCACTCGGAGTGGTAAGATTCCAATTTACCGCCACGTCCGCTGTATTTCGGCGATTTCATCAAACTCTTTTGCAAGATTGTAATAGATGCGTTCATAGATTTTGAATAAACGCTGATAACGGTCGTGGTTAGCTTGGTCAGGATAATAGCGTTCGCTGATATTGATAAACTTACCGACCTCTTTAATATCACTAATCAAACCAAGCGCATGCATACCGAGGACTGCTGCCCCGAACGCCGAGCCTTCCGGTTGACCGGGAACAGTTATCACGCGGCCAAAAACATCGGCCATTATTTGTACCCATAATTTTGACCGGGTGAAGCTGCCGCCGACCCGGATTTCATCCGATAGGCCGGATACTTCCTCAAGGGCGGCGAATACGCTGTACATGGAATAAATAATGCCTTCAAGCGTGGCGCGGATGATATGCCGTTTACCATGATTAAGATTGAGGCCGAACAATACGCCGCGGGCATTAGCGTTGTAGTAAGGAGCTCTTTCCCCTGAAAAAAGCGGCAGCATTACAAGGCCGTCGGAACCGGCCGGCTTTTGCTCGGCATAGCGGCTAAGGATTTCATAGGTATCGATGCTCAGGTTGTCCGCAACATATTGTTCGGTCGTCCCAAACTTGTCGCGGGCCCACCGAAAAGCGATACCGCCGTTGTTGATAGCGCCGCCGAGCACCCAGTAGTTTTCGGTCATATTGTAACACCAAGTACGGCCTTTTTCATCAATATGGGGCCGGTCGGTAACGACTCTGACAGCGCCGCTTGTACCAATCATTGCTGTAACCTGACCGGGATTTACTGCACCTGCACCGATAGTTGAGAGGATTCCGTCACTAGCGCCGATAATAATGGAGGTCTCTGGCGGAACTCCGAGCAGTGATGCTATTTCCGGGGAAATATTCGGAACTATGTAGGTGTTCGGGACAACTTCGGACAGCATAGCTTCAGTTATTCCAACAATTTTTAAAAGATCCTGATCCCAGGCCAAGGTGTGTAAGTTATACAAGGCCGTTGCAGTAGCGATTGATTTATCGACAAGGTAGCGGCCGCATAATTTATGGAAGATATATTCTTTAATGCCGATAAACTTAGCCGTATATTTAAAAATGTTAGGGCGCTCATGCCTAAACCATAAGATTTTTGACAAAGGATACATGGGATGCAGCGGACAGCCTGTCTTACGGTAAAATCCTGTGACATCATGCTCTGCTTGTAGCTTTTCGGTATACTTTTGGCCACGGGAATCAGCCCAGGTAAGCATGCGGTGAAGCGGCTCGCCGGCGCTGTTTACTGGAATCAGGCTATGCATAACCGAGCTGAAACATATACCTGCAAGTTGGTTAGGCTCGAGGGCCGTCTCTTTCATGGCGCTGCTGACAACCTTAATAAAGGCCAAATAGATATCGTCTGCATCTTGCTCGGCCCAGGCGGCTAGGGGAGTGTATAATGGATAATCTTCTGAATGATTAGCCAGGATGGTACCATCTTGGCGGTAAATTACCGCCCGGCAGCCTGTTGTCCCGATGTCTACGCCCATTATAGCTTTCTGAACCATTGTGTGACCCCCTCAGAGTTTAGTTTGTTAACTCGCCGTATTCATCAAATGTCATCTCACCCGGCTGGCTTAGAATTGTGATATTAGGGTGATTTATTACTTCTGCTACCATGGCCTCTGAAATCAGAATTTCACCAAGATGAAGCGTATCCTTAATTCGGACAAGCCGGACGCAGCTCAGGTCGCGAGCATTGCAGGTTTTTATCGCTGCCAGGATGGCATCGCGGTCGCAGTCGAGTACGGTCGGCATGTGAGTCGGGCCGACAACGGTTGAGGTTAAGCCGTTGGCATAAGTAGCCTTAAAATTAGTTTTGTTTATAAGTTTGCGGGTAGTAAAATCGGCTGTTCCCATACCGTTAGCATTGCCGTGGCTCCGTTCGCTGAGGTCCAGAACAACCATTTTGCTGATATCAGGGCCGCCCGAGGCATAAGGAGTGGGATAGCGTCCGGTTATATTGGGATCCATCCCGTCGCCTGAGATGTCTTTGCCGATTTGATCGACAACCAACACGTCAATCTGATCGAAATACAAGCGCGGCATGTTTGCTTTAGCCTCGCGCAGCAGTTTCATATCAGTTTCAATCATTTGGGCGGCCGGCACCGCGGAAATTTTAGCAACCTGGTCATAGGCGCTTTCGACTATGCCAACGCCGAACAAAATCGGGGCTTTGGCTAAAGAAATCTTGGCCATGGCGATAAGGTTTTCAGCCATATACTTAAAGCTATAGGCATGGCAGGTTTCGGCGCCTTTTTGCTTCCCGAGGCCGATGGTAATCATCTTGACCAAACCGCTTTCACATTGACCGCGAAATGCGGTATGAGGTTTAATGCGGTTGATTACAACGATGCCGTCAGCCATAAAGGCGTTTTTATCGATATATACCGGCAGGCCATTATCTAAGCGGTCAAGTTCAACGACTTTCATTGAAGAAATAATCGGACACCCGGCGCTTTGTTCAGTTATGCCGAGATTGGCCAGGACTTCTCGCTGGCCGGTAGGAGTTGCGCCGCCATGGCTGCCCATTGCCGGAACGATAAATGGCTGGCCGCCGTGTTTTTTAATTTCCTCAACAGTTAATGCGGTCAGAGTGGCGATTTCGGCTATGCCGCGGCTGCCAAGAGCGACGGCAATATTCATTCCCGGCTTAATCGTATCAATAATACCCGGCCTAGACAGCTCCTTGCGCAGTGTTGACTCAATATTGGCCAGCTTAGGGGCGGGGAAGGACTGACGAATCTTGACCATGCGCGGCAGAGGAATACCGCTTAACAGCTCTTTAATAATATCCATTGAGCTCTCCCTTGTTGAAGGAATTTTCCGATTAGTGTGTCTTATATAAAAATTATACTCGAAATTGCGGCTAATAAAAAGACCTTACCAGGCTGGCTGATAAGGTCTTTGGCTATATCAGAGTATTTTGCTAGTACTCGCGGTATATTAATTGTAGAAGAAAAATATGTAAGTATTGCTTACTGTTAACGGCCTTGATAGAATTATATAAAAAGTGTAAACGTTGGATATATGTGAGGTATGTTTTCCATGGAGGAAATTGAGAGGAATGTTGGCGGATGTCTCCCGCGCTTACGCGGAATCGGCAATATATTGACCAAAGCTGAAGAAAAAGTCGCCGAATACATATTAGCTAATCCGTCCGAAGTTATTCACATGTCTATTACCGAATTGGCTGAAGTAGCCGGCAGTGCCGAGGCCACTGTCTTTCGTATGTGTCAGAAGGCTGGCTATAAAGGCTATCAAAGCTTTAAAATCGCCTTGGCCGGCGATTTATATACACCTATGCAATCGGTCCACGAAGAGGTCGACCCGGATGATCCCTTGACTGTTATTGCCGGTAAGCTGTTCCATAGCATTAATGAAACACTTCAGGACACCCTTAAAATAATTGATGAAACTCAATTTGAAAAGGCAGTTGAGGCAATAGCCGCGGCGCGGCGCATTGATGCCTATGGCTCGGGCGGCTCAGCAGTGATAGCAGCTGATTTCGAACATCGCTTTATGCGGTTCGGTATTCCGGTAAGGGCTTATGCCGATCCTCACATGCAGATAACGTCGGCCGCCCTTTTGGGTGCAGGCGATGTTGTTATCGCCATATCTCACACCGGAGCTAACCGGGACCTGCTAGACTCGGTACGGATGGCTAAAGAAAGCGGCGCGACGATAATAGTTATTACCAGCTATACTAAGTCGCCGCTAAGCAAGTTGGCTGATGTAACGTTATGCGGCGCAGCCAAGGAGACTCAATACCGCTCGGAGGCTATGGCCTCCCGTTTAGCTCATCTGGCTATCGGTGACGTCCTGTATGTTGGCGTAATGCTTCGGCATCAGGAACAGATAGTTAATAACATGCACAAGATCCGTCAAGCTATCGCTATTCGTCGGCTATAATGATCTATTAAAAGCTGCGCGAGCTGACGGTTTAATAGCTACAAGAATAATAAATAAGATTACTAAAAACGGAGGTTATTATGATTCGTGAGCGGCGTAGTCGGGAAAAGCTTGAGATTTATTACCGAAAGTTTGTCGAGGAGGGGGTTCTAGACCCGAACACCCATCCCTGGGTAGCTGAATCATGGAAGAGGAGCAAGGCGCGCGGCATCCCGCACGACAGCTTGCCACCGCTTGTAAGGCTTAGTAAACAGGAGTTAGCAGAGCGTCGCAAAATCCATCATGCGGCCATTGAATACCTCGACGGGTTATATAAGGAGATTAGTGAGTATTTTAATGCCTATAATCTTAGCTTATTTATTTTAGATAATGAGTGTTATACTCTAAAAAGCTATGCCATGCCGTTTTTTCAGAAAACGCCGGGCGAGGTTGAAGGGGCACGGCTGTCAGAGCGGGACATCGGAGCATCGAGTATTAGTGTAGCCTATGAGCATAAGGCACCATTTCTTATGTTTGGCCCTGAAATGTGGCTGCGCGAATGCCAGGATGGCGATGCATGTTCAGCCCCGATAATGGTGGACGGAGAAGTTAAGTATATATTGACGCTCGTGTCAGTTGAGCAGGAGGCACTTCCCTATAACGCCATCGTTTCTTTACTTCTGAGTATGAAGTATTCGCTCGAGAGTAGTTTAACCATGCAGTGGCATTTAAAGGCGCTTGACACTATTTTGGATGCTGCTCCCTTTGCCGTCTATCACATTGTGCCTGGCGGCAATGTAGTATATACTAATAAACTGGGCCGCAGCCGATTAGCGAGAATTAGTCCGCAAGGCCAAGAAGAAAGCCTGCCCAACTTAAACAGTCTTGTCCTCAATTACCGTCATACACCGCTTTTCAAGGGTTTCAAGGGAATACCTTCATATAATAAAGAGGTAACGTGGATTACTGCGAATAAGACTTACGAAGATATTACTACCGTTGTGCCGCTGGAGCGGGATCAAGATAATATTATAAACAGCGTTGTTGCAGTTACCATGCCAATTGAAGATCTAAGGACGCTGGTTGCCCATGCTGTCGGCTATAAGGCCCGCTATAACTTAAATAGTATGGTTGGGCAAGTTCCGGTGTTTATAAACATGCAGGAAAAAGCTGGCCGCGTAGCGCGCGGCAGCAATAATGTGCTGCTGCAAGGCGAACCAGGCACCGGCAAAGAACGCCTGGCTCATGGTATTCATCAAGCCAGCAGCCGGGCAGCGGGACCGCTTATTTCGGTAATGTGCGGCGCTCTTACTCCCGAATTAATTGAACATGAACTTTTCGGAGTTGCTGAGAACGAAGAAAGCCGGCCCGGTAAACTTGAACTGGCTAATGGCGGCACGCTGTTCTTGGATGAAATCGAAAAAATTCCGCCCAAGGTGGCCGATAAATTGACTGAAGTCCTAACGGGCGGTTTGAGCTCACGGGTTGGAGAAGATATTAGAAGAAACATTGACGTTCGTATTATTGCGGCTTGTGATAGTGATCTCAAGCGTTTGACTGACAAAGGCGTATTTAACAGCGAGCTATATGAAACTTTGTCGAAGAGTGTTATCCGCATTCCGCCGCTGCGGCAACGGCGTGAGGATATTCCGCTCTTAGCCAGTCATATTATTGACGAAGTTGCCGAGCAGCATCACCTTAAAAGTAAAAAAGTTGCGCCTGAAGCCGCTGAGATGCTGATGAACTACGATTGGCCGGGTAATATTAAACAGCTGCAGGGCGTTGTCGAGCACGCCTTTTTTAACACAATAGGCGATACTATTAAAGTAACTAGTATCAGCTTGATAGCCGACGCTCCGGTCGGGAACGCCTGGAAAGAGGATAAAGATGTATTCGTCAAGGCATGGCAGGCAGCCGGCGGTAATGTCAGCCGCTTAGCCAATATGCTTGATGTCAGTCGGGTAACTTTATACCGTTATTTAAAGAAATATGGTCTGTCAAAAGAGTAAGCGGAGGGATTTAAGTGCGTTTGCGGAAAAAACCGTGGATTGCCGAGGCAATTAACCAGTATAACGACTTTGTATACCAAGATATTGATAGCAGCGTTCAGGGCAGATGGCAGGAGGTTTTTAGCCGCAGCGCGCCGCTTCATGTTGAGCTTGGCACCGGCAAGGGCCGGTTTATCACTGAGACGGCGGCGCTCAATCCTGATATTAATTATATCGGCATCGAGGCCCAGCTTGATGTTCTTTTCTATGCTGCGCAGAAAGCGGCGGCTAAAGAACTAAAGAACATTAGGCTTTTAGTATTTGATATAAACAACATCCTCGATATTTTTGCTGACAATGAAATTGATCAGCTCTATATTAACTTCTGCGACCCTTGGCCTAAGGCGCGGCACGCCAAACGCCGCTTGACGCATATCAATTTCCTGAATAAATACCGCCAGATTATAAAAAGCGGCGGACGGCTTTTCTTCAAGACTGATAATAAAGCCTTGTTTGAGTTCTCACTCGAGCAATTTGCTGAAAATGGTCTAATCGTCGAGAATGTGACCTTCGATCTGCATAATAGTGAATTTGCCGAGAAGAACATTATGACAGAATATGAACAAAAATTTAGTGGGCTTGGGATGAAAATTCATCGCTGTGAAGTGGTTTTTCCGTAAACTTATAGCATAAAATCAAGACGCGGCATATATTGTAATAGAGTAAACGAATTATTTTTGCAAGATGGGAGAGTGTTACAATGTCGCGTCAGCCTATTGCTTATACAGTTCCTCAACCATTGGAACCTCTTAATATTGAGGAGGTTAGGTTTTGGCTTGATATTATGCAGGAACATGCTGTTTTAATTAGGCTCGGACTGCCCTGTGATCGTACTGACCTTTTAAATGAGGCCCAAAGCTTTATTCGGGAATTTGATACTTTGGGTAACCGGGCCGAACGGGTTCAAAGTGAAAAGAAATTCAACGAACTTGTGAGCGATGCCCGCGATGCCGTCTGTGAACTGCATCGCTTCAAACGGCATCTGCTGCGTTTAAAACTGACCTGTAAACTGGCCGGTTGGCTTTTCCCCACGCTGCTGGACCATATGGCCCGCGAGGCTGAGTACGTAATGCGCCTTTTTGATAAGATGTGCGAGGGACGACCGGCGCTTAAGGCAGCCGCAAAGACCAAAGAAAATGCATTTTGGGTACGAATCATGGGCGACCATGCTAAGATTATGAGTCACCTCTTAGATCCCTCTGAGCGGTCCTTGGTTGCAACAGCTAACGAATTCGGCCAGGATTTCGACGACTTGCTGTTGCAGAGCCAGGATTTTGCCAGCATGCTTTACTATAACGATAATGAAGCGCCGGCTTTTAGACGTTTCTTACAAGACGTAGGCACTTCGACCCGCCAGCTTCGGGACTTCAAACGGGCAACACAGGAGATGATTGCTCAGTGCAGATTGTTAGGGCTTATTCCCGAACTTTTAGCCGACCATGTCCGCCGCGAAGCCGAGCATTTTTTAATGATACTTAGTATGATGGAGAAAGGCATAATAGCCAATATTACGTCTATCGAGCCGGAATGCGAGGCAGTCGCGGCAATTGAAGATATTGATGAAGATGAGTGCCCTGATGATGACATAGACGATGATTGTCATTATGATTGTGACAATGACCGGGACGAAGACGA
>JGI24708J26588_10000391_pt1 | contig 35533 bp, 30 predicted proteins | sample BioPla1DNA2_FD_26588 | JGI IMG/M metagenome (IMG submission 26588) | reverse complement strand
GTCAGAAACCGGTACATACTCTGCCCTGCCAATGTCATGCAGGTAAGCATGTTCAGGGCCTACACCCGGATAATCAAGTCCGGCTGAAATGGAGTAGACTGGAGCAATCTGCCCGTACTCATCCTGGCAGAAATAGGACTTCATGCCATGGAAAATTCCTACCGTTCCAATTGTCATTGTTGCAGCAGTCTTTTTCGTATGAATGCCATGACCGGCAGCCTCGCAGCCAATAAGACGGACATTTGGCTCGCCAATAAAATCATAAAAAAGGCCTATTGCATTGCTTCCTCCGCCAACACAAGCCACCAATACATCGGGTAGCCTGCCTTCTTTTTCCAATATCTGTTTTTTAACTTCGCGGCCAATAACGCTTTGAAAATCTCGGACAATAGTAGGAAACGGGTGAGGCCCCATTACAGAGCCCAGCACATAATGAGTATCCTTGACACGTTTGCTCCACTCACGTAGGGTTTCATTCACCGCATCCTTCAGTGTTTGGGTGCCGCTTGTCACCACATGCACTTTTGCACCCAGCAGCTTCATGCGGTAAACATTAAGCGCCTGACGGTCGGTGTCCTCCTTGCCCATGAATATTTCACATTCCATTCCCATAAGCGAAGCAGCAGTTGCTGTAGCAACACCATGCTGTCCAGCTCCCGTCTCAGCGATTACACGGGTTTTGCCCATACGTTTTGCAAGAAGCACCTGACCCAGCACATTGTTGATCTTATGGGAACCTGTGTGGTTAAGATCCTCCCTTTTGAGATAGATTCTGGCCCCGCCCAGGTCTTTGGTCATTTTTTCTGCAAAATATAACAGCGAAGGCCGGCCTGCATAATTCTTCAGAAGACTGTCAAGCTCTGCTTTGAATTCCGGATCATTTTTAAGGCGGTCATACGCCTCTTCAAGCTCGATAACAGCATTCATCAGAGTCTCCGGAATATATTGCCCACCATAGATTCCGAATCTTCCTTTTGACATATTCATCATCCTCCTTTTCCGATTACATGGATACTGCTTCAAACATGTTCTGCAATCGTATAAATCAACCTTTCGGATTCCTTCCACCCCAAACAGGCATCCGTAATAGATTTGCCATAAATACGTCCATGGATATTTTGGCTGCCTGGTTCAATATAACTTTCGATCATAACACCCTTGACGAATTTAGCAATATCAGGGTTCGCAGAGCGGCTATAAAGGACTTCTCTCACAATTCTCGGCTGCTCGGAGTATATCTTGCCGGAATTGGCATGATTGGCATCGATAATTGCAGCAGGATTGGCCAGATTGCGTTTTTCATGCATATCAAGAAGCCGTATTAAATCTTCATAGTGATAATTAGGAACATATTGACCATCCTTGTTTATAGCCCCTCTTAAAATACAATGAGTGAGCGGATTGCCACTAGTACGCACTTCATAACCCCGGTAGAGAAATGTATGACTGCCTTGCGCGGCAACGCAGGAATTTAGCATAACAGAGAAATCTCCACTGGTCGGATTTTTCATTCCAGCCGGGCAGTCCATTCCGCTGATTGTTAATCTGTAGGGCTGATTTTCTACAGATCTGGCACCTACTACTACATAAGACAGAAGGTCTTCCACATACGGCCAGTTTTCCAGATAAAGCATTTCATCAGCGGCAGTAAGACCTGTTTCGGCTATGGCACGCAAATGCATTTTCCTCATTGCCATAAGCCCTTCCTGCAAATCGGGTTCTCTTTCCGGATCCGGCTGATGTGCAATTCCTTTATAACCTTCTCCTGTCGTCCTTGGTTTGTTGGTAAATATTCTGGGAATTATAATGATTCTGTCCGAAACCTTTTCCTGAACCTTAGCCAGCCTGGAAACATAATCGCAAACAGCGTCTTCATTATCTGCAGAGCATGGCCCGATAATGACAAGAAATTTGTCAGATGCTCCCGTTAAAACGTCCTTTATCTGTTTATCCCTTTCTTTTTTTATCAGGATATCTTTTGCTGACATCGGATACGCACTGATCAACTCATCATGGGAAACAAGTTTTTTCTTATAAATGAAACTCATACTGCCATCTCCTTTAAAATACCCATATTGTCCACCCAGTGTTCGGCTCTTAAATCTGCTTTGCCCTCGCTACAATATCCATTATCTTCTCCGGATCTTTATATCCATTGGTCTCTACCCCGCTGCTTACATCAATGCAGTAAGGGCTGTGTTGTTCAATTGCCTGCACTATATTGCCGGAATTAATACCTCCTGCCAGAAAATACGGCTTGTTTATATCAGGAATCATAGACCAGTCAAAGGTCTTGCCGATGCCCCCGTATTTCCCTTCATGGTACGCATCAAACAGCAAGTAGTCGCAGGAAAATTCCATCGCTTTTTTTATATCTTCCAGATCTTTCACCCTGATTGCCTTGATGATTTTATTTGAAACACAATTTTTCAGCCTCTTTATATAATCCTCATTTTCATCGCCGTGGAGCTGAATCATATCAATCACGTGAGAGTTGCAAAGCTTAATGACATTTTTAATTTCTTCATTGACAAATACCCCTACTGCTTTTATGAAAGGGTTCAAACAAGCTTTCAGCGCTTTTGCCTTCTTCTCATCGATCTGTCTTTTGCTCCTGGCGAAAACAAAACCAATGTAATCCGGAAGGGCTGTATTTACTGCGTCTATATCCTGTTCCCGCATTAAACCACATATTTTGATCTTAGCCATCCTTACCGCCCCTCAAACATGACTCATCTTTGCTGCCTTTTAAGTATGACAGCATGGCTTTTTTGTCCGCACTTTTCATCAGTGCTTCTCCAATCAAAACCGCGTCTACTCCCGCTTTTTCAAGCAGTGATATATCATCCTGCGTTTGAATGCCGCTTTCTGCAACATAGATGATATCTTCAGGAACCAGTTCCCTCAAAGTTATGCAATTGCGGATGTCAACCTCAAAGGTCTTGAGATTCCGGTTATTCACCCCAATTACTCTTGCTCCTGCCTCAATTGCGGAAGCAACCTCTTCTTTCGTATGGGCTTCCACAAGAGCAGAAAGTCCAAGTTCATCACAGATTCCAATATATCTTTTGAGGGTGTCCGTATCCAGCAGGGCGCAGATTAGTAATACTGCATCCGCACCAATCAACTTTGATTCATAAATCTGATACTCATCTATAATGAAGTCTTTCCGAAGCACAGGTATACTTACCAATTCGCTGATTTCCTTAAGATAAATATCACTTCCTTTAAAATACTCCGGCTCTGTTAGTACTGAAATGGCATGAGCTCCGGCCTTTTCATAATGATCAGCAATTTTTTGATAGGGAAAAACCGGCGCTATTATCCCCTTCGACGGAGAAGCCTTCTTCACTTCACATATGAAGGAAATTCCTTCATTCCTTAGTATTTTCTCGAAGGCAAAATCTTCACGTTTATAAAGCCTTTTTACCTTTCCTTTATAAAGAATCTGAGATTTCAAATCATCAAACGATACTTTCCTTTTAGCGGATTCCACACGCATCCTGGTGGATTCAGCCAAAGTCTCAAGAATCATATTTCCACCAACCTTTTTGCTTAATCTTCCGCATTGGATAGCCTGACAAACTTGTTCAGCTGTTCCATAGCCCTGCCACTGTCGATTATGTTTGCTGCCATCTTCACACATTCCCTCAAAGTAATGTTGTCATAAAACATATAGAGGCAGACTGCAGAGTTCAGCAGTACTGTATCCCTTTTGGGGCCTTTTTCGCCACTTAATATTCTTCTGGCAATCTCAGCATTCTCTTGCGGGCCGCCACCGATTAAATCCTCGGGTTTGCAGTATTCAAAGCCAAATTGGCGCGGATCTAAAAAGAAACTGTTCAAATACCCATTATTTACTTCGCAAACAGTGGATGAAGTGGTTAAAGATATTTCATCCAGGCCGTCATGTCCATGCACTACCATGGCTTTCTTCAAGCCGAGGTTGGAAAGCACTCTGGCAAGAGGCTCTACCAGATTTTCATCATAAACGCCCAACAATTGCAAATTTGCATCCGCAGGACTTGCAAGAGGTCCTAAAATGTTGAAAATTGTACGTACTCCAAGTTCTTTTCTTACAGGTGCGGCGTATTTCATGGAAGAATGGTAGTAGGTAGCAAACATGAAGCAAATTCCGATTTCTTTCAAAATCCTTTCACTCTTTGAAACAGGAATATCTATTTTTACCCCCAGCGCCTCCAGCACATCAGCGCTTCCGCATTTGCTGGATACACTCCTGTTGCCGTGCTTTGCTACCGGTACGCCTGCCGCTGAAATTACAAAGGAGGAAACGGTGGATATATTAAATGTGTATGCCTGATCCCCTCCGGTACCGACAATATCCAGAACATCGCCCTCATGCTTTAGTTTTGTGCCATATTTTCTCATAATCATAGCACAGGCTGTGATTTCATCTATTGTTTCACCTTTCATCCTCATGGCTGTAATGAAGGATGCTATCTGCGCGTTTGTCGCATTTCCGCTCATAATTTCATCCATAACTGATTTGGTCATTTCGAGAGACAGGTTTTCCCTGTTCAACAATTTATGAATTGCTTCCTTTATCATAATGCTTCACCACCTATTTGCAAAAAATTATTCATTATTACAGCGCCCTGTGGTGTCAATATGGATTCCGGATGGAATTGAAGACCATATATCTCATAATCTCTGTGTTTCACTCCCATTACTTCCCCTCCATCATCTTCTGCAATTACCAGAAGTTCATCCGGAAGGGACGCTCTTTGCGCTATGAGAGAGTGGTATCTCGCCGCCTGTATTATGGGTGGCAGGCCTTTGAATATGCTGCTTCCATTGGCAATATGAATATTGCTTTGCTTTCCGTGCATCAACCGCTTTGCCAGTACAATAGAAGCCCCAAACACCTCACATATTGCCTGGTGGCCAAGACATATGCCAAGAACCGGAACCTTTCCCTTCATCTGATCGATAACCTCTTCACATATTCCGGCATTTTTCGGATAGCCTGGACCGGGTGAAATAATAATGTGGGAAGGGCACATTTTTTTTACTTCTTCAACAGTCATTTCATCATTGCGAATCACCCGGATATCATAATTGATAGTTCCTGCAAGCTGTACTAAATTATAGGAAAAGCTGTCATAGTTATCAATTAATAAAATCATCACTCATCCACCTCGCTTGCTGCAATAATAGCCTCCATTACGGCCTTGGCCTTGTTTTCAGATTCTTCATATTCTTTCTCAGGAATGCTGTCCGCCACAATTCCTCCCCCGGCCTGAATATACACCTTGCCATTCTTCTTCACTGCCATGCGTATTGCAATACAGATGTCCATATTGCCTGTGAAGTCTATATAGCCTATGGCTCCGCCATATATTCCCCTTGGTTCTTTTTCAAGCTCTTCAATAATCTCGCATGCACGAATCTTGGGCGCTCCGGACAAAGTCCCTGCTGGCAGAAGCGCTTCTATTGCATCCAGCGCGTCCTTTCCTTCCTTGATGCATCCTTCTACTTCAGAAGTGATATGCATAATCTTTGAATAGCGCTGTATCATTTTATAGTTCGCAACATGCACGCTGGAATACTTTGATATTTTTCCTAAATCATTTCTTGCAAGATCAACCAGCATGTTGTGTTCAGCCAATTCTTTTTCATCTTCCAGTAATCCCCTTTCCAGTGCTTTATCCTCCTCGCTGTTTTTGCCCCGAGGCCTCGATCCGGCTATCGGAAAGGTTGAAAGTATACCGTTTTGCAGCCTTACCAGGGTTTCGGGAGATGTACTGATCAACTGAACATCATCGTTTTGCATGAACACCATGTATGGAGATGGGTTAGTTGTTCTTAAAACCCGGTAAGCATTAAGAAGGCTGTCCTTATATTCTGTTTCAAACCGCCTGGAAATGACAGCTTGAAATATATCACCATTTTTTATATATTCCTTTGTTTTATCAACCATATTGCAGTATTCTTCCTTTGATACATTGCAGGTAAAGTAAGGTTCGCTTTTCATTCTGGATTTAGGCAGCAGAGCCTGTTCTGTAATCATCCAGATGACATCTTCAATATCAGCAAGCGCCTTTCTGTAATTTTCTTCTATTTTATCACTCCGCATGTTTACAACTATGCTAATCTTTTGCTTTAGATGATCATAAGCAATTACCTTGTCAAACAACATAAGGTCAAAATCATTGAATTCACTGCTCCTGAGCTTTAAAACCGGTTCTGCATATCCAATCATGCTATAGAAGAAGTATCCTACAAACCCTCCGGCAAATGGTGGTATTCCTGCCAGCCTTGGCGCCTTATATTCCGAGAGGTAAGCCCTTAGTTCCTCAAGAGGTTTGAGGGAATGCACTATTTTCTTCTCATTATCCTCAATAGTTATTTCTCCGTTTTTGCATGCAACGTGCGCAATAGGGTTAAAGCCCAGAAATGAGTATCTGCCCCATTTCTCCCCGCCTTCAATGCTCTCAAGAAGATAGTACCTGTTGCTTATCCGGGAAATCTTTCGCAAAAGCGCAATTGGGGTTGTAATGTCCGCATAAATTTCCTTGCAGATTGGAATGATATTGTATTCTTTTGCCAATTGCTCAATTTCATTGTAATCAGGGGTTACCACAATAATCACCTCGTTTTTTGAATTGAATAAATGAGTTCCTTTTTGTTTTGAGCAGTGCAGCACGCCTAAAGAAAAATATAAAAAAAGCCTTCATCCCCAAGACAGGGACAAAAGCTTCAACTTCTGCGGTGCCACCCAAATTGACGTATTTCTACGCCCGCTCATTTTGCATACCATCATATGCATCCTCCTGATAACGGGCAGGATCCCCGTAAGCGCCTACTCTCTTTCGATTTCAGGCTTCCCTCACAAGTCCATTCGAAATAACCTTGCAGTCGCATTCTCACCAACCGGCGACTCTCTGAATGCAAGTAATTATTCTTACTACTCTTGTTCTTCGGTTTAATGCAATCGATAAATTATTAGTTGTGCTAGCTTGTTTTATTACAAGAACAAGCATTCCTAGCACAACAAGTTAAATTAATAATCAAGTTAAACTAATAATTTATGGCTGATTATAACATAATTCATTATCTTTGTCAAACAAAGTTTTTGATGGTTTAATGTGGGAGCATTTTTCTGCATGGTCCATTTCATTCCAAAAAAGTGTTCCATAATACATATCTTTTTATCAATTTTTCTCCAAAATACAAAAAATCAATAAAAATAGGGTACTGTACCTTAAAATTACTAAGAGACAATACCCTTGCTTTACTTTATAATAAGTTCCCAAAGCCTTGATATATAAGGCTTTGGAAGGTTCACATATATTATTTTGATCTTTATTTGATTGGTCTTGGTTGTTTTACCTGGGCCTGTGCCGCAGCTAATCGAGCAATAGGTACTCTAAATGGTGAACAAGACACATAATTTAATCCTAAAGAGTGACAGAATTCTATAGAAGATGGATCTCCACCATGTTCTCCACAAATTCCTAATTTAAGATTAGGTTTTGTAGAACGACCTTTTTCTGTTGCAATTTTGATTAATTGTCCAACACCCTTTTGATCAATTCTGGAGAAAGGATCAAATTCATAGATTTGCTTATCATAATAATCTTCTAAGAATTTACCTGCATCATCTCGAGAAAATCCAAATGTCATTTGAGTTAAATCATTGGTTCCAAAGGAGAAGAAATCTGCTTCTTGTGCAATCTCATCTGCTGTTAAAGCAGCACGTGGAATCTCAAGCATAGTACCTACATGATATTCAATTTCTACTCCTGCTTCTTTTAATACTTTTTGTACCGTATTTACAACAACTTCTTTTACATATTTTAACTCTTTTACTTCTCCTACTAAAGGAATCATAATCTCTGGAATGATATCGTAACCTTTATTTTTCTTAACTTCTACTGCTGCTTCTATAATAGCTCTTGCTTGCATTGCTGCAATTTCAGGATAAGAAACGGCTAAACGACATCCTCTATGCCCCATCATAGGATTAAATTCATGTAAGGATTGAATGGTTGCATTTAATTCTTCAAAGCTAACATTCATTGCCTTAGCCAATGCTTTAATATCTTCCTCTTCTTGAGGTAAGAACTCATGTAGAGGAGGATCTAATAAACGAATAGTTACAGGTTTTCCTGCCATTACTTCGTATAAACCAACAAAATCTTGTTTTTGTAAAGGTAATAATTCGCTTAACGCAGCACTTCTACCTTCTTTAGTTTTTGATAAAATCATTTTACGTACTTTAGCAATACGATCTTCATCAAAGAACATATGCTCTGTACGACAAAGTCCAATACCTTCTGCACCAAATTCTAAAGCTTTTTTTGCATCTTTAGGTNTATCAGCATTGGTTCTTACACTTAATACTCTAGCTTCGTCTGCCCATCCCATGAAACGAGCAAAATCACCCGAAATTTCTGGATCTACAGTTGGTACATCTTCTCCATATACATTTCCGGTAGAACCATCTAAAGAAATATAGTCACCTTCTTTATATACCGTACCATCTTCAGTTATAAATTGCTTTTCATCTTCTTTAATAACTACGTCATGACAACCAGATACACAACAAGTTCCCATTCCTCTAGCTACAACAGCCGCATGAGAAGTCATACCTCCACGTCCTGTTAAAATTCCCCTAGATGCTGCCATACCTTCAATATCCTCAGGAGAAGTTTCTAAACGAACAAGAACAACTCTTTCACCTCGTTCATGAGCTGCCTTTGCATCTTCTGCTGTAAAATAAATTTGTCCTGCTGCAGCTCCTGGAGAAGCAGGTAATCCTTTTGCAATAGGTGTAGCTGCTTTTAATGCATGATCATCAAAATTAGGATGTAACAATTGATCTAATTGTTTAGGATCTACTTGTAAAAGAGCTTCTTTTTCTGTAATTAATCCTTCATCTACTAAGTCTACTGCAATTTTTAGAGCTGCGGCAGCTGTTCTTTTACCATTACGTGTTTGTAAAATATATAATTTTTTATCCTCAATGGTAAATTCCATATCTTGCATATCTTTGTAGTGTTTTTCTAGATTTTCTGCAATTTCAACAAATTGTTTATAGACTTCAGGCATCTTACTTTCAAGTGTACGAATATGATTAGGTGTACGAATTCCAGCTACTACATCTTCACCTTGAGCATTAATAAGATATTCTCCATATAGTTTATTTTCTCCTGTGGCAGGGTTTCTTGTAAAGGCAACTCCCGTTCCAGAAGTATCTCCCATATTACCAAATACCATCATTTGTACGTTAACAGCAGTTCCCCAACTTCCGGGAATATCATGCATCCTACGATAAACAATCGCTCTTGGATTATTCCATGAACGGAATACCGCATTGATTGCAGATAATAATTGGCTTTTGGGATCTTGAGGAAAATCTTGTCCTAGTTCTTCTTTGTAAAGTGCTTTAAATTGCGTAATAATATCTTTTAAATGATCGGCTGTTAAATCTGTATCTAATTCGCAATTATTTTTTTCTTTCACACGATCAAAAATAGCATCAAATTTAGTTTTAGGAATTTCCATCACTACATCCGAAAACATTTGAATAAATCTTCGATAGGAATCATATGCAAAACGAGGATTCTTCGTCGCTTTTGCAAATCCTTCTACTGATATGTCATTTAATCCTAAATTTAAAATGGTATCCATCATTCCAGGCATAGAAGCACGAGCTCCTGAACGAACAGAAACTAATAAAGGATTTTCTGTATCACCAAATTTTTTACCTGTAATTGTTTCTAATTCTTTTAAAGATTTTTCAATTTGTTCTACAATTTCTTCTGATATTGTTTGATCATTATCATAATAATCCGTACAAGCTTCGGTAGATACGATAAATCCTTGAGGAATAGGAAGACCTAAATTAGTCATTTCAGCTAAGTTAGCTCCTTTTCCACCTAAAAGGTTTCTCATCGTCGCATTGCCTTCTTTAAACATATAAACAAACTTTTTGCTCATTTGATTTTACCTCCTATGGTATGTATTTTAATAAATAGAATAGTAAGCCTTGATATTTTCTCTCTCTATGTTTATCTGGGACAATCTAATATTATTGTACAGGCTATGGAAATCTATTCTAAATTCGTTTATATTATACCATAAAAAAATTTTTTTTATAACGTTTTTAAGAACTTTTATATCTTTTTCGTTAAAAATTAAACTTATCTTGAAAATAATTATCTAAATCAGCAATTTTAATACGCTCTTGTTCCATACTATCTCTATGTCGAATCGTAACTGCTTGATCTTCTAAAGAATCAAAATCAAAGGTAATACAATAAGGAGTACCAATTTCATCTTGACGACGATATCGTTTTCCAATACTTCCCGTATCATCATATTGCACTGTATATTTTTTTAATAAATCTTGATATACCTTTTGAGCTTCTTCTGATAACTTTTTAGATAAAGGTAATACAGCTATTTTCACAGGTGCCAAAGCAGGATGAAAACGAAGTACTGTACGTACATCATCATTTTCTAATACTTCCTCATCATATGCTTCACATAAAAAAGCAAGAGTTACACGATCCGCACCAAGTGAAGGCTCCACACAATAAGGAATATATCTCTCATTGGTATGAGGATCAAAATAGCTCATATCTTCTTTAGAATGTTCTTGATGTTGTTTTAAATCATAATCCGTTCGATCTGCAATTCCCCAAAGTTCTCCCCAACCAAAAGGAAATAGATAATCAATATCTGTTGTAGCTACACTGTAATGAGACAATTCTTCAGGAGTATGATCTCTTAACTGTAAATGTTCTTTAGGTAGACCTAAATTCAATAACCAATGAAAGCAAAAATCTTTCCAGTACTGAAACCATTCTAAATCTGTTCCAGGTTTACAGAAAAATTCCAACTCCATTTGTTCAAATTCTCTTGTTCTAAATACAAAATTACCTGGTGTAATTTCATTACGAAAAGATTTACCTATTTGACCAATACCAAAGGGAATTTTTTTTCTACTCGTTCTTTGTACATTTTTAAAATTGACAAAAATACCTTGAGCTGTTTCAGGACGTAAATAAACTACATTTTTTGAATCTTCTGTTACCCCTTGAAAGGTTTTAAACATAAGATTGAATTGACGAATATCTGTAAAATCTTTAGATCCACAAGAAGGACAGGGTACATTTTCTTTTTGGATATACGTTTGCATTGCTTCATTGCTCCATCCATCCACTTCTTCTTCTATTCCCTGTTGTTTCATATATTCTTCAATTAATTGATCTGCTCGAAAGCGTTCCCTACAATTTTTACAATCCATTAATGGATCATTAAACCCTTCTAAATGTCCAGAAGCTTGCCAAACCTGGGTATTCATTAAAATAGCTGCATCAAGACCTACATTATAAGGACTTTCTTTAATAAATTTTTTCCACCAAGCTTGCTTAATATTATTTTTTAATTCTACTCCTAATGGACCATAGTCCCATGTATTCGATAATCCTCCATAGATATCTGAACCAGGATATACAAATCCTCTTGATTTTGCAAGAGATACTACTTTTTCCATTGTTTTTTCTTTTGGGTTCATCTTACCGATTCATCCTTTCTGTCTGCTCTACATTATTGAAAATAAAAAAACACCCTCATCCCTATAAGGGACGAAAGATGTATTTTCCGCGGTTCCACCCTTGTTGATATGTTAAAAACATATCCACTTAATACAAACTGCTCCAAAGTGCCCTTCTTCAAAGAGACTCATTGAGCTTCCACCATCCTCAATTCGCTATATAGCCTTCCTTTGAATACTCCTCTTTTTCATTGCAGTAATATATTTTGTTTTTAATGTAGCAAATTTTTCTTCTTTTGTCAATAGAGTGTTTTTAATTCTTCAATAAAACTCATCGTTTTAAATGTTTTATCTAAATAATAATGTAGAAATTTTTTACTGAGTTTTGAAAGTTCTTTTAGAACAGAGTCAGAAACTTGAAATTGAAAAAGCGATTTTAAATCTGAAGCTAAAATATAATGGATCGTATACAAGGTCCCATTTGAAATTTTATCAGCAGCAGGATCAAGATGACTACATTCTTTACATAAAACGCCACCCTCTCCTATACTAAAATAAATAAAATGCTCTTCTTTCCCACAACCAACACATTGTGTTACGGCAGGAGTAAAACCACTAAGTGACATGCTCTTCCACTCATAAATTCGAATAACTAACGTTGGATCTAAATCTCCTTTAGCTAATTGCCATAATGTATGTAATGATAACTGAAGTAATTGTTTACTAGGTGAATTTTCTACTCCTATCGTTTCTAACAATTCCATTGCATAAATACCATATGATAAAGTATAAATATCATTTCGTAAAGAATGAAATGTTTCAATAACTTCTACTTGTGAAAGATTCCAAATATTTTTACCCTTATAACAGATAAAATCACAATAAGCAAATACTTGTGTNCCAGCTATAAATCGACTTCTTGGTTTTCTTGCTCCTTTAGCAGAAATAGAAATTTTTCCTTTTTCCTCGGTAAAAACTGTAATAATCTTATCTGATTCTCCTACTTCTACTTCTCGTAGTACTAATCCTTTCGTTTTGAGAACTTGCATAAAATCCCCCTTTCTCATTCTATATATAAAGAAAGAGATGAAATACTATCTCTCATCTCTTTCTTCTGATGGAAGATCCAATGATAACTGGATCTCATTTTGTTGTTCTAGTGATTCCTGTAAATTGTTTTGCGTATCTTCATATTCAACCATTCCTAGATACGCTTGAATATTTCCTGTTTGTTCAAAGACTTTCCAATAAAATTGATCCAACATATAATAGCCCCCTAATTCATTAATCAATAATTTTATACTACTAGGGTAACCGTCTATGAAAAAAACATACTACGCAAAACTTGCCATTTATTTTTTTTAAAAACCCCTTGACAAAATTAATATTTTATCTTATATCTAAATCGACTTGGGATCAAAGCCAAAATTTTTTAACATAAAATCACTATCTCTCCAATCTTTTTTTACTTTAACCCAAAGCTCTAAATATACTTGTGACCCTAATAACCTTTCAATATCCTGTCTAGCCAAACTTCCAATTTTCTTTAACATACTTCCTTTTTTTCCAATAATAATTGATTTATGAGAATCTCTTTCACAATAAATAACTGCTTGTATATCTACTATATCTTGATCTTTTCGAGATTGCATACTTTCAATCTCTATAGCAATGCCATGCGGAATTTCCTGTTGTAACAACTGAAGCATTTTTTCTCGAATTAATTCTGCAACTAATTGACGCTCTGGTTGATCGGTAATCATATCTTCTGGAAAATATTGAGGTCCTTTCGGTAATCGTTGATAAATAATATCAAAAAGTAAATCTATATTCTCTCCTGTCATCGCAGATACCGGTATAATTTCAGCAAAAGGGTATTCGTCCTTATACGTATCAATAATTTCTAATACTTGTTCTTTAGCAATAGTATCAATTTTATTAATAATTAAAAAAACAGGAGTTTTTACTTGTTTCAGTTGTTCTATAATATATAGATCCCCAGGTCCAATAATAGTATCTGGTTCAATAAGCCATAATACAATATCTACTTCATTTAAAGTTGTTTCTGCAACTTTCACCATATATTGACCTAATTTATGTTTAGGTTTATGGATACCAGGGGTATCGATAAAAATAATTTGACCTTTTTCATCTGTTACAATACTTTGAATTTTATTTCGTGTTGTTTGTGGTTTGTTCGATATAATGGCAACCTTTTCTCCTGTTAATTGGTTCATTAAAGTTGATTTTCCAACATTAGGTCGCCCAATAATCGTTACAAAACCTGATTTAAATTCTCCTGCCATATTCACTCTCCTTTTACTCATTCTCTCCATTTTATTTAGCATAATCTATTGATATAATTTTATATTTCCATTTTAAATAACTCACTATTGAAATAACTCTACTATTTCTTTAAATACTTCTTTATTTTCTTTTATTTTATTTTCATTACCTACGACACAAAGATGATTTTGAGCCATTGTCTCTTTTAATAAATCTCCTAATTGTTGAATTTCTTTTTCTGTAGTTGTTAATATCTCATCTCTTTCTTTTTGTATATCTTCTGGACGAATTTTGCTAATATAATAGGATAAAGCTCTTTCTCCTTTGGCCATAGGACTAAGAGGAAAATCAATTCGACTCATCGTTCCAATAATATATTTAGTCATTTCTCTTTGATCTGCAGTAAAATTTCGTACATATTTTTCAATAGCATCATAAACAGCTAATGTCTCTTTTAGATTAGGATCTCGATAAGAAGTAAAATACATATTCCCACTTCTAGCAAAACCCGTCATACATCCATATGCTCCACCAGAAACTCGTACTGCTTGCCATAAATAATCTAAGCTAGCAATTGTCTGTAATACTTGAAGGGTTCCTGTATAAGCATAACCTAACTCAATGAAATTTGCTGTCTTTGCTACATATTGAATCTTGCTAGAAGTTAATATTCCTTCATTTTTATTTATCATTGAAAAGGTATGACTTACTTCTTTTTTCTCTTCTTGAGATATTCCTTGAAATAGTCCTTCTAAAAAAGTAGTAAAAGAAGTTTCAAATGCTTGATACTCTTTTTCCTCTCCCGTTATTCCTACTAAAAGATGATTTTTACAAAAAACCTTTTTAGCGATTGTTTGAAGTTTATTTACTATTTCTTCATATTTTTCTTCAAAATATTGATCTATTTCAGTAATAAATTGATAAAAAGCAATCCCTTGTATTTGTTCTAGATAATAAGCTGTAGGTGAAAAATAAGAAGTTGCTCGGTTAGCAGCTATCACATGACCTTGTCCCATAATTCCCATTTCCATTCGGGATTTAATTTGTCCAATAAGGTCCTGTAACCTTTGTTTATCCAGATAGCTAGTATTTTTTATTATTTCTCCTATTAATTCTAATAATTTAGGAACTTGCGTAGTTAAAGCCTTTCCTCTAACTCCTAACTTAGGTATACAACTTTTAGGGTTTCCATTTTCATTATATACTGAAAAATGGACTTGAATACCACCTGTATATAAATTAATTTCTTTATCTAATTCTTCATAAGAATACGTATTCGTATTTAATTTTCCTAATACTTTTATTAATAATCCTAAATAAGGTAACTCTTTTTCTTCAAAAACAGGTATATCAAAAAGAAGATTTAAATACGTAATGCCATTTGTAAATAAAGGATGGTATAAAACTTTAACTCCTTCTAATTCACTTTCTTCCTGAGGAATAATTTCTGCCTTTGTGTTAATATCTTGTAAAGAAATTAAAGGAATTTTTTCTAAATCCTCTTTGGGGGTAGGCTCTGCTTGAAATTCTTTTAAAACTTGCGTTTGATCTACTAAAGCTTGTAATTCTTCTTGGGATAAGGTCGCTTTATAATCCTTCAATTCGTTTCTGATTTCTTCTTCTCTTTTCGTTCCTAATCCCTTTTCTGGCTTTACTATTAATGTTGAAGTATGTGAATTATTTAATAAATATTTTTGAATCAATTGTTCAAAGTAATTTGTCTCTACAGCGTCTTTTAAGGATTGTAGCAAACTTTCATATTGAAGATATATCATAGGATCGCCATCATATAACCAACTATTCATGCTTAAAATATTATAGGTCAATCCTTTAGGACGATATCCAAAGTCTGCCTCTCGTAATCGAAATTCAATCGTATTTATTGTAGAATAGAGTAATTTTTTATCTATTCCTTTTTTTACTAAATTCGTAAGAATATCTTTAATTATATCATGAAATGTTTCTACTTGATCCTGATTCGCATTTTTAGCTACAATGCTAAAAATAGGTTGTAAAATGCTATTATCAAAAGAACCAAATACATCTTTTCCTACTCCTGCTTCTAATAATGCTTTTTTTAAAGGTGCTCCTTCTACTTCTAACAATAAAGTTTCTAATATATCAAAAGCAAAACAAAGCTTAGGATCTAAAGATGTTCCAACAACAGTATTATAACTAAGGTAAGTCTTATTATTTTCTTGTTCATTTGCTGCAATAGGATACGATACTTCCATTTGTATTGCTTTAGAAAAACTAGGTTGTATAGTTATCGATGAATCTATAGAGATTCGGTCAAAATGCTGTAGATACTCTTCATTTAACCATTCTAACTGACTCAAGATATCCATATCCCCATATAAATAAATATAACTATTGCTAGGATGATAATAACGTTTATGAAAAGCAACAAAATCTTCATACGTTAATTCTGGAATATGGTCTGGATCCCCTCCTGACTCCATCGCATAAGGAGTATCTGGAAATAACGATTGCTGAATTTTTCTAAAAAGAATTTGTTCTGGGGAAGAAAATGCTCCTTGCATTTCATTATAAACAACTCCTTTATAAATCAGATCATCTTCTATATGATCCAATTCATAATGCCATCCTTCCTGCATAAAAATTTCAGGTTGCTTATCAATATTAGGATATAAAACAGCATCCATATATACGTCCATTAAATTGTGAAAATCTTTTTCATTTCGACTTGCTATCGGATACATTGTTTTATCTGGATAAGTCATAGCATTTAAATAAGTATTTAAAGAACCTTTAGCTAATTCAATAAAGGGATCTTTTAGCGGAAATTTTCGTGAACCGCATAATACAGAATGTTCTAAAATATGAGGAAGTCCTGTATTATCATGAGGAGGAGTGCGAAAACTAATAGAAAAAACTTTATTATCATCTTCATTTTCTAAATGAAAAAGTCGTGCCCCACTTTTAATATGTTCAAAAACCCTACCAATGGAATGTATCTCCGATATCTCTTGCTGAGCTACTAGTTGAAAACCATGGTATATTTGGTCAACAGTTAATTCCATTTTATCTTCTCCTTTATATCATAATTATCTTACCAATCTGTACGTAGAATAATCCTTCTCCATTACGTACCTATCTATAGTATACATCAAAAAAATTTTTTTAAAATAAAAAAGAATAAATTTGCATATAAAAACGCCTTTCATTTTTAAATGAAAGGCGACGTTGCTGTCATTTGTCAATTTTATGTTAGATAATTATAATTTAACAACATTGGCAGCCTGAGGACCTTTTTCTCCTTCAACTACTTCAAATTCTACCTNTTGGCCTTCTTCTAATGTTTTGTATCCATCTCCTTCAATAGCTGAGAAATGTACAAATACATCATCTTCATCGGGAATAGAAATAAAGCCAAAACCTTTTTTTGCATTAAACCATTTTACTGTACCTGTTTTCATTAAAAATCCTCCTAAACATAAAAAAAATTAACATTAACTCAATAATTACAATAGCATACTTTATATTCTTTGTCAACACAAGATTAGGATTGTTTTTTCCAAAGAACCCTTGGTTTACGTGCGGCTAATACTTCATCCAACCTACGAACAACACTATCATGAGGTGCTGTTTTTAATAATTCTGGTGTTGTCTTTGCTTCTTGTGCAATCGTCTTAAGAACCGAAATAAATTCGTCTAATGTTTCTAGACTTTCCGTTTCTGTAGGTTCAATCATCATTGCTTCACTAATAATCAAAGGAAAGTAAACAGTTGGTGGATGATAACCATAATCAATCATACGTTTAATAATATCTAAGGTTGTAATACCTGCCTCATTTTGTCCTAATCCTCCTAATACAAACTCATGTTTGCATATAGTATCTATAGGTAATATATATGTTTCTTTTAATTGTTCTTTTAAGTAGTTTGCATTAAGAACTGCTATTTGACTAGCACGTTTTAATCCTTCCGCTCCCATAGTTAAAATATATGCATATGCTTTTAAAAAGACACCAAAATTCCCATAAAAACTCTTTACTTTCCCAATGCTTTCTGGATAATTATAGTCTAATATATACTTCTCCTCTTTCTTTTGAACTACAGGAACAGGTAGAAATTTTTTCAAAAATTTCTTTACTCCTATCGGTCCGCTACCTGGACCTCCTCCTCCATGTGGGGTAGAGAAAGTTTTATGTAAATTCAGATGTACAATGTCAAATCCCATATCTCCTGGGCGTGTAATTCCTAAATTTGCATTCATATTCGCTCCATCACAATAAAACAATCCACCTGCATCATGAATAGCAGCAGCCATCTCCTGTACATTTTTTTCAAAAAGACCTAAAGTATTAGGATTTGTCAACATAAAACCTGCTACCTCATCATCTAAAACTTGACGCATCGCATCCCTATCTACCAAACCCTCTGAGGTAGAAGGAATTTCAATAACTTTTAACCCAGCCATAGCTGCACTAGCTGGGTTGGTACCATGTGCAGAATCAGGAACCAATATTTTGTTTCTTTTGTAATCTCCTCTAGATTCATGATACGCTCTAATTAACATCAATCCTGTTAGTTCTCCATGGGCACCTGCTGCAGGCTGTAGTGAAATTGCATCCATACCCGTAATTTCTGCTAACATATCTTGCAATTGGCTCATAAGTTCTAAACATCCTTGCACTGTTTCTTCTGGTTGATAAGGATGAATATAAACAAAATCATCTAATGAAGCCATATCTTCATTAATTTTAGGATTATACTTCATCGTACAGGAGCCTAATGGATACATTCCCGTATCCACACCATAATTTTTTTGAGATACCAAAGTATAATGTCGTACCACATCCACTTCACTAACTTGTGGAAGATCCAATTCATTCTTTCGTAAATATTTCTTGGGTATATAATTTTCTAAAGGTTTTTCTGAAATTTCCTTAGGAGGGATACGATAACCTACTCGATCTTCCTTGGAAAGTTCAAAAATCAATTTATCATAGGTTTTCATTCAATCCCCTCCATAACTTCAATCAAATGATCTATTTCTGCTTTACTTCTTTTTTCCGTTACACAAAACAACATACAATTTTTATAATCCGGTCCCATATATTCTAAAGAATATCCCCCTAAAATTCCTTTATCTAATAATTTTTTCTGAATAATACTAGGATCTATAGACGATTGAATAATAAACTCTTTAAAAAAAGGCTTCAAAAATACCGGTTGATACTTGGATGTTTGAATTAGTTTTTCAAAGGCATAATGAGCTTTTTCCATAGATTGTTGTCCTACTTCTCGTAATCCCTGTTTTCCAAGAGTACTTAAATAAACAACTGCTCGTAAAGCATTCAGGCCTTGATTGGATGTAATATTAGAAGTTGCTCGCTCACGTCGAATATGTTGTTCTCTCGCTTGTAATGTTAATACAAAACCCCTATTCCCATCTACATCCACCGTTTCGCCTACAATCCTTCCTGGCATTTTTCTCATGAAGTCAGATGTAGCAGCTATAAATCCTAAATAAGGTCCTCCAAATTGAAGAGGATTGCCTAATGATTGACCTTCTCCAACTACAATATCAGCTCCCCACTCCTTAGGACTTTTTAAAACACCTAAAGATAAAGGATCTACATGTAAAATCAAGGATCCCTTTTTTTCATGAGTAATCTTTTCAATTGGTTCTATATCTTCTAGAATACCAAAAAAATTAGGACTCTGAACAATAACTCCTGCTGTCTGGTCATCCATTTTCTCCGCTAAAACCTCTGTATCTGTTTCTCCTTCCTTAGATGGAATTTCTACTATTTGAATACCTTGATTTTTCATATACGTAGCGAGCACTCGACGCACTTCTGGATGAACGGTCATCGATACTAAAATTTTCTTTTTTCTTCTTTTATTCACTGCCATAAAAGCTGCCTCTGCACATGCACTAGCTCCATCATATAAAGATGCATTGGATATATCCATTCCTGTCAATTGACAAATCATTGTTTGATATTCAAAAATAACCTGTAATGTCCCTTGACTCACTTCTGGTTGATACGGAGTATAAGCAGTATAAAACTCAGCACGTGATGCAATGTGATCTACAACCGAAGGAATCCAATGATCATAAGCACCTGCTCCAATAAAACAAGGATATTGAAGTACATTTTTATTTTTTTTACCTAATTCTTGAAACTGCTTAAAGACTTCCCATTCACTTTTGGGCTGTCCTAAATTTAATCGCCTCTGTAATTGAATTTCTTTTGGGATATCTTCAAATAAATCTTCTATCTTATCTACTCCAATAGTCGAAAGCATTTGTTTTTCATCTTCTGACGTATGAGGAATATAAGGAAACATATTATTCCTCCTCTTGTATCAAAGTTTCATATTCTTCTGCCAATAATAATTCTTTTACTGCATCTTCATCATCCATTTCAATACAAACCATCCAACTCTCATAAGGCTGTTCATTAATTAACTCTGGTTCATCGATAAGCTTTTCATTAATTTCAACAACGGTTCCGCCAATAGGTGCATAAATATCCGAAGCTGCTTTAACAGATTCTACAGCACCTAAAATATCATCCTTTTCCAGTACATCTTCCACTTCAGGCAAATCTACAAATACAATATCTCCTAATTCAGCCTGTGCATAATCTGTAATCCCAATATAAGCTCGTTTTCCTTCCACCCTTATCCAATCATGATCTTCTGTGTAAAACAAATCTTGTTTAATTTCCATTTTATATCCTCCTATTGTTTTTATTTTATCACTACGATTTTTTTGATTTATAAAATCTTTTTTTACAAACCATTCCTTTTATTTTTCTATTTCGAATCATAATATCTATTTCTGTTCCTATGGTACTATATTCTGTTTGAATCAATGCCATTCCAATTGGTTTTTTTAACGTAGGAGATAAATATCCCGTTGTAACTACGCCAATCTCCTTTTCATCATATTTTATTATGTAGCCTTCCCTAGGAATCCCTTTTTTAAGCAGCTCAAACCCAACTAATTTTTTCTTAATTCCATTTGTCTTTTGGCTATATAAAACATCTTTCCCAATAAAGGATTTATTCCATTTTACAAACATTCCCAATCCTGCTTCTATAGGTGTTATTTCTTCTGAAATTTCATGACCATATAATGGTAATCCTGCCTCAAATCGAAGTGTATCACGACATCCTAATCCTGCTGGTTGCAAACCTAAAGGTTCACCTGCTTCCATTACTATCTTCCATAACTGAGTTCCAAAATTTGTAGATGTAAAAATTTCAAATCCATCTTCCCCTGTATAACCTGTTCGCGATACTATACAAGGAATTCCTTGTAAAAGTACAGAACGTTTAAAAGTAAAAAATGAAATTTCTGAAAGATCTGCATCTGTTAAAGATTGTAAAATTATTTCTGCTTTCGGTCCTTGCAATGCAAGCTGAACGATAGATGAAGAAGAATTTATAATAGTTACATCATAGTCTTTTTGATATTGTTGAAGCCACTTTTGATCTTTTTCTGTATTTACTGCATTGACAACAAGAAGAAAATGTGTCTTTGACAATTTATAAATTAATAAATCATCGATAACCCCTCCATTAGAATTACAAAAAAATCCATACATTGCACCTCCTTCTTGTAATGAGGAAAGATCATTCGTAAATAGGTATTGTAAAAATCTTTCTGCATCTTTTCCTTTGACTTCTAATTCTCCCATATGAGAAACATCAAAAAGTCCCGCTTTACTACGGACTGTTTGATGTTCTTGAGTAATTCCCGTAAATTGTAATGGCAATGCCCATCCAGCAAAGTCTATTATTTTGCTATCCTTCTCGTATATTGAATACAATGGAGTCTTTTTTAAATGGCTCATTTCTTCCCCTCTCCTTTCTCTCTATCCATAGTCCGTTCTTGTTTTTATTGTATTACAACTTTTTCATTTTTACAAGATCATTATCTCTTAAAAAAAGATCCAATAAATCGAAATAATCATAGCTATTTCCATTCATTGGATCCCTCTTTATTTTTTATTTTTTTAACTTTTGAGCCATTTCTTTTGCTATTTTTCTACATTTTTGCAAATCTTCTTCTGTAGGAGCACATTTTGCTTCTACAGGTTCTCCTACAACTTCCCACTTGCTCTTTTCTGCAAATTTTTGAATAGCCTTAACACCGCCCCCACTCCAACTATAAGATCCAAATATACCTAATATACGATCTTTTAATCCGGTTTGTTCCATTTTGAGTAATACTGCTTCCATCGGTGGAAAAATTCCTGCATTATAGGCACAGCTTCCAAAAACAACTCCTTTAAATTTCCAAAGAGCATTAATAATATGAGAAATATGTGTTTTAGATGCATCATATACTCGAATATTTTTAATACCTTCTTCTGCTAAACCACGTGCAATGGTATCTGCCATTTTAGCTGTATTACCATACATAGAACCGTAGACAATAGCAACCCCTTCTTCTGCTTTATATTGGCTCCAATCTTGATAATATCCCAACACACGTCCCAAATCACTTCGCCAGATAGGTCCATGAGTAGCTGCGATCATTTTAATATCTAATCCTTCTAATTTTTTTATTGCTCGTTGAACCATTAAAGAATACTTGCCTACAATATTGGAATAATATCTTCTCATTTCTTCTATATAAAATTCTAAATTCACTTCATCATCAAAAATTCCTCCATCCAAGGTTCCAAAACTGCCAAAAGCATCCCCTGAAAAAAGAATTTTATTTTTTTGTTCATACGTCATCATCGTTTCTGGCCAATGAACCATAGGAGTCATAAAAAATTGTAACGTATGTTTTCCAAGTGGAAGTACATCTCCGTCTTCCACCACATGAAGATTATCTGTAATACCAAAAAATCCTTCAACAAATTCAAAAGTTTTCGCATTACCTACTAATTTTACATTAGGAAAATGATCAACTACTACTTGAATAGCACCTGCATGATCGGGTTCCATATGATTAATAATTAAATAATCTATTGTTTTTCCTTCCCCAATCAATTGCTTGATTTTTTGAATATATTCATCCATTTTTGTAATTTTTACGGTGTCAATTAAAGCTATTTTTTCATCACAAATTAAATATGAATTATAAGAAACTCCCTGATCTAGTGGCCATATGTTTTCAAATAAATGTGTTTCTCGGTCATTGACCCCAATCCAATATATTTGTTCTTTCATTTGAATAGGTTGTTGCATGATTTTCTTCCTCCTCTATATGTATTTTAAAATTTAATAGACCTTCACCCTAATTGTATACTATTATTTCTATTGAAAATATACTTTCTATTATTTCTTATTTTTTCTCAACAAATTCTGCTATTATTCCCAAAAACCCTCCTAAGAAAATAAAGAAATCCGCCATATTATAAACAATCCTACTTTTTGAATACCGAAAAAAATCGATAACATACCCTTTATGAATTCGATCCCAAAGATTCCCTAAACCTCCACCAATAATAAATACAAATGCCCATTTCCAAAAAGTTCTACCTTCTTGAAAAATCAAGTATATAAAATAAAATGTGCTCAAAAAAATAAAAGACACCTGTAACCCCAATAAAACAAGAGGATACTTTTTTAAAAATCCCAACATTGCCCCTGGATTTTTATGTAATGTGAGAACAATTCGTCCCCCTAAAACTGTCTGTTCTTCTTTATTACGAAAAGTAGACAAGGCTTTTTTTTTCGTAGCTTGATCGAACCAAAATAAAATAGGTATTATAAAAATATATCCATACACCTTCTTTCCTCCTTCTGTTTCTACAACTTATCTTATTATAACATATTTAGAAACATAAGATTTCATTTATTTAATAAAAAAATTAATAGGAAAAAAACTCGTGTACACCATGGACATAAACTTTAGTTAAATTTTGATCAAACCAACTAACTGCATTCGACGATGCCATAGAACGGGCTACAAAAAATAAAGCACCCTTGGAATAGTCTTCTCCTGCTAAAGCACGTTGTACGGCCTCTTTTGTTTTTTCAGAAACAGTAACCGTAAAATATCGTTGATCGTCAATAGGTGAAAATTGGGCTCTACCATTTATTTTTTGATGAATTACATCATAAACTGTATTGGGAAAGCCATCAGAACGAACACGATTAAAAACAACATTCGCAATCAAAATACGCCCAATCATATCTTCTTGTGTAGCTTCCGCCTCCACAATCCGATAAAGAGCTTCTAAATCCTGGTCCGTTAGTTTTTCTATGGGATCTGTCTTTGAAACAGTTTCTTCTACTTTTGCAATTTTTGTCTCTTCCTTGACAGTTTGCTCCTCTACTTCTGGAATTTCAGTTATGTCTTTTATCTCTGTATGATTTTCTATATGGTTTTTTTCTGTTAATTCTATATCGGCTTCTGGCTCGATAGATGAAACTTTATTCTGTATCTCTCTATCATTATAATTTAAAGATTTTCTTTCTATCACTAGTTCTTCCTCTGATTGTATATTTTCTGTGAATGGGTGAGCTGCCACAGATTGATTCGCAAAAAGATTGGTCAAAAAGCCAAGAAGAAATACAACAAAAAAAGTGATCAGTATACAAATCAAATACAATTGACTTTTTTGATATAATTCATCTTTGCAATTAAACCATTGAACGTTTGTGAATTTATCTTTCTTTATCATATACTTTTGCATATGAAAAAGACTCCTTTCATATTTTACATTTATTTTTACAATTAGTCGGATTATATGAGATCCATTTTAGAAAGTCAAATATTTGTAAAAAATTTGAAACCAATGGTTTGTAGGATAAAAAACACAAAAGTAATAGGCGTTTTAGGGGATAAGTATTGGTATTATTTAGAATAATGATTATCCGTAGAATATTATTCTATTGCTTTTTGTTGATTCATACAAAAAACAACCATTATTTTTGGCACTTAGTATAGAAAAAGCTTATTATCCATTTTTGACCATTTTATCATTTTTTAAACATCTTTTTTTAATTCCCTTATTTATATATACCAAATATAAATAAGGCATATTCTATTCGATCACTTCTCATTTTCAAATCTATTGTTTTTGGGATTTAAAAAAAATCGTAAAACAAAGTATCCTACAAAAAATATATACAATACTTGATTCTACGATTATATAAATATCCAATTTCATCTCATTTAATAAATCCAAACTGTACTTCCTCTTGGAATGGTTTGATAAAACCATTGACTATTTTCAAGAGAAAATCGTATACATCCTTGAGAAGCTCTTCGTCCTAAAACTCCTCTCTCTAATAAATACTTTCCCGTACTATCAAAAAGAATAGAATGATACAAATAATCGCCTGTAATCCTAACCCAATTTTTAGCTGTATAACCTTTTCCAAAATGAGAACCTCGGTCCTGTATCTGAAATACTCCCCTTGGAGTAGGTGTAATATTTTTTCCTGATGAACAAAGCATTGTACGAATCCACTTCCAAGTTCCTTCTTTTTTTTGAAATACATGTGTTAATTGCCGATCTAAATCAGTCCAAATAAGATAAGGTGTAGAACTTGTAAAATTTTTTTGTGATATATACCATTCTAACTGTTCTGGAGTCATCCGATGAGAATTTGTCTGAGGATCTGGTGGAATCTGTACGGATCCCCAAGGAATACGCCCTTGTTTATTGTTAGAAATACTTTTACATTCATACCATTTTCCATCTTCGCCATACAAAATTTCTACTTTTTCATTTTGCTTAAAAATTCCTGCATTATATTTCATAGTTCCAATAATAATAGAAGGCTTTACCATAGCCAAAACTTCTTGATTATTTTTATATTGATATAAATCTATAAAATACTGCAGTCGTTCTAAACTATATAAATATTCTTGATCTATTTCTAAATAGGGATTCATCTTATTATTTACTGATTCAATCATTGTACCTAAATAAATATCTTGATCTTTAAAATCAAAAGAACGTAATGAAATAATTTCCCAACGATTAGGCTCTAACCCAGCATATTTTTCTTTTACTTCTCGATATTCTTTTTTCTCCATATCATACCATAGATGTATTACTATTAAGTCAACAACTTCTGAATTTTTATTACACCATTTTTCTTTTTGTATATCCAATTGAAAACCATTATTATAACAAAAATCATTGAACGTAATATGAATACTTTCCCCTTCTTGTTGTACCATTCCAAATAAATACAACTCCTGTAATGGAATAAATGTCCATCCCTTTACATTATAGGAAGGCACTCTTCTTGTGCCAATATAAACTTCTATATCACTATAAACTACAGATGCTTTTTTAAAATCTTCTATTGTTACATTTGAATCTAAACCTTGGATTTTTTTTTCAAGGTTTCTATGAATTGAAATAATTTTTTCTTCTTCATTCCATTGAATATCAAATCCAAATTTTAATAGATCATTGGTATTGACCCATTGTCTATTTTTATATTTATATGTAGGAATTATATGATTATTTATCCTTGTTGTCTGTGTAATAGCTTCTATTTGACCCAAAACAGTTCCATAAGGTACTATTTTCCATGGATCTCTCTTTTCTTCATATTTTTGTATTTGTTCTGCAAAAATCTTTAATTTTTTTACATCTTCTCTTTGATTAAATTCTTCTACATTATGATATACTTCTAAACGATAACAAAGAGCTTTCCACTGATCCCATGTTATGTTTTCTTGTACACTAAGATCCCAAAGAGATACTTTACCTAATGCCGCTATATAACTTCGATTAGGATCTTTTAGTTGTTGTAACTCTTGATACCTAGAATATACAGGACTTAGATTCATCATATTACAAATTAAACGGGCTAAATCAAAAGATGTTATTGCATCATCTAGTTCTTTTTGTTTAATCCCTTGTAAATATCCTTTTGCCTTGGAATATTCTAAATAATCTTCATCACTGATCTGTAAATTCAAACTATGCATTTCTTTCATCGTATCATCTAAACTCCAAAGAAGTTGTGGAATAACCTGACGTAAAGTAAGCTCAAAATTTTCTTCTCGTGTTTTTTGACTTTCATATCCATAAACTTCAACTGTACAAAATATAGATAACAAGATGAATAGCATTTGAATATATTTTACCATTCTTTTTTTTGTCCTTTTATCAATCATTCTTTCCTCCCCTTTTCTCCTGTAACTGATTTTTCTCATAATTGAATACATCTATTTATATGCCTTCAAATATAAAAATATTATCTAAAACAAAAAAGAGAACTCACATTGAGTTCTCTTTTTCCTAATATTTTTTATCTCTATTCCTACGTATATCAATTATTAATACTTTTATTTTTAGCTGATCAATCATAAGATCTAATTCACTATTTCTTATTGTATTCATCTCTATAATACTATCTATTTTAAACCTTCTAATTTCCCTTTTAACAATTCTCCAATAGTCGCTGTATGAGTATTTTGATTTTTATCTATATATTCTGTTAAAGATTCATCAAAAGCAGCCTGTGCCTCCTTTATACTTAAACTAAGACGTTGTTCTTTTATATTAATCTCTAATATTTTTACTTTTACTTTATCTCCTACAGCCAATACTTCTGATGGTTTACCAATATGTTTATCTGAAATTTGAGAAATATGAACCAAACCTTCTATACCTGAATCCAATTCTACAAATGCTCCAAAATCTACTAGCTTAACTACTTTTCCAATCACTATATCATTCATACTATATTTGTTTTCCACCTGTTTCCAAGGATCTTCTTTTACATCTTTTAAAGCTAAGGAAATTCTTTCTGTTTCTGGGTTAAACTCTAGTACTCTAACTTCTACTTCATCTCCTACAGATACAATTTCAGAAGGATGTTTCACCCGAGTCCAGGCTAAATCAGAAATATGAATTAAACCATCTACACCGCCAAGATCTACAAATGCACCATAGTTCATTAAACGTCGTACGATTCCTTTTCTTTTTTCTCCTTGTTTTAAAGAAGCAAAAAGAGCTTTCTTTTTTTCTTCTCTTTCCAATAATTCTACTTCTTTTCGAGACAAAATAATTTTTCTTTTTGTTTGATCTAATTCTTCTACTTGTACTCTTACTGTTTTTCCTACCCATTCATTTAAATCTTCTACATATTGATAAGAAAGTAACGAAGCAGGAATAAAAGCTCGTACTCCTCGAACATCAGCAGTTACTCCCCCTTTAACTACCTCTTTTATCGTAACTTCAAAAATAGTTTTCTTTTCAAAAAAAGATTGTAGTTCATCCCATACAACTACAGCATCTGCTTTTCGTTTTGATAAAAATATACTTCCTTCTTCGTCATCTATTTTTTCTACATACACCTCTATAGCTTGGCCTGTCTTCATAATATCTTGTAAAGAAGTTTGATCATCGTCTACTATTTCTGTTTTAGGAAGAATCCCATCCGAGCCGGAACCAATATTAACAATAACCTCTTCTTCTTTTACATCTACTACGACTCCTTGAATAATATCTCCCGGTCGTATATAAACCATCGTTTTTTCAATATCTTCCATTACATCTTCCATCGTTTGTTCTTTTGTTTGCTCCATCGTCATATCTTCCACTCCTCTATTCTTTACTTCAGATTCTCTATAATCCTCTTCAACTTTCTTTTTATATTTATAGAAGAATCCCATTTATACATTATTATACCACAAGTCTTTTCACATCTACCTTTTAAAAGATAAAATTATTTAAAAATGGACATGCAAAAAAGATATCGAAAAATCGATATCCTTTTTTTGAAATAAATTGCTTCCTTATTATACACCTGAATAATTATACACCTGAATAAGCAGAAAATCCTCCATCTACTGGAATAACAACTCCATTTACAAAACCAGATGATTTTGTATCTACTAACCATAATAAAGTTCCTATTAATTCTTCACTTTTACCAAATCGTCCCATAGGAGTTTGACTAACAATTTTTTGCGCTCTTTCTGTATAACTTCCATCTGGATTGGTTAATAAGCTACGATTCTGATCCGTTAAGAAAAAACCTGGTGCAATAGCATTTACTCGAATACCTACTTGGGAAAAATGTACAGCTAACCACTGAGTAAAATTAGATACTGCTGCTTTTGCCCCACTATAAGCAGGAATTCTTGTTAAAGGGGTAAAAGCATTCATAGAAGATATATTTAAAATAGTTGCATCTTTTTTCCCCATCATATCAGGAGCAAAAATTTGAGTAGGTAATAAAGAGCCTAGAAAGTTTAAATTAAATACAAACTCAATACCTTTAGGATCCAAATCAAAAAATGTTGTTATATCTTCCTTTGCTTCCTCTATATCTTCTGAAAATAAATAATCTTTGGTAGTTGTTCCTTTTGGATGATTCCCTCCTGCTCCATTAATTAAAATGTCACAAGTTCCTAATTGGTCCTTTACAATTTCACGTGCTTTTTGTAAACTATCTGTATCTAATACATTTGCCTCTACACCAATAGCAGCTCCACCTTCGGCATTAATTTCTTGTGCTACTTGATCCGCACTTTCTTTACGTAAGTCCAAAATAGCTACCTTTGCCTTGCATTTTGCTAAAGCCTTAGCAAAAGCGCTACATAAAACGCCACCTCCACCAGTGACAATAACAACTTTGTTTTCTAGATTTATAAAAAAAGGGACTTCCATACAAATCTTCCTTTCATTATTTTTGATTGAATTTTTCTAACGCTTCCCAAATTCCATTAATATATACAGCTCCTAACGCTCGATCATATAAACCATAACCTGGACGTCCTGTTTCACCCCAAATCATTCTGCCATGATCGGGACGAATAGGTCCATCAAATCCTATATCATGATAGGCTTTCATAATTTCATAAATATCTAATGATCCATCTGCACTTCGATGAGAAGCCTCTTCAAAAGATTTATTAGTTGTAATCTTTACATTACGAACATGTCCAAAGTGAATACGTCCCATTTGACCAAAATAACGAATTAACTCTGCAATATCATTATCACGAGTCACTCCTAAAGATCCTGAACACAAAGTAATTCCATTATTAGGACTATCTACTAAATGGATCAAGCGCTCTAGATTTTCTCTATTTGTAATAATTCTTGGTAAACCAAAAATAGACCATGGGGGATCATCCGGATGAATGGCCATTTTTACATTGGCTTCTTCTGCTACAGGAATAATTTCTTGTAAAAAATGCTCTAAATTTTCCCACAAATCTTCTTCTGTCATCTGATGATATTGTTCTAATAAATTTTTCATATCTTCCTTGGTATAACTCGTATCCCATCCCGGTAAATCTAAGTCTCCTGTTAGAGGATCCATTTGTTCAACTACTTTTTCCTCATAAATTAAAGCATTCGATCCATCTGGCAATTCATAATCCAATTTAGAACGAGTCCAATCAAAAACAGGCATAAAATTATAACATACTACAGCAATACCTGCCTCACCCAGATTTCTAAGAGTTGTTTTATAATTTTCAATATACTTTTTACGACTAGGAAGCCCTAGCTTAATATCTTCATGAACAGGTACACTTTCAATAACTTCTAATGTTAATCCATAAGATTCTATTTTTCTCTTTAACTGCATAATTTTATCTAATGGCCATGCCTGTCCTACTGGAATATCATAAATAGCAGATACAATTCCCGTCATTCCTGGAATTTGACGAATATGATCTAACGTTACCTTATCGTCATCGCCATACCATCGAAATGTCATTTTCATCTCTTTCACCTCTCTTAATAAATTTGAAAATCAATCCCTTCTTTTTCGACTTAGTTTATTGAGTAAACTAAGTTTATATTTACATTTTATCATGAATATTATTGAAAATCAACCTGTTTTTTAACCATTGATGGATACTTATTGAGGTCCTAGGTATACGTTTGAAATTCTTAAAAAGTTTTTAATAACAATACCACTAGCTCCTAATACACAAGCCTTTTGTCCTAGTTTTGAATATTGTAGATATTGATAATCGTTCATACTGGAAATAAGATATTTTTTAATTTCTGTCATTAACAAAGGATATACAGGAATAATATGACTATTTATAATAATTATTTCCGGGTTAAATGTATTAATAATATTATTAATTCCAATACTTAAATCCTTTGCCCATTCATTTAATGCAGATAAGGTTTCCGAATCTTTTTGTTCAATTCCTCGAACTACCTCCTCAATTTTGTACTGTGTTTTACCTTTTTTCTTAGCTAATTGAAGTAAGAAGGCTCTTTCTGAGGCATACTGCTCCCAACACCCAAAATTTCCACAAGTGCAAGCTCGACCATCACGATGAATAATCATATGTCCTATTTCTCCTGCAAAACCATGAAATCCCTTATAAATTTTATCATTCATAATAATTCCTAGACCAATACCTGTAGAAATTGTTAAACATAAGATATTCGATGTTGGTATGTAAAAAGTTTTTTCTCCATAAGCACAAAAATTTGTATTATTATCCATGAAGATCGGAAATTCAAAAACCTGTTCTAAATCTTTTTTAAGATCTTTGTTTTTCCAATTAGAATGAATAACAAATACAATTTTATCTTGGTTATCAATTAAACCATGAATACCAATTCCAGCTCCCACTAATCCATAAAGACTATTTGAATAATGTTTTTGATACTTTTGCATTTTTTCTATAAGAAAATTCTTTGTTTTATTATAAGAAGTGGTATCAAAGGAAACTACTTCTTTTTCTATTATTTCCCCACATAAATTGGTAATTAAAAAATAAATATGATGTATATCAATTTCAATACCTAAAGCATACCCCACATCTTTTTTTAATGTTAATAAAATAGGTTTTCTTCCTCCAGTAGATTTATCTAATTTCGTTTCTATAATCAATTCTTCCTCTAGCAATTGATTAACTTGTGATGTAATGGTTGCTTTATTTAACCCTGTACTTTTTGATAATTGAGCACGTGATATATTTCTATGACGTAAAATAGTTTCAATAATAGTTTTTCGATTTAGCTCCTTAATATACGCTTGATCTCCTTTTTTCAATCTATCCTCTCCTTTATAAAGAATACTTATACCATAAAATATTTGCTATTTATTTTCAACAAAATCTTAATTATTCTATCTTTTATTAAAAATAACTTTATACTTTACTATTTTTATGCTATTATTATATTATAACCACAACATACTTCTTATCCAAACTGCTTTCCTACTTTTTAAAAAAGCTTTCTCTTTTGAGGGAGCTTTTTTACATGTTTTACGAAATCATATGTTACAATAAAGATATCACTTTATTTGATAATCTTCAAAAAATAATTAAAGGAGATATACGATGAATCAATTTCAACAAAACCTAGAAAAATATGCTGAACTAGCTATCAAAATAGGAGTAAACATTCAAAAAAATCAAGAACTACTTATTATGGCACCCATTGAAACAGCTGATTTTGTGCGAAAAGTAGTAAAAAAAGCTTATGAATCTGGTGCAAAAAATGTTCATGTAGAATGGTCGGATGAAGAAATTACACGAACAAAATTTTTATTAGCCCCTGAAGAATCTTTTAAAAATTATCCTATCTGGAAAGCAAAAGGTTATATAGAAATGGCAAAAAGAGGTTGTGGAGTGTTATCTATTTCTGCTTCTAATCCGGATCTTTTAAAAGATATTGATCCTAAAAAAATTGCCCTAGCTAATAAAGCCTCCGCTATGGCATTACAAGAATTTCGAGATTATATGCAAAATAATATTATTAGCTGGGCTATTGTTTCTATTCCTACTACTAATTGGGCTTTAAAAATCTTTCCTAATGAAACTACTGATAAAGCTATCGAAAAATTATGGAATGCTATTTTTCATGTTACTCGCATTGACACGAAAGATCCTATAAAAGCTTGGGAAGACCATCTCGCTCAGTTAAATACTAAATTAACAATATTAAATAGAAAAAAATATAAGACAATTTACTTTAAAGCTCCTGGAACTGATCTTGCCATTGATCTACCTAAAGGTCATATTTGGTGGGGAGCAGATGCTAAAAATGCAAATGGCGACACCTTTATTGCTAACATTCCTACAGAAGAAATATATACAGTACCTGCTAAATATGGTGTAAATGGCACCGTTTGTAGCACAAAACCCTTAAACTATCATGGTACTCTTATTGATAATTTTTCTTTAACTTTTAAAGATGGCAAAGTAATTGACTTTACAGCTGAAACCGGATATGAAACACTCAAAAATATGTTGGAAACAGATGAAGAAGCAAAATATCTAGGAGAAGTAGCACTTGTCCCCGATCATTCACCTATTTCTAATTCTAATATTCTTTTTTATAATACTCTTTTTGATGAAAATGCTTCTTGTCATCTTGCTTTAGGAAGTGCTTATCCTGTTTGTTTAGAAAAAGGCGAAACACTTTCCAAAGAAGAACTGGATAAGCGAGGATGTAATTCTAGTTTAATTCATGTTGATTTTATGATTGGAAGTGCTGATATGTCAATTGATGGAGAAACAGAAGGTGGGATTAAAGAACCTATTTTTAGAAATGGAAATTGGGCATTTTAATACTAATAGATAAGATTACATATCTATCAATTATAAAAAAAGATTAAATGGATAAATATCTGGCAATTTTGTATGAAAAGTACATGTCTTTTTCGTTTTAGGGTGTTCAAAAGAAATAAAACCTGCCCATAAGGCAATGGACACCCATTCCTTAGGTTTTATAAAACGAGGATTGTATTTTGTATCACCCCAAATTGGTAACCCTACTGTAGATAGTTGTACACGAATTTGATGATGTCGTCCTGTCTTTAATTCTATTTCTAAAAGGCTTAATATTTCTGTCTGATCCTTGATTTCTGCTATTTTCTTATATGTTAAAATAGCCTCCTTAGCTCGAGGAACATCAAAGGTAACCACTTTAGAAATATTTTGTTTAGGATATCGTTTTAAGTAATGTTGTAACTTTTGTACTCCTTCTCTTCCTTTTCCACATACCACTGTCCAGTATCTTTTTTCTACTGTTCTGTTTTGCATTTGAGCAGACAAACTTTGATTTGCTTCTTTGGTTTTAGCCAAAACCATAATACCTCCTACCGGTCGATCTAGTCGATGAACTAAACCAACATAAGGATTTCTTGATTGAGGATATTGTTCTTTTATATGATTTTTAACAACTTCTAAAACACTTTGATCTCCCGTCGTATCTTTTTGAGCAGGGACTCCTGCTGATTTTTCCACAACAATAATATAAGGATCTTCATATAGTATAGTTATATCCATGCTCATCTCTCTTTTCTTGCCTTTCATTACATAAGAATTTTTTATATCCTTATTGGTTGTAATAGTATAATATTGTGATTTTATAAAGAAACTATATCGATGCAAATATCATTATTTTTGAATAATAAAATTCACGTAGATAAATGATCTAATCCATATCTTCTATATGATTTTTATTTCTTGGATTTTGTTTAACAATTTCTGCTGCTTTCGTAATTTCACTTAAAATCTTTGCTTTCGCTTGTNCACTAATCGTATCAACTTTAACATAAACCTCACCTTTTTGAGTAGCTACATACCTTGGTCTAAGGTTGTTTAAAGCAATCGCTTTTATATCTGACACACAGTCTGAATCCCATTTTAAATCTGGATACTTTTCCATTACTGTAGGTAATAATTCATTCACCACTTGTTCCATATAATTTTTTACCATCTGTATTCCTCTTTTCTCATAACAACTATATTTTTATTCATTCATCTAGTATAAATACCTATAATCTAATGTTATTTTACAAAATACTACAACCACAATATTACCATATTAAGGTTTTTTATACAACGCTAAGATCCTTATTTTGAATATTTAATTAATAAATTTACTGTCCCTATATTCTTTTCTCATTCTATATTGATTAGGAGAAAGGTTTAAATTCTTTTTAAATACATAATAAAAATTTTTTTCATTATTATAACCAATTTTATTCGCTATCTCACGAATAGTAAGATCCGTTTCTAATAATAAATATTTAGCTTCATTTAATCGTACTTGAGTAATATATTCAGAAAAATTAATTCCTATTTCTTTTTTAAAAAGGTAGCTTAAATAACTAGAATTGAAATGAAATTTATTGGCAATTAAATCTAAATTAATATTTTGATTAAAGTTTTTTTTAATATAATATTTTATTTGATTTAACACATTAACTTGTTTATTTTTCCCTTGTTCAAAAAGACTATCTCCTATTTTATTGAATATTTTTTTTATATATACAATAACATCCCACAAAGTATCCATTTATTTAATTAATAAAACATTTATTTTATATTCTAAATCATCTTGTTCAAAACCAAATTCAAATATTAATAACTCACGAACATAGTATAAAATTTCAACAAAAATATCCTTTACTTGACATATCTGAAAATTGGTATTGTTTTCTTGAAAAACTTTGGATAAAGTATCTAATGTTTCATAAATACTATCCATATCTAACATAAATAATCCTCGTCGAATTTTCTCTTTTATCTGTTTTATTTGTTTTGTTTTTTCTATTATTTTATATTCTTGTTGAGTTTCTTTTAAAAAAACTGAACTTTTTAATATATAAAGTTGATTTTTCCCCCCAAAAAATACTTTTTTCTTAAATTCATCATAAATAATATTAAAATTGGCAGCCATATTATCTACTATATTTTTAAAAGAACTAACACCTATACTCACTGTATTTTGGGTTACCTCTACCACTTTTTTTTGTAATTCTTGTAAAAACGGAATACAAATATCCTTCTTTTTAATAAAAAAA
>JGI24708J26588_10000390_pt1 | contig 35549 bp, 33 predicted proteins | sample BioPla1DNA2_FD_26588 | JGI IMG/M metagenome (IMG submission 26588) | reverse complement strand
AAGGACGAGGTTAAAGTTTGCAAGGCGTGTGGAAAGTAGTAAAACGGCGTGAGCCGTTTTTTTCTTGCACAAAAATGACCCGGATGCTGCCATCCGGGTCANTTTTTGCATTAATGTTCTGAACTTATTTTGAGTAGAACTCGACAATTTCAGCTTCGTTAATATCTGGGTTAAGCTCATCTCTGCGAGGCAGACGAAGCAACTCACCAGTACGTGCGTTTTCGTCATAGCTGAGGTACTCGGGTACACTCGGGCGAACCTCCAAGGCGTCTTCAACGACGACTAGGTTGCGGCTCTTCTCCCTAAGGCCGATTACCTGACCTACGCTAACGCGGTAACTTGGTATATCAACCTTCTTGCCGTCCACAGTAATGTGTCCATGGGTGACGAGCTGTCTTGCTCCTGCTCTAGTGCGGGCAAATCCCAGGCGGAAGACTAGATTGTCCAAACGGGATTCCAAAAGAATCATGAAGTTTTCACCGGTGATGCCGGGCATCTTGGAAGCTTCCTGGAAAAGATTCTTAAATTGCTTTTCGCTTAAGCCATAGAGGAAACGTAGTTTTTGCTTTTCCTGTAACTGCAGTCCATAGTTGCTTTGCTTGCGGCGCTGATTTTGACCGTGCTGCCCAGGTGGGTAAGGACGTTTGCGCAGTTCTTTGCCTGTTTCGCTTAGGGAAAAGCCTAAACGTCGACTGATTTTCCACGTTGGTCCTGTATAACGTGACATGTACTTCTCTCCAATCTCAAACTAGTGTTCTTGTAATTTCCCAAAGCAGCCGCGCCTTGTTAATCTACCTTCCTAGAATACCATATTTTCTAAGATTTGCAAGGGTAATTTCGCCTCCGATACACTAAACTAAGCAAAAAGAGGGTGCAAGCCTATGAGAAGCATGTGGAACGGTTCACTTTCTTTTGGCCTAGTGAACATTCCGGTCAAAATGTATACTGCAACCCAGGCAAAGGATCTGCGTTTTAACCAGTTGCACAGTCTGTGCCATACCCCCATTAAGTACGAAAAGGTGTGCCCTAACTGTCAGCAGGCGGTGCCAGGAGAGGAAATCGTCCGGGGCTATCAGTATGAACGGGGGCGTTATGTAATCATCGAGGACGAAGAATGGGACAGCTTCACCGCAAAATCCAGCCGCACGGTGGATATCCTGCGTTTCGTGGAGCTTAGTGAAATCGATCCTATTTATTATAACAAAACGTATTACCTCGAGCCGGCAGAAACAGGGGGTAAGGCCTATGCACTTCTCAGTCAGGCCCTGTCCATTTCCGGCAAGATTGCGGTCGCTGAAATTACGGTTCGCTCTAAGCCTTCGTTAGCTGTAATCAGGGTATATCATGGGATCTTAGCCCTGGAAACGATCTATTACCCCGACGAAATCCGGGAATATGCCCTGCTTTCCCTGCCGCNAGTTCAAGTCCAAGACAGGGAGCTGGAAATGGCCATGTCTNTAATTAATAGTCTAACCGAGCCCTTTAAACCGGAAAACTACAGTGATGAACGGCGTTTACGGCTCCAAGATCTTATTCAGGCAAAAATCTACGGGCAAGAGACTGTTCAGGTGGAGAAAAAAGAAGATGAAGTTGCTCCAGTCGACCTCCTAGCCGCTCTGCAAGCATCCATCCAGGCTCAGCAAGAGAAAATGGGTGACAGCTCTGGAGAGTATAGGCATTGAGTTTGCACCGCTACCGGCCTATGCTGCCAGTGGATCAGCCTGCCCCACCTGATGATTTGGAGTTCATTCATGAAATTAAATGGGATGGATATCGGGTATTGGCTTACCTGGACGGAGATGTAAGACTGGAAAGCCGAAGGGGCCGAAATCTCAATCCTCTCTTTCCATCGGTGGCGGAAAGACTTAGTCAACTGGGTCTGCAAGCGGTCTTAGACGGTGAAGTTGTGGCACTAAACAAGGAAGGACAGGTTGATTTCTCGCTCCTTCAATCTCGCTGTCCTAAGAAACGCACGTGTTATATAGTTTTTGATGTACTCTTTCTTCAAGGTGAAGATTTTTGTGAAAGACCCTGGCTGGAGCGGCGGAAGTATCTCGAAAGCGTAATCACTAATCAGGGAACTGTCATGTTATCGCCTCTACTTCCTGGTTCTGCTGCAGAGAGCCTGTCATTTGCGGCTGAACATCACCTAGAGGGTATTGTCTCTAAAGATCGAAACTCACCCTATTTACCCGGAGTTCGCTCACCCGCATGGAGGAAACAGAAGATTAGGCGGAGCCTGGATTGCATAGTGATAGGCGTCAAAATGGGAAAGGGGCGCATTCGTTCCCTGGCTGCTGCGGTGTATCGAAGCGACGGTTCATTGCTCTACCTAGGCAATGTGGGAAGCGGATTCAGCCTGCGGGAGCTGGACTTTATCCGCAAAGCCATAGACATTCTGCCCAGAACTCCTCGCTGCCTTTGCACCAATCCTCCAGGCGCGCCGGGTGATTGGCTTTGGTTTAAGCCCCTATTGGTGCTGGAGGTTGAATACACTGAACTGACGCCGGCAAAACGTTTGCGCCACCCAGTATTTAGACGTTTTCGCTTCGATAAAGAGGCCAAGGATTGCCTGTTGGAGGAAGGTCCAGATGACAACTAAAAAGATAGTACAGGTGGAGGGAAAAGAGCTGCAGCTGTCCAATCTAGATAAGGTACTCTGGCCGAAAGCTGGCGTTACCAAGGCCAATTTGCTGGAGTATCATGCACGCCTTTTTCCCCTCACAAAAAGGCATTGGCAAGGCCGAGCCCTCACTGTCACCCGCTATCCTCACGGCATAGAGGGGGAGTTTTTCTTTCAAAAAAATATCCCTGCCTCAGCACCGCCTTGGGTCCAAACTGCTAAGATTGAAGACACGAACTACGTTGTAGCAAATGACCTTGCGACCGTGTCCTGGCTGGCCAATCTGGCAGCAATAGAGTTTCACCCTTCGACTTATCTGGCTGCTCGCGCCGGGGTACCAAGCTATGCTATAATTGACTTGGATCCAACTGAACCGCAAGGTTATGCTGAGACTGTTGATGCAGCCAGGCACTGCCGGGATGTCCTCTGCGAGATTGGTCTGCAGGGCTATCCTAAGCTATCGGGTGCAACAGGTATTCACATCTACATTCCCCTGCAGGCTCGCTACAATTTTCAGATTACAGCTCAGCTCGTCAAGTTCATCGGGATGACACTGCAGCGCCGCTATCCAGAGAAGTTTACGCTGGAAAGGCTTGTCAAAAAGAGGCATGGGGTGTATGTTGATTATCTTCAGAACCATCCCAGCAGGACTATTGTTGGCGTTTACAGCCCCAGGCCTACTTTGGAGGCAACCGTCTCAACGCCGATTCGGTGGGAGGATCTGAGTTATTATGAACCTAGGGACTTTACGGTGCACACTGTGCCGGAGTGGATAAAGGGTAGGGGTGATCTCTTTGAACAGGTGTTTAGTCAGCCCCAATCCCTGGAGCACCTGCAAAATCCGGAGATTTTTCAGTAATAATCTTTCCTTGACGTTGATGAAATACTATGTTATACTTCAAACGTCAAAGCAGAAGCCACCGCTTCTCACCTTGTGACTGCGTGTTTTCAAGGTTAACCCTGATTAGTTTGCCCCATTTGTTGCGGGGTTCAATTAAGACGTTTGGGTGAAACGGGTGGCTGCTGCCGTCCGTTTTTTTGTTATCACTAATACATGGAGGGGTGACATTATTAGCAAAGAGTTAAGAGTGAATGATGCAATTCGGGCTCGGGAAGTAAGGGTTGTGGACGCCAACGGAGACCAACTCGGCATTATGAGTGCGCGTGAAGCATTGAGCATAGCCGGCGATCGCGGTCTGGATTTGGTCGAAGTTGCACCAAATGCCAAGCCGCCAGTCTGCCGAATCATGGACTATGGTAAACACAGATATGAGCAAAGTAAGCGTGACAAAGCTGCCAAGAAAAAACAGAAAGTCACGAATGTGAAAGAAATTCGCATGAGTCCCAAGATCGATGATCACGATTTTGAAGTAAAGCTCAGGGCTGCTGAACGTTTCATTAAAGCTGGGGACAAAGTGAAAGTCTCTGTACGTTTTCGCGGCAGGGAGATTGTCCATTCTGATTTGGCCAAGACCAAACTGAATAAGCTGGCAGAACAACTGAAAGATTTTGCCATGGTTGAACGTCCGCCGAAATTAGAAGGCCGTCAAATGATCGCAGTACTAGCCCCTAGAACCGATAGTCAAAAAGCAGAAGCTTCACACGCTGAAACTAAGGAAGCAAACAATTAGGAGGTGTGTTCAGCATGGCAAAAATGAAGACCCACAGGGGTGCCGCCAAACGGTTCAAAGTTACAGGATCCGGTAAGGTGATTAAGTTTAGTTCGCATAAGAGCCATATTCTAGAGAAAAAATCTGCAAAACGCAAGCGTCAACTGAGACATGGTCAAACGGCGAGCAAGGCCGATACCAAACGGGTACGGGACCTTCTGCCTTATAAATAGATTGGTTAATTAGGAGGAAAAGACAATGCCTAGAGTTAAAGGTGGGCCTGCAACACGCCAAAGGCGGAAAAAGGTTCTAAAACTTGCCAAAGGTTATTATGGTGATAAAAGTAAAAAGTTTCGCGTAGCTAACCAGGCTGTGATGAAGTCAGGAAACTATGCGTACCGTGATCGGAAAGCAAAGAAGCGTGATTTCCGCAGATTGTGGATCACTCGCATTAATGCAGCAGCAAGAATGAACGGTATGTCCTACAGCACGTTTATCTCCGGCCTCAAAAGAAACGGGGTAGAAGTAAACCGTAAAGTCCTGGCTGACATTGCCGTTAATGATGAAGCTGGCTTTGCTGATTTAGTAGCTATAGCGAAGCAATAATTTTTTGTCTCAAATCCCGGGCGGTTGATCCTCCCGGTATTTTTTTAGGAGGGTTAGGGTGGAACCAGGGGCGATCATCACCAGCAAGAGAAATGAACGAATTCGCGCTGCCAAACGATTACAGCAGAGAAAGATCCGGGACCAGAGGGGGATGTTTTGCCTCGAGGGTGTTCGGGTGGTAGAAGAAGCCCTTGGTACACCTTTTGTGGAAACCATTTTCTTCGCAGAGCGCCTGACAGAAACCGCCAGGGGAAAAGCTTTGCTGGCACTTGCCAAGCACCAGGGCGTACCCTCATTCCACTGCAGTGACGATGTCTTGGCAGAGCTGACGGATACTGTGCAATCCCAGGGAGTGGTAGCTGTAGTAAACAAGCCTAGCTGGCCTAGGGCGATGGACGGCGTCACATTGATTGCAGATGAAGTCCAGGATCCGGGGAACATGGGCACATTACTCCGGACAGCAGTCGGGGCAGGTTGCCGAGGGCTCTATGTGGTTGAGGGCTCTGTGGATCTGTACAACCCCAAAGTGCTGCGTTCCAGTATGGGTGCAATTTTCTATTTACCTCACTGGCTGGTAACTCGGAAAGAGATTCTGGAGCTTGTTCAGGAAAGCAACACGGCCTTGGTCATTGCTGATTTGGTAGATTCTGAGAATTTTTGGGCAGTCAGCTACCCCCGCAACCTGGCAGTTGTCATTGGCAACGAGGCACGGGGAGTTCATCCAGACTTTCGCAAACATGCGGCTTTGCGAGTGAAGATTCCCCTAGTCGGACCTGTGGAGTCCCTTAACGCGCCTGTAGCTGCCGGCGTGTTACTGTACGAGATCTTGCGGCAACACCGTTGTAACCATCCCGGTTCTGTGTTATAATCCTTTTAGAAAACTGAACGCGTGGGGGGTTTTTTGATGAATCTAACACCACAGGTTGTTTGGCAGATTTTCGTGTCGACAGGTTCGGTAAGCGCTTATCTTCTGTACCGGCAGTTGCTGGAAATAAGTAATCGTGTACTGCATTAAGAAGAGCAGTTTCACAATAAATAGCTAAAGGCAATGAAGGAGAATAGTATATCCGCAGCCTCCCCAGAGAGAGAAGATCACCGGCTGCAAGTCTTCTTGGATGAAAAGCGGATTGAATTCCCTCCTGAGCTGCAAACTGAAATAATAGTAGGTTTAGTCGGATTCCTCCGTTACAGGATTTGAGATGGGCTGGCTTAAGATGTCCTTAAGATCATGCCAAATAGGGTGGTACCGCGTACTTCTTGCGTCCCTTGCCAAATGTTGGGCTGGGATGCGAGGAGTTTTTTTGTTTATTGACAGCGAGAAAATGCAAGGGGGTTTTCATGTGCAAGACCAAGTCAGAGGTATTAGAGAACAGGCATTAGATGCTTGCAGGCAGGCAAGAACCGTTCAGGAACTTAACGAAGCACGAGTCAGGTTCTTAGGCAAGAAAGGGGAACTGACTCTCATATTGCGAAAAACCGGCCAATTGCCCAAAGAGGAACGCCCTCATTTTGGCAAACTGGTCAACGAAGTACGCGATGAACTCGAGTCTATCTGGGAGCAAAGGGAACAGGAGCTTTCCTTGGCAGAAGAGGCAAAGCGTCTCTTGGCGGAGAGCCTGGACATTTCCTTACCCGGCCGCACTGTTGCTCGGGGGACAATTCATCCTGTCACCCGCGTCATTAATGAAACCAAGAACATATTTATGCAAATGGGTTATGCAGTGGTAGAGGGGCCGGAGGTTGAACTTGACTATTACAATTTTGAGGCTCTAAATATTCCTCCGGATCATCCAGCCAGGGATATGCAGGACACCTTCTTTATCACTGAAAACCTTCTGCTGAGAAGTCAGACATCACCCGTACAGATTCACACTATGGAGCGGCAGGAACCGCCTGTGCGCATTGTGGCTCCCGGCAAAGTGTATCGGGCTGATTCTGATGTTACGCATTCACCCATGTTTCATCAAATCGAAGGTTTGGTAGTTGATGAGGGGATTACCCTTGCCGATTTGAAGGGTACACTGCAGCTCTTTGTTCAGCGAATGTTCGGAGCAGATGTCAAGATTCGCTTGCGGCCCAGTTACTTTCCCTTTACTGAACCAAGTGCAGAAGTGGATGTCTCCTGCATTATCTGTTCCGGTTCAGGCTGCCGAGTCTGCAAAGACACCGGTTGGCTGGAAATACTCGGATCAGGCATGGTGCATCCCCAGGTCCTCAAACAGGTAGGGTATGACCCTGAGAAAGTGAGCGGTTTTGCCTTCGGTATGGGTATTGAACGGATCGCGATGCTCAAATACGGTATTAATGACATTCGCCTCTTATATGAAAATGATGTTCGCTTCTTAGAGCAATTTACCAGCTAGGGGGGTCTACTATGTTAGTGAGCTATAATTGGTTACAAGATTATGTGCAAATTCCCTGGGAGCCGGAGGAACTTGCCCGGCGCCTTACTATGGCGGGGCTCGAAGTGGAAGGGCTGACGCCATTTGCGCCAGATTTACCGCGTGTCTACATTGGCCTGGTGAAAACGGCAGCCAAACATCCGAGTGCAGACACTCTGCAAGTGTGTTCTGTTGATGTTGGAGAACAAGGAATGCACAGCATAGTCTGTGGCGCTCCCAATGTGGCCCCGGGCCAGACAGTGGCGGTAGCTCTAGAAGGGGCAAACCTGCCTGGAGGACTGGAGATTAAGCCGACAGAAATTCGGGGTGTATTGTCCCACGGCATGATCTGCTCCCAGTCAGAGCTTGGGATCGGCGATGATCATGAGGGAATCTGGGTCTTGCCCGAGGGGCTAAAACCAGGTGTACCCTTGGTGGAAGCTCTTGACTTGGATGACGTGATTCTGGATGTTTCCATCTACGCCAACCGCCCCGATTGCATGAGCATGATTGGCATAGCTAGAGAGGTGGCGGCCCTAACAGGCGGAGAATTAAGAATCCCTTCCATAGACTATACTGAACTGGACATTCCCATTTCTAAAAAAACAAGTGTCACGGTTGAAGATGCAGCACTTTGTCCCCGTTACACTGCTGCCTTGTTAGGGGAGGTTGAACTAAGGGAGTCGCCGCTCTGGATGCAACTGCGCTTGAAAGCTGCCGGCATGCGTCCCATCAACAATGTCGTTGATATTACAAACTACGTCATGCTGGAGACAGGCCAACCTCTGCATGCCTTTGACTATGAACGCCTAGCTGAAGGGCGTTTAGTGATTCGAACCGCCAAACCGGGCGAGGAGATCGAAACTTTAGACGCGGTGAAGCGCAAACTCACCTCGGAAATGCTTGTAATTTGCGATGGGAAAAAGCCGCAGTGCATTGCCGGCGTCATGGGCGGACTTAGTAGCGAGGTTACTCAGAAGACTAACACCATCGTACTGGAAACGGCAAATTTCGCTCCGGTGAGTGTACGAAGAACCAGTCGAGCTCTTGGTCTGAGTTCAGAATCTGCAGCCCGTTTTGAAAAGGGAATAGACCCGAGCGGCACAATGTTTGCTAGCCAAAGGGCATTGCACCTTCTGCAAAACTTAGCTCAGGCAAGTGTTTATGCTGGGCATTTAGATATTGATGCGAGCTCCCGGGAGGCAACAGAGATTCATCTTCCCTTGACCGAAATCGAGCGCCTCCTTGGTGTTGCCGTTCCCGAACAAACCTGTCGGCAAATTCTAGAGGCCCTCGGATTTAAGGTTCAGGAGGCAGCACCTGGACATCTCCAAGTCACAGTACCGTCTCATCGCACTGATGTGAAGATCGCAGCGGATTTAGTTGAAGAGGTTGTTCGCATCTGGGGCCTGGAAAATGTCCCCAGCACTCTCCCAGCCGACACCTCTACTTCGGGTGGACAGAGCAGACGCTTAAACGCAGCAGACCATCTTAGGCAAGTCTTGGTTGGGGCCGGCCTGCAGGAAGCTTTGAGCTATTCTTTCGGGCGCATAGACAATAACGACAGACTCTTACGTTTCGATCAGCCTATGATCACATTGCAGAACCCATTTTCCGAGGATTTGGCTGCTCTGCGTCACAGTTTGCTGCCAGGACTTCTCACCGCTATCAGTCTAAATGCCAGCCGCCAGCAAACCAGAGTGGCACTGTTTGAGATCGGGGCAAATTATGTGGGAAAAGTACCCTTGGCAGAACAGCCCNTGGAGGAAATGCAGCTATGCCTGGCGCTCTGGGGTCATCGCAACCCAATTAATTGGGGTCTGGCTGAGGAAAATTATGACTTCTATGACCTAAAGGGAATATTAGAGTTATTGCTGCCTAGTGAGGAGTTAGTCTGGGGAACAGGCAGCAATGCGACCTATCATCCTGGCAGGCAGGGGAGCATACGATATCAGGGCAATGAAGCGGTCGTTTACGGCGAAGTGCACCCGGCTGTCTTGCGGAACTTTAAGGTTCCGGGCAGAGTTTACGCAGCGGAAATTCAACTGGAAAAGATTCTAGATCTCTTTATCACCACACCCATGTTCCGGAATTTGCCGAAGTTCCCCGCCGTCGATCGAGATCTGGCCTTTGTAGTGGACAGCGGCCAAGAGGTAGGGGCGTTAATCGAGCACCTCAAGGAGCTCGGGGGAGAACTCCTTAAGGAAGTCACTCTCTTTGACGTCTATGAGGGTAAGCCTATTCCCGCTGATAAGAAGAGTGTGGCCTTCTCCTTGCGTTTTCAGGGAGATCGCACTTTGACCGATGAAGAGATTGCTCCTGTGCTGGAACATTGTATCAGTGGCTTGGGCGCAAAATTCGGCGCAGAAATCCGCTAGGAGGAAATGGGTAAGCTAAGTAGAATTGAAAAGGCGAGGGAGGGACGAGTATGAGTGGAGATCAAGACATGCGTTCAGTTAGGGTACAGATTTTCGGCGAGGATCATATTATCAAGGGTCAGGCATCGGAAGAGTACATCAGGGATCTCGCTTCCGTAATTGACAGCCGATTACAGGAAGTGCAAAAGCTCAACCCTCGGCTTCCCCGCCATCGTGTCGCTATCTTGGTAGCAATAAATCTAGCCAATGAGCTGGAAAAGCTGTCGGCGGAGCATGAAGAGCTGTTAGCCCTGCTGGAAGAAGCAAATTAGGTGGGGGTTAATAATGATTGGAAAGTGGATCGACCTCGTTATTTTGGTGTTCTTGGCCCTCGGTTTGCTGAAAGGTTTCAAGCGGGGACTTGTACGGGAGCTCTTTAGCTTGCTGGGGGCTATTTTGGCAATCGTCGTTGCCTACCACAGTTATCAGACTGTAGCCTTGAAGCTGCTGGAGCATTACGCGCTGTCTACCTGGCAGGCGCAGGCAATTTCTTTTGTTGTCTTATTAATAGGCATCAGTCTGCTCGGCGTATTTTTTGGTTATGTGTGGTCGAAGGCCTTAAGTTACACTCCCTTTTCTGTACTGGATCATATTGGCGGTGCAGCTTTTGGAGTAGCAAAGGTAGGGGTGGTAGTTCTCGTTCTCCTGCTCTTTTTGGGGGCAGCCAATATTAGTTTTGTTGATACTCTGCTCGATGAATCTGTTGTTGTGGAGCAGATTGGCGTGCTGCTGCCCTTTGTGTACGACTATCTTGATCAATATTGGCCTGAACAGTTGCCCAGGCCAATGTGGCTTTATCCTACCCAAAACCCCGGAGCTGTGGCGGGGTTTTCTTGGGTCTTATGACTATCCCTGGGAGTCCCACCTAGAGTTGCCTAAAGGGATTGCCCCTGCTTGCTAGAACTGTTGAAACTAGCAAGGGGGTAAGCAGGTGAGAAAGCCTATTGTTCTTTATTCCAATCTAGCAGCTACCTTAGCCATGCTTGGTTTTTTCCTTTTATCTGGTCTGATGGGCACCAAGGTGCCCTTTTTGGCTGATCCGAACCGCTCCCTCGGGACAGAACACCTGCAGGGCAGGGTAATTGTCCTTGATCCAGGTCACGGGGGCGGTGATCCTGGTACTGTGGGAGTTGGGTCAACTACGGAGGCAGAGAATGTACTGGCCATTGCCTGGGAACTCAAGGGCTTGCTGGAGAAATATGGTGCCGAAGTAATTATGACGAGGCAAAATGATACCAGTCCATCTGCTGGAACACAATTCTCCGGCCAGAGGAATGGACAGTTGGCAGCCCGGGTTGCGGCGGGTAATCGCAGCCGCGCTGAAATCTTCATTTCGCTGCACAATGATTGGCATGATGATGGCCAGATACGGGGTACTTCAGTTCACTACTACAAAGGAGCAGACCTGGCGTTAGCCGAAGCTTTGCAGAGGGGACTGGTCGGTCAGACTAAGGCCCGTGATCTTGGCGTCAAGCGCAGCAATTTTTACGTACTTCGCAATACGAACATGCCGGCGGCGCTTGTAGAAATTGGGTTTTTGAGCAATGCTGAGGAAGCACGCCTCTTGGCCAGGCCAAGTTACCGGCGGGAGGTGGCACTAGGCCTCTTGGCCGGTATAAATGCATATTTTGCAGGAAATTGACAGGGAGGAACGCTTGTGGAGTTGTTAGCGCCAGCCGGCTCGTTTGATGCCCTGCGGGCGGCAGTAGAAAACGGAGCAGATGCTGTCTATTTAGGCGGCAAATCATACAGTGCCAGAGCTTCAGCGGCCAACTTTTCCCCTGAAGAGTTGCAGAGAGCTCTAGATTATTGTCATATTCGGGGGGTGCGGGTTTACGTTACAGTCAACACCCTCCTGCGCGAGGATGAGCTCGAAGGAGCAGTTGCCTATCTGGGGGATTTATATCGCTGGGGAGTAGACGCAGTCATTGTGCAGGATCTAGGGCTTATTGCCCTGGCCAGGCATCAAGTGCCAGGTCTGGAGCTCCACGGAAGTACCCAGATGACGATCCACAACTCCTTGGACTTTCGCGCTATGGAGCATCTAGGTCTGACTAGAGTGGTTTTGGCCCGGGAGCTGGGTGCCGAAGCTATTAAAGAGATTGGGCAGCAAACCGATGTAGAGCTGGAAGTTTTCGTCCATGGCGCCCTCTGTATCTGTTACTCCGGTCAATGCTTGATGAGCAGCTTGATTGGGGGACGCAGCGGCAACCGGGGACAGTGTGCACAGCCATGCCGCCAGCCTTATAGTGTAGAAGGCCTGACTGTGCCTGGAGAATATGTACTGTCGCCGAAGGATCTGTCACTTGTTTCTGATCTAGACGTGCTGCGTGGTGCAGGAGTGGTCTCTCTGAAAATCGAAGGCAGGCTGAAAAACCCCGACTATGTCGGGGTTACAGTACGTACTTACCGGGCTGCCCTAGACGGCAGGCCTTACCAGGCCCAGGATTTACACACCGTATTCAATCGCGGATTCACCAAGGCTTACCTGCATAGCGACTCCATTTCAGATTTAATCACCTATCAGCCGCCTCTGTATGAAGAAAGAACCGGCAGTGCTGCAGACACCTATCGTTCGCCCCAGGCTTTCCGCAAAGTCAAAGCTCACCTCTGGGTGGATGTCAGGCACGGAGAGGCTATTGCACTCAATCTCTTAGATGAGGACGACTTCCACGTGCAGACAAGGGGGACTATAGAAGCAGCGCCATCTAGGGGCAAGGGTCTGGGTGTAGGATTGCTCCGGGAGAAACTCCTGCGCTTAGGCAATGATCCTTTAGAGATAGTGGAGATGGACGTTAATTTGGAAGCCGACCTCCATCTGCCAATTAGTGAGCTGAACAGGGTCAGGCGCCAACTGGTGCAAGAGTGGGAGGACGTTCGTTTAAGCCCTTATCGAAACCGGCAACTGGAGCCGATCCAAGCTAATTGGAGGTCTCCAGGGCAGAGAGGTGTAGAAAGAGAACCGAAACTTGCAGTCACAGTCACTGATCTGGCGTCAACCAAGGCGGCTCTGGAAGGGGGAGCTCAGCTCATTTATTTTTCCGGACAGGTGTATCAAAGGACTCCCCGCGATCATTTTGCTGAGCTGACCAAGGCCTGGACCTTGGGGCAGGATGTTGGAGTGCCTGTTTACGCCCATATAGAAAGGATCACAGAGAACCATGTGCTGCCTAAAATCAAGGATCTGTTGAGCAAACACCATTTTGACGGGCTCTTGGTGGGAAATTTCGGTTCCTGGGAACTGTTGAAAGAGTTTGAGCTTCCAATTCACACCGATTGGTCATTTAATGTGTTCAATTCTGGCTCAGTGGAATTCCTCGCCCACAAGGGAGCCGGCACAGTCACTGCCTCGCTGGAACTTAAGCTCAGTCAGATCCGCGACTTGTGCCAGTACTCCCCTGTTCCGATCAGCATTGTTGCCCACGGCCCTCTCGAGTCAATGGTGACGAAACACTGCATGTTCAGAGACCAGGGCTGCAGGTATCAGTGCCAAAGCGATGCACCCTTGTATCTGCGCGATAAGAAGGGTTTTCGCTTTCCTGTCTATTTTGACAGATGGTGCAATATGCACATCTTCAATTCACGGGAACTAGCTTTATTGCCCCATTTAGAACAGGTAAAGGCAAGCGGAGTCAGTTATCTGCGGCTTGAAGGGCGCACTAAGGATGCCGAGTGGATTCGAAACGCAGCTGTTCTTTACCGGCGGGGTCTATCTGGAGAAGATGTGGCAATTCAAGGAGAGTTTACCAAGGGTCACTATTTTCGTGGTGTCCTGTAATGGGGTGTTGAACAGATGAATGAAAAGAGTCTGCGAGTGTTGGAATGGCCGAAGATTTTGGAACTTGTTGCAGAAAGGACCAGTTTCTCCCTGAGCCGTGAAGCAATCATGGAGCTTGAACCTAAGACAGAGCTTGCTGAAGTGGTCCAAGAACTAAGATTGACCAGTGACGGTGTCCGCCTGCTTTGGAAGCACGGCGAGGCACCTTTTGGCGGCGCCACTGATGTTCGCCAGGTGGTGGGAAGATCACGCTTGGGGGGCATCCTTGAACCGGACCAACTCTTGCCCATTGGGGATTTTTTGTATTGCACCGCACAACTCAAGAAGTATTTAGGCGACGATGAAGGTCCCTTGGCTGAACTGGCCCGCGGACTGACTCCCTTGCCCAGTTTAAAGGCTGAGATCGAAAGGTGCATTGATCAGGAGGGGTATGTCAAAGATTCGGCATCGCCTGAACTGGCCCGCATCCGGAGTAAGATGCGCACCCTTGCCAGTCGTATTCGCGATCGCCTTGACAGTCTGGTACACTCTGCTGCTATGGTCAAAATTCTTCAGGATCCTATTGTCACGGTGCGCAATGGACGTTATGTAGTGCCGGTGAAGGCGGAGTACCGCAGCAAATTTCAAGGGATCGTTCATGATCAGTCCGGCAGTGGTGCTACATTGTTTATGGAGCCTAGCTTTGCGGTGGAACTTAACAATGATCTCAATGTGGCAGAACAGCAAGAACAAGCAGAGGTCCAGCGGATACTTAAACGCCTGACTGCACAAGTAGCGGAACAGGGGGAGGTAATCCTCGGCAATCTGCAAATTGTTACGGATCTGGACTGCATTTTTGCCAAAGCCCGCTACAGCCGGGCAATCGATGCTGTGGAGCCTGTCATGAACGACCAGGGGAGAATTAACATTAAGCAGGGCAGGCATCCTTTGCTAAAGGGCAGCGTTGTGCCAATCGACATTTGGCTGGGGAACGATTTTCATGTCTTGGTAATCACCGGGCCTAACACCGGCGGCAAGACGGTAACTCTTAAGACAGTGGGCCTGCTTTCCCTCATGGCGCAGGCCGGTTTACACATACCGGCCGATGAAGGTTCAGAACTCGCGGTGTTTGAGGGAATATATGCTGACATTGGCGACGAGCAAAGTATTGAGCAGAGCCTAAGCACCTTCTCTTCTCACATGACCACGATCGTAGGAGTTCTTGAGGATCTCCAGGAAAATTCCCTGGTGCTTTTAGACGAGCTGGGAGCAGGGACAGACCCTACTGAGGGGGCCGCCTTGGCGACAGCCATTTTGGAACACTTGCGGAGCCGGGGAGTACATACTATTGCCACAACCCACTATTCAGACCTGAAAAGCTACGCCTATACCCATTCTGGAGTGGAAAACGCCAGTGTAGAGTTTGACCTGAAGACCCTAAGGCCAACATATCGCCTTTCCATCGGTATTCCAGGCAAAAGCAACGCCTTTGCCATCTCACGGCGGCTGGGCCTTAGCGAAAGTATTATCCACACGGCTCAAGCACTGCTGTCTTCAGAGCATATGCAGGTGGAAGACATGATTGGTGAAATGGAAACCAATCGCAGGCAGGCCGAGCAAGATCGTCTTGCGGCTGAACGCCTCCGTAGGGAGCAGGAAGACTTGAAGAACAAGTACGAGCGGAAACTGGAAGAGTTTGAGGCGGAGCGGGCTGAACTTGTTGATCAAGCGAGACTTGAAGCCCGGCGCCTGTTAGACGAGACCCAGTCGGAAGTAAACAAGATTTTGGGACAAGTGCGCCGCATGGGCCGGGACGAACTGGAAGACAGTGTGAAGGAGTTTCGGGAAGAGCTTGCCTCAAGGAAGGAAGCCTTAGGCAAGCTGCGCAAGGAGAAGCCCAAGACGTCGGGGCCGAGAAATCTTAAACCAGGCGAAGAGGTTCGCATTAAGAGTCTCAGGCAGAACGGATTTGTCTTAGAACCGCCTGCTGCCGGCGGCGATGTCCTGATTCAAGCAGGCATTATGAAGATTACTGTGAAGATCGAAGATGTGGAGCGCATTGAGGCCACAGGCGTCAAAGCTCAGGCTGGACCTAGGAGCTCGGGGACCAGCAGGGGTCATCTGGCTAAGAGCCGTACAATTCGCAGTGAAATTGATCTAAGGGGAAAGACTGTAGAAGAAGGTCTAACTATTGTTGACAAATACCTGGATGACGCTTTCTTGTCGTCTCTTGGGCGGGTGCAGCTGATTCACGGCAAGGGAACCGGCGCCCTCGGTGAGGCGATCCATCAGTACCTCAGCACTCACCCCCATGTGCAGGATTTTCGCTATGGGGCTCCCAACGAGGGAGGGCATGGGGTTACAGTTGTAGACATTCACCTCCCTAGTTAACTGCAGATACCCAGGTTTTAACAGGATGATTCGAAAGCTGTCAAAGAATGCATTAGTGGAATTGAGGTGGACAAGGTGAACTGGTCTTGGTTGTGGAGAGAATGGATTAGGCCCCTGGGCGGCGCTGTTGTTCTGGCCCTTTTCATCATTGTGTTTGTAGCACAGTCTTTTAAAGTTGATGGGGCCTCGATGGAAAACACATTGGTTCATGGCGAACGGCTTATGGTTGACAAGCTGACTTACCGCTTCAGAGAACCTCGGCGCGGGGAAATTATCGTGCTGAACGTACCAGGAGCCAGGTTCATCAAGCGGATTATTGCCGTGGGAGGAGACACGATCGAGGAGCGCGATGGTGTGATCTTCGTTAACGGAACAGCCGTTGATGAACCTTATGTGGATAACAAAACGAGAATGAACTGGGGACCTTATTTGGTGCCGGAGGGTCATGTCTGGGTGATGGGAGACAATCGGCCCAGGAGCAATGACAGCCGGGGAACAGTAGGCTTCTTGCCGGTGGAAAACATTGTAGGGAGAGCAATCTTCAGATACTGGCCTTTGAACCGAATCAGCGGGGTCTAGAGAAATTAGATCAGGAAAGGGAAGCAGAGTGCCTATTTGGCCAGCTGCTTCCCTTTTTTTGTCCTAATTAGCGCTGCAAGAACGGTATGCTTTGCCACCAAGGCTGCGAGCAGCGGGGCGATACCTCGGTCGGTTCGGTACCTGCAATGAAGATCTCACGCCGAACCTCGTCGGGAGGAAGGTTGCAGTCATCCGTCACCAGGAGTCCGGTTTTGGTATCGATCAACACACCTTCGACCAGACCGCTTGGTTTAGGGAAGTCCCTGATGGGAGTGTCTTTCAAAGCCTCGCGCATAAAGTTGCCCCAGATTGTGGCGGCATTCCAGGAACCATAGCGAACTCCTCCGTAAACCATGCGGCGGGGTGTGTCTTCGCCGAACCAGACTACACTGACTAAGTCAGGCGTATATCCCACAAACCATGCATCCTGGTAGTCGGAATGGGTTCCGGTTTTCCCGGCTGCCGGGCGTCCGATATTGGCGTTCTTGCCAGTACCTCTTTCTATTACGCCCCGCAGGAGATCAGTCATGATGTAGCTTGTTTGCTCACTGAGCACAACCTCTAAACGGGGACTGTTTTGTTCCAAGACATTCCCATGGGCATCTGTGACTTTGAGGATAGAGAGGGGTTCGACCTTAATACCTTGGTTTGCCAGAACTCCGTAGGCTGTTGCCAGTTCTAACAGGCTGACCCCCTTGGTCATGCCTCCCAGGGCTAGGGGAGCGAGGCCAACATCATTAACCCGGCCTTGTTCCACAAAGGTAGTGATTCCCATCTTTTTCGCATAGTCAATGACCATTTGAGGACCGAGCTGATCCACAACTTGAGCGGCTATAACGTTCAAGGAATCCTCTAATGCATCCCGAACAGTCACTTCGCCGGCGAATGTTTCATAGTAGTTGCGGGGCGACCACACTTCGCCTGTTATGGTCACAAAATCTGTCGGTTCATCCATGTATACATCTGCCACAGTGATGCCATTGTCAATTGCCGCTGTGTACGGGAAGATTTTAATGGCAGATCCTGGAGAGCGCAGGGCTTGCACACAGCGGTTAAAGCTGTCCTCGCCGCGGCCTCCCACCATAACCCTAATTTCCCCTGTCTGAGGAACCAAAGCCAATGCTGCGCCCTGGGGCTGGGTGAGGGAACCTTCTGCGGCAGGATTGCGGGGCAAACCTTCAGCCAACGCCTTTTCGGCGGCCCTTTGCATATCAAGGTCGAGGGTGGTATAAACGCGCAGACCGCCGCTGAATACTTCAGCTTCGCCATACCTCTCAATTAGTTGACTAATTACATAGTCCACAAAATAGCTAGCTTCCACAACGCGCTGTCTGCGCTCAGCCAAGTTCAAAGGTTCCGCTTTGGCCGCAGCGGCTTCAGCAGATGTTATGAAGCCCACTTCTTCCATGCGGCTGAGGACAAAGTTTCGCCTGTCTATGGCAATGTCGGGATTTACAAAGGGAGAGTAACGGGTGGGCCAGCGAATCACTCCTGCGATCATGGCTGCTTCACTCAGTGTCAGATCCTTTGCTGATTTACCAAAAAAGGTGCGCGCGCCGGCCTCAATACCGTAGGCGCCATGGTTTAGGTAGAACTCGTTGAGATAAGCTTCTAGAATTTCATCCTTGGAATACTTCCGTTCAATTTGCACCGCCCACAGGAATTCCTCTAGTTTGCGCATGATGGTCTTCTTCTGTGTTAAGAACACATTGCGGGCGAGCTGCATCGTGATTGTTCCTCCGCCCTGGCTGAAACTCCAGTCCCTGATGTTAACCAAAATGGCACGTCCGAATGCAATAAAGTTAATGCCATGATGATTGTAGAATTGGTCGTCTTCGATGGCCACAACCGCGTCCTTGACATGATCAGGAAGTTCATTAATATCCACGGGGATTCTGTTTTCTTTATACAAATCCGTGATTAAACGACCATTGGTATCATAGATGTAAGTAGTAAAGTTCTGATGAATATTTACCTGGTCGAGGCTGGGAGCGCTCTTCAGGTAGGCGGCAAGGACACCGACGCCTGCTCCTAGCAAAGTTGATCCTAGAATCACTAGTACATATATAAGAATGGTCTTTCTCTTCACACTGACACCCCCGGGGGATATTTCATGGTCTTATTATAACATATAACTTCGCCAAATAATCAGAATCACCTAGGGTCATCGCCCAAAGTTGTGAACACTTGTGAGAGGTGAATGTCCGTGATAAAATTTACTTGGCGCACCTACGCAGGCCTGGTGCTATTTATTTTTGTCCTGTTTTCGGTCTTAGCATTAATGATTGCAGAGGGACGCCTAGCACCTGTTTTGCGTACCTGGGCCCAAACCAGGGCTGTCAATCTGGCAACACGGGCCATTAATGTGGCGGTGGAGGAAATGATGGCTGCAAGTCTAAGTAGTACAACTATGGCACATCTGATTCGGGACGGCGAAGGCAATTTGCAGGCAATCCAGTATGACATGGGGGAAGTAAACCGGGTGAGCAGTCAGGCTACCCACAAAATATTGCAGACACTCAATAACATGGGCGAAGAAGTTTTCCCCATCCCCCTCGGTCAACTCACAGGCCTTGATTTCTTGGCTTCCTGGGGACCTGGCATTCCGGTGCGCATGATTCCTGTCGGCGGATTGACCACCACGCCGGTGGCCAGTTTCGAAAGCGCCGGAATCAACCAAACCTGGCATCGCGTTCTTTTGGATATACAAGTTATTATGCGGGTTGCAGTACCTTTAGTGTCAGAAGAAATCCTGGTTTCCACGCAAGTTCCCATCTTGGAAGAAGTTTTCATCGGGTCTGTGCCCACTTGGTATTTCACTGGCCAGGAGAACCTTTTAGGTTCGGATGGTCGCTTAGAATTCCCCCTAAAGTGAGTGAACAGCATGTTGCGCTACAATCATGGCATGATCGAAAAGAAGTGGCAGCAAAATTGGAAGAAGGGTTCCAGATTGACGGGCGAGCCTCTGCGGGCTTGCACGCTGCTCATTCCCCATGCAGGCGGGGATCTGGGTTTAGAAAATGCCCGACTATTGCTCCTCACTGATTTTCTCTGCCGAAAAGGGCGGGGAAGGGAGTCAGTGATCGCCCTGCTAAGTCAGGCAGAAAGTTGGCTGGAAGGAGCACGCTCCCTTGGTCTTAGCGTGCAGGCCGCCTCGGATACCCAGGTCTATGATGTGGCTGTAGTGCCCCGGGACTATGGGCAGACCTTCGGAATGACCTTTAAGGCCAGGGAGTCTTTCTCCTGTGGACGTCTGTTAGAAACCGAGGACTATACTTTGTCTGAGCTCATAGACGATTTCGGAATAGATGCTTTGCGCATGTATTTTTTATATATGGGGCCTCCAGCGAGGGACTATCGATTCCGCTGGCAGGGGCTGGTCAGCTCCTATCGTTTCGTAGAAAGGCTTTGGCGGCTGGCGCAGCACCCAGCTGGCGATCTGGAGCGATCGGGCCTATTAGATCTGCACGCCCAGGTGCAGGCTCGCTTAGCGCAAGGAAAACCCCATACAGCTTTGGCAGCTGTTATGGGGTATGTTAAGCTGAAGGAAATGCTTGCAGTCAGGGAGATTGAGGCAATTGCTATATTACTTCAACCCTACGCCCCGCATCTCAGTGCCGAGTTACTTGAGCTTATGGCGGCGATCCAGAATGATGATGGCAGGTAGGGTAATTAGGCAAATCAAAAGGGCAATGATTTGGCTAAGCACAAAGGGGCCATAAAGTGTACTGTGTTGGCGGATGAAGTCCAGAAAAAACCTGACCGCTGAATGCACAAAGAACGTGCGCAAAAAGGCATAGCCGTGGTATTTTGGATTTTTTGCCCACTTCCAGGCAAAGGGCAGAATGATGATCGATGCCAAGACTTCGTAGAGCTGCGTTGGATGAACTGGCACCAAGCTGCTGGGAAACTCCACAGCCCATGGAAGATCGGTGGGCGGTCCATATAACTCACCGCTGAGAAAGTTCCCTGTGCGTACGAAGATGTGGCCCACAGACAAAATTGGGCCTGCAAAGTCAGCTATTTGCCAGTAGTTCAACTTGTGTTTGCGGACGTAGAAATAGCCGACGATCATGATGGCGATAATGGCTCCGTGGGAGGCCATGCCGGCCCGCGAAAAGATTTCTAGAGGATGCGCGACAAAATAGCGCCAATTGGGCAGTACCGCCCCGAGTCGGCTGCCGATCACGCCAACCACACCGGAGATAAAAAAGAGGTTCTCGATCTTCTGTTCGTCTACGCCATGGAGACGGGCAAAGTAGCGGGCGATCAGGTATGCAGAGCCAAGGGTGCAGGCCATCAGGATCCCATACCAGTAGATGTCGATAGAACCAATACTAAATGCAATAGGATACATAAGATCACCTCGCGAGTTGTCTGAGGAGTAATTTCCACCCTAGGCAGAAAATACCTGCACAGAACAGGAGGCTTTTTCATGAAGAAGATAGTGCTCACTGGCGGAGGCACCGCCGGACACGTTAATCCTCATTTTGCACTGATACCGCATTTGCAGAAAAGCGGCTGGGAGATTCACTACATAGGCACCAAAGACGGCATTGAAAGGGAGCTGATAGAACCCCACCTTCCCTATAATCCTATTAGCGCGGGCAAACTCAGGCGTTATTTTGACTTGAAGAACCTAAGTGATCCTTTCCAGGTCTTGAAAGGCATTTTGGAGGCGCATCGCGTTTTGCGGCGAATCAGGCCCCGGGTTGTATTTAGCAAGGGCGGCTTTGTATCAGTGCCGGTTACGATTGCCGCTTGGCTCCTGCGAATCCCGGTTGTGCTGCATGAATCGGATTTGACGCCAGGTTTGGCCAACAAGCTTAGTCTGCCTTTCGCAAGGGAACTTTGTTTAACTTTTCCAGACTCTCTAAGATATGTGAAGGGTAAGGGGACAGTGACAGGCACACCTATTCGCGCCGATCTGCTGGAAGGGGATAAAAGTGAAGGACTCCGTCTCTGCCGCTTCACTGCGGATCATCCTACCTTGCTTGTCATGGGTGGGAGCCAGGGGGCAGGCATTTTTAACCAAATAGTGCGTGAAAACCTCACAGCCCTTGCCAGACGTTACCAGATTATCCATCTTTGCGGCAGGGGCAACGTTGTTCCAACTATTACCCACCCCCGTTACTGCCAAGTGGAGTATGCCAAGGATGAACTGGCCCACCTGCTGGCTGCTGCTGACTTCGTTCTCTCCCGGGCTGGTGCCAATGCCATTTTTGAGCTCCTCGCCCTGGCTAAACCGCACATTCTGGTCCCTCTCTCGAAAAAGGCGAGTCGGGGGGATCAAATCCTGAACGCCGAATCCTTTGCGAAACAGGGGTTTAGCTTGGTGATTCAAGAGGAGGAGTTCAATTTGCAGTCTTTGCAGGATAATCTGTCCCATCTTGAGGCAAACCAAGAAGAGTTCATAAAGAAAATGCAGACTTCGCAGGTGAAGGACGGGGTCAAAAATGTGCTGTGCATTATAAACCGGGCAGCAACAAGAAACTAGTTGCCAACGCAGACAAAATATGGTTAAATGATAAGTGAAAAACTAATAAAAATGATTCCGACAGGAGTGAATGAAATGTCAGTGAAACTTGCTGTGATTTACTATAGTTCGACGGGCACCAACTATCAATTGGCTAAATGGGCTGAGGAAGGCGCGAAAGAATTAGGGGCGGAAGTACGAGTGTTGAAAGTTCCTGAGTTGGCACCACAGGAAGCAATTGATTCCAATCCGGCCTGGAAGGCCCATGTTGAAGCCACCAAGGATGTTCCTACAGTTACTCTAGATGATTTAGAGTGGGCTGATGCCTACATTTTTAGCGTACCTACCCGCTTTGGAAACATGGCTGCCCAGATGCGACAATTCTTGGATACAACAGGCGGTCTCTGGTTCCATGGCAAGCTGGCTAATAAGGCAGTCAGCGGCATGACTTCGGCCCAAAACCCCCATGGTGGACAAGAAGCAACCATTTTGTCTCTATACACAAATATGTACCACTGGGGTGCCATTGTAGTGGCCCCTGGATATACCGATCCTGTGCTTTTTGGAGCAGGCGGGAACCCCTACGGGACAAGTGTGAGTGTTGATCAAGAGGGTAAGATGGTAGAAGATGTGAAAGAAGCCGCCAAGTATCAGGCAAAGCGTACTGTAACCGTGGCAAAGTGGATTAAAGAAGGCAACAAGTAGGTCACACTGCCGCCAAAAGAAAAAAGGGCCAAGCCTCAGGAAAGTTCCTGACGCTTGGCCTCTCTTATTAGTCGGCGTTAACTGCGATTGCTTTACTGTTTTCCCAGAGCCCGTGAATATTGCAGTAACTGAGTGCTATCAGGGTGCCGCTTTCCTTTAGTCTTACAGTTACTTTGGCAAAGGGATCTGTATAGACAGGTCCTTCGTGTCCGCCTTTGAGCCCTTCTCCGTGACCGGCCAGCTGGATATCTGCCAGTTCAAAGGTGAAACCTTCTGTAGGCTGAAAGAGAAGCTTAATCCAGCGGATATGGTGTTCTGCGGTATTTGGATGGGGGTTGTCTGCACCTATGCTGACTCCAATTTCCACCGGCTGATCTGCTTGAACGCTGTCTGGGGCTTCGATAACCGGGACATGTTTCTCGTTTTTCCAATCCCCGCTTCGCAACAGTTCACCTAACTTCATGAAACTACCTCCTTTTGTATTTTTTTCCTAACCTTATTGTTCTCGATCTGGTGCATTTGTCCTGCTCAATATGTTCATGGAAAGGTCCACAATGGCACACCCTAATGGCGAGGTGATTTTTATGGTACGGTGTCCATTTTGCAATCAGCCGATGGTGAGCATGGAGATGGAAGCAGATGCGCCCTTTGCCGACCTATATCGCTGCGGGGCCTGCCAGGTTCAGCAGGCCGTCCACTGGGGGCACGGGGAAAGGATTTTGGTCGCGGAACAAGACCAGGAACCGGGCTATGCTCCACAGACAGATGCTGAACCTGATGAATAGCGAAGAGGTGATGCAGTGCTGGCAGCCTTTTTCGCTTCTCTAGTTCCGGGCTTGTTTTGGCTGTGGTATTTTAATCGTTATGACACAGGTGATAAAGAGCCAGTTGGCAAACTCGCCCTGTGCGTATTCTTTGGGGCCTTGGCGGTGATTCCTGCTTTGGTGTGGGAGGCGCCCTTTCGCGACCTTCTGCAGACTTCAAAATCACTGGGAGTGCAGCTGGCCCTGTCTTTTTTAGTAGTTGGTTTGGGGGAGGAGTTTTTTAAGTTAATGGCCGCTTACTTGGCGGTGTATAAGTCGGATCATTTTAGCGAGCCCATGGACGGAATTATCTATGCAATTGCAGCTAGTATTGGCTTTTCGGCGGTGGAAAACATGCTGTACATTTCCGCTTTTGGCTTGGTGGTTGCCCCTCTCCGGGGTACAGTTGCCAGCTTGGCCCATATTGCCTTTTCGGGACTGGCAGGATATTTTCTCGGCAAGGCCAAGTTTTCGCCGAGACCTTTGAGGCAAGTTTCGCAAGGACTCACTGCGGCAGCCTTTGCCCATGGTCTTTATGACTTTCTCCTCATTACCCAGCTGGCTTCCCCCTTAGTGCTGGTCTTCTTGATCCTTGGTTTGCAGTACGTCCTGTTCATGGCTATTCGAAATGCGGCTAAGTCCTCCCAGAACAGGTAATCCTTGTCTCTCGGGAGCTGCTGTGCTAGAATGGGGAGGAAAGGACGTGACACTATGGCAGGACATTCCAAGTGGGCTAATATCAAGCATAAGAAGGCCAAAGAAGATGCGAAGCGGGGCCAAATCTTTACCAAGGCAGGTCGTAAAATTACTGTAGCGGCCAAAGAAGGTGGACCTGATCCTGAAATGAATGTCAGGCTGCGCTTAGCAATTGAAGAAGCCCGTGCGGTCAACATGCCAAACGATAATATTGAAAGGGCTATTGCCAGGGCTGTGGGAGGTCTGGAGGGAGCAACATACTCCGAGGTGTTCTACGAGGGTTATGGACCTGGCGGTGTAGCTATCATGCTCGATACCCTGACAGACAACCGCAACCGCACCGCAGGGGAGGTACGGCATCGCTTTTCAAAGTACGGCGGCAACTTGGGGGAAAGCGGCTGCGTAGCCTGGATGTTCGAACGTCGCGGCCTGCTGGTTGTGGAGAGAGAAGGGGCAGACGAGGACGAAGTCATGCTGTTGGCTCTGGAGGCGGGAGCAGTTGATGTGGTCACTGAAGGAGATGTGATCGAAATCCACACTGATCCAAGCGATTTTATTGCCGTCAAAGAGAATTTAGAGGAGCAGGGACTGAAGTTCCTGGGTGCAGAAATCAGCTTCATCCCCCAAAACACTGTGGCGATTTCTGAGGATCAAGTTGAAACTGTAGAAAAGCTGATCGAACTCCTCGAAGAACTAGACGAGGTTCAAGAGGTCTATTCCAACTATGTAGTGGAGGGCTAAAGTTTGGCATACTGATCCGGACCTGGGGCATACTCTTCCTAAGGGGGAGATTTATGCGTCGAATCTGGGTTCTGATTGTGATCGGCCTTGTCTGTTTTGTTCTAGCCTATATGGTGAGCTACACCGTCTTCACTATGCTTGCCTCCGCAAACAGTGTCTTTTAATGAGCAGATGATCAAGTGACAAGGGCAGCCTCAACCGAGAATTGGGATTGGGGCTTTTTCTTTGCTCAGAACCTTGGGCAAGGACTTGCTTTGACTCTTGTCGAATAAGGGGACGTAGAAGGTTGGTGGAAAATCATGATTATCATGGGTGTTGATCCTGGCACGGCCCTAACCGGCTACGGTCTGGTGAAAAAAGACAATAACAGGCACATTGTCTTAGGCTATGGGGCCATTCGCACCTCGGCTGAGCAAAGTACAGCAGCACGCTTAGAGACAATTTACACTGAGCTGAAAAAGCTGATTGCTGAGTTTCAGCCTCACTGCTTAGCAGTTGAAGAACTTTTTTTCAACAAGAATGTCGCAAGCGCGCTGGCAGTGGGACAAGCACGGGGAGTGGCTATTTTGGCTGGCGCCCATGCGGGGCTGCCCGTAGCTGAATACACGCCCCTTCAGGTGAAAATGGCGGTCACCGGTTACGGCCGGGCCAGTAAGGGGCAAGTTGCTTATATGATCAAGACCCTCCTCGGGCTTAGTGAGGCCCCTAAACCCGATGATGTAACAGACGCACTGGCAATCTGCCTGTGCCATGGACATAATGTCAACAACTGGGGGAGAGTGAAATGATAGTCTCATTAACCGGGCGCCTCGTGGAAGTTAGGGACATTGCTGTGGTCCTTGATGTACAGGGGGTTGGTTATGAAGTGAATGTGACCTCGTCAGTGCTGGAGAAGTTACCGGCAGTAGGACAGGAACTGCATCTCCAGACCTACCTGCAGGTACGGGACGACGCATTTGTCCTCTATGGTTTTGCTTCATCTGAAGAACGGGATCTTTTTCACAAAGTGATTGGAGTAGCCGGAATCGGGCCTAAACTTGGCATCGGCATATTATCGAACATCAGGCCGCTGGAGTTTATGGAGGCTGTCCAAAGGCAAGATTTGACCACATTGACCAAGATTCCTGGCATCGGAAAAAAAACTGGCGAACGCATCTTGCTTGAGCTGAAGGATAGTTTTAAGGACATGGACTGGGAAGAAAGTGTGGAAGAGCAGGATCTGCCCATTGTTTCAGGCAGCGTCTTTGATGATGCGGTTGAGGCCCTGCAGGCACTTGGTTTTCATGGCAGCGAGGCGGAGCGCATGGTCCAGATGGCCAAGCCGCACTTAAAGGAAAACTATAATCTGCAAGAGTTACTGAAGGTAGCGCTGGCACAGAACCGCCAGCAAAGGAGTGAGCGTACTTGGAGACGGAACGGATAGTGAGCGCCTGGAAAAGGCCTGATGACTGGGAGGCGGAGGTATCGCTCAGGCCCCGTACCCTCAACGAGTATATTGGACAGGATAAGGTCAAGGAGCACATGGATCTGTTCATAACTGCTGCTAAGCAGCGGGGGGAGCCTCTAGATCACGTGCTGCTCTACGGTCCTCCCGGACTTGGCAAAACAAGCCTGGCCCATATCATCGCTACTGAACTGGGAGTGGGCATTCATACCACATCAGGTCCAGCAATTGAGCGGCAGGGGGACTTGGTGGCCATTCTCACCAGCATGCAAAGTAATGATGTGTTGTTTATTGACGAAATCCATCGCCTGAGCCGCTCGGTAGAAGAAGTGCTCTATCCCGCTATGGAAGATGGAGCGGTAGATATTGTCATCGGCAAGGGACCGGGGGCAAGGTCAGTTCGCATTGATCTTCCGCCCTTCACCCTAATTGGCGCCACAACAAGGGCCGGCATGCTCACTTCTCCTTTGAGAGACCGCTTTGGGGTGATGAGCCGCTTAGAGCTGTACGAGGCCAAGGATTTGCAGTCCATTGTTATTCGGGCAGCCGGCATATTAGGAGTAGCCATAGACGAGGACGGTGCGGGCGAAATTGCTAAACGTTCCCGAGGCACGCCCAGGGTTGCTAATCGTCTGCTGAAGCGGGTGCGGGACTATGCCCAGGTACGTGCTGACAACCATATTACCTGTGAGGTGGCTTCAGAAGCACTAAGTCTTTTCGAAATTGATGACAAAGGCCTTGATCACCTCGATAGGCGCATCCTGCTGACAATTCAAAGGGTCTTTGGCGGGGGTCCGGTAGGTATTGAGAGCCTGGCGGCAGCCATCGGGGAAGAAGCTGATACAATTGAAGATGTTTATGAACCTTTTCTGTTGCAGCTAGGTCTGGTGCAGCGTACCGCCAGAGGCCGCTGTATAACTTCTTTGGGTTATCAGTATTTAGGCCTCACACCCCCTGAAGAAATGGCGGGTGAGCCTCAGTGACCTGGAGAACCGAAGGTATTGTACTGAGGGTGCGTAACCTTGGGGAAGCAGATCGGATTGTTACGATTTACACTAAGGAGCGGGGGAAGCTAAATACAGTTGCCAGAGGCGCCCGCAGGATTAGAAATCGCCTGCTCAGTCCGACGCAAGTTTTTACCCACGGACGTTATATAATTTTTCCCGGCAAGGGTCTGCATAACCTTAGTCAGGCTGAGATTATCCGCAGCGGTCAGGCTATCCGGGACGACCTCGAGAAGTTTGCCTATGCTTCCTACATAACCGAGCTAGTGGACTCCCTGACAGCTGAGGAAGATCCCACAGAACAGATCTTTCCCCTGTTGGCTGGCGCGCTGTCCCTTGGCGAGGCCGGCCGCTTTAAGTTGGCGGTGCGGGCCTTTGAGATCAGGCTAATGAAGGAGCTTGGCTATGAACCAGAACTGTACCAATGTCTCCATTGTCGCGAACCTTTAAGGGACAGTGTTTTCTTTACAGAGCAAGGGGGAACTCTCTGTGAAAAATGTGTTGGGCATGTGCCTGGCAGCATGCCCCTGACCAATGGAACCTGGGAATTGATGAAAAGACTGTTAGAGTGGGAGTTCTCCAGGCTCACGGTGTTGCACCCTGCCGCCAGCAATGAGGTTGAACTGAGGCGTGTGATGAGAAGATATCTAGACTATCGCTTGGAATATCCTTTAAAATCGCTGGAGTTTTTAGAGACGCTGCAGGCATTGGGGCCAGAAATATGAAACAGCGCTGATTGACAATAAGTGGTCAATTTGATATACATGAAACAGACGAAATCTACTGTCCCAAACGGGCAAAGTGAGGGTGGAACAATGAATCTGCAGGAGATGATCTTGAAACTACAGACCTATTGGGCTGAGCATGACTGCATTATCTATCAGCCCTACGATCTGGAAGTTGGGGCTGGGACAATGTCGCCAGCCACTTTTTTAAAGGCTCTAGGGCCCGAACCCTGGAATGTTGCTTATGTGCAGCCATGCAGAAGGCCTACAGATGGACGATATGGTGAAAATCCCAACAGGGTGCAGCACTACTATCAGTATCAAGTAGTGTTGAAACCTTCCCCCGACAATGTTCAGGATCTGTACTTGGGGAGCTTGGAGGCGCTAGGGCTTGATTTGTTAAAGCACGATGTGCGTTTTGTAGAAGATGACTGGGAATCCCCAACCCTGGGAGCCTGGGGTCTAGGTTGGGAAGTATGGCTTGACGGTATGGAGATTACCCAGTTTACGTATTTTCAGCAAGTGGGGGGCATAGATGTAAAGCCCGTTGCAGCTGAAATCACCTATGGAATTGAACGTATCGCCATGTTTATCCAAGGAGTGGACAGTTTTTTTGACCTAAAATGGGTTGGCGATGTCACCTATGGCGATGTATTTATGCAAAATGAGGTGGAGTTTTCTAAATTCAACTTCGAAGCCTCCGACGCAGACATGTTGTTCACTCTTTTTGATTTATGCGAATCTGAGGCCAAACGTCTGATTGAAGCTGGTTTGGTTCTACCAGGCTATGACTTTGTCTTGAAGTGTTCTCATACTTTTAACTTGCTTGACGCCCGGGGCGCCATTTCGGTGAGTGAGCGAACACGCTTTATCGGCCGTGTGAGAACATTAGCCCGCATGGCGGCCCAGGCTTACCTGGCTGAAAGGGAAAGACTAGGGTTTCCCATGCTCAAAAGGGGGCGTGAATAAATGCAGGACTTTTTGCTGGAAGTAGGTTTTGAGGAGCTGCCCGCACGCTTTGTCAACAGGGCTTTAAGTCAACTGTCCGAAGCTGTCACCGCAAAACTGACCAAGGAGAGGCTTGACTACGGCAGGGTGCATGAGTATAGTACACCTCGCCGCCTAGCCCTTCTGATTGAAGATCTGCAAGAGGAACAGGCAGATTTGGTGGAAGAGGTGAAAGGCCCGCCCCTGAATATTGCCCAGGACAAGGACGGAAACTTAACCAAGGCCGGTCAGGGATTTTTGCGCTCCCAGGGTGTAGAAGCGGATGCAGTCATTGTGAAGCAGTTTCAGGGAGCAGACTACATGTACGTTAAGAAGGAAGTGCCTGGTCTAAAGACCAGGGATTTGCTAAAACCCCTTTTGGAGGATGTCCTTGCCCATCTGCATTTCCCCAAGAATATGCGCTGGGGCGACTATGAACTGCGCTATGCTAGGCCCCTGCGCTGGATGATTGCCCTGCTTGGAGACGAAGTAATCCCAGTTCAAGTAGGGCAAGTTCGGGCCGGCAGCACAACATTTGGCCATCGGCAACTGAGTTCAGGTGCTGTGATGATCAGCCGCCCGGGGGAATATGAGCGTATCATGCGTGAACACTACGTTATCGTTGATGCGGAAGAGAGACGTTCAGACATTTGGAAGCAGATTCAGGATCTAGCCGCCAAAGAGGGCGCACAGATTCTGGAGGATCAGCGTCTTTTGGATGAAATTACCAATCTTGTCGAATACCCCACAGCATTTTGCGGCACTTTTGCTGCTGATTACTTGGAAATGCCGGCAGAAGTGTTAATTACGTCTATGAAGGAACACCAGCGCTACTTTCCGCTTTACGATGGTGAGGGCAATCTGGCTGCCAAATTCATAGGCGTACGCAATGGGGAAAGCAATCATCTCGACAATGTGATCAGGGGTAACGAGAAAGTGTTAGCCGCCCGCTTGTCTGATGCTAAGTTCTTCTACGCTGAAGACCTGCAGGTTGACTTGGAACAGAATTTGGGCAGGCTCGCAGGCGTGGTCTTCCAAGACAAACTAGGTACTATGGGCGATAAAGTCAGGCGTATTCAGGAGTTAGCAGGGAAATTAATCGAGCAATTAGGGCATGTTGATCACAGGGAGACTGTTATGCGCACAGCGCTGCTTGCCAAGTGTGATCTTGTATCCCAGATGGTCTATGAGTTTCCTGAGCTCCAGGGCATCATGGGCGAGAAGTATGCTTTGGCCCAGGGGGAAGTTCCTCAGGTTGCAGCAGGAATTCGCGAGCACTATCTGCCGCGTTTTTCTGGTGACGCCCTGCCAACGACGGCGGAAGGAACAGTTGTTAGTCTGGCAGATAAGCTCGATACCTTGGTCGGCTATTTCGCGGTAGAAATGATCCCCACAGGATCGCAGGATCCTTTTGCCTTGCGCAGGCAGGCCCAGGGGATTGTGCAGATTCTGCTCCAGGGTGGTTATGATGTTTCATTGTCATCCGTGATTGGACTGGCAGAAGAGGGTTACAAGGATGTAGTGATAGGCGCGGAGACCAGACAGGCTCTGCTCGAGTTCTTCTTGGCCAGACTGCGGGTATTGCTCACTGATCAGGGCTATGCTTATGATATAATCGATGCGGCCATGGCCTTGGGAGATGATCGCCTGGTCAGTCTGCTCGGCAAGGTGAGAGCGTTGACCCGGATTAGAGCAGAAGACGGGTTTGAAGATTTGATGACTGGCTTTGAACGGGTCGCAAACCTCGCTGCTAAATCCGAGAGTGACTACTTGGATCCTAGCGCCTTTAACCAGGCTGATAAAGCCTTCCACACAGCTTTAGGGGGGCTAGAACAGGTCTGCCAGGGTCTGTTAGAGGAACAGGACTATCTCGGCATTCTGCACGCTTTAAGCGGATTTCGAGCCACGGTTGATCGTTTCTTTGCAGATGTGATGATCATGGATCCGGATCCGGCTGTGCGCAGCAACCGTTTGGCACTTTTGACGAATGCACTTGGCTTGTATAGTTTGTGTGGGGATTTACGCCAAATTGTTGTAAATAAGTAAAGAAGCACGTTTCGTGCAGGAAAACAAAGTGCTGTACAGAATACTGACCGTTGGTCAATTGGATGTACTTCCCAATTGGGAAATATAGAAAACAAAGTCAAGAAGGAGGCTACTTAATGACAACTAAATGGGTTTATTTCTTTGGTGATGGCCAAACAGATGGTCAGCAGCATGACAAAAATCTCGTTGGCGGCAAAGGTGCCAACCTCGCTGAAATGGTCAGCCTTGGTATCCCAGTTCCGAGTGGTTTTACCATCACAACAGAAGCTTGCGTTCAGTTCTACCATAATGGTGAAAAATGGGTGGAGGGACTCGAAGAGCAGGTTAAGGAGAACCTTACCCGTGTTGAACAGGCTATGGGTGCCCAGTTTGGCGATACTGAAAATCCATTGTTATTGTCTGTACGCTCTGGTGCTCGTGTATCGATGCCAGGCATGATGGATACTGTTTTGAATCTTGGTCTAAACGATGTGACTGTAGAGGCCTTGGCCAATAAGTCGGAAAATCCCCGCTTTGCCTGGGACTCCTATCGTCGCTTTTTGCAGATGTACGGCGATGTAGTTATGGGAGTAGAACATGACCTCTTCGAAGCCGCTTTGGCTGCAAAACGTGAAGAACAGGGTGTAAAGCTTGATAACGAGCTTAGCTTAGAAGCTCTCCAGGAACTTGTAGCAGAGTATAAGGATATTATTCAAAAATCCGCCGGCAGACTGTTCCCAGACGATCCCTTCGAGCAGCTGCGCGGAGCAATTGATGCTGTATTCCGCTCCTGGAACACAGCCCGTGCTATTCGCTACCGCCAGATCAATCATATCCCTCATGAGTGGGGTACTGCAGTTAACGTGCAGGCTATGGTCTACGGTAACATGGGTGCCAACTCCGGTACCGGTGTAGCCTTTACCCGTGATCCTTCCACAGGTGAAAATGTCTTTTACGGCGAGTACTTGATGGATGCTCAAGGTGAAGACGTAGTAGCTGGAATTCGCACGCCTCATCCGATCTCTGACTTAGAGGAAGAGATGCCCCATGTATATACTGAGTTGGTAGAGATCTACAAGCTCCTCGAGAACCATTACAAGGATATGCAGGACGTGGAGTTCACTATCCAAGAGGGCAAATTATACATGCTGCAAACCCGTGCAGGCAAACGGACAGCTACAGCTGCAGTACGCATTGCAGTTGAGATGGTGAAAGAAGGTCTCATCGACAAGGAGACGGCTGTTTTGCGGGTTGAACCCGAGCAGTTAGATCAGCTCCTCCATCCGATGATCGATCCCAAGGCCAAGTATGAGGTAATCGCTACCGGCCTGCCCGCCTCTCCCGGCGCTGCAGCAGGACGTATTGTCTTTACCGCTGAAGAAGCTGAAGAGTGGAAAAACCGCGGCGAGCAAGTGATCTTGGTTCGCAACGAAACCTCCCCGGAAGACATTGGGGGCATGGATGTTGCTGAGGGTATCCTAACGGCCCGCGGCGGAATGACTTCTCATGCAGCCGTTGTAGCTCGCGGTATGGGTAAGTGCTGTGTAGCAGGTTGTGCCGCCGCCCAGATCAGCGAAGCTAACAAGACCTTGACCTTTGGAGATACAGTCCTCAATGAAGGTGACTGGGTCACACTCAACGGTACCGCCGGTGAAGTAATCGTCGGCAAGGTAGACATGATCGAAGCGGAAGTGGCCGGTGATTTTGCCACCCTCATGGAATGGGCAGATGAGTTCAGGGCGCTCGGCATCAGAACCAACGCCGACACCCCCCATGACAGTCAGACCGCTCTAGACTTCGGTGCTGAGGGCATCGGCCTCTGCCGAACTGAGCATATGTTCTTTGAAGGCGAGCGCACTTCGCTGGTACGCCAGATGATCTTTGCTAACGACTCTGCCGGACGGGAAGCTGCTTTGGCTAAACTGCTTCCTTTCCAAAAAGGTGACTTCATTGGCATTTTCAAGGCGATGGAAGGACTGCCTGTGACGGTTCGTCTCTTGGATCCTCCTTTGCATGAGTTTGTACCTCACGATGAGGAAACCATCAAGAGGCTGGCTGCCGACATGGGTCTTAGCGTAGATACGCTGAAGGCTCGCATAGAGGCTCTAGAGGAGATCAACCCCATGCTTGGCCATCGCGGCTGCCGCCTTGGGATCACCTATCCTGAGATTTATGCTATGCAAGCCAGGGCTATCTTTGAGGCTGCTGCAGAGTTGACCAAAGATGGCGTCAAGGTGTTGCCTGAGGTCATGATTCCCTTAATCGGTACAGTCGAAGAACTGAAGCTGATGAAGGAAGTCTGTGTTGAAGTTGCAGATCAAGTGATGGACGAAATGGGAGTCAAGTTTGAGTACCTAGTAGGTACCATGATGGAAATTCCCAGAGCTTGCGTGGTAGCAGATGAGGTTGCCAGCGAAGCAGAATTCTTCTCCTTCGGAACCAACGATCTGACTCAGATGACCTTTGGTTACAGCCGTGACGACGCCGGCACATTCCTGCCTGAATACGTCGAAAAAGGCATCTTGGAGCGCGATCCATTCCAATCTCTAGATCAGGTTGGCGTGGGCGCTCTGGTGCAGATGGGTGTTGAAAAGGGTCGTTCGGCCAAGCCCAATTTGAAGGTCGGTGTCTGTGGTGAACATGGCGGAGATCCAGCCTCCATTGACTTCTTCCACAGGGTTGGCTTGGATTATGTGAGCTGCTCTCCATATCGCGTGCCCATTGCCCGCCTAGCAGCGGCACAGGCCAACATCCGCAATCCTCGCTAATCAGAAGTCTCGAAACGTCAGATAGGGAGGAAAACACTCCCTTGTGGGGAACCCATACTATAAAGGTGTGGGTTCTCTTTTGTTCCCTTAAGATCTCAAGGAGGTGATGGGCATAGCTCGCTTTCCAGATGAATGGATTGAACATGTTAAGTCATCTGTTGATATTGTCGAAGTTATCAGTAGACGGGTTGAATTGAAACAGAGCGGACAGAATTACATGGGACTGTGTCCATTTCACAGTGAGAAAACCCCTTCTTTTTCCGTTAATCCCGACCGGCAGTTTTATCACTGTTTTGGCTGTCAGAGCGGGGGAAACGTGATCAACTTCATTATGGAAACGGAAAACCTCTCCTTCCCTGAAGCTGTAACGAAGTTGGCTGAGGAAAAGGGAATTCCTATTCCCGCCATTTCTGCCCGGGACCAGAAAAGGGAAGCACGGCATGAACAGCTCCGGGGAGCCAATGAACTGGCCGCCCGCTACTATTATCGTAATTTGCGCTCTCCCACTGGGAGCGCGGCCCGGGCCTACTTGCAGGACCGGGGAATCGATGAGGAGTTAGCCCGCCACTTCTATCTGGGCTATGCCTCCGAAAACTGGGATGGTCTGGTACGTTTTTTGCAGGCTGAAGGCTTTGATTTAGAGCTGGCTCAGGGGGCAGGACTGATCACCAAATCTAAGCGAGGTTATATTGATCGTTTCCGCGGCCGCCTGATGTTTCCCATTTGCGACCATATGGGCCGTTTTCTGGGCTTCGGGGGGCGCAGCACAGGTGACGGCCGTCCGAAGTACCTTAATACAGGGCAGACCGAGATTTTTAACAAGAGCTATACCCTGTACGGCCTGAACTGGTCGAAAAATGAAATCAAGTCCCATGATGAAGTGGTGATAGTTGAGGGTTACACCGACCTGATCTCTCTCTTTGCTGTCGGTGTCAAAAATGTTGTGGCTTCACTGGGTACAGCATTTACCCCGGCCCATGGAAAGTTGCTGAGACGTTTCTGTTCGCGGGCCATTATTGCCTTTGACGGGGACAGCGCCGGTCAAAGGGCAGCCCTGCGGGGGATGGAAATTCTCCATAATGCTGGCCTGATGGTGCGTGTAGCGGTTTTGGACGAGGGACAGGATCCCGACAGCTATGCACGGAGGGCTGGAGCCGACAAGGTAGATGAGTGGCTCAAGTCAGCCAGACCCTTTAGAGAATACCAAATCGACAGAATTATTTCCCAGCACGATGTAGAAACTAGAGAAGGAAAACTGCGTGCCTCTACAGAACTTGTAACATTACTTGCAGGACTGGGTAGCTCTTTGGAGCGAGATGAATATACTGGCTATGCCGCCCAGCGTCTTGGAGTCTTGGAACGTTCCCTGGCGGAGGAAGTCAGGGGAAAGCTGGGAATAGCCAGACCTAAGCGAACGCACAATAGGCATAATGTAAATTTAGCACCCTTAGAGGCAGGGGAAGAGCTGAGAGAAAGGGAAATAGTCAGGTGTCTCTTACACAGCCCAGGCCACTTGGGGGAATTACAGGCCCTGGGTATCACTGCCAGAGACTTTGAGCATCCTGATTATCGCCGCATCTTTGAATCACTGGGCGACAACAGCTCCGATTCAGAAACGGCGGCTGCGGCAGGGCGATTGTTATCGCTGCCGGGGCCGGTCCCAGGCTGGGAGGATTGTTTACGATCATTTCATGCAGTTTTAACGCGGCGAAGATTGCAGAAGATAGAGGAAAAACTTTCCCTTTTGGAGAATGATAGGAAAGGTTTTGATATTCGTATGGAATTATATCAGTTATTAAAGGAGTACTATG